>WNGA01014764.1_pt1 | contig 21861 bp, 23 predicted proteins | sample 5400061 | NCBI WGS metagenome assembly WNGA01 (sample SAMN13153366, study PRJNA577476) | soil metagenome | isolation source: 100 cm soil or saprolite under grassland replicate 2 | place: USA:California | collected 2016-06-15
CTCCTGCAGGTCGACGTCGAAAGCCTTGGCGGTGTGCTCGTTCATCATCGCTGTCATCCTCGCCCCCTCGGGCCGTCCGCCGGGCTCAGCCGAAGCGGCCGGTGATGTAGTCCTGGGTGCGCCGGTCGCGCGGCGCCGTGAACATATTGCTGGTCGAACCGAATTCAATGAGCTCGCCGAGATACATGAAGGCGGTGAAGTCGGAGACGCGCGCGGCCTGCTGCATGTTGTGCGTGACGATCACGATCGTGTAGTCCTCTTTGAGCTCGTCGATCAGCTCCTCGATCTTGGCGGTGGAGATCGGGTCGAGCGCCGAGCACGGCTCGTCCAACAGGATCACCTCGGGCTTGATGGCCACGGTGCGCGCGATGCACAGCCGCTGCTGCTGGCCGCCGGACAGGCTCAGCCCATTGGCGCCGAGCTTGTCCTTCACCTCGTCCCACAGCGCCGCACGCCGCAACGAGGTCTCGACCCGACCGTCGAGCTCCGACCGGGGCAGCTTCTCGTAGAGCCTGATGCCGAAGGCGATGTTCTCGTAGATCGACATCGGAAACGGCGTCGGCTTCTGGAACACCATGCCGATGCGGGCACGCAGCAGATTGAGATCCTGCTTGGGCGAAAGGATGTCCTCGCCGTCGAACAGGACTTCGCCTTCCGCATGCTGGTTGGGATAGAGGTCGTACATGCGGTTGAGCACGCGCAAGAGCGTCGACTTCCCGCAGCCGGACGGTCCGATGAAGGCGGTCACCTTGTTCTCGTAGAGCGGGACGCTGACGTCTTTGAGCGCTTGGCTGGTGCCGTAATAGAAGTCGAGACTTCGGATCGACACCTTTTCGGCCAGGCCGGTCGTGCTGATCGGCGCGTGGGTGACGGTGGGAACGGCGACCGAGGCGACATTCATGACTGTTTTCTCGATGCGGAAAGCGCGCGCGCAACGATCGAGAGCGCGAGCACGGTGAAGGTGATGATGAGGGCGCCGGTCCAGGCGAGTTTTTGCCAATCCTTGTAGGGCGAGAGCGCGAACTGGAAGATGACGGCCGGCAGGCTCGACATCGGCGCGTTGAGATTGGTGCTCCAGAACTGATTGTTGAGCGCAGTGAACAGCAGCGGCGCGGTCTCGCCGCTGATGCGGGCGACGGCGAGCAGCACGCCGGTGATCATGCCGGCTTTGGCGGCACGGTAGCACACCCGCAGGATGATGAACGCCCGCGGCATCCCGAGCGCGGCCGCGGCCTCGCGCAGCGTGTTGGGCACCAGGAGCAGCATGTCCTCGGTGGTGCGCACGACCACCGGGATCACGATGACGGCGAGCGCCACCGCACCGGCCAGGCCGGAGAAGTGTCCCATCGGCGCGACCATGACCTCGTAGATGAACAGGCCCACGACGATCGACGGCGCGCTGAGCAGGATGTCGTTGATGAAGCGCACGACCGTGGTCAGCCAATCGTAGCGGCCATATTCGGCCATATAGGTGCCCGCCAGGATGCCGATCGGGGTGCCGAAGGCCACGGCCAAAGTGGTCAGGATCAAGCTCCCGACAATGGCATTGAGCAGGCCGCCGTCGGCGCCGGGCGGCGGGGTCATCTCGGTGAACACGCTCAGCGAAAGACCGCTCAACCCTTCCCACAGCAGGACGCCGAGGATCAGCACCAGCCAGCCGAGCCCGAGCAGGGTCGCGCCCAACGAAAGGGCCATCGCAATGCCGTTGCGGCGGCGGCGGGCGGTGTAGCGGCTGTTCATGGCGTCACCCGATCCGCCGCTCGATCCGCAGCAGCAGGTAACGCGCGACTGCGAGCACGATGAAGGTGATGACGAAGAGGATCAGTCCCAACGCGATCAGCGACGACGTGTAGAGATCGCCGACCGCCTCGGTGAACTCGTTGGCAATGGTCGCCGAGATGGTGGTGCCGGGCGCGATCAGCGAGGCGGAAATCCTGTGGGCGTTGCCGATCACGAAGGTCACGGCCATGGTCTCGCCGAGCGCCCGGCCGAGGCCCAGCATGACCCCGCCGATGACGCCGACGCGCGCATAGGGCAGCACCACGTAGCGCACCACCTCCCAGGTCGTGCAGCCGATCCCGTAGGCCGCTTCCTTGAGCACCGTCGGAACGGCGTCGAACACGTCGCGCGAGATCGAAGTGATGAACGGAAGCACCATGATCGCCAGGATCAGGCTCGCCGTCAGCACACCGATCCCGTAGGGCGGGCCCGCAAACAGCGCCGACAGAACGGGAACGTGGCCAAAGACGGTGATCAGGAACGGCTGCAACGTCTCCTGCAGGAACGGGGCGAACACGAACAGTCCCCAGATGCCGTAGATGATGCTGGGAATGCCGGCGAGCAGCTCGATCGCGATTCCGATCGGGCGCCGCAGCCACAGTGGGCACAGCTCGGTGAGGAAAACCGCGATCAGCAGCCCCACCGGGACCGCGATCAGCATGGCGATGAACGAGGTGACGACGGTGCCGTAGATGGGGGCCAGCGCGCCGAACTTTTCGGTGACCGGGTTCCAGCGCTGCTCGATCAAAAAGTCGAACCCAAAGGCCTGCAACGCGGGCAGCGCGCCGCTGATGAGCGCAATGATCACGCCGCCGAGCAGGACCAAGACGCCAATGGCCGCAGAGCGCGTGAGAATGCGGTAGACGGCATCGCCCAGGCGCAACCGGTCCAGAGCCCTGGCACGGCTCAGTCTCTCGCGTCCCTCGACCGCATTGCCCTGCAGCGCTACGTCGACCACCGATCGCCTCCCGGCGGGTTGCATCGAGGACTCTCCTTGTTTGTCGGTGTTGTGGAGAGCCCAATCAAGCGGCCTCCCGGCAGCCGCACAAGTCATCTTTTTCCGTTTTTCGGCAGTAGTGGATAAGGAAAAGGCGCCCGGCGGCGCCTCTTCCCATCCGGCAAGCGCCTCATACCAACGGTCTTAATGTTTGACTCGTCATGCCCGGCCTTGTGCCGGGCATCCACGTCTTTCGTGCGGTAACAAAGGCGTGGATGGCCGGGACAAGCCCGGCCATGACGACGTGGATGGGTCACGCTCAATGCCATTGGTATCAGTTGGTGGCTGCAAACAGGGGCTTGCCGGAGGCGTCCTTGACCTGGCTTGCCCATACCTTCTGGATTGCGCTGACGACTGCGGCCGGCATCGGCACGTAATCGAGGTCCTCGGCCATCTTGCCGCCCTTGGCGTAGGCCCAGGAGAAGAACTTGAGCGCCTCGGCGGCGGCGGCCGGGTCTTGCGGCTGCTTGTGCATGAGGATGAAGGTCGCGCCCGCGATCGGCCAGGAGCCGGCGCCCGCCTCGTTGGTGAGCACGACGCCGAAGCCGGGCGTTGCTTCCCAGTTCGCGCTGGCGGCGGCGGCCATGAACGCCTCGGCGGTGGGGGCGACGGTCTTGCCGTCCTTGTTGATCATCTTGGCGAAGGTCAGCTTGTTCTGCTTGGCATAGGCATACTCGACATAGCCGATCGAACCCTTGGTCTGGCCCACATTGTTGGCGACGCCCTCGTTGCCCTTGGCGCCGATGCCGACCGGCCATTCCACCGCGGTGTTGGCGCCGACCTTGCTCTTCCAGTCGGCGCTGACCTTCGAGACATAGTCGGTGAACAGGAACGTCGTGCCGGAGCCGTCCGAACGGTGGACCACCACGATCGGCTGCGCCGGTAGCTTGACGCTCAGGTTGAGCTTCTGGATGGCCGGGTCGTTCCAGGTCTTGATCTCGCCGAGGAAGAGCTTGGCCAGCGTCGGCCCGTCGAGCGTGAGGTCGCCCGACTTGATGCCCTCGACGTTGATCACCGGCACCACGCCGCCCATGACCATCGGGAACTGGATGAGGCCGGACTTGTCGAGGTCGGCGGCCTTGAGCGGCATGTCGGAGGCGCCGAAGGTCACGGTCTTGTTCTGGATCTGCTTGATGCCGCCGCCCGAGCCGATCGACTGGTAGTTCAATCCGACACCGGTCTCTTTCTTGTAGGCATCGGCCCATTTCGCGTAGATCGGATACGGGAAGGTGGCGCCGGCGCCGGAGAGGTCGATGGCGGCGGCGGGGGCGAATGCAGCCGTGGCGACGAAGCCGGCCGCGGTCAGCGTTCGGAACACTTGCAAGGCTCTCTCCTGTTTGTTTGGAACGAAAAAGCCGAACCGTCCCGGGCCATGACCCGCGGCTCTGGTCGTAACGTTCTTGGTTTCAGTTGCGTATGAGCTGGCGACACGCCCCGGATGACCGGACTGACAGTTCCACTTGCCGATGAATTCCGAGGCTGCGGGAATCCCTACGCGTCTCATGTCATCGTTCTATGATCGATCGATGACAGTTGGATGACACTCCAAGTCCTTATAGACACTTGTCGATTTTCGCCCGACGCAAGCGCCAGGGCATATGGGCGGTGAACGTCGCCTCCTGCCCGAGCATGCTTTCGATGGCCAGGCGGCCGCCGTGGCGGTTGCGGATGTGCCGGACCATCCTACCGATGACGCAATCCACACCCCCACTGGAAACACCCGCTCGGATGCGCGACTATGACCGGGCGTCCCGTCATCGCGTGATCCTCCATGTCTCCGCCGCGTGAAATCGAGCTCAAGCTCGACGTCCCGATTCATAGTCTGCCGCGGTTGAACGGCAGCTCCCTGCTGAAGGGCGCGGCCGCGTCGGCGCGCAAGCCTGCCAGCGTCGTCTCGGTCTATTTCGACACCGACAAGCTGAAGCTGCGCCACAAGGGCTTGTCGCTGCGGGTGCGGCGGATCGGCCGCCGTCTCGTGCAGACCGTCAAGCAGGAAAACAGCGCAAGCGCGGCCCTGTTCGCCCGCAACGAATGGGAGCACGACATTCGCGCGAAGCAGCCCGACCTCGACGCGGCCCGCGACACGGCGCTCGCGCCGTTGCTGAACAAGAAGCTGCGTGACGGCCTCAAGCCCGTGTTCGAGACGAGCGTGCGCCGCAAGGTCTTCCAGATCCAGAGCGGCGATAGCGAGGTCGAGCTCAGCATCGACAAGGGAAAGGTCGAAGCAGGCCGGCAATCCTCGCCGCTCTGCGAAGTGGAGCTGGAGCTCAAGCAGGGGCAGGCCGCCGACCTGTTCAAGCTGGCGAAGACGCTGGCGCAGGAAGTGCCCGTGCAGCTGGCAGTCAAGAGCAAGGCTGATCGCGGCTATGCGCTCCTCACCGCCGAGAAGCCTGCCGCGGCGAGAGCCGGGCCGGTCGCGCTCGCGCCCGATGCCGACGTGCAGTCCACCTTCCAGGCCATCGCCGGGGCATGCCTGCACCAGCTCGTCGCCAACCAACCGGTGATGCTCGATGGCGACCCGGAAGGCTTGCACCAGATGCGGGTCGCGCTGCGGCGATTGCGTGCGGCGATCTCCTTGTTCTCGGACATGCTGCCCGACCCGCAAACGAACGCGTTGAAGGCCGAGCTCAAATGGGTCATGGGCGAGCTCGGCCCGGCGCGCGAGCTCGAGGTTTTTCTGAAGCGGGTGGTGAAGCCAGTCGCGGACCGCAAGGGACCGGGAATCGCGGTGCTCGCCCGGGAGCTCCGGCAACGACGCGAGGATGCCTTTGCCCGCGCGCATGCGGCGGTGGAAAGCCCGCGCTTTCGCGCGCTTGTTTTCGATGCCGCGGCGTGGATCGAGGCCGGCGATTGGACGCGCAACCCGGATGATCTCGCCGGCATGCTCCGGGCCCGACCGATTGCGCCCGCGGCGGCCGAACAGCTGCGCCGCCGCTGGAAGGCGATTCTGAAAAGGGGCAAGCGTCTGGACGCGTTGGATCCGCAGCGCCGGCACAAATTGCGCATCCAGGCCAAGAAGCTTCGCTACGCCGCGGAATTCTTTGCGGGCGCCTTCCCCCGCAAGAAATCGATACGGCGTCGAGACGATTTCGTAGCGGCTCTCGGGCAGCTGCAGGACGCGCTCGGCGACCTCAACGACATCGCGGTGCACGAGGAATTGTCGAAGCGGCTCGTCGAAGGCTCGGCTGCCGGCGGCAAGCGGCGTGGCGGGCGCGCCAAGAAGGCATTCGCCGCCGGCCGCCTGTCGGGCCGTGAGGAGGCGCGCATCGCGCCCGTGCTCAAGGACGCGGGGCGGGCTTATGCCGCCTTCGCCGAAGCAACGCCGTTCTGGGCGTGACGCACCGGCGGCGTCGCCACAGGCTTTTTACCTCGAAGTCCGTGGTCATCATCGTCGATGCCTCCGCCCCTAGAGAACCACTGTCTCACCGTCTCGACCCCTTAGGGCGTGAGACAGCGAGACAGCGCAGCTAAGCCATTGTTCCGATTGGATTTGTGCTGTCTCAGCGGGGTTGGCTTGGGCGTCTCACTCGAGCTTCTTCTTCAGCCTGTGCACGGTCGACCTGGCGATGCCGGTTTCCTCGGCGATGTCGCGGGCGATAAGCTCACGGTATTTATGGAGAAATTATTAACGAACTTTCTTTCCTCTGAAAAGTTTTTCTTCCAATAGAAAGCAGATTGGTGTACTGTTTCAGGCGAAACGGGGAGTAAGCGTATGGCTATTCGACCGCGGTCAGAATCCGCCATCTATGACTCATCGGTCGTCACGAAGGCGACGCTTCGGGCCGCCGATATTCTCAAAATCAAGGACAAACATCTTGCCCGCATAATCGGGGTTTCAGCGGCCACTATTTCCCGAATGCGGAGGGGAGATTATCCCCTCGACAAGGGACAAAAGCCGTTTGAGTTGGCCGTCCTTTTTATCCGACTTTACCGCTCGCTCGATGCGGTGGTTGGGGGCGACGACTCCGTTGCGCGAAAATGGATTGTCAATCACAACACCGCATTGGAGGGTGTCCCCCTCGATTTAATTCAGTCTGTGTCGGGACTCACAAATGCCATCCAGTACTTGGACGCCCGCCGCGCTGTCATCTAGGGCCGCCTCGAGCTCCGGTCTTTGTTGGCGAGTTGTCGAAGCCCAAAACCGCGTCTCAACCATGAAACTAACCGATACGACGGAGGAACAAGAACGCCTTGAATCGTTAATCGAGAGCACAAAACCGAAAATTCCCGAGGAATGCCGCCACCTGCACTACCTGCTATTCACTCCGTTCCGATACGCAGTTCATTATCCCAAGGGATCACGATTTCGTCGTGCGGGTTTCACGCTCGGAGTGTTCTATGGGTCCATAATGGCGGAAACCGCCGCAACGGAAATCGCTTTCTACCGCCTGCTCTTTTTTGCCGAATCCCCCGCTACGCCGTGGCCGACAACGGTTGCCCCATACACCGCTTTTTGCGTTGAATATGCCACCGGCCGAGCGATTGATCTTACATCAGATCCATTCCGCTCCAATCGCGCCGTCTGGACGCACCCGACTGATTACAGCAAGTGCCAGGAACTTGCCGAAACCGCCCGTAGCGCACCGATTGACGTCATCAAGTATGAGTCTGCGCGCGACCCAAGCAGGGGAACCAATATTGCAGTCCTCTCCTGTCGGGCATTTAAGTCTACGGAGCCCTCCGCATTCCAAACTTGGCGCATCCACCTGAGCGCAGCAGGAGCCCGGCTATTTCGAGAATTTCCCCGGCTTACGCTTGCGTTTGATCGCGGCGCCTTAAGTAGCGATCCGCGCATTGCAGGCATGGTGTGGAATCGATAACTGTGGATTTTGGCCTTTCCCGAACGCAACGCGAACGACTGCCCAAGACAGTGTCAGCGGATCACCTGCTGGCGCAGCATGTTCGAACAGCTCAAGCGGTACACGTCACCGGTCGGTGCGAACTCCGGCCCGAGGCGCAGTTCCGGCTTTCGCCGCCCCAGCATCCGCGGCGGGCGATCTGACGGTTCGCGACATCGGGTGCGCCCCGTCATGCCCGAGGCGGCGACGCCAGGCCGAGGGTGCCACTCCAACCATCTTCTTGAAAGCGCGGCTGAAAGCCGCCTCGGATCCATAGCCGATTTCGGCGGCAACGGTTGCAATATTGGCGCTGCCGTTGCTCAGAAGCCCCGACGCGATCTGCATCCGCCACTTGGCGAGATACTGCATCGGCGGCATGCCGACGAGGTCGGCGAAACGCTCCGCCAGCACCGAGCGCGATAGCCCCACGTCCTTGGCCAGTTCCTCGATCGTCCAGTTACGCGCCGGGCCTGCGTGCATCAGTGACAATGCCTTGCCGACGAATGGGTCGCGCAGACCCGCCAGCCACCCCGCCTGTTCCGGCGGCAGGGCCTCCAGATGCCGGCGAACCACCTCGATGAACATCAGCTCGCTCAGTCTGGCCAGCACGCTTTCGCCGCCGGCGCGCTTGTCCGCCGATTCGATGATCGCCAGACGGATGAACTGACCGAGCCAGCGTGCATCGCTGCGCTCCGGGTCTCCGGCCTTGATCACCGGCGGCAGGTTGTCGAGCAGCGGATTGAACGGCTGCGCATCGCAGGCGAGGAAACCGCAGACGAACTTGGCCGAGGTCGGCCCGTCGCCGCCATAGTTGATGGCGATCGGCAATTGGCTGCCCGCAGCAGCGTCGAGCGCGCCCGGTGCGGCGGGATCGGCGCGCATGCCGGGACTGCTCGACAAGACATGCGGATCGCCTCTGGTGAAGACGATGACTTCGCCGGCTTCGATCGCGATCGGCGCTTCGCCGACGATATTGGCGAAGCAACGACCTTCGATCATCACATGATACGCGATCAGATGCCCGGCGCCCGGCAGGATCTTCGGCAGGATCATCTCCCGCGGCGGCGACTCGGCGACCCACGGCGCCTTGGCCACGACGTCGAAGAACGTCGCGCCGGTCAGTCGTACCGTTTTCAATACATCGGATAGCGCGTCAGCTGCCATTCGGGCCCCGCCAGACGCCCGAGCATGTATTCAGGACGCCCGATCAAGAGACGTAGAAATTCCCGACGCCCCGTCAAGCATTGCGGACGCCCGGTCATTCGCACTCGGCCCGACAAAACCTATGTTACGACCCATCACGCTGCAACACCGCGAGCAGAAAAAGGGAACAGAACAATGAACGTTCGAGCAGCCGCCCCTGCCACCATCGATCTCACCACGATCAAGCGCCGCCAGCAGGTCGCCTGGGGCTCCGGCGACTACGCCGTGATCGGCACCACGCTGCAGATCGTCGGCGAGATGCTCTGCGAGGCCGTCGATCTGCGCAGCAACCAGCGCGTCCTCGACGTCGCCGCCGGCAACGGCAACGCGACGCTCGCCGCAGCCCGCCGCTTCGCCGACGTCGTGTCGACGGACTATGTCGGCGCGCTGCTCGAGCGCGGGCGCGAACGTGCCGAAGCCGACCGGCCTGCCGGTGACGTTCCAGGAAGCCGATGCGGAAGCGCTGCCCTTCGCGGATGCCAGCTTCGATGTCGTCCTTTCAACCTTCGGCGTCATGTTCACGCCCAATCAGCAGCAGGCCGCAAACGAGCTGCGGCGCGTCTGCCGCCCGGGCGGAAAGATCGGAATGGCCAACTGGACGCCGGAGAGCTTCATCGGCCAGCTGTTCAAGACCATCGGCAAATACGTTCCGCCGGCACCCGGCATGAAGTCGCCGGCGCTATGGGGCAACAAGGCGCATCTCGACACCCTGTTCGGTTCGAAGGCGACTGTCGCGGCGGAGCGCAAGAACTTTGTCTTCCGCTACCAGTCGCCCAAGCATTGGGTCGAGATTTTCCGCAGTTACTACGGCCCGGTTGTGAAGGCGTTCGCAGCGATCGATCCGGAGGCACGCGAGGCGCTCGAGGCCGATCTCCATGCTCTGCTCGACAAATTCAACGTCGCCGAGGACGGCACGCTGGTCATCCCCAGCGAATATCTCGAAGTGGTCATCACCAAAAGGAGCTGATCCCGGATGGGACTCATGCATCGTCATTCGATCACCTCGTCGGCGCGGCCGAGCAGCGTGATCGGGAAGGTGAAGCTCCTGACGGCGCGGATGTAGGCTCGTTGCGTATTTGGCGCCATGTTGCGGATCGTCATGTCATCGGTCATGCGTTGCCGCAGCGGTGAGATTTGCTGTGCCATGAAAGACTCCCGTCGATTGGATTGCAACAACGCGCAATCCTCGCAGACAGGCTCGTCTCCTGCGATGCGCACTTCCCCGACCGTGACCATTGCCAAGGGTCGGAAAACAGTTATTGCACTAAACCGCTAAGTGGTAGGGCATTCGCGGATAGGCCAGTGCGCAGATTATTCGATCACCTCGTCCGCGAGCAGCAGTATCGAGGTCGGCACTGTCAGGCCCAGCGCCTTGGCGGTCCTCAGACTGACAACTAGCTTGAACTTGGTCGGGAACTGGACCGGTAGCTCAGCCGGCTTGGCGCCCTTAAGTATCCGCCCGACGTAGTTGGCGGCTTGACGATACGCATCCGTCGGACTGGTCTCATAGCTGATCAGGCCACCGGCGACGACGAATTCGCGCTCGGGAGAGATCGTGGGAATTGTATGACGGGCCGCCAATTCGACGATTTGATTGCGCCGGCTGGTGACGGCCGAATCGCTGCCCAGGATGATCGCGCCGACGCCCCGTTCGGCAAATGTTGCAAAGGCCACGTCAATGTCGCGTTCGCTCCCGGCATTAAGGACGACGATTTGCAGCCCGAGCACCCGCGCCGCGCGCTCAACGTCTCTAGTTTCCGACTGGGCGATCGGATTGCTTGGGTTGACGAGCAGGCCGATCAGTTTTGCCGAGGGGACGAGTTCCCGCACCAGTTCCAGCCGCTTCGCAGCCAGCGCGATGCTGAAGAAGGTCACGCCGGTGATATTGGCGCCTGGCTGATTGATACTGGCCACCAGGCCGGACGCGACCGGATCGCCACCGTTTGCGAACACGATCGGAATCGTCGCGGTTGCCGCTTTTGCCGCCAGCGCGGCAGGGGTCCCGCTGATCGCGGCGATCACGGTCACTTGACGACGAACTAAATCCGCCGCCAACGCCGGCAGCCGTTCGTATCGGAGCTCTGCCCAGCGGTATTCGACCGTCACGTTCTGGCTCTCGACAAAACCGGATTCGTGTAGGCCCTGCCGGAAGGCGGACGCAAGCTGCACGGAAGCGGAATCATGCATCGCCCTGGCGCTAAGGAATCCGATCACCGGCATCGCCGGCTGCTGCCCGCGCGCCGCGAGCGGCCGAGCAACGGCCACACCGCCGAGAAGTGTGATGAACTCGCGTCGCTTCATGACCGATCCCCGAGCCCTTACCCGACTTGAAAGCGAGGCCGACATCCTTGATGTTTGATCAGTCTATCATATCGATGAATAGGGAATATGGCTCAGTGGAGCCATTCCTCATACGCCGCACAAGGCAGGTTGTGCGACACATCGGCAATGGCTCGTTGTTGAGCCATATTCCCTGCTCGCCGATGTGATAATTTGATGAACGTTTGAGAGGTCAATCGTGAGACGGCGCGAGTTCATCACGCTTGTCGGCGGCGCGGCGGCATGGCCGCTCGCCGCACGCGCGCAACAGCCGGCGAAGGTGCCGACCATCGGGTTCTTGGGCGCAGGCACGCCTTTAGTGTGGGGCCAATGGGTCGCCGCCTTTGTGCAGCGACTGCGCGAGCTCGGTTGGATCGAGGGTCGCAATGTCGCGATCGAGTACCGCTGGGCGGAGGGACGCGACGAGCGCTTCGCCGAAATCGCAGCCGAGTTCGTCCGGCTCAAGGTCGATGTCATTGTCACGTCGGGAACCCCCACGGTGGTCGCGGCAAAGCAGGCAACGTCGGTCATTCCGATCGTCTTTGCGACGGCGGGCGATCCGGTTGGCACTGGCTTGGTCGCAAGTCTGGCGCGACCGGGAGGTAACGTCACCGGCCTGTCAGTCCAGATAACCGATCTTGCCGGCAAGCGGCTCGAACTCTTGCGCGAGGTCGTCCCCGGTCTCCGCCGGTTGGCGATCATGGGCAATGTCGGCAATCCCGCCACGGTGCTGGAGATGGCCGAGGCTCGAGCAGCGGCCCAAACGCTCGGCCTCGAGGTCGCCACATTCGAAATCCGGCGAGCGGAGGATATCGCGCCCGCCTTCGAGGCGCTCAAGGGCCGCGCGGAGGCACTTTATATCCCTTCCGACCCGCTCACAAACAGCAACCGGGTTCGCATCAACACCTTGGCGCTGGGCGCACAAATGCCGACGCTGTATTCCGTCGGGGAGAACGTCAAAGCGGGAGGTCTCATGTCCTATGGACCAAACCGCCCGGACCTGTACCGGCGCGCCGCCGACTATGTGGACAAGATTCTGCGCGGGGCAAAGCCGGGCGAACTCCCGGTCGAGCAGCCAATCAAATTCGATCTCATCATCAATCTGACGACCGCCAAGACGCTTGGTCTAACGATCCCAGAGTCGTTCCTGTTGCGCGCCCACGAGGTGATCGAATAACTAGCTCACTCCCCTATCCGCGAACTCCCCTACCGCGGAGCGGTTTAGTGCAATATCTGTTTTCCGACGCTGCCGATATGGCTCGCTTGAGCCATATTCCCTGCCCCGCTAACATGAAGGGCCTGAACGTCCACGGCCGGAAGATCACGATGAGACGGCGCGATTTCATCACGCTGCTCGGCGGCGCGGTCGTGTCGCCGCTCGCCGCGCGCGCGCAGGCGGCGATGCCGGTCGTCGGATTCCTCAGCGGGAGGTCGCTTGCCTCCGACGCGCATCTCGTCAAGGCGTTCCGCCAAGGCCTGAGCGAGCGCGGTTACGTCGAAGGCCGGAATGTGGCGATCGAATTCCGCTGGGCCGAAAGCCAGTTCGACCGGCTGCCGGCATTGGCGGCCGACCTGGTCGGCCGCAAGGCGGCCGTGATCTTCGCGGGCGGCATGGACGTGAGCATCCGCGCCATGCGAGCCGCGATTTCGGCGACGCCGGTCGTGTTTGCGACCGGCGGCGATCCGATCGAGCTCGGACTCGTCGCCAGCTTCAACCGGCCGGGCGGCAACGCCACGGCGGTCACGGTGATCAGCGCCGCGCTTTGGCCAAAGCGGATGGAGCTGGTCCGCGACATGATCGCTGCACCGACCGTGGTGGCAATCGTGGTCAACCCCAACAATCCAACCACGGAAGCCATCACAAACGACGTTCAGGCGGCAGCACAGACGCTGGCGCTCAAGACCCAGGTTCTACAGGCCAGCAACGACCGCGACATCGATGCCGCCTTTGAGACCCTTGCGCAGCAGCGCGCCAGTGCACTCATGGTGCAATCCGATCCGGTCTTCAACGATCGGCGCGACAAGCTCGTTGCGCTGGCGGCGCGTCATGCCATGCCGGCGATCTACGATCGGCGCGATTTCCCCGCCGCCGGCGGCCTCATGAGCTACGGCGCGAGCGCCGTCGACCAATACCGCCAGTCCGGTCTCCTCGTCGGCCGCATCCTCGGCGGCGCGGAGCCCGCCGAGCTACCTGTCATGCGGCCGGTCAAGTTCGAGTTCGTCATCAACCTCAAGACCGCCAAGGCGCTCGGCCTCGAAGTACCGGCGAAGCTGCTCGCGCTCGCCGATGAGGTGATCGAGTAGTTAGAATGTTTGAGGGGTCAATCGTGAGACGGCGCGAGTTCATATCGCTCATCGGCGGCGCGGCGGCAGCGTGGCCGCGCGCGGTGCGCGCGCAGCAGCCGGCAAAGCCGGTGGTCGGATTCCTTAACGGCGGATCGCCTGATCAAGACGCGGACCGTGTACGCGCGTTCCGCCAAGGCTTGAGCGAAACCGGCTATGTCGAGGGCCGCAATGTGGCGATCGAATATCGCTGGGCGGAAAATCAATTCGGACGGTTGCCGGAATTGGCTAATGATCTGGTTCGTCGCCAAGTGACTGTGATTGCCGCAGGCTTCAATCTTGCTGCGGCAAGAGCGGCCAAGGCGGCCACCACGACAATACCGATCGTCTTCCAGACCGGGGTCGACCCAGTCAATGCCGGACTTGTCGCGAGCTTGAACCGACCGGGCGGCAATCTCACAGGCGTGACCAACCTGAGCAATGAGGTGGTGCCGAAGCACCTGGAGCTGCTGCACGAATTGGTTCCCGCGGCGAAGGTCCTTGGTCTGCTCGTCAATCCGACCAATCCCCTGCTGAGACCATATCGAGAGATGCGCAGGCGGCAGCCGACACAATTGGACTGCAACTGCATGTCTTGCATGCCAGCACCGAGCGCGACTTCGAGACCGCCTTTGCCGCCTTGCGCCAACTGCGAGCTGGCGCGCTCGTGATTAGCCCCGATGGGTTATTCAATAGGCGGAACGGACAGCTTGCGGCACTGGCGCTCCGCCATGTAATGCCCACCATCTCGCCGTTTCGCGCGTACGCCGTCGCCGGCGCGCTGATGAGCTACGGAGGCAGTGTGACGGATCAGGGCCGTCAAGCCGGCGTCTACACCGGCCGCATCGTCAAGGGCGAGAAGCCTGCCGATCTGCCGGTTTTCCAAGCCACGAAAATCGAGTTGATCATCAACCTCAAGACCGCCAAGGCACTCGGCCTCACGGTCCCGCTCTCGTTACTCGGCCGTGCTGACGAGGTGATCGAATAATCAGTCACTTCCCTCTCCGCGGACTCGCTACCGCGGAGAACAAAATCACGTCGTCTGGCGCCGGCTGCCCCCCTTCCACGCCGGGCGAACCGATCGGCATGCCGGGGGCCGCAAGTCCCCGCGGGCTTTTTGCCTCGACGTCCGTGGTCATCATCGTCGATGCCTCCGCCCGGGAGCGCCGCTGTCTCACCGTCTCACCCCCTTAGGGCGTGAGACAGCGAGACAGCGCATCTAAGTCATTGTTGCAATTGGATTTGTGCTGTCTCAGCGGGGGTGGCTTGGGTGTCTCGCTCGAGCTTCTTCTTCAGCCGGTGCACGGTCGACCGATGGATGCCGGTCTCCTCGGCAATGTCGCGGATCGACAGTCCGTCGGCCAGCAAGGCCTCGACCCGCGCGCGCTCGACGTCCTCGATGCCCTTCACGGTCCAGATCGCCTTATCGGCGTTGGTTTCGAGCATCGCTTCGAACGGCAAAGCCGACTTGCCGCGCAGCCCGCGACCCTTGGCGACATGAACCTCGAACCGCGCGCGTCTTCGCCGTTACGATGCCTTCTCCTTAGCCTGGGGTTGGAGACCAGGCGGCGGCGTAGCAACGAGCTGAGTTATTGCGGTCTGATGCCGGCATCCTGGATTACCCTCGCCATTTTCTCCAAGTCCGCCCTCATGGTTTCGGCAAATTTTTCCGGCGAATTGCCGTAGGTTTGGAACCCGAATTCCGCCATTCGCGCCTGGATGTCCGGGGAGTTCAGTGCCTTAACGATCTCCTGACTTAACTTGTGGACGACTTCCGACGGCGTGCCGGCCGGCGCGAAGAGACCTCCCCACGTCGCGAACCTCAGCGGTATTCCCTGTTCAGCGAGCGTCGGCGTATCCGCAAGAAGCGGAAGACGCTCATCGCTTGCAATGCCGAGAGCCCGCAATTTTCCTTCTTTGATCAGCGCAGCGACGATGGGTACGCCCGCTAGTGCGACGGGAATTTGACCCGAGACCACGTCCATCGCCGCTTGAGGCGCCCCTCTGTATGGGATGTGCGTGAATCTTGTTCCGGTCACCGTCATGAAAAGTTCCATCGCGAGCTGCTGCGCGCTGCCGTTTCCGCCGGAAGAGAATTCGAGCCGGCCCGGCTGGGCCTTCGCGATCTGGATAAGTTCTTGGGCTGTTTTTGCCGGCACAGATGGATGCGCGATCAACACAAATGGAATGCCGATCATCTGTGTGATCGGCGAAAAGTCTCGAAGCGGATCATACGCAATATTCTTTTGAAGGTTCGGCAGCATCGTCATGATGCCATCGGTTGCCGCAAGCAGCGTATGACCATCGGCCGGCGCCCTCGCCGCGCGCTCGGTGCCAATCTGCCCGGCGGCGCCAGGCTGGGGCTCAATGATGAAAGGTTGGCCAAGGGCGGCGGCGAGCTTGTCGGCAACCAGCCGCACGGCGATTTCGAGTGAATTCCCTGGTCCAAACGGAATTATGATTCTGACCGGTTTGGCCGGATATTTCAGCGGCTGCTCGGCCATTGCCGAAATGTCACATCCCCATGCGACCGCCAAGGCGGTTGCCGCAAAAGCGAGTTTCAGAACGTTTTGCATGCTCGCCTCCTCTTGAGCCTACGTCTTGCGGTGGTCACCGAACCTGGGCCGTCAACACATGTGTTTCTTCCGGATAGGTAACCCCATCGCCGTCGGCGTAGCGCTGCAGCTGTTTCATGACGCTCGCTCCAATTTTCTTGCGCGCCTCAGGATCCGCGGCAGCGATGACCGGTGCGACTGGCGTTGCGGCTAAATGGTCCAGTGTGAATTTATCCAGACGGGGCAGGTGGACATTGATCCGACTGACGCGCACTTCTACGGCTGAGAAGCCCGCTTCCATTGCGAGACGCTGCAGTTCCTCTCCGGCGGGGGCTTGCCGCGAAGCGCAAAAGCGGACGGCGGCTTCGTTGCACATGAATCGAGTGAGCGCTTCACCGACGGCACTATTATAGAGCCCGGCGCTGTTCCACACGCTGAGCGCGAGACGGCCGCCATGGTCGAGCACGCGGCGCATCTCCTGCAGCGCGACCGCTTTATCTGGAAAGAACTGTAGTCCCTGCTGACAGAGAACTACGTCAATGCTGGCATCCTCCAATCGAAGATCGAGCGCGCTACGCTCGAGCCATTCGATCGGTGCGCCAATCGGTGCTGGGAGCGATCGCGCGACCCCGATCATTCCGGGATTCAGATCGACACCAACGACATGTCCGGCGGGACCGACACGTTTCGCCGCAATCCGAGCCACGACGCCGGTTCCGCAAGCAACGTCTAACACGCGCTCGCCCGCCGCCAGGCGAGCAGCCTCGACAAGCAAAGGCGCCCAGGGTCCGAGGATGTACCGAGCGACGTAACGCTCGTACAGTTCGGCCGCCTCCGCGGTAAGGTGCCATTGCTCGTGCTTGTTCATCTCCGATTCCATCCGAGCTTGCGTGATATCCGCTCCGCCGTTTGCGTTACCGCTCTGATCTGGTCTTGAGGAGGCGATGCGGGGATGTATTGGATGGAGCCCGCAATGGCGACCGCACCGACGTAATCACCAGCGTGATTGAAGAGCGGGGCCGCGAGACCGTTCACTCCCTGTAACACCCGATTGGGGGCGGTGGCCCAGCCGCGTGCTCTCACCTGCGCCACGGCGCGCTGAAGAGCACTTGGCGAGCAGATAGTTTGCGGAGTCCAGGCTTTGAGTGGTCTAGCAAGGCAGTGCGCCATGAGACCGTCAGGACCGAACGCCAACGCGATGTTCCCGTGGGCGCTCGCATGAAGATCGAGCACAGTTCCAGGCTGCGTTCCGAAATTTACAATTGCGTGGCCCTGCAGGACCTCCAGGACTACGACCTGATTTTCCACCAGGGCGGACAAGGTCGCCGGCTGCCCGGTTTCGTCGCGAAGACGCGCCATGTCCTCGCGGGCGACTGCGAGGATGTCGAAGCGCTCCCTCAGGCGCTCGCCAAGAATGAACAGCTTGATTCCAGCTCCGTAACGCATCGTCGTCGACTCCTGATGCACGAAGCCGTGCAGCACGAGAGTCTGAAGATGGCGATAGACAGTTGCCTTCGACGACGCGAATTCGCGCGCGAGCTCCGAAACGCCGATGGACTCTCTCGAACTCGCGAGTCGTTCCAACAAGCGCAGCGACAGATCGACGGTCTCGGTTGCCGGACCTTCGCCCGCCAGCCTCAGCTTTCTTGCTGGCCTATGCAGGGCTGTGACTTTCGGCATGTGTTTCATTTAATGAAACGTCGTTTCAATAAATTAGCGGACGTCATCCCGCTTGTCAAATGTCGGCGCCTCTCGCACGGCACGGAATCGTCGGCCGCCTCGCGTCAACCATGCGCGATGCGGCTAACCACCGAGTGGCGGGACAGCGAGCGTCGGCTCGAACAACAATTCGGCGAGATTCTGGCCGTCCTTCACTTGCCGGACCAATACTTCGAGAGCGGCGCCGCAGGCCGAAGAAGCTGAGCGGCGTCGATGGGAGGAGAACGACGGCGGCAGGAAGAGCGTGCTAAGCGCCAGCAGGATAAAAATCGGTGGCGACGCTTCGTTGAGTTGGCGTGCTGAGCGACGGAACCAGCATTGCCGACGCTATCGTCAGGTCGGCGTCTACACAGGCCGCGTCTTCAAGGGCGCCAAGCCCGCGGACCCCCCGGTGCTACAGTCGACCAAATTCGAGCTGGTCATCAACGCCTCGACCGCGCGCATGCTCAGCGCCACCGTGCCGCCGTTGCTGCTCGCCATCGCTGACGAGGTGATCGAGTAACTAACTCTGGCTGACTTCCGGTACTGGAGGCAAAGCGGACTTGCTCACAACGGCTTTGTGATCCGGCGTGCCCCTAAAGTGCCCGCCAAGTCATTGTTGTAATTGGATTTGTGCCGTCCCGGCGGGGTCGGTTTCGGCGTCTCGCTCGAGCTTCTTCTTCAGCCGATGCACCGTCGACCGATGGATGCCGGTCTCCTCGGCAATGTCGCGGATCGACAGTCCGTCGGCCAGCAAGGCCTCGACCCGCGCGCGCTCGACGTCCTCGATCGTCTTCACGGACCAGATCGCCTTGTCGGCGTGGGTTTCGAGCATCGCTTCGAACGGCAGCGCAGGCTTGCCGCGCAGCCCACGACCCTGACGTGTCGAGCAAATCTTCCCGGTTGCTGATGCCGCGCTGGTCGCCGTTCTTGCCGGCATGATGCACGATCAGCACCGAGATGCCGCGCCGGCGCAACCGCAGCAGCCACTGCTGCATCGTCGTCCAACTATCGGCGTCGTTTTCGTGCTGCCCCGCGATCAGGCTGGCGAGGTTGTCGAGGATGAGAAGCTCGACGCCGTCGAGGCATCGCTCGAGCTTCCTCTGCAGCTCCGGGCGGGCCAGATTGCCGATGCCGTCCTCGAGCAGATCGCCGGCCAGCACCTTCAGCATGCCGGGTGCGGCCGCGACGCCGGTGCCGGCCACGATGGTCCTCAACCGGTCCCGTAGGTCGGCCGCCGGCATCTCGCCGTCGACGAGGAGAACACGCCGGGCGCTGGGCGCCCGCCAATTGAGGAACTTGCCGCCGGTCGCGACCGCGTGCGCGATGCCGAGCGCGACGTGGGTCTTGCCGGTGCCGCGCACGGCATAGAGCAGCGCCAGCCCTTTCTCGGGAATGATCGGGTCGAGCACCATCCCGCGTTGCGCGATGTCGAGAGCGAACAGCTCGTCGAGATCGAGCGGGGTAAACCCCTGCGTTGCAAGGTCGTCTGGGGCAAGTGCGGGAGCCGCCATCGCCGCTTGCGCCGGCACCAGTGGCGGCGGATCGACGATGACGTCGAGATCGGGCTCCGAAACCGGCTCGGGGCCGAGAGCATTGGTGTTTTCCGTCCGGGTCATGCGGGCTCCTTCTTGCTGACCGATAAGGTGGTTGATGTCGTTGTGAGTGACGTCGAATCGTGCAAAGGCCGACGACGGCGGTTGCCTCGGCGAATGATCGATTGGGAGGCCTTGCGTCGGCCGGCCGGCCGGATGGCCGGCGGCAGCAGCGTCGCCGCTCGACCCTGTTGCTATCGGGTCGCGAAGCGAAGCCTCCAGCCAGGCCGTCGCCGCCCGCGTGAGGACCGGATCGTCGTTGTAATGGCCGAGGCCGCGGTTGCATGTCCCGCAGAGCAGACCGCGCACCTTGCGGGTCGCATGACAATGGTCGACGTGGAGCCGGCGATGATGCTTCTTGCAGATCCCGCAAACGCCGCCCTGGCGGGCCAAGAGCGCATCACGATCGTCCAGGGACATGCCTTTCTTGCCCAAATGGTCTGGCGGGAAACCATGTCTGTTTCCCTCCGCAGTCCCATTGGTGAAATCGTTCAGCGAACGTCGGTCCGCCGCCGCCATGGATGGCGGCACGGCTCATTCCAATCATCCTGCGAGGCTCTCCCGGCCAAGGGGCGGGCGCACTCCGGATGACGGTCATCGATTCGAGGCGTAAGAGCCTTGGTCCGGGGGCGAACGAGGGGCCGCCCGAATCAAAACACCCGCGCAGCGGGGCCGGCGGGCGCAGTTCGTCGAATCGCATTTCGCCAAATAAGTGTTTCGGCGAAGCGAGTCAAACGATATTCGGCGGCCTCAAAAGCCCGCGTTGTGATGAAATCGAGGCGGCGGGTTACGGCTAGCCCTAACCCGCCCTACGCGCTACTCTTTCGGCGCGCTCGGCAGAGCAAGGGGCAGATGGGCGGTGAACGTCGCCCCCTGCCCGAGCACGCTCTCGATGGTCAGGCGGCCGCCATGGCGGTTGAGAATGTGCTTGACCAGCGCCAGCCCCAAGCCGGTGCCGCCCTGGGCGCGGCTCTCGCTGACGTCGACGCGATAGAAGCGCTCGGTGAGCCGCGGCAGATGCTCGGGGGCGATGCCGGGACCGTAGTCGCGCACCGCAACGCGGGCTTCGCGCGCGCCGTTCGCGGCGTCGCCGGCAGTGAGCGAGACCTCGATCCCCTTGCCGGAGGCGCCGTATTTCAGCGCGTTCTCGACCAGATTCTCGAGCACGCGAATCAATTCGTCGCGGTCGCCGAGCACGAGCAGCGGGCTTGCGGGCATGGCCAGCTTGACGTCCACGCCGCGGTCGCGGGCGAGCGTCTGCAGGCCGTCGGCGACCTGGCGGATGATGGCGACCAGATCGACCTGCTTTTCCGGCCGCAGATGGGCGTTGAGCTCGATGCGCGACAGCGAGAGCAGATCGTCGATGAGCCGGGCCATGCGGGTGGCCTGCGCCTGCATGATCTTCAGGAAACGCTCGCGCGCCGCGGCATCGTCGCGCGCCGGCCCCTGCAACGTCTCGATGAAGCCGGAGAGCGAGGCAAGCGGCGTGCGCAGCTCATGGCTTGCATTGGCGACGAAGTCGGCGCGCATCTCCTCGACCCGCCGCAGCGGCGTGAGATCGTGGAACGCCATGAGCACCAGGCCGGAGGGCTCGGCGGCCGCGATCGGCGTCACGATGGCTTCGTACCAGCGGTCGACCGGCACCCGCTCGAAGAACTCGACCCGCTGCGTCGTGCCGCTCGCCCGCGCCCGGCGCATGGCATCGAGCACCTCCGGCACGCGCATCCCGAGCGAGACCGGCTCGCCGCGGCGAAGCGCCGGCGCGATCGCGCTCGCCCGCGCGTTGAGCGCGACGACGTCGCCATTGCGGTTGAGCGCGACCACCGGATCCGGCAGCCCGGCCAGCACCGCCTCGATCAGCGGTTCACCGACGCGCGCCACCGGAAGCTGACCGGACGACACGGCGCCGCGCCCGTCTTCGCCGCCGCTGGCCGCGAGCACCGCCGCGACCGCGACGACGCAGGCAACGGCCACCAGCGCCGGCACCGCGCCGAGCATGCCGGCCAGCCAAAGCCCGGCGAACAGGATCGCGGTCGCCGCCAAGACCAGGCGCGCGCGCCTGAGCCGGTTTCGCCAATCGTCCCAGCGCGTGGATTTCCCGCTATCGTGACTTGCGGTCATCCGGCTTCAGCGAACCTCCGTCTTCTCGGCGGGTGCATCGGTCGGCGTCGCAATTTCGGTCGGCGCGATCGACGGAACCGTCGCGACGGGCGGCGGCGGTGTCCCGCGCATCGCCAGGACGAGCTCGCGGCCGCCGAGGATCAACAGCGAGAGCGCGAACGGAACGATATAGTAGAGCAGGCGGAACAGCAGCAGCCCGGCGAGCAGGTCTTCCTTGTCGAACTGCCAGAGCGCGACCATCATGGCCGCGTCGAAGACGCCGAGGCCGCCGGGGGCGTGGCTCGCGAAGCCGAGCAGCGTGGCCGCGACGAAGATCACCGCCACTGTGACGAAGCCGATATTGGGCTCGTCGGGCACCAGCATGTACATCGCCAGCGCGCAGCAAGCGAGATCGATGATGCCGATTCCGATCTGCAGCAGGGTGAGCGGCCCGC
>WNGA01004015.1_pt1 | contig 21837 bp, 17 predicted proteins | sample 5400061 | NCBI WGS metagenome assembly WNGA01 (sample SAMN13153366, study PRJNA577476) | soil metagenome | isolation source: 100 cm soil or saprolite under grassland replicate 2 | place: USA:California | collected 2016-06-15
CGGATTGGATTGTGAAATTGATCGACGTGTATCCCGAGGATTACTCCACGAACTGGGAGCTTGCAGGATTTCAACTGATGGTCGCCAACGAGGTGTTTCGCGGCCGCTATCGCACGAGCTTCGAAACGCCCACGCCAATCGAACCCAACAAAGTGCTCGAATACACATGGAGCCTGCACACGCAGGACTACACCTTCAAGAAAGGGCACCGCCTCATGGTGCAGGTGCAGAGCACGTGGTTCCCAATCATCGACCGCAATCCGCAAACATTTGCGAAGAACATCTTCGAGGCGAAGGAGGGCGATTTCAAAGCGACCACCCATCGCGTCTATCGGTCATCGGAGTACAGGTCGCGCGTAGAGCTTCCGGTTGTGGTGCGGTAGGCCGGCGGCTGGGCCGTGAGGCATGGCACGCACCTTGAACCTTGAGACGCAATATGCCTCGAGGTGTCAGCATGAGCTCACGAATCATCCTCGCATCGGTCTTTATCGTGTCTTCATTGGGCATGGTCGCGCTCGGAAGAGCATCGCGCAGCGTGGCGCTGCCCGCCGCCTCAGCAACACCCACCGCGTCCGTTACACCAGCCCTGGCAGCCTCACTCGCTGAGACACCCGGTGCGACCGTGCCGGCTGTCGACACGGCTCCTGCGCCTGTCCCCACCGCTTCGGTCAGCAGCGCCGACACGCGGACGCGACGAGTTGCCCGCCGCAGCGCCGCCACACGGTACCCGGCGCGGACAACGCGCGCCAGCCATCGGTCCTGGAAGAAAAGCGCGATCGTGATCGGCGGATCCACAGCGGCCGGGGCCGGTCTTGGCGCGCTCGTCGGCGGCAAGAAAGGCGCGCTGATTGGTGCAGCTGCAGGGGCGACCGGGGGGACCGTGTACGAAGTGCGCAAGCGGCACAAACGGCGCCGGTGACCACGTCACCGGTTCGTCTTCGATCCTTTCGGCGCGGCGCGTGTGTTCTTGTAAACCTTGCCGCCCTTCATCACGAACACGACGCGCCGGACCGCTGTAACATCCTGCCGTGGATCGCCGTCGACCGCGATGAGATCGGCTTCCATACCTGGAGCGACGACGCCGATCTTGTCCTGAAGGCCGAGCGCCTCGGCCGCTCGTGACGTGGCAGACACGAGCGCATCCATGAAGGACTGCTTGCCGTCGCGCACGCGGTAGATGAATTCTTCGGCATTCCGGCCGTGCGCACCGGCGACCGCATCGGTGCCGAAGACGAGCCGAAGCCGTTTCTCCTGCACCGCGCGCGTGAACATCGCCGTGCGGATCGGCAGGAGCTTTTCCATGCTCGCGAAACCTTCCTCGGTGTAGTTGCCGATGCCGAGATATTGCTTCTTGTGTTCGAGATAGTTGTGCGTCACGAGAAACTGCGGCTCGAAGTACGTCCCGCGCTCCACCATCAACTTGATCTCTGCGTCTGTGACGCCGCTGCCATGTGTGACCGCATCGCAACCCGCGAGAACCGCCGCGCGGACGCTGTCGGCGCTGTGCGCGTGGACGAGCGTCCTGAGCTTCAGCGCACGCGCTTCGCCGCACGCTGCCTGCAGCTGCTCGTCGGTCATGGTTCGCCCGCCGCCCTCACGGCTGCTCTTCGACGCGAACAGCTTGATCATGTCGGCGCCCGCCTTGGCCAGCTTCTGGACCGCCTGCCGAATCTGCTCGGGAGTGCCGCTGTTTTCGTTCACCGAACCGAGCGAGCTCAGAAGGCGGGGACCCGGAAGCACGCCCCGCGCGATGGCATCGCGCAGGTCACGATCGGACATCGCGCCGACACTCCGCACCGTGGTGAAGCCACCCATCAGCGTCGCGTACAGATTCTCGGCGCCGTAGAGCGCCTCCTGAGCGGGCGTCTCACCTTCGTTCGACGCGCGGCCGCTGGCGCCGAAATGCGTGCCGATGTGAACGTGAGTATCGATCCAGCCGGGCATCACGGTGAGCCCGCGAAGATCGTACGTGCCGTCGGATCCGTTTGCATCAACGGCGGCAATGCGGGATCCGTCGATGCGCAGCGTCACGTTGCCGAGCGTCCCGCCTTTGCCGTCGAGAACAGTGTCGGCGCGGATTGTGACCGCGGGCGACTGTGCCGCGTGAGCCTGCGGAAACAGGAACAGAACGAGCGTCGCGAGCGCGAATCGCTGGACCATGGTGGTAACCCTCATCGCACAGGTTCAGAAGTGGTGCGCCGGGGACTGCTGTCCTCGCCGGCGGGCGCCTTCTCCCACGTGTATTGACGGTTGAGCGCGTAGCGCTCGAACCAGTCGAGCTCGGCGTTCATCTTGAACAGCTGATGGCGAAGCTCGCGCCAGCCGTGCGGCTCACGCGGAGCGACATACATGCGTGTCGGCACGCCATTCGATTTGAGTGCCCGATAGAGCTCGACCGACTGCGGCATCGGCACCCGCACGTCGCTTTCGCCGACGAGTATCAGGGTCGGCGTTTTGACCTTCGCAATGTCCTTCAGCGGCGAGTGTTCCCAATAGAGATCGGTCGGGGCATCTTTCTGCCACGGCGTGCCGCCAAACCACGGCGTCCGGTAGTAACGCACATCGCTCTGCGCATAGAGCGAGATGAAGTTCGCGACGCCGGCGCCAGACGAAGCGGCTTTGAAGCGGTCCGTAAACGTAATCAGCTTGTTCGTCATCGTCCCGCCCGCGCTCCAGCCCATTTTGATCAGTCGATCGGGATCGGCAACGCCCATCTTGATCACGTGATCGATGCCGGCCAGCACGTCGAGGTGTGCGTTCTTGAAGTAGTGCCCCACCATGTCGCGCAGGTACGCATCGTCGTAGCCTGCCACACCGCGCGGGTTGATCTGCAGCACTGCGTAGCCCCTGGCTGCAAGCACCTGCGGGTAGTCCGAGGATCGGCCAAATCCAAAGCTGTCAGACGAGAACGTGACACCGTGGTCCTGCTCGACAAGCGGATATCGTTTGCCCTGAACGTAATCGAGCGGATAAAAGAGGAGCCCCTCCACCGTCACGCCGTCCGCACCCTTCCACTCAACCTTCTCTTGACGCGGCAGTCTGTAGTCGCGCGTGAGGTAGTCGAAGAGACGTGTCACGCGGACCGGCGGGCCGCCACGGGCGGGCAGCCGCCAGACATCGCCTGGATTGGCCGGCTCGTCGATCGACATCACGTGCTGATCGGTGGACGCGTGATAGGACCACGCATGGATTGCGTGACGGCCGTCTGTCAGCTGCCGCAGTGCTTCGGTAGCCGGATCCACTTCGAACAACTCGGTGTGCACTCCGAGGTTCGCAAGGATGAAGATGGATTTGCCGTCCTTGGACCAGTGCGCGTCGAGAACCTGATGTGGCAGCTTCAGCGTCCTGTGCGGCCCGCCTTTCGCGGAAATCAGGAAGAGGCGATCGTTGTAATAGCCCTCGAGGCGCTCGTTCGCGTGCGCTCTGAACAGCACCTGCGTGTTATCGGGTGAGAGCTCCGCGCCACCCTCCCGAAAGGTGGGACCCGCGAGATGCCGGATCTCTCCACCGGCCGCATCCATGACGCCGACATCGCCGTTCGCAGAGTCTTCCTGCAGCGGGCCAGGCGCGCGGTTTACCGCAATTTGGCGGCCATCACGGGACGGCTGATACGCCTGGATCGAAAAGTCGCCGCTGGTCAGCCGCTGCTCGGCGCCATTCGAGACGGCGATTCTCCAGAGGTGTTCCTGCTTGACCTCGCCAAACGCATAGACATCGTCTTTGTCGGCTTCGCGCGCGCGTTCTTCATCTGTCTTCGGATCCGCAGCGATGAAATAGATGAACGTGCCGTCCGGCGACCACGACAAGTTGGAGACGCCTGTTGCATGACGCGTGAGGGGGCGAGCTTCGCCGCCGCTGTTGCTGATCACGTGGATCTGGCTCTGCGCCGCGGCGCGCCTCGCAACGAACCCGATGGTGGCACCGTCGGGAGACCAGCGCGGATTGCTCGCGTCGTCAGCGCCAAAGGTGAGCTGCACCGCGCCAGTGCCGTCGACATTGGCGCGCCACACCTGACCGATACGCCGGTTCGCCTTCCAGTCGGCTTTCGCGAACACATACAGAATTTGACGACCGTCTGGCGATAGCTGCGGATCGCTCAACGACGGCACGTTCAGCAGATCGACCAGCGTCATTGCCCGCGGGGCTTGCTGTGCTTGCGCCGATGTGACAAGCGCGGTGGAGAGAATCAGCAGCGCGGCAAGCCGCGCGCGTGGTGGCTGGCCTTTCTTGTCCGCCGTAGCTTCCGCGGAGGCGGAAGCCCAGCCTTGGGCGAACGTCGCGCTCTGGCTGGTTGGCGGGGCTGAAGCCCCGCCCCGACGGACGAATAATCCGCCGAGATGTCGTGGCGGGCCTTTAGGCCCGCCTGTTGTCAACTCCATCGTCAGTACCTCAAAACGAATGTCAACTGAAGCGCGCGCGCCGCCTGTCGACTGAGCATGCGCAGAAACCCCGGATTGAATTCCTGGCTGGCGTTCGCGAAATCGTATTGCCAGTGATCGCTGAAGTTGGGCAGGTTGAAGATGTTCGCGGACACTTCGACCTCTCGGCGATCCGCGAACCGTATCTTCCTGCCGACTTTGAGATTGAGAACCTTCACTGGCGGCGCCTGATACTGTTCCTGCCCCTCGCCGCGGGTGGGGTACTTGATCCGGATCGTTGTCGCCAGCGGATTTGACTGCACGCCTCCGACAACGGGAATTGTCGCGGGACCGAAACGTGTCACGTCCGGATCGGTGGCCGCCAGCCGCGTCAGAATGTGCCCGGGCCATGGACCTGCTTGCTGCGTGTAGCTTCCCGCAACGACCATTCCCCACGGCGCAAACCAGGTTCCGCCGCCGCGAATCGTGTACTCCTGCCACGACGGCCCGAATGCAAACAGTCGGTAGCTGTCGGTGTCGTCGACACCTCGCGCCATCCAGATCAACTTGTTGTTCGGATACGTGTCAGGCTGGATGAAGCGCGCCGGATCCGTCGGATTCCACGTCCCCGACAGATGCTGCCACTGCCGATGGAATCCGCCGACGAACTGGATCTTGTTCGCGAGGTTCTTCGTCGTGGTGATCTCAATCGACGTGTAAACCAGCTTGTCCCAATAGTTGTTCGTCAGCTGGCGCAGCACGCCTCGACGCGGATCGATGCGGCCGAATCCGATGAACGGCTGGCCGGGCGCGTCCGGATAAATGCCGTTGACGTCCACCTGCCCGTAGCGATCGGTGTAACGCCGGTGATTGAAGGCGACGTCGACGGCCATCTGTCCGGCGAACTGCTTCCGATAGCCCAGGATGTACTCGTCCACCCACGGTTGATGCAGATTCGGATCGAATTCGTATCCCGCGAGCGCAGCGGAAACCGCAGGCGTGATGAGCTGCACCTCGAACACGCCGTTCCCATCAAAGTCGTAAAGATCCCGCGTCTCCGCCCCGCCGCCGCCTGCGGATTGGTTGGTGGCCGCGTCGCGCCCATTCACGCCCTCGTGCGCACGGACGATGCTGCCCCGCAGCACGTTGCGGGCGTCTTTCGTCAACAGGTACGAAAACCCGAACCGCGGGCCGACCGCGACATCCTTCATGCGATCGATGTTGAAGATCGCATCGTGCCGCTTGACGAAATCCACGCGGACGCCGAGGTTGGTCGTCAACCGCGCCGTCGGTTTCCATGAATCCTGTACGTAGACGCCAATGTCGCGATCCTCGCCGTCGATCGCGGTGACGGAGGTCGGCGTTCGATACCGCAGATGGAATGGCCTCGTACCGGCGCCGACATCGTTTGGATCGAGCATGACTCGCTCTTCGAGCGTGAAGCCGTCGTTGACGTAGCGCGTGATGCGCGCCGTGCGAAGGCTGGGCGCGGCATAGATGCCGGTCTGCAGCTCGTGGGATCCCAGCCAGCCTTCTCGGAAGTAGGTCACGTCTCCTCGAATCAGCGAGATCGAGGAGGGTTCGAGGCTCAGTGATTCGAGATTGCCGCCTCGAAGCAGCGCGCCTGTGCCCACCAAGCGGCCTGCTGACGCAAATGCGGATTGATGGATGTCGATCTGCGGCCCCGAGCCGGGCAGCTTGCCAAACGTCCCCTCGTCCGCGCCGCTCTTGTCGTTGTAGCTGACGGTCACCTGACTCGTCGTTCTGCTGCCCCAGACAGACGTGAGCTTCGCGCCGTACAGATTGCCGCCGGTGACGAAGATCCTGATCGGTTCGTAATGAAGCGGCTGATCGGAGGTGAGCGTCACGCGGTCGTACTGCCAGTACGCGTTTAGTTGATGGGCCGCGCTGAGTCTGGCCGTGAGCTTGCCGTACGGTTGATTGGTGGTCGACGTGTTGTTGAATGGTTTGAAGCCTTGCACGTAGCGCTGCTGCAACGCCAGCTGCGCGGCATCGCGGCTGATGCCCGTTTCGAGATCGGCATAACGATAAGCCGCGAAGAACCAGATGCGATCGCGGCGAATGGGGCCGCCTACCGCAACATCGAGCTGATTGACACCCTGAATCGTGGGTGTGCTGGCGTTCTTCACGGAGGCTGGCGGCGGATTGTCGCCGTTCCACTTGATCGGCTGCAGCGCGTAGCCCGCCGATCCGCTCAATTGATTGCCGCCGCTCTTGGTGACGACGTTCATCACCAGACCGGTGCCCATCGGCTCGGAGGCATCGATGCCGCCGCTCTTCACCTGCACGTCCTGAATGACGTCGGTCCCCATGTTGACGTACGCCACCTGACCATCGTTGTAGTTGGCGGCGTTCATGCCTTCGAGCTGAATGACGTGCGCGAAGTGCTCGGTGGCATGACCGTAGAAAACCATGCGTCCGCTGTTGTCGTCGAAGGGCCGCGCGATGACGCCGGGCGTGACTTCAAGGAAGTCGCTCCAGTTGCGCCGCGCTTGAATGGGCACCTGCTTCTGAAAATCACCGTCGAAATTGAGAATGTTGCTCGGCTTTGAGACTTCGAGCATCGGCGACTCGCCGGACACCGTGATGGTTTCCGACACGTTTCCAATTTTCATCACGACGTCCACCTGGAACGTGCTCCCGGCGCGCAGCACGATGCCGTCGCGGCGCTGCGTTGAAAAGCCGCCGAGCTCGGCGGTGAACACGTAGGTGCCCGGCGGCAGGTTCAGCAACCGGTAGTAGCCAGCCGCGTCGGTCACTGCCGTGGACGGCGTCATGAGAGCCGGGCCTGTCGCAGTAATCGTCACACCGGGCAGCACGCCGCCCTGTTCGTCAGTGACGTACCCGCGCAGGCCCGCGTCGCCGGTCTGCGCTGCCGCGCGAAGCGGAAACAATCCTGCGAGAATCACGACAGTCAGAACTCGTTTCATGACTGACTCCTTGAATCGGTCGAACGACCTCCGTCCCCGTCAAGCGATCTCCGTCCCCTTCACGTCCTCAATCCTTTGTCTCTCGCTTCTGCGACAGCGCGAACGCCTCGAGTACCGCTCTGTCGCCCCCACCGGTAGCCACGACGACCAACTGACGACCAGAGCTCGTGGCGTAGGTCATCGGCGTTCCTGAGCCGCGTTCGGCCAGATCCGCCGCCCACAGCTCCGCTCCCGTCGATTTGTCGAACGCATAGAGCTGCGATCCACCGGGGATAAAGACAAGCCCGCCCTTGGTCACGACGGGGCCGGCCAATCCAGCCGCGCCGAGACGCGCCGGCAGCGTCACGCCGCGAAGCGCCGGATTCGAGCGCAGCGATGGCGTATCGCCGAGCGGCACCTGCCACGCATGTTCTCCTTTATTGAGATCGATTGCGGTGAGCGTTCCGTACGGCGGCTTGTTGATTGGCAATCCGCCCGGCATCTGCAGGCCGCGCCGCGTACGATCGATGTCGTAGTCGCCTTCCGTGCGCGACGGATCGGCTTTGCCCATCGCGAGCAGGCTCGGCGAGTTCGACGCTCTCACGTACAGCACGCCAGTTTCTGGATCCGCGGCCGCGCCGCCCCAATTCCCGCCGCCGTTCACGCCAGGCATGCTGATGGTGCCCTCGAGCGACGGCGGCATGAAGAGCGGGCCGTGTCGATACTGCTTGATGATCTTCAGCGCGGTGGCTTTCACCTCCGGCGTGAAATCGATCACGTCGTCTTCGGTGAAGCCCTGTGTTGCGAAAGGCGGAGGCTTGGTCGGAAAGGGCTGCGTTCGCGAGGCGCGTTCGCCGGGAACGTCGCTAGGCGGCACCTCTCGCTCTTCGATGGGCCACACGGGCTTTCCTGTCTCTCTGTCGAAGACGTACAGAAAGCCGATTTTCGACGGCGCCGCGACCACGTCGATCTTGCGGCCGTTGACCTGTACCGTCAAAAGCGTCGGCGGGGATCCGAGATCGTAGTCCCACAAACCGTGGTGCACCGCCTGGAAGTGCCACACGCGGCGGCCGGTGTTTGCATCGAGGCAGAGAAGCGACTCGGCAAAGAGATTGTCGCCATGGCGATGGCCGCCGTAGTAATCGTTGCTCGGCGTGCCGACAGGCAGATACAGCAGCCCGCGCCGTTCGTCGACAGTGAAGGGCGCCCAGACATTGGTATGTCCTGTGTACGACCCCGATCCGTTTTCCCACGTCGCGTTGCCGAACTCACCTTGTTGTGGAATGAGATCGAACTTCCACACGAGCTTGCCCGTGCGGACGTCGAACGCCTGCATCACGCCTGGCGGATCGTTGCGATAGACGAATCCGTCCCACACACCATTGCCGACGATGACGAGGTCTTTGTAAATCACTGGCGGCGACGTCTGCGTGTAATGCAGTCGATTGGTCGGCCAGGTGAGATTCTCGGTCAGATCGATTTCGCCCTTGTAGCCAAAGCCTGGAATGGGCTTGCCCGTCGCGGGATTCAGCGCGATCAGCCGCCAGCGGCTGTTCATGAACAGCCTCCGCTCGCCTTTGCCGAGCCACATGGCGATTCCGCGGTGGACATAGCCGGTACCGTTTGGGACCTGTCCCCAGTCGTAAGCGCGTGGATCGAACGTCCACAGCTCCTTTCCGCTGTCGGCATTCAGCGCCACGACGCGGTTGTACGGCGTGCTCAGGTACATCACGTCGTCGATGACGATGGGAGTGACCTCGAAGCTGGCGGGACGGACGTCGTGGCCAGGAACAGGCAGTCGTGGGCCGGCGATGGCTTTTTCGCCAGTGCGCCACGACCATGCCGGCGCAAGCTGGCCGACGTCCTCGCGGTTGATCGCGGCGAGCGCGGAGTATTTCATCCCGCCCGGATCACCGCCGTAGACCGGCCAGTTGCCGTCGGTCGACGGGGCTTTCCCGCGCGCTAACGGCGCGGAGAAGACGATAGCGGCGAGCAGCGCGATGAGCTGCCACGCACGTGAGCGAGCAGAGGTCGCGGTCATTCCGGCGCAGCATGCTCCCAAAGGGCGGCCGCGTCAATCCGCTGCAAGGGAGGACGATGTTACGATCACGTCGAGGATCGAATGGATGCTCGGAACAGCATGAGTTCAGGGATTAGTTCGCCTCGTAGAGCGTCAACGCGAACCCATCCTGATCGTCAATCCATTGCTCTCTCAGCGCGAAGCCGGCGCCCTGCACCAGGCTCGCGATGTCGGCAGGCGGGTACTTGTACGAGCTCTCCGTCCAAATCGTTTCACCCTCGTGCAGGTGGAACAGCAACTCCGCCCGTGTGATGCGCACGTCTTGAGCCGCGAGGCTGAGGAGGTGCATCTCCACGCGCGACTCGGTGCTGTTCCACACGGCGCGGTGGGCGAAGCGATCCAACTGGAAATCTCCCCCAAGCTCGGTGTTGATACGCTGCAGCAGGTTCTTGTTGAACGCCGCCGTGACGCCGAGCGGATCGTCGTAGGCGAGGAGCAAATCGCGTTCGGGTTTCACGAGGTCGACACCGAGCAGCAGGTAATCGCCCGGCTGCAGCGCCGCGCGAATCAACTGGAGAAACTCGGTTGCACCCGGCGGGTCGAAGTTGCCGATGTTCGAACCGAGAAAAGCCAGGAGCGTGCGATATCCGGTGACCTCGGCGAGCGCCAGGAGGCCGTCTTCGTAAGTCGCCTGGTGAACGGAGACGTCGAGATCCGCAACCGTGACGGCCGAGAGCGTTTGCATCGAGCGCGTGAGCGCCGCGCCTGAGAGATCGATCAAGTGTGCGTGCACACGCGCGACGCCTGCATGCGTCAGCAACGCTGCGAGTTTCTCTCCATTTCCGCTGCCCAGTTCGACGACCCGCGCACCACTGCCGAGCATGCGTCCAATCTCCGGCGCATACCGCTCGAGCAGCCGGAGCTCGGCGCGTGTGACCCTGTACCAAGGCAGATGGCAGATGGCATCGAAGAGACTGGAGCCGAGCGCATCGTACAAATAACGCGACGGCAGCTGTCGCGGTTCCAGTTGCAGATAGAACCGGACATCTTCCCCAAACGTCGAAACGTCACCCGCGTCGATCGGCTGCGGCAGACGCTCGTGCGTGAATGAGCGCATGGAGTCTCCGTTGATGAAGGCCATCTACGTGCGCGACGTGACGCAACGAAACGTGGCGTACACGTACGGATAGTTCGTCCTGAACCAGTTCCGAAAGCTGCGACGAAGCAGCGGGAGTGCCGTCGCCGGCGACGCGCCCTTCATCACGACGTGCTGCCCGTCGAAGAAATCAGCCGAGTATTCCGGATACGACGCCATCGCACGAAAGCCGGCAAACGGCGCAAACTCGGTGGACGTCCATTCCCAACCGTTGCTCACCAGATCGTGCACGCCCCAGGCGCTTTGACCTGCCGGACGCTGTCCCACGGCAATCGGCTCCCACGCCGCGAAATCGAAATGACCGCGCGACGAATCCGGCGGCGCCTCTCCCCATGGGGACGATCGTTCGATCCGCGGCTCTGTGTCTCCAAACGCCGCTCGATGGAACTCGGCTTCGGTCATCAAACGAGCGCCCTTCCACCGCGCAAACGCAGAGGCTTCGACTTGACTCACATACACCGGCCACGCGGCGGGCAGATCGAGCTCTTCGAACATGCCGCGCCAGCGCCACGTGCCGCCCCGGCGCGTCCAGAAGCGCGGATACTCGATCCCTTCCTGCTGAAGCCACCCGAAGGCGGACGGAGTCCACCACTGCGCGTCGCGATAGCCGCCTGCCTCGACGAAGTCGACGAAGCGCTCGTTCGTGACGTTGTGCGCGTCGATGTCGAACGCGGGCACCTCGACGACGTGCGCATCGAACTCGTTGTCCCAGCCAAACGGAATCTCGCCGCGGCGGGCGCCCAGCGTCGCCTTCCCACGAGGAATCCTGACCCTGTCGTGCTGCGGCGCGCGACCCGTCACGTCAACGACGTAGGCTGCTGGCCGCTGTTTGTGCTCGTACGAAAGCTGATGCCACATGTAGAGCATCGTTTCCTGATGCATCGCCTCGTGCTCGAGAATCGCGTAGACAGCTTGAGCTTCGTCCAGTAACGGATGGCCCGGCTGATTCAGCGGCGCGTTGGCCAGCGCGTCGAGCACGAACGCGTCGCACGCGTTCGCGAAGCGACGGACTTCGTCGCGCGACGGCCATTCGCCACGCTGACTGCGGGTTGCCGACGACTCGTCCTCGGGATCAATGCCGCGGGCAAACAGCCGTTCGAGTCGATCGTCGACGCCGGACCGTCCGAGCGCCTTCTTGACGAGTGTGTTCAGGCTGAATGCCGGCAGATGACCTTCGTAGAAGATGATTGGATGACGCAGCGCGATCGGACGCGTGTAATACGCCTGCGGCGCGACGAGATCGAACAAGGTCTGTGAACGCCGCCGGTTCAGACGATACCAGTCGGCGAGCGCCGCGCGGTCGAGTGCTGTGCTTGTGATGCTCATGATGCAAGGTCTGACTGCATCTTATCGTCTTCCGTGCGCGGTCGCAGCCAAGGGCCCAGTCGCGAAACGACCGCGCGTGAGCGAGATCAACGCGCACTAGGAGCCTGTCCGCGTGAACGGTGAACAGCCGCTTTTCTTTCCTGTGATTCTCGGCACAACGCGCCGGGGACGAATGAGCGAGCCCGCCACAAAGCTCATCGTTGGCGAATTGAAAGTCAGCGCTAAGGATCCGCGCCGGTCAACTCGCAGAGTTGTGCGAGCGCGCGGTTGATGGCACATCGATCGAACAGTTCGGGATCGAAGTTCGGACCCAGCCACTGACGCTCTTCGGCGGTCAGCGCGCGGGCGCGACCGAGCGTTGCGGCGAGAATCGCGCTGTAGGCGCTCGGCCCGTTGAAATCATCACGCGGGCCTGCGAGATAGCCATCGAGACACGAGATTGAGGACTTCGCCACGCCGCGCCACACGCCGGGCGCCCGCGTGATGCGCACCCGCCAGCCGACGGGGGCATCGTAACTGTAGCGGAAGCCTTGCGGTGCGGACGCGAGCGCCGTCGCCACCGTCACGTTCTCGTCTCCGAGCGTCCGCCAGCAGCTGCAGGCCTCGAGGGCGCGCGTCGGTGCGCCTGCTGCGCGGCCTGCGATCTCAAAGATATGTGGGTGCCGGTTGCTCCATCCCATCACCATCTGGAGCACGCGGTGCAGCTCCGCGAGACGCAGATTCGCCGGCACGCGCAGCACGCGCCAGATACGTGGTTCGATGTTCATCACGTCGAAGCGCAGCGTCACCGAGTGAGTAGGCACGCTGTAACGATACAGCGGCCATCGTCGCGCGTCATTGCAAATCGTGGTGGTGCAGGAACAGGCAAACCGCGCGAACCCCTCTCAACGACAGGTAAACCGAGTACAATGAATGCCATCCTTTGAGCTGAGCCCTACCTCAGTCGCCGCCGCGCACTTCTGCGCGTGTTCCGACGGGCCCAACTTGCGGCTTACGGAGCAGACGACATGCCGTTCAACGAACGTCACTTTGACGAGATCACCATGCTTGATTTCAGCGACCGCCTCACCTACACGGCGGGCCTGGAACTGGGTCATCGGGTAAGCGTGCTCGCCGCGACTGGGATCCGAAACGTGGTGCTGAACCTGGAACACGTCACGTATGTCGACAGCGCCGGACTCGGAGCGCTCGTCGACGCCTTCACGCAACTCCGGCATGCCGGCGGAGCCCTGCGATTTGTCGGCCCGACGATCCGAACGCAGCATCTTCTGCAGATCACGGGGATTGCGTCGCTCGTGCAGACATTCACGTCGGAATCCGCCGCGCTCGCGAGCTTTGAAGGCGGCAGTCCGACCGGTAGTCCTGGGGCCTGAAGAATCCGCGGATACGAGTCTAAGTCTAGGACCGTGCCACCATTGCTACGGGCTGTTACGGGACGCGCACTTCCCACTGCGTGTTCGCACGCGCCGGCGGGAAGCATACCGATTCGTTGCACGCCTGGTAGCGAAGCACCGCGGGGATCGTCAACTTGCCGGCCGCGAGATCGGCAGCTAACGCGACGCGAACGTCGATCGTGAATTCCGGCCCCAACACCGCCAACGTTTCGCTTTTGCCCTTCTGCGCGAGCTCCTTCGGCGGCGGATAGACGATCTCTTTCACTGTGACGCTGGAAGGCGGCGTCACGGTGAGCACGGTCGGGATGAGTAGAGGATCGCGCGGCTCGTGCGCCTGCACATGAATGTCCTTCGGCAGCCGCACCGTCAGCGCGATTTGAAGCTCGGCACCGCGCTTCACCGTTTTGGTGATGACAACCGGTTCGACTTCTGCCCGCGGCCGCTGCTGCTCGGCGACCGCGACCGCCGAAACGGTGACAAGCGCGGCGGCCACTGCAAACAAATTAACCCTGGCACTCATCCGCACTTGACACTCGCCACTGGCACTGGGCACCGGGCACTGGGCACTCGGCACTACGCTATCGTGATCCCCGCTCTGCGAGGAGCCGCTCGACCTCCTCGGTGATGTCGCGCTCGGCCTTCGAGTAGAACTCGCCACTTCCCGGGCTCGGGAAGCCCGCGTGCACGGCGCGCACGCGCCCGTCACGCCCGAGAATGAAGGACGTGGGGAACGCGTTGAGATTCACGGCCTGCGGCAGCTTTTCTTCGAGCTGTTCGGGTTCGCCAGGTATCAGCACCGTGTACTCGATCCCATACGTCTGCATGAACGCGCGCAGACGCGTGGGATTGGTGAGCTGATCGCCTTCTTCAAACGACAGTCCCACGATCTCGAATCCCTTCGCGCGGAACTTTCGATAGAGCGCCGCCAGAAACGGCGCTTCATCGTGGCAGTTTGGACACCAGCTACCAGTGATGTTGACGAGCACGACTTTGCCCGCGAACCGGGGATCGGTGTTGCTGACGATCTTGCCGGTCAAATCGGGAAAGGCGAAACGAAAGGGCTCTGAAGCATCCTTGACGCGCGTGTGCAGCGCCGGATCGGTCGGCGTGCCAATCGCCGCCGCCGTCGCCGCGCCTTCGCGGACGGCCCTCAGTTCGGTTTGACCATTCTGCTTGAGCGTGAGCGCGCCGTCCGCTGCCGGGATCACTTCGAGGAGGAGCGGGCGCGCGCCTGAGAAGTGACTGAGCACGAAGCGTCCGTCTCGGAACGATCCAGTCAGCGTTCCCGTGTCGCCGTCGACGCGAAGGATTGTCGCCGACACATCCGCGCCGGTCTGCTTGACGATGAAGCGCCACGCAGACTCGCCCTTGTTGCTTTTTGCACTGACGATCCAAGTGCCCTCGATTGACGGCGCAGCCGCCGCATTGCCGCGCGCCTCGTTGACAACTGGTCGCGTGGCGCGGAACGGATACGGACCGCGCGTGCGCTGGTATTCACCCGTCAGTTGCCCATTGGCGAGCGTGGCCTTCAGCGTGGTGGCGTACTGAGCGAATGTGAGGGTAAGGACGTTGTTCTCCAGCCGGCCGCCGGTAGAGGTGATCCGCCGCTCACCGTTGAAAAACGACCCTTTGATTGTCGAACCCTGCACGGCGATCTCGAATGGAAACGGCACGTCGACGTTGTTCACCGTCACGACCGCCTCCCATTTCCCGGCAAGAGCGCCGGCGTCGGTTTGTGCGACAGTTGCCGTCGTGGTCAACGCGGCGAGGGCGGCAACGACGCCCCACTTTGCGATTTCGTTCGCGTTCATCGACATCGCTCCTTCGGTACCGAATGCCGGAGAAAAAGAAAAGGCCCGGAAAAGCTGGGAAGCCTTCCGGGCCTTGGAGCTGCAAATCCGTTCGTGCCGCTACGTCATATGAGCACGCGTCATGAACACACAGCGCCGCCGCCGGAGACTTCTGCTCCGGCGCAACGACATGTGCAGGTCTTCATGGCGGGCACGATGGGGGAATCGTCGCATTTGAGGAGAAGAGTGTCAACCCGCCTCCGCTCGTCGAGTGCGCCTTGCAACGAGCTTCGGCGAGGCAGCCGCGATCCAGCGTGTGCGCGACGTACGTATAATCCAGACCGCGCCCTTTACATATGTCCCTTACGTCCGGCCGTCGTCTGGTCTTCGCTCTGCTCGTCATTTCCATCGCGCTGTTGATTCCCGGCCTCTTCGCGCCCGTTTTGACCATTCGCGGCGTGATCACGCGCGACGGCGTCGCGCAAATGGCGCCGACGATGCTGCAGCGCGGACTGAATGATGACACCGTCAAGGTGCTGACGTCGATGATGAATCCCACCATGGTGGCCATGGTGCAGGCGCTCGGCGGCGATATGCGGAAAATGCTGATCGACAAGCTCACGCCCGGGATCACCGCGTCGCTGCAGAAGAACATGCAGGAGATGGAGGTCTACTCGCAGACTCGAAGCATTGTCGGATCGGTGCGAAACCTTTACGACGTCGGGAGCCCTGTTCCTGCGACCCTCATCCTGCTCTTCAGCGTCATCGTCCCCGTCACGAAAGCGGTGCTCGTCGCGTGGGCGTTCTTCATCGCAGGCGCCACATGGCGCAGGCGAACGCTGCGGTTTGTCGAGACGATCGCCAAGTGGTCGATGGCAGACGTGTTTGTCGTCGCCCTGTTCATCGCGTATCTCGCGGCACAGGCGACGCAGAGACCGCCGGGCGATCCGAACGCGGCGCCGCTGATCAAATTCACGGCGCAGTTTGGCCCGGGCTTCTACTGGTTTGCCGCGTACTGTGTGTTTTCGCTTGCCTCGCAGCAATACACGGCACGACTGGCGAGGCGCGAGGAAACGAGTGGGTGACGGAGGCGGCACTTTAGGGTAAGACGATGCTGGCACGGCTCAAGCCGCGCCCTCCGCGCCAAACGCCGCACTGGCGCGGCTGAAGCCGCGCCCTCCTTTAGGGTAAGACAATCCTGGCGCGGCTGAGGCCGCGCCCTCCGCGCCGAAGCCGCACTCGCACGTGGCACGTGGCACGTGGCACTTGGCACTTGGCACTTAGCACTCGGCACTCGGCACTCGGCACTTGGCACTTGGCACTTGGCACCTACTCAGCGTTATAGTCACACCCCATGGCTTTCGACGAACGCCGCGTTGAGGACGTCATTCTTTTGAACTTTCACGGACAGCTCACATACACGTCGGGCATCGAGCTAAAGCATCGCGTAGCGCAGCTCGCGGACGGAGACACGGCGAAAGTGATCCTCAACCTCGAAGACGTCACCTACGTCGATAGCTCGGGGCTGGGCGCGATCGTCGACACCTTCATCAAGCTGCGTAAACGCGGCGGAGACTTGCGGTTCGTCAATCCTTCCAGCCGGTGCCGTCACCTGCTCGACATCACCAACATTGCGCCCGCCGTGCAAACGTTCCCGTCGGAGAATGATGCGCTCGCAAGCTTCGGTTCCGGCGCGGGCTAGCGGCCCGGCTCCAGCCAGGCAGCGGCCCTCCGGCGCCGGAGCGATGCTACGATTTGATCGGTGCCTATCGAGCCAACCTCGACACCAGAATCCAAACCTCTCCCCCCCGCCGCCTGGCGATGGGCCGTCCTCATCGCGATCAGCGTCGCGATGTTCGGCAACTATTACGCCTACGACTCCATAGGACCCGTCGCCGACGCGCTGCAGCGGCTGCTCGGCTTCAGCGACACGCAAATCGGCACGCTGAACGCCATCTACAGCTTCCCGAACATCATCATGGTCCTCGTCGGCGGCATCATCGTCGATCGGTTCGGCACGCGCCTGTCGACGCTGATTTTCGCGATCATCTGCCTCGTCGGCGCGGCGTTGACCGCCATCTCACCGCTGTTTCCCGTGATGGCGGCAGGGCGCTTGATTTTTGGGCTCGGGGCCGAGTCGATGATCGTGGCGATCACCGTGGCCATCGGCCAGTGGTTTGTCGGACGCCAGCTCGGATTTGCCTTCGGCGTGAATCTGAGCATCGCGCGCGCCGGTTCCTACAGCGCAGACATGTCGACGACATGGTTCAAGCCACTGTACGACATGGGATGGCAGCCGCCGCTGTGGCTTGCAACCGGATTCGCGACGTTGTCGGTGGCCGCGTGTGTCGTGTACTACTTTCTCGAACGCGGCGCCGCCCGTCGCTTTCGGCTTGCCGACCAGTCGGCCACCGATCGCGTTGTCTGGGCCGATCTGTGGCGCTTCGATCGCTCCTACTGGTACATCGTCGGACTCTGTGTGCTGTTTTATTCGGTCATCTTCCCGTTCCGCAGCACATTTGCGATCAAGTACTTCCAGCACGCGCACGCGTTGTCACTGCAGGAAGCGGGGTCGATGAATGCCTACGTCTTCCTCGCCGCGATTTTCGCGACGCCCACGTTTGGTTTCATGGCAGACCGCCTGGGTCAACGTGCCGCGTTCATGGCGCTTGGCTGTTTTCTTCTGGCCGCCGTTTTTCCGACGCTCGCCTACACGGATGCGAGCCTGTGGGTGTCAACCGTGATGATCGGCGTCGCGTTCTCTCTGGTGCCTGCGGTGCTCTGGCCCGCCGTGCCATACCTCATTCCCGCGCATCGCCTCGGCACGGCGTACGGACTGATGACGATGCTGCAGAACATCGGGATGATGCTGGCGAATCTGGCGGCAGGCGCGTTGAACGATGTCAACGGCGCAGGGCCGGACAATCCGGCAGGCTATACGCCGATGCTCTGGATGTTCTTTGTCCTGAGTCTCCTCGGTTTCGGGTTTGCCGCCGCGCTCCGCGCGCGCGAAACAAGCCCGCAGGGTCACGGGCTCGAAACAATTCGCGCTACCGCTTGAGGGAACTAAGAACTAAAAGAACGAAGAACCACGACCGAAGGAACGACGACAAAGGACCGGAGAACCTGGACATGAACCGATGACGTTCTGGTTCTTAGTTTTTAGTTCTTAGTTCTTCGTTCTTCGTTCTTCGTTCTTCGTTCGACTGTCATCACCATGCCGTGTTTCGCTCGCAGCGTGACGAGCGGCTGCGGCACCACAGGATGATTCGGCACGAGGCGCAGGCGCCACTGCTGTGCGACGGTGGCCACCACGAGCACCAGCTCCATCCAGGCGAACTGTTCTCCAATGCATTGGCGCACGCCGCCGCCGAAGGGATAGTACGCAAACTTTGGCAGCGCTGACTTGAATTCGGGAGACCAGCGGTCGGGATCGAACCGCTCGGGATCGGGGAAGAAGCGCGCATCGCGGTGAGTGATCCAGGGGCTCATGAAGACGATGGAGCGGGGTGCAAGCGCGTACTCGCCGAGGGTGTAGTCCGCAATTGCACGCCGCCCGATCATCCACGCGGGTGGATAAAGACGCATCGCCTCGGTGACCACGCGTTCGACATACGGCAGGCGCGGAATGTCGGCCATCGTCGGGAGCCGGCCCTCGAGCGCGCGATCGACTTCATCGTGAAGCTTCGATTCGGCGTCCACGTTTTGGCTCAGGAGATACCAGGTCCACGTGAGTGCGTTGGCGGTGGTTTCGTGGCCGGCGAGGAGCAATGTCAGTGCCTCATCGCGCACTTGCCGATCCGAAAGACCGCCGGCGGCCCTGAACGCCGGCGTCACGTCCGTCTCGTGTTCCTCATCCTGAGCCGCGAGGAGCATCGACAAGAGGTCGCCATGGTCGTGTCCCGTGGCGCGGCGCTCCGCGATCATCGCGTAGATTAGCCGGTCGAGGCGTTCGCGCGCGGCGCGCGCGCGCCGCAGCATCGGAATGGGCAGGTGCTCAATCACGTTTGAAAACGGCAGCAGGTGCACCCAGAAGCTGTGGAGGACCTGCGTGACGGCGACACCAACTTCATCCGCCTTCGACTCGACGTCCGTGTCGAAGAGTGTCTTGCCCACAATCGCCAACGTGACACGCATCATCTCCTTCGACGCATCAACGGTGGCGCCGTCCTGCCACCGTGTGCGCATGCGATGCGCGTGGTCCACCATCACTGCGCCATATCCGGCAATGCGATCACGATGAAACGCGGGCTGCATCAGCCGTCGCTGACGCAAATGCGCCGCGCCTTCGCTGGTGAGCAGCCCCTCGCCGAGCAGCCGCTTCGCGCGCTCGAGACCGCGGCTCTTGGTGAAGTTTTTCTGGTTGGTGACGAGCACGTCGCGGATGAAGTGCGGATGGTTGATCAAATAGCAGCGCTCGCCACTCAGCGGGAAATACACGACGTCGCCGTGCGTGCGCGTCAGCTTCGTCAGCAGCGGCAGCGGATTGCTGCCGGGGCTGACCAGCGTCCTCCGGAACATCCTCCGGGGTCCTGGCGGCAGTACGCGGTTCGACGCTCGAAGTTCCACGGTCACCTCATCGCAGAGGCTTCGCAATAACTGCGACCTGCCGCACCGCATCGGATCGCAGAAAGCGCGGCCAGGCAAACGCCCGAAAATGCGGTTGCCTCATGAATTCTCGCCTAATCGCCGGGAACGCGCCATGCACTTCTGCGGCGAGGAGACGATGGTACGATGGACGATGAGATGACGCGTCAGGAGTTCGCGGCGTACATGACCGCGTTCGAAAAGCGGCTCGACGCACGCTTCGATCAGCTCGAAAAGCGGGTCACGGGTGGATTCGCCGAGACTGAAAGGCGATTCGCCGAGGCCGAAAAGCGGGTCACGAGTGAATTCGCCGAAACTGACAGGCGATTCGCCGAGGCCGAACGGCGGGTCGTGGCCGGATTCGCCGAGACCGACCGGAGATTCGCCGAGACCGACCGCAGATTTGAAGAGGTGCACGCGAGGATTACTGCCGCCGAACAACGATTGGACCAGAGGCTGACAATTGGATTTGAGGAAGCGACACGACTCACGAAGCTGTCGCTCGAGGGCCTGGAGGTGCTGCGCGAGCGAACGGACCGCGGGTTCACCGAAATGAAGTCGCGGCACGATGCGCAGAACTCGTTATTGCAGGATGCGATCCGCCACGTGCGGAAGCGCGTGGATCAGCTAGGACGCCGCGCGTAGCGCGCGTCTTGTCGTCATTTCGTGTTTTCGTGCTCGAGGAGCGGAGCCACTCGCCGGAGCAGTTCTCGCGCTCGTTTAACGCCATCGCTGGTCAGCACCACCGACTTGCGGTGCGTGTTCGTCACGATTAACCCGTCCTCGCCGAGCGCATCGAGGATTTCAAACCTCACGGTCTTCCACGCGACGTGGGCGCCGTCTTTTTCCTGCCACGATCCGAGAAACAACACGAGCAAGATAAGGTCAGCCAGAAGCTTGTCGTCCTCATCGAGCGCTCTGCCAGCCACCGGCCGCTCGGCACGGAACTCGTCGGCGAGTCTTCTATTCGCATCCACCGCGCTGAACACGGTCGGCATGTGGCGAGGCGCCGCGCCCTCGCTCGGAGCGATGCCCTCGCCTTCGACGCATTCGATGCGTGCGCGGTCGGCCGACGACTCTCCAAGGACCTTTATCTCGATGCGATGCTCGGAACCGAAGTCGTACGTGTATTCGAAGATCCGCTCCGTGGCCGCCGCACTCGCAACCGTCAGCTCCACGTCGTCGCCCGCCCAGTGCAGCGAGATCTCTTCTTCGTCAGGCGCTGGGCCGTACTCCCGGCCGCCGATATCAAACACGTGCGGCCGGACGTCGTGCCAGTTCATGACGACCTGAATCACACGATGGAGATCGGCCAACGGCAGATCGGCCGGCACGCGGACACGCCGCCAGACTGCAGGCGTGACATCGAGAAGCGCTATATGGAGATCGAAAACGCGCATGTCAAAGAAGTGAGTGCCGGTTACGAGTCGTCAGGTGTCAGTTATCCGGCGCAGGAGTCACGTATCGCTGCCTTGTGTCCACTGTCCGAGGTGCAGTGTCGGCGTATGAAGGGACGTGCATGCTGTATTAGAGTGCGGATTGTTCTAAAACCGAGCGTCGAAAGCGTTTTTCGGATTTGGGCATTCCGCGTGCCGGGTCAACGACAGGATTGAAATCGTCGTGTCTCGAAACGGGGCGGTCCATAGTGCCAACTTCGCGGAAGCTGTGAGAAATACACACAAAAATGGTCCTCCAGCCGGGACTTTCCCGGGCATGCGTCTCGCACTCGCTCCGGGCCGTATGACTCTCCCATTGAAACTGCTCCTCATCGAAGACTCAGAACCCGACGCGCATCTGGTGATCCGTGCGCTCGAGAAAGCGGGCTACGACATCACGGCACGCCGGGTCGAGACTGCCGATGGACTTCATGCGGCGTTGAACGAATCGCCCTGGGACCTTGCGATCGCCGACTACACCATGCCGTCGTTCAGCGGCATCCATGCGCTCGATATCGTTCGGGAACACGGCCTCGATCTGCCCTTTATCTTCGTATCGGGGACGATTGGCGAAGACGTGGCCGTGGCGGCCATGCGGACTGGCGCACACGACTACATCATCAAAGGTAACCTTGCGCGGCTGGCGCCGGCCGTTGAACGCGAATTGCGCGAAGCGGCGGTGCGCCGCGAGCGCACGCGCGCCAACGAACGGGTCGCCTATCTCGCGTATCACGACCCGCTGACGGAGCTGCCGAACCGTGCGCTCCTGACCGATCGTCTGCAACAGGCCATTCTCGCCGCCAAACGCGATCACTTCACGCTGGCACTGCTGGTTCTGGA
>WNGA01004017.1_pt1 | contig 21833 bp, 17 predicted proteins | sample 5400061 | NCBI WGS metagenome assembly WNGA01 (sample SAMN13153366, study PRJNA577476) | soil metagenome | isolation source: 100 cm soil or saprolite under grassland replicate 2 | place: USA:California | collected 2016-06-15
TGTGACTTGAAGCAAAAGATGGCGCAATACGCCACAAATGCTTCCACTTAGCGAACGCCAACTTATGCTTCCAGCGAGCGGATGGACGTATTGATTAGCCTTGCCTCCATTTTTTCCGCTACAAGGTTCCGGGCATAACTCTTATAGCGGTCCATTATAGAGCGGGATATTTCGGGATAATGGTCAACGAGGGTATGGCAAGAGTAACCAGTCTCTTTGGAAATCTGATTCAATGATCGTGGAGGATTTTCCTGGAGTGATTGCAGCAACTGATCTTCAGCCTCTTTCATTTGCTTCTTTCGGTATTCGATATAACGCAAGGAAATGCTGCGACATTCTTCCGCAAAATACTTTCTCAAATACCATTCATTGGCCCCTTTTGACCGCCTGAGGACAGAGATGAACGTAGGAGGCGGTTCCTCTGTCATTGCCGCCTCCAATGCTTGACGGCAAACCATTAAACGTTCTGCCAGTTCCTTTTGCAGATACTCCCGGCGTTTCTCCAATAATGCATTACAGAAGTCTGGAAACTTCAGCTTTAAGTCAAATCCAGAAACGTATCCCAATCTGTAGGCCAAAGCTCTAAGGGATGCGGGACACGGTTGAGCCAGTTCCATCTCTATAGCTTTTCTTTGCCCATCCTTATCCGGACGGCTCCCCGCCGCTGCAGACCTGGATTTTCGGCCGCTGAGATATTTTTCAGTCGCCCTGTAATTGGCTCCGATTTTCTTGAACAACTCGGGAAATTTGTTTCGCAAACTCGCGATGTGGCGATATCCCAATCGTTGCGCAACTTCAATCAAAGATGGAGGCGGGGTTTCAAGCAAGGCCGCTTCCATGTGTTCACGCACTTTTTGACGGGCTATGCGATTTTCGCGATGAAGATTGCGTCCCACAATTCGATGCGCCTCGATTTCAACCGGATACTTTGAAATGAGCTCCAAGACATAGTCCGGCTCCGTTAAAAATTTGAGCAGCGGAATCCTGGTCAAATAACTGAGCCTGGCGAGCGCCTTAAGAGGCGGGGTCGCTCTTCCTGTGACCCATTCGTTCGACGTCGTTTTTCCGATGCTTATCAGGCGCGCCAACATGTGGGAATTGCCTTCCGCCAACAAATTACAGCAGTGATTGACGGCCTTAATCGCATTCTGCCTTGCCGCGGCGCCAAGCAACAGGGGAGAGGCTGCGATGAGGTCGCCAATGTTGTCGGCAACCCAAAGCTCATAGTCCGAATCATCAATGGCTGCAGTCGTCACATCCGATTTTTGCGCTCCCAGAAAAGTCCGGCAGTAGGGACAAGAACCGGGGCGATAATACTTCAGGGTCGGCCGTATCCGCTTTTGGCAGTTCGGACAGTTTTCACTCAGTGGGCGCCGATGCCTTGAACAGACTTTCACGGGAAGAACCACCCACAGTAAAAGATCGTATACCGCGCCTCCCATTGCGACTTGTTCGTTATAGCAGTCTGCGCACCAGGCGCGATAATGCCTGAGCAATTCATGGCGTGACACAAATTCCTTCCATCGGACAAGAGATGTTGACGCTATCTCGGGCAAGAACGTGAGACGTTCGCTAAGGCCGACAATCTCAGCGGCGAGAGCGCCCGCGCTGTTTACGTAACTCATTCTGTTGAGTTCGAAATGGTTTAACGGCCTGTCTGCTTCGGCGCGTTTGTTGCGCATGATTGGAAGAAAGTATCGCAATATCAGGTCTCCCAGGGCCAAGTGGTGGGCGGCCGCGAGGCGCGCCAGGAGGCTGGTCAGGCATTCGGTCTCTGGCGTCCCAATTCCGATGGGGCGAATTTGATAGAGCGTGCTGCGCGGCGAAAATTCGGGGAGCGCCAGTTCCCAATGTTCATAGCCCTCAGGCAAATCTTGTCTATTGTGTATCCGTGGCATTTCCTTTTTTCCCTACTGGATCGCGTCGAGGCCGGCGCTCTCCAGGACGGAGTCCAGACCGGCCGCTGTTCTCCTGCGCCCGATTCGCGACCCCTGGCGTTTTCTTTTGCCGGTTCGCTTTCGTCGCCGAAATATTTTGCTGCAACCGGAATCGCAGACTCTCAAGTTCGGCCTCCGATTCTCCTAAGGCTTCTTCCCCTTCCAGCATGGAGGTCGCGATGCTACGCCATTCGGCGTCGGCCGGCTCGTATTGTTTCAGATGATCAATCGTCAACGTTACGGCGCCTTTATCCAACGCCGCGTCAGCGGCCCTCACAATCCATCCTTTGAGTATTCCCACGCACCCCAGGCTGCGCTCCATCAGGTATTGGCTGTGCTCACGCAAATCCCGTTGCTCAGAGAATGGCAGCCGATGTTGAAAGTTCCAGATGATATTTTGAAAACTCTTTACGTCGGAGGTCTGGCCGGACCTGTAACGCTCAAAATGAAATGTCCGGCTGCGGCGACTCAATTGATCGCTGAGGTTGAGCAGCAGTTGAAGCTCGTAGGTCCCGACCAGAACGTGCAAGGTTTCGGCGGTATTGGCCAGCGATTTGACTACGTCGAGATGGTCCTGAAACTTGCGTCCGCCGGAGACCTTGCCGAGATGATGCGCCTCATCGATAAAGAAGGCCGCCGGGCGACGGCGTTTGAGCGAGTCTTCCAAAGAGCCACGCAAAGCGGCGGCGTTGGTCTTGGCGTTGATGATGATGCTCCTTTTTTGGCGGGCATCGAGAACCTGCCAGCTCAAATCGAGTTTGTACTCGATCAGAACTTCGCCCAGAGCTTTCAAGGATCGCTTGAAATGCTGCTTGAAGTCATAGTTGCCATGCGTCGGCGCTTCAGCCTCGATTCCGGCGACGGGGAGTCTTTCGCGATCAAGCTCAAGCCCCGGCAGCAGGTCAGCGGTGATCTGTCGCATTAGCCGGGAAATGAGTGTGGTCTTGCCGACTCCAGTCGGACCCAGAATGAAGATCAACGAAGCGCCGGCCGGCTCTCGGATCGCCCGCAGGACTTGATCGTGCATGGCCGTCAGTTTTGGATGAGCCATCGTGTACTGCTTGAAGTCAGCCAATAGCTCGGCCGATCTTTGCCTCGGTTTTGATTTGGCGGCCATATTTTAATAATCGGAATAGAGTTCAGGCTCGTCGAGTTGGAGAGGTTGAGGATCCGTCGTCGTCGGCGCTCCTTCAGCGTCAGCCGGAGAATAATCAGCGGCGCTTGCGACAGCGGAATGTGGGTCGCGCCGGAAAAGGGAATCTCCATCGATCGCAGACAAGACCTTCTTCGTCTCAATATCCCGCAGCCGTTGAGCCAGGAGCGTCTCTTGCGCTTCCACGTCGGTGAGGAAGGCGGCCAGCTTTTTCGCCGATGCATTGAAGACGCCGCCGCCGCGGCGCTGCCGCTTCCGCAACTCGCTACTCGCCAGCATAATCTCCCGTTCGGTTCGTCCCCGGAAAACGTGATAATGCTCCGAGTGGCAAGTCACCCAAATTCCTTTAACAAAGGCGTAAGCAAGGCCTGCGTCATATGGATCATAACGTACCGGGACGCTCGTATTCTCTATGTCGGCATTCCGAAAGGCGTTCGCCCAGTAATAGCGGTTGTTGATTTTGACGCCGTTATTTGGAATCACCCTGGCCACGCCGCTGCGAGTAGTCGGCAGCGTGAGCAGCCGGAATGCCTCGTCATACCGGATCATCCGGTGCAAACGGTCTCCGGCCGTTCGCATCCTGCGCTCAAACGCCTCGCGCGGACTCTGTTCCAGCCTTCCATGAAGGCTCGTGTCGTAGACCTCATACGCCCACTCGCACATCCGTTCGTAAAGTAACGGCAGTGTCCAGACCGCCTGCGTCCGAGGCGCGACCGACTTGGTGGCCTGCCGAACGTTCTTCGTGATCTGCGTGTTGCCCTGCAGGTTGTGAACGAATTGCTGATCGGAGACGCCAAAGAGCCGCTCGATGACAGACCCGAAGCGCGATTTCCCACTTGGCCTGACCCTCTTGGCGCACTCCTGCGCAGCTAGCAGCGAGTCGAAGTAGAGGGAGTGAAAATCTTTTCCGCCGTCGACGACGATGGTTTGTGGGAAGCGGTGATGGCGGCGTACGCACTCACGCAAGATCATCATATTGGAGCGGTAGCTCGGCGGATCGTATAACAAAAGAACGGCCAGCAAACGTCTTGAGAATGCGTCAGTCAGGAAAGTCGCGGGAGGGGCGTCCGAGATTGCGGCGAGGCTCGGCGCAGATCAACTCGATGTCCAGTTCGGTATGGTCAATGTGGGCGATCTCGAACGGACGATCGCCATGACGGGGGATGGTGGGGCTCAACTGATAATAGAACGGTTCGTGCGCATAAGCGGCCCGCGGGCCTTCGCGCTTAAGGGTCTGTTCAAACTTCGGACGGCGGTTGATCTCAGTAGCGAAGGTTCTGTAACTGGCGGCCTGAATGCATTGGCGTTCGCATTCCATCACGTACTGGCCGTAGACCGCGAATTTACCCTTTTGTTTGAGCGTCTCGTAGTTCTCCTCAATGAATTTGTTCATCAGGTCACGTGTGGTTTCCGGCAGTCTGGGGTTGGGGTTGCCCCTGGCGCCAGGCAGCAGTCCGAGAAATCCGACGCCATGCGTCGCCTGGGCGGTGCGAAACTGCAACATCCAGCGTTGGCGAGTGCGCGCAGGGATCGTCTGATCGGAGCGCCGCGAGCCGTTCAAATAAGGCTCAATCATTTGATAGCGACGCGTAGCTTCCCGCAGCGCTTCTGGGCCGGCCCGGCTGATAATCTCGGAAGCCTTCTCCCGCCCGGGTAGTTGTGGAGTCGGCTTGAGGATTCTTAAGCTGCCTCGCTTCACGAGTTCATCAAAGACGCTCAACGGCAATTCTCGACAGCCATCTTGATCATCCAACAGGCTGACTTTGCTTTGGCCGAGATTGATGACTCGCCACTGCTTGCCATCCCAGGACAATTCCATTCCCACAGCATATTCAAATGAAGCCATCCCATCGGCCGGAGATGGAGGGCGAAGCCTGGTGATCTGGGAATAGGCGAAGGCCGTCTCTTGATCGAGAAAAACGTAGACGTGGTCGGGATCAACCAGCGGGGCGGCGCACAAATCTATGAAGATCTGATTGGCGCCCAGCAACAGATAGATTTCATCCATCGTCGCTTTGGCGCAGCTCGATAATTCACTCAACGTCATTCCGGGATGGGCGTCAAGGAGCGAGGTCACCGACAATCTGGCAGGCTCGCTGATCGATCGCCCCTGATCGCGGGCGCGCAGGTAATCTTCCAGGAAACGCAGATTCCGTTGAAGCGCCCAATTGATCTCCGCCGAAGTACGTAGGCGATAGTAGAAACCGAACTGGCGGGCATACTCTTCACCTGGCGGACAATGCCATCCTTCGCTTTCACCGCGCAGATATCGAGTTGGCATCTTCTCGGATAGCGCCGGCAGTTCGTCTTCCATTTTCCATTCTTCCCATCCGGCGCTGTCACTCCGGAGAACGAAGAAGTCAGGCGTATGTGTATGGCCATGATTGGCGCCGGCTTTGGTTTTGTACCGCAAGGTGAAAGATGTCGGTTGGTCCCAATATTCCCACACGTCATCTTCGTAGTATTCCATCAGGTAGATGGCCGACAGTTCATTGGTGAGGCTCTCGTATTGAATGGTGTGCCCCATCTTGAGGCTCGGGAAACAACCATGCACGTTAACGCGCCGGCCCTGCACACGTCGGGCAGGCTCCGATGATCTGATCTGTTGGATCATGACTTGAGCTTTCTCACTGAGATTGAGCCTCTTATACCAATCTCGCAGTTGTTGATCGTCGAGCATCCGTAACCCCGCAAGTTGGAGACGCAACGAACCGCCTCAGGCAGGCAAGCGCGCGTAAGACTTCGGAAATAGAGATGTCAGTTTGGATTTGAGTTGGTGATGATGGAACGCAAGAAACTGAATGGGCTGCGAGGAATTTTGCGCCAGTTGGAGGATTTGATGGCCCTCGTCACAATTTTTCTACTGCCCGCCATCTTTTGCTTCCATTTTCTACTCGCCGCCATTTAATGCTTCCACCCAGGCCTCGGAAGCATCTCGTAAGTCGTTGATTCGGGGTAGAGGGCGCGCCATCTTTTGCTTCCACCCGACGCCATCTTTTACTTCAAGTCACAGACTGGCCGTGGAATGTGCGCGAATTGATATCGACAGTCGAACGCCTGGCGGCCAAAGCCGGTGGTGGCCGAGTAATCATGACGGACCAGGCGCGCCGCGAGTTAGACGCTGAGCGAAAGCCTGCGCTCACGCCAAGCGCCGGCGGCCGCTTCCCCGCGCTGCGCGACAGTGAAACGCTTATGGAATACATTTACCGAATGGTGCTAGCGGTTTATGAACAAGAGCGGGCCCATCTGGGAAGTCATTCGGCGGCGGCTCACCGGCTGGGAATGCGCCGCAACACGCTCTACGATTGGCTGGAATGGGCACGGGAACACGTTACAAAGTGAACGATCAAGCGGTTGATATTAATCCCCCACTACTGCCTCATTTCTTTACTATGCGCCTGCCACCGCACAAGTGTCAGATCATATATAATACATAATTGCAAATTGACTACTCATCATCATCATCTTCGTAGGACTCGATCAACGGACAGGAACCTTTCACCTTAATGACGCGCGGCTCCACATTGGAATAGTACTTCGGACGCTGTCCCTCGAATCTGACGGCAAGCTTCGCTCCATCGCGCATGGCTAGATCGAGTTTCAGAACATGTCTGACCGTGCCGGTCAGGCGCAAGTATAAAACGGCGAAGAGCCGCGCCGACGCCAGAAAGTAGGGTAGATCATTCCCCAACTCTGCGTAGAGTTCAGGAAAAGGCGAGCGCGCCTCGCCTATATACCTGTTTTCTCCTTGCACGTAGTGTTCGATCAGGCCTGCGTTCAGGCGATCCATCGCTGAGAAACGCGCTCCGCCAACTTGCTCGTTGAGCAGAATGCGCCGCGCCCTGAGTTCAGCGATATCGTCAGCCGACCAGCCATTCATTGAGAACGCGAAGAGGCCATTGTCGTGGCTTTCATTCTCCGGTTGCAGAGTAATTGTCCAGACTTCTCTCCCGGCTTCGCGCAACTGAGAGGCGTTTTCGATACGAGTCTCGAGGGCGTTGAGACCAAAGGCTACAGCCACAGACTTATCGAAGGAATCCTTCAGGCTCGATAGAAAGGCGATCTGATGCGTATTGACTGGCGTCAAATTGAGTCTGGTAACCGTATCAGATTCAATCCTGGCTGAAGGAATCAACTGATACTTTTGCTGACGGTTCATCAACAGCGCCAGGGATTCGTAGTCGTTCTGCTCTACCTTCTTCCCGACAGCGGAACGTTTGCTTGACGGCATGTCATCCGATCTGGTGTTGACCGCTGTCTGGTTGCGTCGGCGCGGCGGCAATGTTTTGATCTCGCCAAGCTCCGGTTTGGGAAAGGGCGGTTGGTTGGTCAGCCTACGAAGCAGGTCTTCGTAGCCGTCCTCGGTTCCGACATTGTAGTAAGTCGCGGCGCGCAGGATCGCAGGGCGGAACTTCGAGTCATCCTGTGAAAAAATAACGGGTATAAACTTGCCGTTATTGTGCGCTGTTTCATAGATATTTTGGGTGATGATCGCCCCCTCCCACGTCACTCCCAACCCGCTAGACCTTCCGCCTCCGCCGTTGAACCGGGTGGCGTACACCTCTGTGCAGACCACCAGGACAAAATCGGAATCCTCAATATGTCTGGCCAGCCAGTTCGGCCAGCCCTCTGTGGGTGACATTTCATATCGGTCGATATGACAGTCAATTCCGTCAGCGCGCAATCGATCCGCCAGACCAAGCACCCTTTCTTTATGCGAATCGGAATCGTAGCTGTAACTGATAAACACTTTAGGCGGCCTACCCTGTTTTACGCTCATATCTTTTCCTAAACCTCCTTGCATTGTTGCGCCCGATCTGAGCGACTATCTTCATGACAAGAACCTGCACTCAGCTAATAGTGCCCTATAAAATGGCGCACACATGATATTGTGTTTAGTGTTTACTTCACAAGCGAAATCTGATATTTAGTCAACTTCGGCTGGATGGCCGGACATTCTGGCAACGAATAATGCTGAGGGACTCACAGGTATGACTGCTGGAAACAAGGTGTTTGGACAGGTGATCAGAAAACGGAGAGAAGAGAAGAAGAAGAAAGATCCACGCTTCTCGCTGCGTCAGTTCGCGCAAGCGGTTGGCATCAGCGCCACATATCTGAGCAAGGTCGAGACCGGAGAGTTTCCTCCGCCCAGCGCCGAGAACATCAAGAGGATGGCCGAACTGTTAGAGATCAACGCCGATGAACTATTGGCCTTGGCCGGAAAGGTCGACCCTGATCTGCCGGAAATTATACGTGAACAACCCAAAGCCGTCGCCGATTTTCTGCGGACTGCACAGGAACACGGTCTGACGGAAAAGGATTTTCGGAAACTGACGGACAAGATCAGGAAGGGGGAAATCTGACCGTTGATGAAAGTCCCGTATCTCACCACCGAGCGAATTGAGAACGACACCCGCCTGTTGCTCGCCGAATACGAACAACGTTTCGGAGCAATCCTCAAACCGCCGATTGATGTCGAGGGCATAATCGAATCGCTCTTTCAACTCGATCTTCGTTTTGACGATCTCAGATCATTGTTGGGATCAGATGTACTTGGCGCGACGTGGATCGCCGAGAGGGAGATTCGAGTAGATGCCACGCTCGACCCGACTTTGGATCCAAAGAAAGAAGGGCGCTATCGCTTTACGCTCGGTCATGAAATTGGCCACTGGCGGTTGCATCGCCGCTGGTTCGAAGCGCGCGCGATGCAGGGTAATTTGTTCGACTCCATGCCAGAGCCTGCCATCGTCTGTCGCTCTTCGAGTAAGGAACCGCAGGAGTGGCAGGCGGATGTCTATGCAGGCTTTCTGATTATGCCTGAGCCGATAGTGCGCGAGCAGTGGCAGAATCTGTTCGGCGCCGACGAACCGTATTTCGCCGCCAGCGAGATCGAAGCTATGCAAACCCTCTGGTCGCTCGCCGAAAACAATACCCCGACAGTGAGCATCGCCCGCGAGATGGCGCAAGTATTCAAGGTCTCAGGCCAGGCCATGCAGATTCGTCTAATCGGACTGGGTCTGATTCGCACGCCACAGCCTCAGCCGCAATTGTTCAGGCCTGTTGTGTGATCTTTCGTGGTGGAAGTAGAAATCTGAGCGTTAAACGAATAGTTAGGTTATCAATGGCTGACCCAATATCATCAATTGCAACAGAAATACTCAAGCTTATAGGATTACAGGCTGCCAAAACGGCTACGGAATTTGTTAAAGCTAGAATCAAGGAGTATCTTAGTGGAACACCCGTTGACCGGGCAATTAAAGCGACCTCGGCTAATTTCCCTTACGTAGGATCGGTAGGGTCATCTCTAGAAAATTTTGTTCTCAGCGAACGTTTCGCCGCAATGCTGGAGGAACAAATGGATGGCAAGAGAGTCATTGCGGATGAGGAAATGGCTGACTCCTTTGTGCGTGAATGTGACTTTTTTACCGGCTATCTGCGCTCTCACGAAGACGCGCTACAAATTTTAAGAAGGTTTTTGGAACATTTGCGCGATGAGCTTTATCGCAGCCCGGACGCGCCTGTCTATGCCGCCAGAACCGAAGAGTTACACCATCGGGAGGTGATAGCAGAACTGAGAGAGATGCGAGCAATGCAGGCACGGTTAGACTGTTTTCTTCGAAGTCAGTCCTCATCTGGCGCGGTTTTTCAACCAGTCAGTTACGCCGGAGAAGCATTGGAGTATGCCTCCCTCCTTTCAAAAGAAATCAAAGAGAAGCTTGATCTCATTCACGAAAAATACAGGCAGGGAAAGGTCGAAGACGCCTACAATGATTGCAAAGCAATCAGAGCAAATATGGAGTTATGGGGAAAGCTGTGCGCTTCGGATCAGGCCACGGTTTTGCTGCGGCTTGCCAGATATGCGCTCGACCTGGATGCGAGCGCCGATGAGGTTCGTGAACTTATGGCGCAGGCAAAGGCGCTTGATGCGAGCCTTGACGACACCATCGTCCGAGTAATGCTTTGCAGCCGAGAGCACGGGGCGGAAGCCGGTTTATCAGAACTGGGAGAACCAAAAACAATTACGACCTTCAACCTTCGCCTCTCGTTGTTGTTCCAAGCGAGCCAATACGATGACGTTCTCGCTGCGCTGCAAGATCCGCCGGCGGGCGTCACGCCAGACACAGAGTCCGACAGGTTTCATGCGCTTGCGCTGTTAGGAAAAGGAGCCTTGGTGGAAGCGCGAGCAAAGATTGAGCAGGCTTTGTCCGAGCACGGCGACTGGGAGTTTGTGCAGATTACCGCCGCAATGATCGATTACTGGTCGGGCATGGCTGCCGGCTTGATGACGCCGAGGGTGGTTGCCGCGCCCGCGCCGATAGGGCTTGTCTTGGCGAAGAGCGACCCTGAAAGCCTCCAATACTTCAGGAAGGCGGAACAGCGGTTTGCCGCTTTGATTGAGAGCACGCAACGCGGTAATGAACAGAGAAAGTGTTTCGAAACCTGGCGGTTAGCGTCGCTTGCCAATGATCCTACTAGGCAGCAAGAGGCCGTGACCTACAGTCAGGAGCTTCTCACGCGTGATCCGGCGCATCATCGTGCGCTGCTTTGGGCGATGGTCTACAACTATCAGTTTGACGCGCAGTCTTCTGAGACTGCCTTGAAGAAGGGACTAAATGAAGCCATCAACACGGACGAAGAGCTGGTGATCGAGATCGCAACGACTCTCTGCGCTCTTTATCTCAGCGGTGGCAAACAAGAAGAAGCGCAGTCTTTACTCGGCAAGACAAAAGAATACTTCGTTCGCAACGACGCTGGCGATGTCTGGGCGTTCTGGCAGATTCAGCGGATGCTGGCCGATAAAGAGTTTGATGAAGCGCAACGCGTAGCTGCGCAGGCCGAAGATATATTGATGCGGCGACGTCTTGAAACGATGACGCTCCGGGCGCAGTCAATCAAAACGCATGATTTCGTCGCGCTTGCCCGTCACCTGGAAAGGTCTTTCCAGGTGACGGGCGACCCTCATTACCTATTGGAATTTTGCGAGCTCAGTTTCGAGTTGCGGGACTGGGAGACAATTGTTAAGTATGCGCAGCAGCTCATCGAATCCGCTGGCAACGCAAACACTGTCGGGTTGACCGCGAGCGCCTGCTGGAACAGTGGCAGGCACATCAGCGCCCTCACCATTCTGGAGCGCCAGATATCGCTCTTCCCTGCGCAACGTTTTCCTGATTATCTTTGGCGGCTCAAGATCATGTGCCTGTTGCGCTCGGGCAGAACCTCGGAAGCCATTGCCGAAGCGAAAACTATCACGCAATCGGCGCCGACGACCGACAATCTGCGAACATGTGTGGACGCCCGTGTGCAGATGGGCGACTTACTGGAATTGCGGGCGGTCGCTCGTGCACTGATCGAGCGAGATGATGTTCCGTTTGAAACGTTGGCAAAGATGGCCAGCCTGCTAAGCGTGTGCGATCCCGAGCTTGCCAAGAAATATCTGCTGCGCGCGCGTGATGGTTTGCTTGAACATCCGCAGTACGCGGCTTTCCTCTATTACACATGCTCACGTCTAGGTCTTGAGCGAGAGATTGGGCCATTCTTCAGACAGATCGTTGACGATCACCCGACAGAAGTAACCGGCGTCTGGGCGGTCCCGTTAAAAGAGTTTCCCGAACAGCAACGGCAGATGTGGGAAAAGCGGGAAAGGACCACTGATCAATATGGCAAAGGATTGTTGCCGCTTCATTTTGTCGCGTCAAATGGAAATCTATCGCTCGTGGAATGGCTGCACGCCATCCCGGAGTGGAATCGGCGTAATTTTGCGCCGCGCCGGCGAATGCCGATTTATGCCAGGCACGGCGGTTATCTCGTCAAGGCGCATTTGGTGGGAAATTCCGCCAACTGGCGGATTCATGCCGACATTACCTCGCTCATTCTCGCCGAATCCTTAGGGATTCTCGATAAAGTTGAAGCGGCTTTTGGGTCGATAGTGATCTCTCCGAACGTGCAGCCTTCACTCATTTGGCAAATGAATCATCTGTCGGTACAAGCCTCTCACTTGAAAATCTGTCAGAACGTTCTGCGGATGCGCCGTGAAGGGAAGTTTCGTCTCGCTTCCCTGGACGCGGAAGAAATGGCGCCGAGTGCAGCCGATTCACAAATCGGTAATAGTCTGCTTGCGCTCATGCAGAAGGCGCGGGATGAGGGCGGATATGTTGTCGCCTACCTACCGCTGATTACGTTGGAAGGCGAGCCTGTCACGATTCCGCCTGAACTGGCTGATCACGTCATCAATTGCCGCGCCGTGCTGGAAAGCCTGAAAGAACAAGGCTGGCTTACCGATCAGGAATACGAAGAAGCGCGCCACGGGCTTGGCGCCGAAGGCAGGAAAGAAGCAGTCGGCTCGACATTGACGGCGAAGGCCAAACTGTTTTTGGATGGGAATATCGCCGAAACGATTGAAGGGGCGGGATTACTTTCTGATGCCTGCGAATGCTTCGATGTGTATGTTGATGAACAGCAGATTGAATGGGCAACGCAGCAGATAGAGTTAGATGAGAACACCGAACAATTGCAAGGGTGGCTCAGCCACCTGATTGGCCGATTGCGGGCGGGGCTGGAGAGCGGCAGGTATCGCACAATCAGCATTCCTGATATTTTGCCAGACGAAGTGCGTGAGAGCCGCAAGCCGGATTCGTTGGAAATGCAATGCTTCGGTGACCTGCTATTACTCGAACCGGAGGAAGGCAACGTGATCTGGGTAGATGACCGATTTTTCAATCGCCACCCGTCCGGTAGTAACAATACGCCAATCATTGCTACCAGTGAAATGCTCAGCGCAATACGATCACGCAGGAAACTGGATGAGGATGAGTATTACGAAAAGCTCATGGCTCTGCGCATCGGCAACTTCAGATACATTCCGTTGGACCAATTTGAAATCCTCTACCATCTGAAAAGCGCTCCGCTCAAGGCGAAAAAAGAAGCGAATGAAAGCGATGAGATTGTCGAAACAAGGAGTTTGAAGAAACTGCGTTGCTCGATCGCTGCCAGTCTTCTTGATCAGGGGCGACTGGAGCCCATCAGTGAAAGATGGTTTCTACACAGCGTCGCTCATACTGTAAAAGCGGCGATTTTGCTGCTTTGGAAGGATGAAAATATCAGCATAGAGCGAGCACGCGCCTGCTCGGACTGGATTTTCGAGAACATGTTTGTCAGCCCGCTCGGTTTCATTCATCTTTTCGATCCGGCAATGATCCAGCCATCCTATGCGGATGCGATGGGCGAAATATTAGGAGACTATCTCGCCAGTGGGTTTATCTTCGACCAAGATAATCCAACTGCCCGTTCACGACGGCGAGCTTATTTTGAATGGCTGCATGACCGAATTATTGCTCCGTGTTTCAATACCGACGGCGAGACCATCGTTGCAGCGGCAAGAGGCTTCCGTGGCGTGCTAGGCAACCAGATTCCCCCGCGAGAGCGATCAGAGGAAGAATGGGCCGTTTCGATCTTCCTGATGCTTCACAAGCTGAATATGCCAGCCGAACTGGCAGAAGTCTTAGGCCAGGAACTGGTTCCCGATCCAGAGGCATGTAAAAAGATGGGGATTCATTCCTTTGAGATGATCAGCCTTGGCCCGCTGAGATTTTCGCCGGAGAGTTTGGTTAAGGCTATCGAAGAAGCGTGGCAGAAAGGATCATCAACAGTCAGGGCAATCGGAGAGAAAGAGCCAGGTACGCTTGTTAAAGGGAACTCTTTTGAAAGCGGCAAAGAAAGCTTCCGTGTGCAGTATGCATCAAGGGGGATTTCGTTGTCGGTGACGGACGATATCTGGAAGCTGATTTGTGAAGATCGCTTAGTCAGAGAAGAGATTTTACGGCGAAACCGGTTCTGGTTTGATTGTGATCAACAGACGTTCGAATGTGAAATCAAAGAGATTGCGGCGCTTGAGAGCTTCGGCGAACGATTCAACAGCGCAGAAGAGAGAAGGCAACGATCTTCAGCCGTCTACTACGAAATGCTCCTACAGTTTTTGCAGGACGAACCTTCTCCCGTGTGGTCGGAGATGCTACCGCCTTCCATTGAGGGGCTGTTGCGACACTTTCGCTGGGAGGTTGGAAGGTCGGAGAGCGGTTCTGTCTCAGAGAAATTGTCACAATCGGCTGAAACCTTGCTGAAAGAAGAAGGCTTAGTTGAAACGCTGAAGCGTTTCGCATGTCTTCCTATAAGGATGCCCGACTTGATTGTCGCCGAATTGGCGCGGTTGCCAAGAAAAGAAAAGATCGATCTGTTGCGGCATTGCGCTGCGCGCTGGGCTTCGCCTATCAGCAGCCTGAACTTGATTGATTTAATTTTGCGTGTTGGTGACGGTGATGAAGACTTTCTTGACATAGCGCGCTCCGCGCTCACCTGGTTGTTTGATGAGGAGAGAGGCGAAGCGCGATTCTCTCTTTTCCGTCAGACCCTGTGTTTGGTGAGTGTTGGATTGCAAAGAGTCAGGGATGCCAGGCAACTTGATGTTGTGACGCGACTCCTGCTGGTCTGGGCGCATGCTGCCAGGCTGCAGAATATTTATGGACAGATTGGTGAAGGCGTAGTGTTTCTCTGGGTTGAGAAACAAGCGGAATGGGAAAAAGTTTATGCTGACAGAGCGTATCTGAATGACGCAATACACCCATTGCGCGTGAGTCGCCCGGTATTTCTGACATATGGCTTGTCTACCATTTTTGCTGATCAGGATAAGAAACTGGCTGATGAACTAAAGATTTCGGAGCTGATTTCCACGGTCGCGCTCACGAAATCGGATGAGCATCAGACGCCGGTAATTCAGTTGTTCTTCGATCTCACCTTAGCCGCGAACCAGACTGAATCGTTTCTAGGTGGTGACAGAACCGATGCGGTCCAGGCCGTATTGGGGAACAATGCGGTTTCATTGCTATCGCCTGTGAATCTGCGCGGATGGGTTAAAGAGGCGATAGAGAGGCTCACAAACAATCCGGAACAGTTTGAGGAATGGATGAAGATCTTGATGGTAACGGACGATTTACCAATCCATGCCGAACTCGCGGAGGCATTCCGAGAGATGATTGAGAAACTTGACCTACTGGCGATCTACAAAAAGACCCCCGAAGTTGCGGCAATAGCGGTCAAAGTCGTCGCATCGCAGCTCTTATATCGGTGTGATGAATCACTTCATCTTCGCATTGAACAGGATTTGTTGCAGATCGCTCTGTGGGAAAACGGACAGACGGATGAAAAGAAAACGGAAACGCAGACTTCAGATTATCGGCGAAAGACAGGTGAAATTATTTTTGACGTCGCGCTAAGAGCGATATTTCGAGAATCGTCGGGACTCGGCGAACAGGCGGGTACGGAAGGACTATTGCTCAGGTTGGTCGAATATGGCGCGCAGTTTCGCGATTTGATTCCTGGCTTGTTCCGCGTCATACATGAATTGCCGCCAGATAAAGCTTGGCGGTTGTGGCCCGTCTTGCTCGCAGCCCGCGCCACTCCATAGTTAGGCGCGGGTTCTATGGCGGCGATTGTCGAAATCCGCTTCCGCTAACGAATAGCGCTTTAGTCTCTGATCGAAACCTGATGGAGGTGGAAATGGAATCGAAGCCCGATCAGAAACCCAATGAAGGAAGAATCAAGCATCTTGAGTTGATCCAGGCCGTGATCACCAAAATGGCCAACAATGCATTTCTTATCAAGGGCTGGTGTGTCACACTGGTCGCCGGCTTGCTCGCCTTGTCCGCAAAAGACAGCAACCACACGCTCGTGTTCATCGCCTACCTGCCGTTATTGATGATGTGGGGAATGGACGCCTTCTTTCTCCGGCAGGAGCGCTTATTTCGCAAGCTCTACGATAAATGTCGCGCGATGCTCGATGTGCCGGCGGATTTCTCTATGAGTACTGCGGACCTCGAAAAACAGGAGCAGTCGTGGATTCGCGTGATGTTCTCAAAGACGCTGCTGCTCTTTTACGGAACGATGGCGATTGCCTTACTGATAGCGACGATTGTTTTGAGAGGCTGGCACACTGCCGTCAAAAACTGGTTTTGATCTGCGATGCCGTATGACCGGAAAACGCCTGATTGATCTTCTTATCCTCGATGAACGATCAGAGACTGGAATTGCAAATACCGGAAAACGCCTCGGCCGAGCGACGCGATAAACTCTTCATCAGCCACGCATATCCTGAAGACAACGAGTTTACGCGCTGGTTGTCGTTGCAACTAGCCAATGAAGGCTACCCAATTTGGTGCGACCTGACCAATATGCTCGGCGGCGAGGTCATCTGGGATGACGTGAAACGGACTATTAGAGAGAAAGCAGTCAGAGTGCTTTTCGTCCACTCGCGGCATTCGAATCAAAAGGACGGCACGCTACAGGAGATACACCTTGCTAAAGCCGTTGCGCGCAATGAAGGGATTGAGGATTTCATTATCCCACTCCGCATTGACGACATTCCGCAAGACGAAATCACCATCGAGTTGCAGCGTATAGCGCCGATTGACTTTCACCGGTCATGGGCAGAGGGACTGGCGCAATTGCTGAATAAACTGGAAGAGGCTGGAGTTCCCAAGAACAATAATTTCAATCCTAATTCGGTCTCGGCTTGGTGGCGTAGTCGATACAGCGCTGATTACGGGATTATTGAACAACCCGAAGAAGTCCTTTCGAATTGGTATCCAATCATCAGCCTGCCCGACACCATTTATCGGCATTCACTTTGGCGCACGAAGATCGGTAAGCTTGAAGTTTCCGCAGATTTGCCTTACCCAGCGGCTCAGAACGGCGCCATTTTATTTTCGTTCGCGAGAGCCGAAGATTTTGAAGGGAAGCTCGGTGAGGCGATGACCATAACCGATACGGAGCCAAAAACGGTTTCGGAATTGCTTGAAGGCGATGAGAGACGGAAATTCAAAAGGCATCTTTCACAAATCTTGCGAGTCGCGTGGGAGCAAATGATGAAGGCTCGCGGCTTACCACGGTACAAGCTTGCCAACAATGCCAAGTGTGGTTACTTCACTTTGGGATTAGTCGAGAGGGATACGCTGAGCTTCATAGGAGTCGACGGCGAGAAGTCGCGACGGTCAATAGTGGGCTACAAGACGGTTCCCGGCCCAGTTCCCGGGCAAAGCATGAAGCGTTACTGGCATTTTGGAATTCAGGGTAAGCCGATTCATTATCCATTGCTGGCTTACGTCGTCAAACCCCACGTCCTCTTCTCCAATGACGGCAAGGAAATCTGGGCGAGCAAGGACAGGCTCGCGAGTGCCAGGCGCAGCCAGTGTAAGAATTGGTGGAACGACGAATGGCGCGACCGCATAACGGCAGTGATGGTTTGGCTGGCTGGGGAGAATCCAAATATCAGGGTTCCGCTGGGCAGAGATGTCTTCCTTGAAGTTCAAAAAACACCGCTGACTTTTGAAAGCCCAGTGTCATATCTCTCGTCTGGTGAAGAGCAACAGACGCGGGCGGAAGAAGAGGCGATGTTAGATTATGAATATGAAGAGGAAGACGCGAACTTGTTGGATGGCGAGAGTGAGGAGGAAGGCGGTCTTGGGGAGGAGTAATGGAAAGGCTTATCATGTTGCCTGAGCCGATGTTGCAGTTCGGCTATGGTCAAAAGATGGAAGACCCGCGCGACGGGCTGACGCTCTTTGGTCCGCTCGACGACGGTAGTCCATATGGAATCAGAGCGGGAGTCATCGGCACACGAGTTGGAATCGAAAGCTTCCAACGCTGGGTTGAGTGGGCGCAGCGACCTATCTTCACACCCGACCCGAATATCGCGCGACCGCCATTTCCTGGCTTCGAAGCGGCTTTCAGGATTCCCTGGCAGCCGAAACCATTTCTTGAAATTGAAATTGACGAAGATGATCTGAGGAATCGAGTCCTGCTCAATAATAAATATCAGCGCGTTTACGAAACGGTCAGCCTATATGCTGAACCAATCATCGCAGCCAAGCGCGATGAGGAGAAGAATCCCGACATCTGGTTCGTAGTCATTCCCAATTTCGTCAAGAAATACTGCCGACCAAAATCAATTGTCGAAACGTCCGTCAGAATCGAAGCGCAGAAGAGCTTCCGCAACGCCGGCTATGCGAGACGTAGCGGTAAGGAACCATTTCTTTTTGATGAACTGAACACCGACGCCGAACCCTACTTTTTCAGGGAGCACTTTCGCGCTCAACTCAAGGCGCGTCTGCTGGAGCACGTCATCGCGACTCAGATCGTGACCGAGGGTGTGCTAACCAACACGGGGAAGTGGGGGGATGAGGGAGTCTCCAAAAACGATGCGATTCAGCAACCGGCGATAGCGTGGCATCTCAGCACAGCGGCTTTCTATAAGTCCGGTGGCCGCCCGTGGAAAGTCGCCGATATTCGTGAAGGCGTCTGTTATATCGGCCTCGTTGATTTTGGCACGATGGACCGGCCCCTTTCGGCACGCTGATTCGGCCCCACCTTGAATCAAAACAGATTACCTTCTGAGCGGAAATAGAACAGGAGGTAATCAATGAAAAGGAGATCCAAGGTGGAGCTGTTCGAGAGAATAAGACGAGCCTATGAGTTTGAAAAGAAGTCTATCCGGGCCATTGCCAGGCAATACGGGGTGCATCGACGAACGGTCAGACAAGCCATTGCCAATGCCATCCCCCCGGACCGGAAAACACCTCAGCGACCGCAACCGCAAATGGATGAGGTCAAAGAGTTCATCAAGCAGATTTTGGAAAAAGATAAAAAGGAGCCACGCAAACAACATCACACCGCGCATCGAATTTTCGTCAGAATCGGGAGAGAGATGTCGGGCATCAAGGTCAGCGAGAGAACAGTCAGAAAATATGTGCAGCAGCAAAAACTGACTCTGGGCCTGGATGGGCGTGAGGTAATGATCGTGCAAAGCTACAAGTACGGAGAAGAAGCCCAGATCGATTGGTACGAAGCGGTCGCCGAAATCGATGGGCAGCGGCGTACATTGCAGCTCTTCGCAATGCGGAGTATGGCCAGCGGAGCGGCCTATCACCGGGCTTATGATCGGGCGACGCAGCAGGCATTTCTGGAAGCGCATCAGATGGCGTTCCATTACTTTGACGGGGTCTTCCGGCGTCTGAAATATGACAATCTGACGAGCGCCGTCAAAAAGATTCTTCGCGGTCATCGGCGAGAGGAGACCGAACGATTCATCGCCTTCCGCGTTAGCCGATCACCAGAACTGCTCGAGATGGTCGCGCCAGACCATAGGGGTAGGATTCGGCGCCGCAAACCCTCTATGCCCCCGCTTTGATGATAACCCCAGTCGCATTCTCTTCTGTCTCAGTCGCAGCTACTTTTGTAGAGTCGCACCCACTTTTGTAATTCACACGCCGGTTCGCTGCGAGGCGTTCCCGGATTTTGGGAAGACAGACAGGGTGTGCATCTCTGGAAGCTGAAAGACTATCTCCTTCCAAGGTTGCTCATCCCTGTGCGTGACGGCTCAGGGCGCATTCAAGCCTGTCAGACGCGACTGCCTTTCGCCGCGAAGAATGGGCTGCGCTACCTCTGGCTCTCCTCTTCCGGCCTGCCACACGGAACCGGCTCAGGCAGCCCACTCCATTTCAAGTTCCGTCCTGCCGATCTTCCATACTATGCCCGGATTGTTATCGTCGAGGGTGTGCTTAAGGCCGATGTTCTCTATGCCCTCCGTCCTGAATTGTACATTGTCGCGACGCCGTGCGTGACGGCCAATCACGGCGCGCTCGTCGAACTCACGCTCGGCAGGCCTGTGTGGATCGGCTTCGATCAAGACCATTATTCAAACGAGACGGTCTGCTTTCATCTCGCCTCGCTCATCGCCAGGCGGCTGCGACGCGAAAAGACGCTCGCTACGACGCGCATCGCTTCGTGGGATGCCCATGTCAAAGGAATTGACGACGCCGCGGTTCGCAATCTTCCGATCACATCGATCAGCGTACAGCAATGGCTCGATCGCCTCAGCCCTCGGTTTCGACAGATCGCGATGACACGCCTGTCTGGAATCGCCGAAGTTTCCTACAGAACGAAAAACAGAAGCGGTTCGCAAGCGGTGTGAGCGGCGGCGATTCAATCCGTCCGCCGCTTGCCAGCCAGTTCACGGCGGCGCGCGTCAGCAGGGGGCGCCTGAACATTCGAGTTGAGAGCGCTTTATGCGATAATGAATGCGCGGAGGTAAGTGAGAATGCAATATCAAGTGCTCGTACAAAATTTGCCGGACGGGCTGTTCTCAGCTTTCGTCATCGGCGTTCCAGACGTCGTCGCCGAAGGCGCGACTGTGGAAGAGGCTCTGAACAATGCCAAGACCCTGCTCAAAGAGCGGCTCGCCACCAGCAGATTATTCACGATTGAGGTCGAGGAAGCGCCTGCCGGTGTAGTAGCCAACCCCTGGCTGGAGACTCACGGCGTTCTGCGCGACGATACGAGCTTCGACGATTGGGTGGAAGAGATCGCCAAATATCGCCGTGAAGTTGATGGCGAGGAGTCGCAACCGTGATTCAATACGTGCTGGATACTGATCACGTCACCCTGCATTTCAGAGGACATTCACAGTTGGGACAAAAATTGGCTCTAATTCCTCCTAATGAAATAGCGACCACAACTATAACCGCAGAAGAACAATTGCGCGGACGGCTCGCGCAAATCAAAAAAGCGTCAACCACGGAAGCCCTGGCCATGGCGCACCACAGGTTTCGCCGGGCAATATACGACCTGGCGAAACTGAACATCCTCGAATTAGATTCCGCAGCCATTACTATTTTCGAAGATCTGAAACGACAGCGCCCTCGCGTCGGTAGCCAGGACCTGCGCATAGCCGCCGTCGCCATAGCCAACGGCGCAGTCATCGTCACACGCAATCGAGTCGATTTCGGACAGATTGCCGGTCTGCAAATCGAAGACTGGACCGTCTGATATTCCGATCAGGCGTCAATCCGCATTTCCCACAAAGACAAAAAACATGGGCGGTTCGCAGTGTTGCTGAGCGGCGACGATTCGGTTCGTCCACAGCCGCCCAATAGATTTTCGTCAGGGGGAATTTTCGATGACCGTTTACGAGGACTTCAGGTTTACGCCGACGGACGATCTCGCTGACCTCGGCGGCCCAGCTTCACGGTTCAACCACAATGTTAAGGCGATCAAGCTACTCAAACGCCTCGAAGCGGAAGGTCGCCCTCCAGGCAGTCTCACACTCGATGAACAACTAACCCTCACGCGCTATTCGGGCTGGGGTGATACCGAGGTCTTCAATCACACATTCACGCAAATTCCCGGCTGTGCGGCCGAACCTTGCGGCAAACTCAAGGGGCTGCTTACCGAAGAAGAGATTGCCTCGCTGCGTGCCAGCACCCTTAACGCGCACTACACCAGGCTTGATGTGATTCGCGCCATATATGAGGCGATCGAGCGTCTCGGGCTTGCGGCGTGGGGGAAACTGCGAATCCTCGAGCCGGCCGCCGGAATCGGCCACTTCCTCGGCGCGATGCCCGTGACATTGGCGACCGGGGCGGAGCGTGTCGCCATCGAACTCGACTCGATCACCGCCCGCATTCTTGCGCGCCTATATCCGGCGACGCGCGTCTTCGCCTCCGGCTTCGAGCAGGTCCGGCTGCCGAGAGACTATTTCGATTTGATCGTTTCGAACGTTCCCTTCGCCAACTTACGTCAAGTAATTGTCCAGTGTCTACTTCGATGTCTTTAAACCCCTCGTGTCAAATGATCATGATCATTTTCTCCACCGAATAATAATGCTGCATTCGTCTTCATTTGGTGTTATATTTGTTTGG
>WNGA01011679.1_pt1 | contig 21832 bp, 22 predicted proteins | sample 5400061 | NCBI WGS metagenome assembly WNGA01 (sample SAMN13153366, study PRJNA577476) | soil metagenome | isolation source: 100 cm soil or saprolite under grassland replicate 2 | place: USA:California | collected 2016-06-15
CCGTTCCAGTTGCGGTGTGGGACGCCGGCCGGAAGAACGATCAGCGAGCCCGGACCGGCCTGGTACGCCTTGCCCTCGACCTCGATGCTCATCGTCCCGCTCACGATGTAGAAGATCTGGTCGACCTTGCGCACGTATTGCATCTGAGCTCCCCTAGCGAGACGTGAGCTGGCGCGCGACAAAGTGCTTCATCGCCTCGAGCGCGCGGCGTGCGTTCGGGCCGGGCTCGCGCATGAAGCCGTGGGCGCAGCGGGGTACTTGGCCAGCTCGATCACCCCACCAGCGCGGGCGTAGGCGACGAAGTCCTCGGCCATCGCGTCGATGTCCTCGGTACGCGTCGGCGGCTGGACCGAGCCAGCTGCAGATTCGACGGTGAAGCGGCGACCCGCCGTGGCGAGCGCGTCCGCTGGCTCCTGCGTGGACGCGCGTGGCCGATACGGAGATCGGCATCAGCACGGCGATCTCTTCGTTGTTGGCGCGTAGCCCCCGGGGTTCTCGGCTCGCTTGCACCTCCTGAGCCAAACGGAGCAGCTCGGGGTGTTGATGATGTCGAGAGAACGAAGTTGCTTGGCCATGGTCACTCCTGTTGGGGCCATTATCTCAGGTTCAAGAGCGCGGACGCGGCCGCTCACTCCGTCAGCCGCCGAAGAAGCGGCGCGGGTTGTCGTGGTTGAGCCGGTCGATCTGCTCCTGGCTGATGCCCAGCTCCCGCAGGCGCGGGAACAGCTTCCGCGTCGCGAACAGCCAGCCGTCCGGGTTGTAGCGGCGGCTGGCGAGCGGGTCGGAGGTGCGGCTGACGCCCAGCACCGACCAGTCGTGCGAGACCATAACCGCCGGGATTGAGAGCGCGCCTGCCGATCTGCGCCTACGTTGCCTCCAGCACGCGAATCGCGCCCACCCGGGCGAAGAGCTCGGCCAGTTCGTCCCGGTGCGGCAGTCCTTCGAGGTCCACGCCGCGCGAGACGTTCAGAAACTCGTAGCCAAGGATGCGGCCCGCGGCGTCGTAGTCAATGCCGCGCTCGTACTGCCCGCCGCGGCTGACATCCTCCGTGCGGTCGACGGCACCCTCCGGAATCGGCCCGGCCGCGTAGACGTAGGCCGCGTCGGCCTCAGGATCATATCTCAGCATCATCGTCATCGCCTCCGCGTCCTGTCGATGACCGTCCGCACGCGATACGGCTCCTCGTCGCCGCACAGGACCACGAAGATCGTCCGCCCGGCCCAGACGCCAGTGTACTCCGCGCGTAAGCGTTCACCCATGAGCTGCTTCCGGCACAACAGAGGGGGCTGAACGCTTACCCTGCTGACTGGGGCCCCCTCAGCGAAAATCCTGCACGGTGAGAACGAGCGGGTACGTGCTGGTCTGGGCGCGCGGCGTTCCCCCGACGCGCAGCACCGGTGACAACGCGGCTTCCGATTCCACCGCGTCGACCGTGCCCACGAGCGTGTACCGGTCGAACACAAACGGCAAGGAGGTGGAAGTAAGGGCATCGGGGCTGTCCGAAAGCTGGAAGTGCAGGTGGGGAGCAGTGCTGTTGCCGCTGTTCCCGAGTCGCCCGACTAGCTGGCCGGTGGTCACCCGCTCGCCCTCCCGCAGGGGAATGCTGCCCGGCTGCAAGTGCGCGTACACCGCCCACACCTCCGGCAGCAGCTGAACGATCACGTGGTTCCCAATATAGTCGCCCGGTTGCTTCACGGCGGCTGGCACCTGGTTCGGCGCCTCCTCCGGCATATCGTCGCGAACGGACACGACCGTGCCATCGGCGACCGAGACGACTTCGGCACCGAACGCGAAGTACTGCGCGTTCTGCGTACCATCTCCCGTCCACAGTCGCCCGTCCTGGAGTCGGAGCCAATCGATAGCAAACGTCTCGGGTTTGACGTAGCGTGCGCCGTCGACTACGACGCGCGGGGAGCGGTGCACTGAAAAGGCATCACAACAGCCGTTGATGCTGATCCAGCCGTTGCCGCGCAATGGCGGGGCGATGACGAGCGGCGAGCGGGGATCCACGGTCAATTCGGGGCCGGCTACCGCACGGCTGGCGATGAGGGAGAGAGCGGGGGCATCCGGGGGAAGCTCGTAGGCAATGTGGTGGCTGATCCGCGCCGGCACCTCGCCGGGCGGCACGCTGAGGTCGATGATCGTGGCGACCACGCCCCCCACCGGGATCTGGGAAATCCGCGAGGCGCCCGGGGCGGGGAAATAGACCGGCTCCGTGTTCGCCGCCAGCGTATCGCCTGCCAGCCGAAGCAGCCGGCGCTCATCCGGGGCGATGACTTCGACGGCGGTCAGGGTCAGCGGGGCAGTGAAAACATTGGTGATGATGAGGTCATACTCCAGGTGCTCCATACCGTCGCTGCCGAGCACACGCAGGGGCGCGTTGGTTGCGGTCACCAGTAGCGCCGTCGGCTGCGCGGCCGGCGGGGATGGCTGGTCGGCGGCGGCCTGTGGCGCTGCACTGACGACGAGGGCAAGGAGCGAGCTGAGCATCAGGAGTGTGATGCGGTGGGGCATGGGCACGGGACCTCCCTATCCATCGTTCAGGCAGCGCAAAGAGCCTCCGCTCGTTGGCGCCGTTTGCTCTTCACCGGCCTGCGCCCTATTCCTCCTCTGTCACGAGGTGGCCGCTGAGTGGTTCGCCGGCCGTAAGCGTTCAGGGTGAGGGTCAGGTCTGGCACGCGCGAGGCCTGGACGATACGCGCCTGCAGCTCGGCGAAGGCAGTGTCGGTTCTCCAGCCCCGGCCGAACGAAGGGCGTCGGCTTCCTGCGACCGGCACGTCCCGCTGCTGCACGCGTTGCTCCCGCATCGACCACGCGATGCTAGACTCCGTCGGTGCGCGGCCGCAGACGGAAACCGGAAGCGACCCAGCCGACGCCCCCGCTGGCGTTCCGCACGAACGGGAGGCGCGCCCCTGCCGCGACCGCGCTATCCTGCGCCAGGAAGGTGATCGGCACCGGCCCTGGTGGCGGCGGCGCGATCGTCGGCTCCAGGCCGTCGGCCGTGAGGCTGTACGTGTCGGTCGCCCCTGGGTCGACGTAGCGGCCAGCGTACTCCGCCAACTGCTCGGGCGTGAGGGTGACGCGCTCCGCGTCCTGTGGGGCGAGCTGGGCGCCGCCAGCCCCACCTGGCCCGACAGCCTCCCAAGCCCGGGGTAGCGGGCCAGCGCTTCGGCCAGTACGACGAGCTCCGCGGCCACGCTGGGTAGGACGTTGAGCAGCAGGATGACGGCGAAGCCGTGCTCGGGTACCGCGACGAACACCGTGTGCTGGCCGAGCCGAGGGTGTCGCCATTGTGCATGATTGCCCGTACGCCGTCGACCTCCTGGACGAACCAATCCAGCCCCATCCAGACCGGCAGCCCGGGGACGGGCACCGCCGGCTCTTGCATCCGGCGCAGGCTCGCCGGCTGGACGACGCTCGACCGCTCAGGGGCCGCGTGGGCGCCGAGGTGCAAGCGGGCGTAGCGGAGCACGTCCCGCGTCGTCGACCAGATGCCGCCCGCGGGCTCGATGGAGCGAGGGACCCAGAGGGGGGTCTGCACCGCGACGGCGTCACGGCCGTTGATCGGTAGGGCGATGTGCCCGTCCGCGTAGGCGCGTCGCAGCACCGCCTCGCGCTCCAGGAGGCTGTCCTTTAGGCTGAGCGGGCGCAGCAGCAAGCGCTGCATGGCTTCATTGTAGGGGGTCCCGGTCGCGACCTCGATCAGCCGCCCGAGTAGCTGGAAGGCGGCGTTGTTGTAAGAGAAGAAGGCACCACACGGGAACAGTTGCGGCAAGACCGGCAGGCGCTCTGCGACGTAGCGGGCGAGGGCGTCGTCATCGCTTCCGGTGTCGAACCCCTCATCGCCGTACCAGCCGGCCGTGTGGTCGAGGAGATTGGCGACCGTGACCGTAGCGGCGGTCGTTTCGTCGCTGAGCCGCAGGTTGGGCAGGCAGGTGCGGACCGGGGCGTCGAGGGCCAGCGCTCCCTCATCGATCAGCCGCCAGATGGCCGTGGCCGTGTAGGTCTTGGTGAGGGAGCCAATCTGGAAGAGCGTATCCGGCGTCACTGGCCGCAGGGAGGAGAGGCTGGCAACACCGAAGGTAGCGTGTTCTTCTCGGTCGCCGGCCAGGATGGCGAGAGCGGCGCCCGGAATGCGGAATTCGCGCATCGCCGCCACCAGCGCCTCGGCGACGGCGCGGAACTCCGGGGAGGCGTCGGCGGCGAGGGTGCTCGGCAATGGGATCTCGGCGGCGGTGGGCCCAGCCGTCGTCGGCTCGATGGGAGGTGGCTGGGCCGCCAGCCGCCCCGGGGCCACGGTGAGGGCTGCGGCGGTACTCGCGGCAAGGGCCAGGACAGGCGGCGGGAGATACGGTGGGTCATGCTGGTCGCCTCCATCTGAACCGGTAAGCGTTCAGTCCCCCGTAAGCGTTCACCGTAATCGGTCAGCCCCCCTGCGGTGCCGGGAGGAGCGATGGCGCCATGGACGGCCTCGGGACGATTTGCCTCGTCGATTGTAGCGGCCTATGTTGCATATCATCCCAGACACCGTGCTGCCTTTCGAGAGCTAAGAACGGCGATCAGCCCGGCGAACGCGCGGTGCCTTAGCCGCCGAGAAAGCGCTGTGGGTTGTCGTGGTTGAGGCGGTCGATCTGCTCCTGGCTGATGCCCAGCTCGCGCAGGCGTGGGTAGAGCTTCCGCGTCGCGAACAGCCAGCCGTCCGGGTTGTAGCGGCGGCTGGCGAGCGGGTCGGAGGTGCGGCTGACGCCCAGCACCGACCAGTCGTGCGAGACCATCAGCCGGTCGCCAAAGCCGGCCTTGATCAGCGCCGCCAGCGTCTCCGCCCGGCCCTCCCAGTCGGGGCCGATCGGGGCGCTGGTCTGGTGGCGGTCGAGCCCCAGCCAAACGCCCTTGCGGAGCAGGCCCTGGAGGTAGTCGAGGTCGGTCGTGTCGTTGCTGTGGCCGATGTAAACCCGGTTCAGGTCGAGCCCCTCGTCCTCGAAGATGGCGACCTGCTGCTCGCCGACCCGGTGCGGGGCATAGGTGTGGGTCGAGATGCGGACCCCGGTCTGCTTGGCGGCGCGGGCGGCCGCCCGCAGGATGACCTCGCCCTCGCGCGTGACGCCCTCGGCGTCGTTCGCGACCTTGATGATCCCCGCCTTGATGCCCGTGCCCTCGATCCCCTGCTCGATCTCCCGCACGAACAGCGCCGCGATCTCGCCCGGGCTGCGGTTCCAGAGGGCGCGCGGGATGTCGCGCCAGATGCCCGTCGCGGCGATGATGTTGACCCCGGTCCGCCGCGCCAGGTCGGCCAGGAAGCGGATGTTGCGGCCGAGGTCGAGCGTCGTCAGGTCGATGATCGTGCGTACGCCGCCCTCGCGCGCCTCGGTCAGCGTCGCGGCGGCCTGTTCCGTCAGCCGGTCGAAGTCCCCGAAGAGCTCCGGATAAGCCTGCAGGATGCCGGCCGAGGCGGTCACGACGTGCTCGTGCGTCAGCGTGAACCCGAGCTCGGCGCTATCGAGCGGCCCCAGGACCGAATTGACCGTCGCCATATCCCCTCCCGAGCGGCGCGGACGCGTCGCCGGCTAATCGGCCCAGTGTAGCGCGCTCGCCCCTCGCGGTCAGCGCCCGCCAGGCAACCGGCGAGGCCCGGCTTGCACCGCGGACCCAGGTAGCCCAAGATACAGTACCGCCAGAGCAGTCCGACCACCTCCCGGGGAAGCCGGCGATGACCGTAGCGAGAGGCACCATACTCCAACGCAACGCGGGTCTCGTGAACGGCAACCCGCTCAAACTGGCGCTCTTTGGGCCCAACTGCTCGAGCGGCCGAACCTACACGACGATCCCCGAGCGCTGGGTGGCGAGCTGGGAGAACAACCTCCGCCTGGCCCAGATGGCGGACGAGTTCGGGATCGAGTGCATGGTGCCGATCGCGCGTTGGAAGGGCTACGGCGGCGAGACCAACACCAACGGCTCCAGCTTCGAGTCGATCACCTGGGCGTGCGGGCTGCTGGCCGCGACGCGGCGGACCAACGTCTTCTGCACGATCCACGTTCCGCTCAACCACCCGGTCGTCGCCGCCAAGCAGATGGTCACGGCGGACCACGTCGGCCAGGGACGGCTCGGCCTGAACCTCGTCTGCGGCTGGAACGAAGACGAGTTCCAGATGTTCGGCGTCACCAAGCTCGAGCACGACGCGCGCTACGCCCAGGGCGAAGAGTGGTGGAGCATCGTCAAGCGGATCTGGGCCGGCGACGCGCCGTTCGACTTCGAAGGGGCGCACTACCAGCTGCACGGCGTCGAGGGATCGCCGCGGCCCTACGGCGACCGGGACCCGCTCATGATGAACGCCGGCAGCTCGCCGGCCGGGCGGGACTTCGCGATCCGCTTCTCAGACCTCCACTTCGACGGGGTCAAGACGCCCGAGGCCAGCATCGAGCGGATCGCCGAGACGAAGCGACTCGCCGGTGCCCGCGGCCGCGACGTTCAGGTCTGGACTCCGGTCGGCGTGGTCTGTCGGGCCACCCGCGAGGAAGCCGACGCGTACGTCCGCTACCTCGTCGAGCACGCCGACTGGGGATCGATCGGCCACCTGGCCGAGCTCCACGCCAGCGACGCCCGCGATCGGACCGACCCGGACGGCGTCGACCGGCGCGAAGGGCGCGGCCCGATCGAGCGCCGAGTCGTGGCGCGCGGGGCCTACTGCGTCATCGGCGACCCGGACGCCATCGCGCAGGAGTTCGCTCGGCTTCGGTCGGTGGGGTTCGACGGCCTGGCGCTCAACTTCGTCGACTACCTTAAAGAGCTACCGTACTTCGGCCAGGAAGTCCTGCCCCGCCTGGAGCGGCTCGGGCTCCGCGCCAAGGCCCTGACCGCCGCCCCCGCCTAACCTGGATTGTTCACCGAGTCGGGCGGCGTCAGGCCCTGCCACCCGCGACAGCGGCTACGCCGGTGAAAAATGCAGGCTAAGAACCGCGACGTCCCGCGCGCCGCTTGGCGAAGTCCAACACGATCCGGTTCCACGCCTCCGGGCGCTCCCAATGAGCCGAGTGGCCGGCGTCCGCGACGGTGGCAAACTCGCAGCCGGGGATGCGCGCCGCCATCAGGCGCATGAGCGCCGGTGGCGCGAGCAGGTCCGCATCGGCCGCCAGCAGCAACGACGGGACCCGGAGCGATTCGAGCAGCGACAGTGTGAGCGTGAGGGCCGGGCGCTGGCGGCCTGCCTTCTCGCCGCCCGCCTCGTGGACGATCTGGAGCCAGCGCTCCACGCCATCCGGGTTCTCGGCCCGATAGGAAGGTCCGAGCTCCCGAATCTCGATCGGCAGCGCCCGGACCGGCGGGGTGACAACCCGCCCGAGGACCGCCATGTACTCTGGATCCGCGATGCCACCCTGGCTCGTGGCCACGACGAGGGCCTGGAGTCGGTCGGGGAAACGGAGGGCGTAGTCGAACGCCCCGAATCCGCCATACGCGGCCGCTACCAGCACGAAGCGACCGAGTCCCAGGCCCTGAACCAGCGCTTCGAGATCGTCGCTCAGGCATCCGGGATCGGGGGCGTCCGGCAGCGGCTTCGATCGGTGCCAGCCGCGCAGATCGTACGTGACGCAGCGGAATCCAGCCGCCGTGAGGGCCGGAACTTGATTGACCCAGCACTCGCTGCTGGCCGCGGCCGGATGGACGAAGACGACCGGGGTGCCGTGACCGCCGCTGTCCTGGTACCAGATCCGGGCTCCCGGGATGTCGACGAATGGCATCTGAAGTTCTCTCGCGTCTGCCCGCGCTCAGCGCTCGAGCCCGAACAGCGCGGCCGCTTTGCCGCCGTAGATCATCGCCCGCTCGCGGTCCGAGAGGTGGGCAGCGCGGCTACGCTCTTGGTCGAATCGGGGTCGCTCATGTCGTAGGGGTAGTCGGTGCCGAGCGTCACTGGTGGCCCATCGGGTCAGGCGAGCCCTGCAGGTGCTGCCATCGGGCCCACAGCCGCATGCATCTCGCCCTCCACTCCGCCGGGTCGTAGAAGTCTCGCCGCTAAGGTCGGCTCGCCCGTGCCTCGGCCTGGAACGAGCTGGGCGCCTTCCAGCGCTCGCCGGTCCCGTCGAAGCCGCAATAGCGGGCGGCCAGCTCGGCGTGCTCGGGGTCGCCCAGGAGCGCCTGGAGCACCTCCACCGCTTGCTCGTAGCTCTGGGTCTGGTGCGACTGGAGCACGTTCCACAGCAGCATCGAGCGGTCGCCGCTGCTGTAGGCCTCCAGCGTGCGCTCCACGTCGAGCCAGAACGGAAGGACCTGCTCGAGCATGATCTTGCGCGGCAGCGGGGTCGGCTTGATCGGGTGCACCCCAGCCGCGTCGATGGCGGCACGGAACTCGGCGACCACGTCGCCGGGCAGGCCGTCGATGACGCCTCGGTTGGGCCAGTTGACCTGGAACCGGCCCTCGACGTTGTTGACTAATGCGTCGATGATCGGGACGTGCTGCTCGCGCGTCCTGGCCACGCCGAAGATGTCGGTCACGCGCTTGGTCCGATCGCTGGCGGCTTCGCCCATCTGCTGAAGCCGCTTCTCGAGGTTGGCGACGTAGAACGGGCGGGCGATCTCCGTGTCCGGACCGCCGAACGGCTCGCCAAACCAGCGCTTCTTGGTCGCCAGGTCGGTGTGGTACCACCAGTTACAGGTCGTCGCCTGGGTCCGTGGCGTATCGCCGATCGGCATCAGGCCGTACAGCTTGTACTGGTGGATCGCGCCGCGCGACATCTGCTTGTCGTGGGTGCGGTCGGCGATGTGAGTTCGCCAGTACTCCTCGCCCCGCGTCTCGATCCACTCCTCCAGGATCGGGTAGGCGTCGCGGCCGTCGTAGAGGAACTGGGTCAGCCAGATGCAGTGATTCAGGCCGGGGGCCTCCCAGGTTACACGGGCTGGGTCGAGATCCAGCACGCTGCACATGTCGAGGTAGCCGTAGTACCCGTGGCAGAGGCCGATCACCTTGGCGCCGGTCTCGCGGTGCAGCAGCGTGCAGCCGTCGAAGACCGGATTGCCCGACTGGATGAGCCAGGCGTGCGGGCAGATCCGCTCGACGTCGCGCGCCACCGAGAGCATCAGGTCGAAGTTTTGGAACCCAGCGTGGAGGTTGGCGCCGCCGTAGTAGTAACCGTGTTCGGCGGTCACGTCGCGCTCGCGCCGCTGGGCGTGGTGGCTCACCGCCGAGGCGGTGTTGATGACGAAGTCGACGTCACGCAGCGCGGCCGCGCGATCGAGCGTCTTCTCGAAGCGCATGCTGGTCCCAAGCTCGTCGGCGTAGCGGACGGCAAGCTTGTGGACGATCTCGAGCCGCTCGGGGTTGACGTCCATGAACGAGACCTCGCTGTCGCGCAGGTTGTCGGTCAGACACAGGTCTTTGACCAGACCGAGCGAGAAGACGCCGCTACCGGCCCCGACGACACTGATCCTGACGGTCTTGGGCATACGGTGGCTCCTTCCACTCTTGGACTACGCCTCTGCTGGGCTATGCCTCGGCGTGGGCGCCGGGGCTTTGTCGACGGACTGTCGGGATGCGGTCAAAATCGCTGTCGTACGAGTACAAGATCGAGGCGCCAGTTTGCTCCATCGTAGCGACACGGCTTCGGCCGGTTCGTGGCGTCGTCTCGTGTACGGTCGGAAAGCGGATCAGGACGTATCGACGAACGCGTCGTTACTCGTGCGCGGCATGCTTCACTCTGAGACGGTCTTCCCGCGCGACCTGCAGCACCTGGCCCCAGGGCACAGGCTTGGCTAGAGAACCGGCAGCGCCGCGAAGCGGCTTCAGATCGGGGTATCGAGGCGGTCTCAGCCTGACCGTCCCCTGTTCCTCGTCGTCGATGACAAAGGAGATCTTGCTACCCGTCTTGAGGTTCAGGTGCCGGCGCACCTCGACGGGGATGGTGACCTGCCCCTTGCTCGTGATGGTTGAAAGGATCTCTCTCACAATTGCTCCGATGTAAGGCACGTCTGCGCGGGTAAGGAATACTACTGTCCCCCTCCCATCCGTCTGGCAATCTCACGGTCACAGCCATCCTGGTCTGCCCATGGCTGACTTGATGAGCACTACTCCTCCGCCGGCACGCCCTGGAGCTCGAGCTCCTCGGCGCGGTGGCAGTTGACGAAGTGGTTCGGACGCAATTCGCGCAGCGTGGGCGGCTCAACCTTGCAGCGTTCGAGCGCGTACGAGCAGCGGGGGTGGAAGTAGCAGCCCGAGGGCGGATTCGACGGATCGGCGACCTCGCCCCGCAGCACGATCCGCTTCTTCGGCGCGCCGTCCGTCGCGGCCACAGGGTCCCAACTCGGCCTTCCTGGACTTTGGACTCTGGACTTTGGACTCTTGACTTCGCTCCGGCGTGGGTTTGGCTTGGGCACAGCCGAGAGCAGCGCCTCGGTGTAGGGGTGCAGCGGTCGGAGGAACAGGTCCTCGGTGTCAGCCACCTCGACAAGCTTGCCCACGTACATCACCGCGACGCGGTCGCTGATGTGCTCGACCACGCTCAGATCATGGGCGACGAAGAGGTAGGTCAGCTCAAACTCCTGCTGCAGGTCCTGGAGCAGGTTGAGGATCTGGGCCTGGATCGAGACGTCGAGCGCCGAGACTGGCTCGTCGCTGGCGCTGCCCGCCCGAGAAGCCGTGCGGGTAGCGGTTCACGTACTCCGGGCGCAGCCCGACTCGGCGCAGGAGGTAGGCGACCCGGTCGCGCAGGTCTGCCCCCCTGGCGATGTCGTTGACGAGTAGCGGCTCGCCGACGACCTCCAGGAGCGTCATTCGCGGGTTGAGCGAGGAGTACGGGTCCTGGAAGATCATCTGCATGTTCGGCCGGATGCGGCGGAGCGAGGCCTGGTCGAGCTTCGTCACGTCGACCCAGCCGAGCCGGCGGTCGTTGAACCAGATCTCACCGCTGGTCGGATCGAAGGCGCGCAGGATCAGGCGGCTCGTCGTGGTCTTGCCGCAGCCGGACTCGCCGACGAGGCCGAGTGTCTTCCCCTTGGGGATCGCGAAGCTGACGTCATCGACCGCCCGGACCTGGCCGACCTCGCGCTTCAAGAAGCCCTGCGTGATCGGGAAGAACTTGGCGAGGCCGCGGACCTCGAGCAGGGTGGAGGATGGGGGATGGGGGAGCACGTTGGGGCTATCCCCCATCCCCCATCCCCTCCGTCCGGTTGCAGAGCGCCCAGTGGTTGGGGCCGACTTCGACGTAGCGGGGGTCGTCACAGACGCCCGGCTGGTAGCGCGGGCAGCGTGGGTGGAAGGCGCAGCCTGCCGGGACGCGGTAAGGATCGGGCACCATGCCGCGGATCGACTCCAGGCGTTGGTGCGACTTCTTGCCCAGCTTGGGGATCGACCGCAGCAGCGCCCGCGTGTAGGGGTGGCGTGGGTTGTAAAAAATCTCCTCGACCGGCCCGTACTCAACCGGCTTCCCCAAGTACATCACGATGACGTCGTCGACCAGCTCGGCGACGACGCCCAGGTTGTGGGTGATGTACTGCATGGCCATGCCGAAGTCGCGCTGCAGCTCCCGCAACAGCTCGAGGATCTGCGCCTCGGTCGTCACGTCCAGTGCGGTGGTCGGCTCGTCGGCGATGAGGAGGCCCGGGCCGCAGACCAGCGCCATGGCGATGATCGCACGCTGGCGCTGCCCGCCGCTGAGCTGGTGAGCGTAGCGGTCGATCGTCTGGCTCGGCCGCGGCATGCCGACGCGCGCCAGCATCTCGACCGCCCGCGCCCGCGCCTCATCCTTGCCCAGCCCCAGGTGCAGCCGGATGCGCTCGGCCATCTGATGGCCGATTGTGTGGACCGGACTGAGCGCAGCCATCGGCTCCTGGAAGATGTAGGCGATCTCCTTGCCGCGAATGGCGCGGATCCGCGGTCCGTACGGGTCGAGCTTGACCAGATCGAGCGCTGGGCCGTTCGGTGGATAGTACAGGATCTCGCCGCCGACGATCCGGCCGGGCCTGGGCACGATGCGCAGGATCGACTGGGCGGTCACGGTCTTGCCGCAGCCCGACTCGCCGACGACGCCAAGCGTCCGCCCACGTTCAAGCGAAAAGGTCACCCCGTCGACGGCGCGCACGGTCCCCTCGTCGAGCGGGAAGTCCACGCGCAGATCTCGCACCTCGAGCAGCAGCGAACCTAACCCCCCTGGCCCCCCTTCCCTGAAGGGAAGGGGGGGATCAGCCGTCGTGCTCCCCCTTCCCTGAAGGGAAGGGAACAAGTGCGCTTCGCGGGGTTGGGGGGTTAGGTTTGTCACCGGCCATACGGATCGGCCGCGTCGCGCAGCCCGTCGCCGAAGAAGTTGAATGCCATGATCGCCACGATCAGGGGCACCGCCGGCAGCATCATCCACGGTGAGAGAGCGACGGCCTGGATGTTCTGCGCGTCCTGGAGCAGCACACCCCAGGAGATCGCCGGCTCGCGCAGTCCCAGTCCCAGGAACGACAGGGCGGTCTCGCCCAGGATCGTGCCCGGAATCGCCAGCGTGAGACTGGCGATGATGTGTGAGGTGAACGACGGAAGCATGTGGCGGAAGATAATCCGCCGCTGCCTGGCGCCGCACAGCCGCGCCGCGAGCACGAAGTCCTCCTCGCGCAGCGAGAGGAAGCGCCCACGGACGACCCGGGCCAGGCCCGTCCAACCGATCAACGAGAGGATGAGCGTGATCGCGAAGTAGGTGTATTCGACCGGCCACTTGGGCGGGATCGCGGCCGCGAGCGCCATCCAAAGCGGGATACGTGGGATCGAGCGCAGGAACTCGACGGCGCGCTGGACGATCGTGTCGATCCAGCCGCCGTAGTAGCCGGATATGCCGCCGAAGACGATGCCGAGGACGAAGCTTAGCGAGACGCCGACCAGGCCGATCGAGAGCGACAGGCGAGCCCCGTAGACGACGCGCGAGAACAGATCGCGCCCGAGTCGGTCGGTGCCGAAGAGGAAAAGCGTCTGCTCCGGGGCCTCGGCGCCGAGCCCAAGGAGGTGGATGTCCGTCTCGAAGAGGCCCCACAGCTTGTACTTCGATCCGCGCGCGAAGAGCTGGACCGGGTACCAGGTCGAGCCGTCCGGCAGGTAGGTGAGCCGGAGCGTGTTGGGATCGCGCTCAGCCGTCAGCGGGTTGACCCCCGGCCAGAGGGTGAAGTCGCCGTCGGGGTCGAAGAACGTGATCGCGGCTGGCTGGACCAGCTTGTAGCGGCCGTTGACCTGGCTCGGGTCGTACGGCGCGACGAACTCGGCGAAGATGGCGACCAGGTAGAACAGCGCAAGGGCGACCGCGCTGGCGATCGCGACGCGGTGCCTCTTGAAGCGCCACCAGACGAGCTGCCACTGCGAGGCGACGGTCAGGCGCGCGTCGACGACCTCGTCCTCAGCCATCGCCTGGCCGACCGGCTCGGACGCCGGCAGGGCGTACTGGTCCGGCTGGGCCAGCTCGGGCTGGGCGCGAACGATGCCCTCGCTGGTCACCGTGAGTACCTGATCCGTGGGTCGAGCCAGGCCAGCAGAATGTCGGAGATCAGCATGCCGATGATCGTCAGCGCGCTGACGACGAGGACGAACGCGCCGGCCAGGTACATATCCTGCGACTGCAGGGCCGAGAGGAAGAGCGGTCCGGTCATCGGGAGCGAGAGCACGATCGAGACGATCGTCGCGCTCGAGATCAGCTCGGGGAGCGCGAAGCCGACCGCGCTCACGAACGGGTTCAGCGCCACCCGTACGGGGTACTCCCAGATCAGCCGGGGCTCGCTCAAGCCGCCGGAGCGGGCCGAGATGACGTACGGCTTGTGCAGCTCGTCGAGGAGGTTGGCGCGCATCGTCCGCTGGAGCGTCGCGACCTCGTGCCAGGCCAGCGTCAGGACCGGCAGCCAGAGGTGGCTGAGCATGTTGCCCACCTTGCCTAGCGACCAGGGCGCGCTGCGGAACTCGGCGGAGAAGAGGCCCGCGAGGTCGTAGCCGAAGTAGGCGTAGGCGAACCACATCACCGCCAGCGCCATGGTGAAGTTCGGGACGCCCAGGCCCAGGAAGCCCCAGGCGTTGATCAGGTGGTCGAGCTTCGAGTACTGATGGGTCGCGGAGTAGACGCCGATCGGCATCGCGATGAGATAGCCGACCACGATCGTCACCCCGGTCAGGAACACCGTCCAGCCGAGTCGGTCCCATATGAGGCTGGCGACCGGCAGCCGCCACTGCAACGAGACGCCGAAGTCGCCTCGCAGGATGATCCCGGAGATCCACTTCCAGTACTGGACGTAGCCCGGCTCGCCTAGCCCGTAGGCCTGGCGCAGCAGTTCGAGCTGCTCGGCCGCCACGCCCTCGCCCATCTGCGCCAGCAGGGCCGCGTAGCTGGTGAGGAAGTCGCCGGGCGGAAGCTGCATCACGACGAACGACAAGACGGAGATGGCGAACAGCGTCGGGATCGCCAGGAGCACGCGGCGGAGGATGTAGGTCAACATGGGGCGTCGGGGGAAGGGGGAAGGGGGAAGGGGGTGAGCTTCGACTTCAGCGCGTTGCGCAGCGCGTAGAGCTGCCGGGCCAGTGCGCTCGCGCCCTTTCTGGGGAGAAGCACGCTGTCGCGCGAGGAGTACTCCAGGCGGACGGCGATCTCGAGGCTCGCTATTGTCATCCTGAGCGAAGCGAAGGATCTCATGTCCCTCACCAGCGGACCTCTCGCTTGACTACGAACGACAAAATGCTCCTGGTCCGTCCAGCATGCGGACTGAGTGGAATATAGATGTCATGTTGGGGAGCATGAGACCCTTCGCTTCGCTCAGGATGACAACAAGGTTTGGCTCGCCCGAAGCATGTACGAATTCGCGTTACGAGCCCGGAAGCTTCTATCCGCTGTCCCGCTATCGCTTGAAGAAAAACTGCGCCGGGTTGACCAGCCCGTAGTCGCGGAGCGTGTCGTCGTTGATGTAGCCCGCCTTGACGTTGCGGAAGTTGTTCTTCACGATCCAGGGGGAAACGTTCTCGCCGACTACGCCGACCGCCACCGGCGCCTCGCGATGGATCTTTATGATGTCCATGAAGAGCGCCTGGCCCTTGACCTCGTCGGGCTCCGTCCGGACGTTCTCCCAGAGATCCCAGATCTTGCGAATCCAGTGGCCCTGCGGCGGCTCCTCCTTCTTCCAGGGCTGCTGTTCGTACCAGTGGCCCCAGGTCGGCGCCCATGGACCGTCGTTGACGGTGGCGAGCCAGCGGCCCGGGTCGGCCTTGTTGACCGAGGCGCGATCCCAGCCCCAGAAGCCCACCTCGATCTCGCCGCCACGCACGTGCTCCATGTACAGGGCGCGATCGACACCCTTAACTGAGGTGTTCACGCCGATCGCGGTCCATGACCGGCGGACCAATTCGTGCATGTCGTTGATAGCCGAGCCGGGTGCGGTCGAGTGTTCGATCGTCAGCTCGAGCGGCTGGCCGTCGGGCCGTAGCCGCACGCCGTCCGGGCCCTTTTTCAGTCCGAGCTGGTCGAGCACCTCGTTGGCCCGTTTGGGGTCGTACTGCGTCCAGCGCTGTTCCATGCCCTCGTCGTACTCGGGCGATCCGTTAACGGGTGAGTACTGGCGGGGCTTGAAGAGGCCGTTGAAGACGACGTCATTGATCTCCTTGCGGTTGACCGCCAGGTTGAGCGCTTCGCGGAACTGGGGCTTACCGAACAGTTCAGCCAGCACGGGATCCGGGCAGTTCATGTTCGGGAAATAGGTCTCGGTGCTTGCCTGGCGCCAGTTCAGCACGCGGTAGTCGCCTTTGCTCTCATTCTCCTTGAAGAACGTATAGGATCCGACGTCGACACCCCGGTTCTGACAGTCGATCTTGCCCTGGGCGATCCAGAGTTTGAAGACCTCGGCATTCTCGTAGAACGAGTGCTCGACCGCGTCGATATAGGGCAACTGATTGCCCTGCTCGTCGACCTGCCAGTAATACGGGTTGCGGACGATCCGGATCGGGTCGTTGGGCAGCATCTTCTCGGGTTTCCAGGCGGTCAGGACCGGCTGATCGGAATTGATCATGAACGTGCCGATCGGACCGTCCATCACCCCACCCTTGCCCCACAGGTCGACCCAGCTCTGCAGCTTCTGGTCCTGCGCCAGCTTGTCCAGATCCTCCTTGCCGGCGTACTTCGGCAGAAACTTCTTGAGGTAATGCGTCGGCGCGATGAACCCGGGAAAGACGACGTTCTGATGGCCGCTGTTGCCCCCGTTCTTGGCGATCCAGATGGGCAGCAATGGGTTCGGGGCCGGGTACTTCACTTTCCAGGTGTACTTGTCGACGATCGTCAGCGTCGCCAGCTTGTAGTCGTTCCCGACCTTCTGGCGGACCAACAAGCTCGGGGCCGGCACGAGGTCCTTGTTGAGCTGGATGTCTTCCCACCAGAACTTGACGTCGTCAGTCGTGACCTCGACCCCGTCTGACCACTTCAGGCCCTTGCGCAAGTAGAACGTGAACTCGGTCGCGTCCCTGGTCTGGTCCCACTTCTCGACGGCGTTGGGCACGACTCGGATCGTGTTCGGGTCGGGCGCATCCCACTCGATCAGCCGCTCCTCCATGAGCTTACCGATCCCCAGGTAGTCGGAAAGCCCGCGGAAGCCACGCCGCCAGACACCGCCATACTGCCCCGTCTCCTCGAGCGGCTTCAGCACGCGCGGGTTCACCGGTAGCCGCTGCTCGACCGGCGGCAGCTTGCCGTCCTTGACGAGCTGGGCCAGCTCCGGCGCCTCCTTGTACTTGCCGGGCGCCGCCGCGGGGACCGGCGTGGCGACTTGCTGCGAGACGGCCAGTGGCGTTGCTGCGGTCTGGGCCGTGGCGCCCACCTTCGGCGCGGGAGCCTCGGTGGGCTTGGAGGCGGTGCGCGGCGCGGCGGGGGCGCAGGCAACGATGGCGCCTCCTGCCGCGGCAGCGGCCGAGAGCTTGAGGAAACGACGGCGGTTCACGCGCGCAGACATCGTGCTGCCCTCCTCCCGTGCTATGCGGTTGTTGGCTCCCATGGTGTGCGGTTTGTGCGGCTCGTCGCTTAGTGCCCGCGGTACACTGGTGATTCACAGTACACCAGCTAATTCGGGTCTGCAAGCTCACCCTGGAATCCAACCGTGGCCGAGCCCCGTCCGCTGCCCGCTTTCACCGGCCTGATCGTGCACCGCGACCCTGGCCTCGGCTACTCGCTGCTGGTCCCCGACGACTGGTACCTGCTGGAGCTGGAGGGCGGCAGTGGCGTTCTCTACGCGCCGGACCGGAACGACCCACTGACCGGCCTGGCGGTCGAGGGGCGCGACCTGGGGACCAAGGTTCGCCCCGCCGACCTGCCGACGCTGCGGAGCGGCTTTCTGCGCGGCCTGCGCAAGCTGCCGGGCAGCCGGATCGAGCACCACGAGGCCCAGGCAATCGGTCAGCTCATCACGCTGGAGGCACGCCACACCTACCGCGACGGCGACGCGCTCCGCAAGCGCTGGGTTCGCCTGCTGTACCAGGGCCGCGTCCAGGTGCGGCTGGTGGCCCAGGCCGCGACGGTCGAGGCCTTCGAGCACTGGGAGCCGATGTTCTACGAGGCGATGCGCACCGTCCGCTTCGGCGACTGGTGGGCCGATGTCATCGGCGTCTCGTGGGCCGAGCGCGCTTTCGAGGACGAGTAGGCCGACCGTAGCCCAATGGCCGCTGCCAAACTCACCGATTGGTTGCGCGTCGGCGGCGGGCTTTAGAATCTCCTGAAGCTGGAATACGGGCGCCAAGGCCATGGCCGCTGTTTCGAGCTAATCGGAGACGCAACAGCGCGACCTGTTTTCTCACGCGGCCTGGTGCGCGACCTGAGGAAGGGTCTGCCCTTCGCGGATCTCCCGCATTCGGCGGACCAGAATACAAGGAGCAGATCTTGGGCCGGACGTACCTGCTAGCACTCCTCGCCTGGCTCGCCGCGGGGACGTCGTTCGTCGTTGGAGGCGGGCCGCCACCCACGCCCGCTTCCGCGCAGGGCCAATCGGACGGCTGGGGTGAGCGGGCGGCAATGTTGCTGCCGCGGTCGGAGATGTCCATCGCAGAACTGGATGGGCGAATCTACGCGCTGGGCGGATACCCAGGTGGCCGCATCACTTCCGACGCAGTTCAAGTGTACGATTCACGGACGGATAGCTGGGCCTTTGGGCCGCCGCTGCCGCTGCCGCTCCACCACACGATGGCCGCGGTGGTCGATGGGCGGCTCTACCTGATCGGTGGGGAGGCCGGTAACCCTACCCCGGCGGAATCGGTCTTTCAGGAGCGCGTGTACATGCTCGACGCGCAGGCGGGGGAGTGGCTGCCGCGTGCGCCGATGCCGACCGCGCGGAGCGGAGGCGGGGCCGGCGTGATCGATGGCCAGATCTACGTCGCGGGCGGCCGACCCCCACACGGCAGCGACTTCGCCGTCTACGATCCGTCCGCCGACCGGTGGGCCGTGCTGCCCGACGTGCCGACGCAGCGGAACCACCTGGCCGTTGCGGCGATCAACGGCCGGCTCTACGTCGCAGGTGGCCGCTTCGGTGGTGGTGTCGGCAGCGAGATGACGGACGTCCTCGAGATCTACGATCCGCGCACCAACGCCTGGACAACCGGCGCGTCGATGCTGGCCCCGCGGGCGGGCGTGGCGTCCGTCGCGGCCAACGGCTGCCTCTACGTCATCGGCGGCGAGGGCAACGACGCCGACCCGCGCGGTGTCTTCGACCAGAACGAGCTGTACGACCCGGGGACGAACAACTGGCGCAGCCTCCAGCCGCTGCCGCTGCCCATGCACGGGCTCACCGGCGCGGCCTACCTGGACGGCTGGATCTACGTCCCCGGCGGCGCGACCCGTCGAGGCGTGAGCGGCGCGGACGTAACGGTCAAGCTCCAGGTGTTCCATGCGGAACTGGCGTGGGGACCGCCAGGGGCGGGCTGAGACCAGCGGCAGATTCGGCTGGACCGCGCGGGGACCGCGGATCGGCGCGCGGCGCTAAAGACCAGGGGCCGCTTCGGCCCGACGGCGGCGAGCGACGTTGTAGAGCTGGACCAGAACTATCAGGTACGCCAACCCCAGGGCATACGACGCGAGGACGTCGGTGGCCCAATGCTGGCCGAGCCAGACGCGGGACGGGCCGACGAGCACGATCAGGGTCGTGCACAGCCCGAGCACGAGCGTGCGCAGCCGACCGGGCTTGAGGAACCGGTACGCGAGATACGCGATGAAGCCGAAGAACGTGGTGTAGAAAAGGACGTGGCCGCTCGGGAAGCTCGTGCCCGGGGCTCCCCCAACCACACGCACGGTGCCCTGCTGAGGGCGCGGACGGCCGATAAGGCCTTTGATGGCCATGCCGAGCGGCCCAGACGCGCCGGCCAGGAGGGCGTAGCGGCTCTCGAGCGCATAGCCGGCCAGCCATAGGCCGAGCGCGACGCCGACCACCAGGTACAGGTTGAGCGGCGCCAGGCCGAAGGCGCTTACGGCCAGCATCAAGACGCCGAATAATGGGAAGGCGGCTTGCTGGACCGCCAGCGATGCCGCCAGGTCCGGCCCGGCCGTCAGGCCGGCGCTGACCAACGCGGACACCGCGCCGAACGTAATGAGTCCAACGGCCGCCACGACTGCCGCCCCCGCGGCACGCAGCCTGGCCAGCCAGCCGCCCAGCAGCGCTCTGCCACGGGCGGCCTCTGGCACCGCGTCGGGCACCTCAGGCTGCGCGCGGGCGCGGCGCCGGAACAGACGTCCCAACGCCCCCGCGACGCGTCCTATCAGTCGCGTAAGCACGGCCGCATGGTACCCCACCCCGACGGTCGGGGTCCAGGGCCTCAGGAGCCCGTGGACTCAGCCTGGGAACTGGCCTCGGACCCGGGGCCCGCCTGGCTGTCGGTGGGCGGCACGTGCGTTTGCTTGTGAAGCTGCAGGAACGAGTCCCACGCGTACCAGAGAAGCAGGAACGGTGGGACCTGCGTGAAGCCGAGTCCCCCCCGAGCGAGCGCCAGGATCACGCCAGCCCCGCCCAGCGCGAACGGGACGGCCAGTCTGAGGTCGATCTTGCGGCCGGTCAGGTCGGATAGGCGGCGATCCATATCGTCGACCGCGGCGATGATCGCGCCGGCCGTCGAGCTGTGGCCGCCCTCGCCGCCTTCGGTCGACTCGCCTCCACCAAGATCGGCGGCGATCATCCCAACGTCGTGGAAGATGCCCAGGATGTCGTCGTGGGAGAGCTTCTTCTGGTCGTATCTGACTAGCACGCTGCCAGTGCTGCTGTTGGTCTCGACCTGGGAGATGCCCTCCTGGTCCCCGAGGCTCGCCTGAAACTTGTTCAGCGCCTGCTCCGCCTTGGCCGACTTCACGCGCAGACGCAGCCTGCCCGGCGTGTGGCTGACGATTTGGCAAGTCTCTTCTGAATGCTCCTGCTCCGAAGCGGGCTTCCTCTTAGTTGCCATGCCGCCCTCGACAAATTGCCGGTGTGTGTACTCGCGGTGCCGAATCCAACACTGTTACTGAAACGCGCAACGCCCGTGGGACGGCGTTGCGTGAGCATGATAGGAACGATCGCCAGGGAGCGTCAATCCGCTCCAGGCGCCGCTATTCGTAAATGTCTTCGACCTCCTCCTCGGCGACCTGCATGACCAGCCGGCGGGCTTGGTTGGTCAAGGCCACGCAGCCGGCGATGGCGGACCTGAGCAGCGGACGGGCTGCTCCGCTCAAGAGTATCGCTCCGCCGGCCACGACTCCCGCGCCAAGCGCCCAGCCGGCCGCGACGATCCCAAGATGTCCCATCGGTGTGCGTCCTCCTTCGGGCTTGCCTTACCGCAGACCTTCGACCAGCGAGTTGACGTTGAAGCGCATCAGCGCCAGGTAGGTGTTCACCTGATCGTCCAGCGTGTCGCTGTAGATGCGCTGGATCTTCACCCCAGCGTCGTGTCCGGCTTGCTCTAGCACCTGGGCGTTGAACTGCGGCTCTACGAAGATGGCCGGGATGCGCTGCGCCTTGAGGTTGGTGATCAGCTCCGCTACCTCCTGAGCCGAGGGCTCGCGGCCTCGGCCCCGCACCAGCGCGCCGACGACCTCGAGCCCGTAGTGGCGCGCCATGTAGGGGAACGCGTCCTCGAATGTAACCAGCTTGCGATTGGCCGGCGGGATGGTGGCCACCTGCTGGAGCGCCCAGGCGTCGAAGGTTGCCAGCTCGCCGAGATAGCGCGAGGCGTTGGCCTGGTAGGTGGCGGCATTGCCGGGGTCGGCCGCGATCAGGACGTCGCGGATCTGCTCGACGTACTTCAGCCCGAGACTGGCGTCGAGCCACATATGGGGGTTGTAGAGGTGCTCCTCCTCATCGCCCTGGTCGTACTCTTCGGCCCCCTTCGCGGTCTCGATCGCCGGCAGACCCTCGGTCAGGGTGACCGTGAGGAGGTTGGGGACCTGGAGACGGGCCACGTCACGCGCGATCTGCTCGTCGAGCCAGAGGCCGTTCCAGATCGCGATTTGCGCTTGCGACACGAGCTGAAGGTCTCGCGCCGTCGGCCGATAGATGTCGACGTCCGCGCCAGGCGGGACCAGGGCGACCGGCTCGACCAGGTCACCGCCGACATTCCTGATCATGTCCACGAACGGCGCTGCGCTGGTCACGACGCGCACCTTGCCGCCCGCCTGGGCGCCGACCGGCCGGGGCGTGAACGGGAATGCCACGAGCAGGGCGACGAGAACGAGCATCAGGGGCGCGAGGGTTCGAAGCCGCATGACAAGCCTCCGAGTTTGGGTCTTTGGACGAGCTGTGGCGCAGGTTTCGGAATCGAGATTATGACACAGCCTAAGGCCGGTACACCGCGTACAGCCCGGCCCGGGTAATCGTGGCCGACACGTAATTGTTGGCCGGATCAGTCGCGCTTGGGAT
>WNGA01005127.1_pt1 | contig 21828 bp, 21 predicted proteins | sample 5400061 | NCBI WGS metagenome assembly WNGA01 (sample SAMN13153366, study PRJNA577476) | soil metagenome | isolation source: 100 cm soil or saprolite under grassland replicate 2 | place: USA:California | collected 2016-06-15
GCGGCGGCGCCGGGCGTCCTCGCCGCGGTCGTGCTCGGGTTCGGGCGCGCCATCGGCGAGACGATGATCGTGCTCATGGCCTCCGGAAACGCGGCGATCACGTCGTGGAGCTTCGGCGACTCGGTCCGGACGCTCCCCGCGACGATCGCCGCCGAGATGGGCGAGGTGGTGTTCGGAGGCGGCCACTACGCCGTCCTCTTCTTCCTCGGGATCGAGCTGTTCCTGTTCACCTTCGTCCTCAACACGCTCGCCGCGGCCTTCGTCCGGCGGTTCGTGCGGCGGATGTCGGGGGCGGTGGCGTGACCCTTCGACTTCACACCCGCTCCGCGGGCGCCACGCTCAGGGTGAACGGATGTCCGTGAAGTCGCGCAAGGCGGTCGGGGCAGGGCTCACCGGCCTCACCGGCGCGGCGGCGCTCCTCGTCGTGGGGATGCTCGTCGTGATCCTCGTCGACGTCGTCCGCGGCGGCGCCGGCCGGCTCTCGTGGGAGTTCCTCTCGACCGCGCCGACGGAGGGGATGACGAAGGGCGGGATCTTCCCGGCGATCTACGGCACCGCCATCCTCACGCTCCTCATGACGATCGCGGTGATGCCGGTCGGCGTGCTCACCGCGATTTACCTGCACGAGTACGCCCCGCCGGGCTCGCGGCTCGCGGCGCTCGTCCGCATCGCGGTGACGAACCTCGCCGGAGTCCCGTCGATCGTCTTCGGCCTCTTCGGCCTAGGCTTCTTCGTCCAGTTCGTCGGTCGCGCGATGGACCGGGCGTTCTCGGCGCCGGGGACGCTGCGCTACGGGCAGCCCGCGCTCGTGTGGGCCGCGCTGACGCTCGCGGTGCTGACGCTCCCCGTCGTCATCGTCTCGACCGAGGAGGCGCTCCGCGCCGTCCCGCGCGACCACCGTGACGCGAGCCTCGCCCTCGGCGCGACCCGCTCGCAGACGCTCTGGCGCGTCGTCCTCCCCGGAGCGCTCTCCGGCATCCTCACCGGCGCCATCCTCGCGGTCGCGCGCGGCGCGGGCGAGGTCGCGCCGATCCTGTTCACCGGCGTCGCCTACTTCCTGCCCGACCTGCCGAGCTCGCCGTTCTCCCAGTTCATGCACCTCGGCTACCACACGTACGTGCTCGCAACGCAGTCGCCCGACGTCGAGGCCACCCGCCCGCTCCTCTACGGCACGGTCTTCGTTCTCCTCGTCCTCACCTTCGCCCTCAACCTGGTCGCCATTGCCATCCGCACTCGCACGCGGCGCGCCGCCGCACACTGAGATGAGCCCCGAGCCCGCCGCTCCCCCCCGCGCGAAGCTGGAGACGCGGGACCTCACGATCCGATACGGCGCGAAGGCCGCGGTGAAGAAGGTCTCGATGCGCCTGCCCGAGCGGCAGGTGACCGCGCTCATCGGCCCGTCGGGCTGTGGGAAGTCGACCTTCCTCCGCGCGCTCAACCGGATGAACGAGCTCATCCCCGGCGCGAGCTTCGAGGGCGAGATCCTGCTCGATGGGCGGAACGTCTACGAGCGGCACCTCGACGCCGTGGAGCTGCGGCGCCGGGTCGGGATGGTTTTCCAGAAGTCGAACCCGTTCCCGAAGTCGATCTTCGAGAACGTCGCGTACGGCCTGCGCGTCGGCGGCGCGGATGGCAATGCCATCGGCGAGCGCGTGGAGCGGTCGCTCCGCGGCGCTGCGCTGTGGGAAGAGGTGAAGGAGCGGCTGCACGAGAGCGCGCTCGGTCTCTCCGGCGGCCAGCAGCAGCGCCTCTGCATCGCGCGTGCGCTCGCGGTCGAGCCGGAGGTGCTGCTCATGGACGAGCCCGCGAGCGCGCTCGACCCGATCGCGACCGCGAAGATCGAGGACCTCATCCACGAGCTCAAGGCGAGCTACACGATCGTGATCGTCACCCACAACATGCAGCAAGCCGCACGGGTCTCGGACCAGACCGCGTTCTTCTACATGGGCGAGCTCGTCGAGATCGGGCCCACCGAGCAGATCTTCACGGCGCCCACCGAGCAGCGGACCGAGGATTACGTCACGGGGAAGTTCGGATAGCCCCGCGGAGGCGCTACGCTATTCCCATGTACGGCAAGGGCATGACCACGCACACCGACAAGGCCTACGAGGCGGAGCTCCGTTCGCTGCGCGACCGGCTGCTCGCGATGGGGGGGCTCGTCGAGAAGGCGAGCGCCGCGAGCGTCCGCGCCATCACCGAGCGCGACACCGCGCTCGCCGAGCAGGTGAAGACCCGCGACCGCGAGATCAACCGGATGGAGGTGGAGATCGACGGCGCGTGCCGGCGGATCCTCGCGCTCCGCCAGCCCGCCGCGTCCGACCTCCGGTTCATCACGACGGCGCTCAAGATCGTGACCGACCTCGAGCGGATGGGCGACCTCGCCGTCAACGTCGCCGAGCGCGCGCGCGACCTCAACCAGGCGCCGCCGCTCGGGCCCATGCACGAGCTCGCCAAGATCGCGGACCTCGCCGAGGCGCAGCTCAAGAAGGCGCTCGACGCGTTCGTCACGGGCGACGTCGCGAAGGCCGAGGAGGTCCTGGGCGGCGACGACCTCATCGACGCGCTCTACCTCAAGATCTTCAACGACATGGTCCTGCTCATGATGGAGGACCCGAAGAACATCCGGCGCGCGACCGCCGTCATGTTCGCCGCGAAGCACCTCGAGCGGTTCGGCGACCACGCGACGAACCTCGCCGAGATGGTCGTCTTCATGGTGCGCGGCAAGGACATCCGGCACCCGCGGAGCCGGGGGCAGGAACAGTCGAGCCCCTAGTACTACTCGGTCACTTCGTACGCCTGCTGCGAGCGCCGATGCTCTCGCTGCGGCGGGCGGGCTCCTCACTGCGCTGCTCGACGTACCTACGGGTACGCCTCCGCTGCTCGTTCGTCGCGCGCCCGCCTCGCTTCGGCCGCTGCTCGTTCGTCGCGCGCCCGCCTCGCTTCGGCCTCAGCGCTCTCGCTACGGCGCAGAAGTGACCGAGTAGTACTAGGGCTAGGGCGCGCTCAAGGGCTGCGCGGCCCCGGCGCGCCGGCGCCGCCGACGGATCCCGGCGCCCCCGAGCCCGCCCCGGGCGTCTGCCCGCCCGCCGGCGGCGCGACGCCGCCCGTCCCGCCCGTCGTGTCGGTTCCGGTACCGGTGGTGCCGGGCGTGCCGGTCGCCCCCGGCGTCGTGCTGCCGATGGGAACGCACCGCACGCCCGTGCCGCCGGCGCCGCCCGTCGTCCCGGCCGCGCCGCCCGTCGCGCCCGTCCCGCCCGCCGTCACGTCGCCGGCCGTTCCGCCCGTCCCGGTGCCGCCCGTGCCCGTGACGCCGCCCTGGCCGGCTCCCGCGCTCGTCCCGGTATCCGGGACCGTGCCCGGCGGGCAGATCATCACGCCCGGTGCCATCGTCCCTGCTCCGACGCCGGTCTGCTGATCGGTCGTCGCGCCGGTGCCGCCGCCGCCTTGCTGCGACGCGCCGGGCGAGGTGGTGCCTCCGGTGGACGCCTGCCCGAGCGCGAGGACCGGTGCCGCGAGCGCGGCGACGAACGTGAGCCGTCTCATCGGGTGCCCCCTTCTGTCTGTCGGAACGGGTGCGCATCCCGGGGCACAAGGGCACGCGGCGACCCGGAGATCGGCGGGCTGGCGGAGGATCGGGCGATCAGGCGACGAGCAGCCGCGCCGCGAGCCCCGCGAACACGCCGAGCACCGCGCCCGCTGCCACGTCGAGCGGGTAGTGCGCGCCAAGGTAGACGCGCGAGAGGCCGATGCCGACCGCGAGGAGGAGCGCGAGCGGCCCGACCCCGGCCGACTCGCCGGCGAACGCGACCGCGACGCCGAACGCGGCGGCGGTGTGGCCGGACGGGAAGGAGAAGCGGTCCGGGTTCGCGAGGAGCGGCTCGAACCCGGCGATCGAGACGTCCGGGCGCGCGCGGGTGAGGCTCCGCTTCAGCGCCTGCGAGAGCAGCGTCGCGATGCCGGTTGCGGCGCCGAGCCGCAGGCCGAGGTGGGCGCCGCGCGCGGTGAACGAGGCGAGGCACGCGACGCCGACCGCGGTCCAGCTCGTCCCGTCCCCGGCGCGGGTGAGGGCGCGCGCGATCGTGGTGCGAACCGGCGAGTGGAAGCGGCGCACCGCGAGCAGCAGCGCCTCGTCGAACGAGAGGATGCGCCGGAAGCGGCCCTCGCGGATCTCGATCGTGGCGGTCGCGGGATCGATCGCGATCGTGACGCCACCCGCGTCGAGCTGGAGGCCGCGATCTGGGTTCTCTTCCATCGGCGGAATGAATACCGGGCGGAAGTGACGGGCGCCGGTACCGCTTGCAACATCTGGGTGACGGGCGCGGCGTGCAACGCCCCGGGTGGCGGTCGCGGGGTACGCCGTCCGGGCGGCGACCGATCGGACGCGCGCGCTGGGCGCGCTCACGCCGTCAGCGCGCGACGAGCGCGCCGTAGCCGGCGAAGAGCTCGCCCGCGAGGAAGCGGGTGCCGCGCGGATCGGACACGCGCGGGAGGCGGACGGGATCATTCGCGTCCGGGTCGGCGGGCCGCGAGAGATCCATGCGCACCCGCTCGATCCCGCGCCCGCTGCGGTGGACGAGGAGGACCTCGCGGCCGAGAACCGCCTCGACGAGCGCGACATGCGTATAGGGATCGTTCGCGCGGCCGTCGCGGTTCCGATCGTAGGTGTCGTGAAAGAAGGCGAGGTCGCCGGGGCGGGGCGCCGCGACGCGTTGGCTCGCGAGGTACAGTGACTCGGAGCGCGACCGTGCGGCGGGGAGCGCGACGCGGACCCCGGCGCGGGCGAGCAGCGAGAGGACGAAGCCCGAGCAGTCGCCGCGGAAGGGCCGCCCGATCTCGCGCTGCGCGGCCGCCACGATGGCTCCGCGCACGCCCGGCGCGCCGGCCGCGGCAGCCGGGGCGACGGCGAGCGCCGCGACGACGGCGGCGAGCGCGGCGGCGCGCCCGCTCCGCCGCGGCGACGGCGGCGGGGTGCGACGAGCTTCCGTCACGCCGCCGGCGCCTCCGCGGGCCCCGCCGCCGCGGCGAGCCGCGCGAGCTGCCGGTCGTGCGCGCCCGCGAGGAGGACCTGAGCGGCGAGCGCGCCGAGGAGGGCGAGGAACATGTCCCACTGCGTGTCCCACGGATCCCCCTGGGTCCCGAGGAAGGCGTCGGCGCCCTGGCCGAGCGCGAGCGCCGCGCCCCACTCGACGAGCTCGTAGAGCGCCGAGATGGAGAGCGCGACCGCGGTGACGAGGACGAAGAGCCAGCGGCCCCGGCGGAGCGGCGAGGTCCGGAGCAGGACCTCGCGCGCGACGAGCGCCGGGACGAAGCCCTGCGCGAGGTGGCCGAGCCGGTCGTAGTGGTTCCGCGCGAGGCCGAGCGCGTCCCGCACCCAGAACCCGATGGGCACCTCGGCGTAGGTGTAATGCCCGCCCACGCAGAGGACGGCGGCGTGCAGCGCGATGAGCGCGTAGAGGAGGGGCGTGAGCGGGAAGCGCCGGCGCGTCGCGACGAGGAGCGGGAGCGCGACGAGGAGGGGGGCGACCTCCATGAGCCAGGTGGGGCGATCGGTCGGAGCGGCGCCGGACGCGGCGAGCGCAGCGACGACCGCGGCGAGCAGGAGGGCGGGGAGCCGGTCTTCGGGCGTCATCGGCGGACGACCTCCTCGAGGAGCCTCCCGTCCACCATACCCGAGACGTCGCCCGGCGGGGCGAACCCGAGCCCCTGCGCGTCGTGCGCCATGCGCGCGAGCTGCGCCGCCATCGGATCCTCCAGCGGCTCGAGCCGCGAGAGCGCGTCCGTGAGGACCGCCTCGGGGAGCGGCTTCCCCGTGCGCCGGCCGTAGCCCTCGTTCACGAGCCGGGCGAACGCGGCGGGCTCGTCACGCCAGCGCCGGGTGAGGGCGACGTGGGCGCGGAGGAGCGCCGTGACGTCGTCGCGGCGTCGCTCGAGCGCCCGGCGCGACACGACGAGGATCGTCGTCGGGAATCGTCCGCCGTCCCAGAGCGTCCGCTCGTCCACGAGGATTCGTCCGCCCGCCTCCGCGACGAGCCGCGCCCCCCATGGCTCCGGCACCCAGGCGCCGGCGAGGTCGCCGCGGGCGAACATCGAGAGAAGGTCCGGGTTCGCGAGCGGCGTCACCTCGACGCCGCGCGGTCCAGGCCGATCGGAGAGCCCGTTCGCTCGCAGCCAGGTGCGCAGCGCGACGTCCTGCGTGTTCCCGAGCTGGGGCGAGCCAACCCGCTTTCCGGCGAGGTCCTCGGGCCGCTTCGCGTCGCGGACCACGAGCACCGCGCCGCCCGAGACCGCCCCGGCGATGACGCGCAGCCCTTCCCCGCGCGAGCGCAGATGGGCGATGACGGCGGGACCGGCGCCGACGTAGGAGGCGTCGAGCTCTCCCGCGAGCAGCGCCTCCATCGCCGCGGGGCCGGCGTTGAACATCCTCGTCTGGAGCCTCCCGCCGAGCGCGCGCGCGAGCGTGCCGTCGTCGACGCCGACGAGCGCCTGGCCATGCGTGACGTTCGGGAAGTAGCCGAGCCGCAGCGGCCCGTCGTCACGGGTGCGGCTGCACGCGAGCGCCAGGGCCGCGGCTGCGACGGTGACGAGGATCCGGGTCCGCATGCGTCTCCGATCAGGTCGCCTCGAGGAGCCCCCAGCGCCGCCGCACGCGGAGCTCGAGGATCCGGAAGAGGACGCGGTCCACTGCCATCCCGATCGCGACGATGGACGCCATGACGCCCATGACCTGCGCGGCGTCGAGGAGCTCGCGGCCCGCCTGCAGGAGCTGCCCGAGGCCGCCCGCGACGAAGAGCAGCTCGCCTGCCATGAGGGCGCGCCAGGCGAAGCTCCACCCGAGCTTCAGGCCGGTCAGGATCCCGGGGAGCGCCGCGGGCAGGAGGACGCCGACGTGGAAGCGGGGGCCGCGGATCCCGAGCGTGCCCGCGGCCCGGAGCAGGATCGGATCCACCCCGGCGACCGCGTCCTCCGTCGCGATGGAGATCGCGAGGAGCGAGCCCATCACGACGACGAAGAGGATCGCGCTCTCCGACAGGCCGAACCAGAGGATCGCGAGCGGGAGCCAGCAGATCGACGGCAGGGCCTGGAGCCCGAGCACCATCGGCCGGAGCGCCTGGCGCACCGCCGCGCTCCGCGCCATGACGACGCCGAGGGGCACGCCGGCGGCCGCGGCGACGACATAGCCCTGGACGAGCCGCGCGAGCGAGCGGACCACCGCGGCGCCGAGGCGTCCGTCCGCGATCATGCGCGCGACGCTCTGCGCGACGGCGACCGGCCCCGGGAAGAGCCAGCGCGGCCACGGGCCGAACTCAGAGAGGAGCTCCCACGTCAGGAGCGGTACCAGGACGTACCCCACGCTCCTCGCCAACGCGCGCATCGCCCACCTCCGTGCCCGGCGGCTCGGTCCGCTCGTGCGCGCCCGCCGCGTCCGCGCGGCGGAGCTCGCCTCGGATCCGGCGCGACAGCTCGACGAGCCCCTCGTCGTCCGGATCCCGCGGACGCGGCAGGCGCACGTCGAGATCGCGCAGCACGCGCCCGGGGCGCGCCGCCATCACCACCACCCGGTCGCCGAGGACGAGCGCCTCGCGGACGTCGTGGGTCACGAACACCACCGTCTTGCGGTCCCGCAACCAGATCCGCTGGAGGAGCTGGTGCATCACGCTGCGCGTCTGCGCGTCGAGCGCGGCGAACGGCTCGTCCATGAGCAGCACGGCGGGATCGACCGCGAGCGCGCGCGCGAGCTGCACGCGCATGCGCATCCCGCCCGAGAGCTGGTGCGGGAGCGCGCCCTCGAACCCATCGAGGTGGACGAGCGGGATGAACTCGCGCGACTTCGCCGCGGCCTCCGCGCGAGAGAGGCCGCGCGCGCGGAGCGCGAACACGAGGTTCTGCCGGACGGTGAGCCACGGGAAGAGGGCCGGCTCCTGGAAGACGAGGAGCCGGTCCGGTCCGGGGCCCTTCACCTGGACGCCGTCGATCGCGATGCGGCCGCCGCTCGGAGCGAGGTGGCCGGCGAGCGCGTAGAGGAGGGTCGTCTTGCCGCAGCCGGACGGGCCGAGCAGACACACGAACTCGCCCGCGTGGACCTCGATGTTCACGTCGTGCAACGCCACCACCTCGCGGAAGTGGTGGCCGACGTCGCGCACGTCGATCTTCGGTCGGCCGGCTCGCGCCCGGCGAGGCACGAGCATGCCCGCCCACGCGCGCCGCGGCGCCCGCGGCGACCCGAGCAGCCGGGCGAGCAGGTCCGTCCACATAACGCCACAATGTGCGCTTGAGCCTGGGCCGCCGCCTGCCCGGACGGCCGCTTGCCCGGAAGAGCTCGTGAATCAAGGACGATACGCGAGCAGCCGGCACGCGACGCCGCCGGCGCGGAGCGCCAGCGCGGACGCGGGCGCGATCGGCAGGAGCCGCTCGAAGCCGCGATCGGGGCCGAGCACCGCGAGGTCCCAGCCGGCGAGCCGCGGGACGAGCGCGCCGAGGGCCACCCATGCCTCGCGCGCCGCCTCGTCGAGCCGGACCCCCCACGGTGGGTTCACCGCGCACAGCCCCGGACCCGGCGGCGGCACCACCCGAGCGGCGTCGTCGCGCGAGAACCGGACCACGTCGGCGACCCCGGCCGCCGCGGCGTTGCGCGCCGCGAGCCGCAACGCCCCCGCGTTGCGGTCGGAGGCCTGGATCGGGACCGTCACCGGCCGCGCGAGCGCGGCGAGCCGGACCCGGAGCCGCTCGGTGCGCGCGCGGTCGTGGCCCGGGAGCGCCTCGAACGCGAAAGTCCGGAGAAGGCCGGGGGCGCGCCGCCCGGCGGCGAGCGCCGCCTCGATGGCGATCGTCCCCGAGCCGCACATCGGGTCGAGGAACGGGCGCTCACCGTCCCAGCGCGAGGCGAGCAGGATCCCGGCGGCGAGCGTCTCCCGGAGCGGCGCCGCCCCGACGCGCGCGCGCCAGCCGCGGCGGAAGAGCGGCGCGCCGGCGGCGTCCACCGAGATCGTCGCCGCGCCGCCCTCGGTCCGCACCCGCAGCTCCGCGTCGCCGGCGGCACGTCGCGCGGCCCGCTTCCCCGCGGGCAGCTCGGCCGCCGGCCCCTCCCACAGCCGGATGAGGACCGAGTCGGCACTCCGCGCGGCGAGGCACGCGAGCGCCGCCGCGTCCTCGCCCTCCGCGTCGGCGCCGCCCGGCACGGGCCGCGCGTCGAGCCCGAGCGCCACGAGCTCCGCCGCGAGGACCGGCTCCATGCCCGGGGCGCAGGCGCAGAAGATCCGCTCGCCGCGAGGCTGGCTCATCTCTTCTCGAGCCGCAAGGTGAGCTTGAGGAGCGTGTCGGTGCGGCAGGCCACGACGCGGCGCACGGGGGAGAAACCCGCCTTCTCGGCGCGGACCTCGACCTGCTCCGTCCCGCGGCACGCGAGCGTCGCGAGGACGGGGGCCTCGCCGCGCAGCGCACCCGCGATCGAGACGAGCGCGCCGCCGGGCTCCGTGTCGACCGAGATCGCGAAGCCGGTGAACGGCGCCGTCTCCTCGTCCGGCCCCGCCGCCTGGGTCTTGATGGGCGCGAGGTAATGCGACGTGTCGATCTCCACCGCGGGCTCGAACGCCTTCGCCTCCGGTCTGCGCGCTCCAGGCGAGAGCGAGTGGACCGCGAGCCAGAGGAGCCCTACGCCGAGCACTGCGCCGCCGACGAGCGTCGCGACCCGGCGGTAGCGGGCGGACGGGTCGTCGTGCCGCCCGGCGAGCATGGCCGCGAGCTCCGGCGAACGCTTCGCCGCCTCGTCGAGGCGCCGGTCGGGTTCGTTCCGTCCCATGCGCCCCATCCTAGCCCGGGAAAGCGGAGCGCGCGGCGCTCTCCGCCGCCGCGCCTGCACTGCGCGGGACCGCCGGCGCGTTCGCGACAGGGCCGAGCGCGGTGCAGGTCGAGCTCTCGCGGCGCCTGGACGCCGCCACGGTGGACACAGCGGACTTCGCGATCGCCGGGCTGACCGTCGTCGCCGGCCTACACCGTGAACGTGTTCTCCACGCTGTCCGACGTGCTCGGCGCACCGGCGTCGGAGAGCGACGCGGCGAGCTTCACGGGGTTCCACCCGCTGTAACGGACGAGCTCGTTTTCGTCGGGGTCGGGCAGGCTCTTGCGCCGCCTCCGGGCGCGGCGGTAAAGCTCGCGCGGGCGAAGGCCCGGACCATGAACATCGGCTTCGACGCGAAGCGCGTCTTCCACAACGCGACCGGGCTCGGGAACTACTCCCGCGACGTGCTGCGCATCCTGCACCGGCTGCGGCCGGAGCACGCCTACTTCGCGTACACGCCGCGCCCCGGTCCCATGCCCTTCGAGCTCGGCGGCGGCCGCTTCGAGGTGCGCGGGCCACGGGGCCTCGTCGGGCGCGCCCTCCCCTCGCTCTGGCGGACGCGCGGGATCGTGGGCGACCTGCGCGCGGACGGGATCCAGCTCTTTCACGGGCTCTCGAACGAGCTGCCGCTCGGGATCGAGTCGAGCGGCATCGCGAGCCTCGTCACGATCCACGACCTCATCTTCGAGCGGTTCCCGGACCTCTACCCGCCGATCGACCGGCGCATCTACGCGGCGAAGGCGCGGAGCGCGGTGCGCCGCGCCGGGCTCGTCGTCGCCGTCTCCGAGCAGACGGCGCGCGACCTCGCCGAGCTGTACGGGGTGGATCGCGCCCGGATCCGGGTCGTCTACCAGACCTGCCACGAGGCGTTCCGCTCGCCGGTGCCGGAGGCGCGGCTGCGCGAGGTGGCGGCACGCTACGAGCTGCCGCCGCGGTTCCTGCTCGCGGTCGGCACGATCGAGCGGCGCAAGAACCTCCTCCTCGCGCTGCGCGCGCTCGAGAAGCTCCCGGGCGTCCTGCTCGTCGCGGTCGGGCGCCCGACGCCGTACGCGGAGGAGCTCATCGCATTTGCCCGCTCGCACGGGCTCTCCGACCGCGTGCGGCTCCTGTCGGACGTCTCGACGCCCGATCTGGCGGCGATGTACCGGCTCGCGACGCTCGCGCTCTACCCATCGCTCTTCGAGGGGTTCGGGATCCCGATCGTCGAGGCGCTCTTCTCCGGGACGCCGGTCGTGACGACGCAGGGCGGCTGCTTCCCGGAGGCGGGCGGCCCCGGCTCCGCCTACGTGGACCCGCACGATCCCGAGGCCCTGCGCGCGACGATCGCGCGGCTGCTCGAGGATGCGGCCGAGCGGGCGCGGATGCGCGAGGAGGGGCTCCGGCACGCGGCGCGCTTCTCGGACGAGGCGATCGCGGACGGGCTCTTCAGGGCGTACGAGGACGCGCTCCGCCGCTGATCGGCGCGGCGGTGCACCCGATCCGCAGCTGCTCGCCGGGCGCGATCACGTCCGGGTCGTCGAGCACGTCGCGGTTCGCGCGGAAGATCTCGGGCCAGCGCAGCGGATTTCCGAGGCGGCGCCTCGCGACTCCCCAGAGCGTGTCGCCGCGGACGATCGCGGCCGTGGTGCATGGGCCGGTCGCGGCCGCGGCCGGGGTCGCGGTCGGGGTCGCGATCGCGGCCGGAGTCGCCCGCTGGTCAGCGGACGGGACCTCTGCCCGTTCATCCTGAGCGTAGCCTCCCCGCAGGGGAGGCGAAGTCGAAGGACGCTCCGGGTGAGCGGAGGTTGGCGTCGCGCCGCGGAAGACGAGGACCGCGGCGATGATCGCGACCGCGAGGCCAGCCGCCACGAGCGCGCGCAGGCGCAATCCCGCGCCAGGCCGCGGAGACGGCGCTTCCTTCGCGGCGGCCGCTGCAAGGGATCGCGGCGCGGCGTGCGGCACGGTCGGATCGGACGGCGCGGTGGGCGGCCGGATCGCGGCCGGCGCGCCGAGGGCCGGCGCCAGCCGCGCAACGACCTCCGGGCGCGACGGCGCGAGCGGCGGGGCCGCAGGAGCCGTGCGCAGGGACGGCGCGGCGCGCGCGGTGACCTGGGGTCGCTCGCGCGGAATCACCGGAATCGCCCGCACCGGCTCGGGCTCGGGCGCGGGCGCGGGCGTGCGCGGAGCGGCGCGAGGCGGCTCCGGCGCGCGCGGGAGGTCGCGAGGTGGCTCGGCTCGGTCGGCGAGGGCGCTCGCGACCGCGGGGGGTGTCGCGACGGCCCTCCGCGGCGCGAAGGCCCGCGCGGGCGCCGGACCGAAGGTCGTCGGCGCGAGCACGGCGTCGAGATCGAGGATCGGGACGAGCACTCCCTCGAGGAGGGCGAACGAGGTGCAGAGCGCGACATCGTCGAACGGCGCGAGCGCGGCAGGACGCTCGAGGAGCGCGCCCGTCTCGACGAGCCGGCCCGCCTCGTCGACGAGCAGGGCGACCGCGACCCGCTCCCCTGCGAGCCGCGCCTCGACCACCACGACGGGGGTCCGCGCGTCGAGCGCGACCGGGATCCCGGCGAGCCGGAGGCCGAGATCCACGACCGGGAGCGTCCCACCGTGAAGCGCGACGAGGCCACGGAGCGGCGACCGCGCACCCGGGACGCGCGTGAGCGGCGGCGCCACGGCGATCTCGCGGACCCGCGCGGCGTCGAGGCCGAGATCCCGTCCTGCCACCCGGACGACGAGGTGCTCCATGCGCCTCCTGCGCTCCCGGTGAACCGTACCCGGGTGCGCGCCCGGGGACAACCCGTTCGTCAGCGCGGCCCCGCGTCGCCCGCGGCCCGCTCCCCGCGCCACGCGGCGAACGTCCAGACGAGGCCCGAGACGAGCACCGCCGCCGGGACCACCAGCACCGCGCGTCCGAGCGACGATCGATCGGAGAGGAAGCCGATGAGCGGCGGCGAGAGCACGTCGCCGAGCAGGTGGATCGAGAGGATCGAGATCGCGACCGCGCTCGCGCGCTCGGCCGGCGGCACCTCCGCGACGATGGCCGCGTTGACCGGTCCCGTCGAGGCGAAGAGGAGGAGCAGCGCGACGACGAGCGCGACGAGGTAGAAGCCGGGGCGCCAGGTCGTGAAGACGGCGAGCGCCACCGGCGCCGCCGCGAGGGTCGAGATCCCGCAGACCCAGAGGTCCGCCTGTGCGAAGCGCCTGCGGAGCGCGTCGGAGAGATAGCCGCCCGCGAACGTTCCGAGGAACCCGGTCGCGACGACGATGGCGCCGAACTGCACGGTCGCGACGGTGCGCGGCACGCCGCGCGTCCGCTCGAGGAACGCCGGCATCCAGAACGCCATGCCGCCGACCGCGAAGGTGTAGGCGGCGTAGCCGACGACGGTGAGGACGTAGCGCCGGTTCGCGAGGAGGCGCCGGTAGGTCGCGGCGATCCCGGCTTCGCCCTTCAGGGGCCAGGCGCGCTCGGCGGCGCCGCGCGGCGGATCTGCGAGCCGCAGGCACATGAGCGCGAGGAGGAGGCCCGGCGTGCCCGCGACGAAGAACGCCGCGCGCCAGCCGAGGGTCCGATCGACGAGGCCGCCGACGACGTAGCCGAGCGCGGAGCCGACCGGGATGGCGGCGAAGAAGAGGGCGTAGGCGCGGCCGCGGTTCGCGGGGCCATAGTGATCGGCGATGAGCCCGGGGGAGATCGTGCCGTACGCCGCCTCGCCGATGCCCACCGCCGCGCGCGCCGCGAAGAGGGTCCAGTAGCCGCGGGCGAAACCGGAGAGGAACGTCGCGACCGACCAGATGGCGATCCCGAGCGCGAGCAGGGGCGGCCGGCGCCGTCGGTCGCCGAGGATGCCGAAGAAGGGTGAGGTGAGCGTGTAGACGACGAGGAAGGCCGGCTGGAGCCAGCCGAGCCGCGTGTCGGTGAGCCAGAGGTTCACCCGCAGCGTCTCGACGAGCGCGGAGACGATGAACCGGTCGAGGTAGTTGAGGAGGTTGATCGCGGTGAGGACCAAGAGGGCCCGGCCAGGCGGTCCGGAGAGGAGCGCGCTGGGCGCTGCGCCGGAGCGGGTCTGGGAGGGCGGCTCGCCCGTCGGCGGCGGGGTCACGGAGGCGGAGCGTAGCCCGCGGAACGACTCCGGTCGAGCGCCGCCGCACAGCCGCCGCGCGGCGTGCAGTCGCGCTGGCGGGCGCAGGGAGCGCCTCCTTCGGGCTCCGGGCGGGGGGCCGGGCGATCTGGCGCGGCCGGCCGAGTTCCGTTACAAAGGCGCGCCCATGATCTCGGTCCAGAACGTCACGAAGGCCTTCGGGCCGAAGAAGCTCTTCGAGGACGTGGACGTCTCGTTCGCGCCCGGGAACCGCTACGGCCTCACCGGCCCGAACGGCGCCGGCAAGACGACGTTCATGAAGATCATCTCCGGCGACGAGGATCCGGACACCGGCAAGGTGCTCCGCCCGAAGAAGCTCGGCATCCTCCGCCAGGATCACTTCAAGTACGAGGACAATCGCGTCCTCGACGTCGTGCTCATGGGCAACGAGCCGCTCTGGGCGGCGATGACGGAGAAGGAGCGGCTCCTCGCGAAGGAGACGATCAGCGACGAGGACGGCCACCGGCTCGCGGAGCTCGAGGCGAACATCGGCGAGGAGGACGGCTACTCCGCCGAGGCCGACGCGGCGGAGCTGCTCCAGGGGCTCGGCATCGAGGAGCCGTGGCACGAACAGCCCATGCGCGCGCTCACCGGCGGCTACAAGCTGCGCGTGCTGCTCGCCCAGGCGCTCTTCGGCAAGCCGGCCGGGCTCCTGCTCGACGAGCCGACGAACCACCTCGACATCGAGTCGATCCGCTGGCTCGAGAAGTTCCTGCACGCCTACGAGGGCGTGCTCATCACCATCTCGCACGACCGCCACTTCCTGAACGCGATCTGCACGCACATCGCGGACATCGACTACGAGTCGATCATCACGTACCCGGGCGGCTACGACGACATGGTCCGGAACAAGGGCCAGGTCCGCTCGCGCGTCGAGTCGGAGAACGACGAGAAGCGGAAGAAGATCGAGCAGCTGCGCGAGTTCGTCGCGCGCTTCCACGCCGGGACGCGCGCCTCGCAGGTGCAGAGCCGGATCCGCGCGATGCAGAAGCTCAAGCTCGAGGACATGAAGCGGTCGAACATCGCCGCGCCGTTCATCAAGTTCGAGCAGAAGGCGCCGTCCGGGAAGCAGACGCTCACGGTCGAGTCGATCGCGAAGCGCTACGGCGGGAACGAGGTCGTCCAGCCGTTCTCGGCGCTCGTGACGCGCGGCGAGAAGATCGCCGTCATCGGCAAGAACGGCGTCGGCAAGTCCACGCTCGCGAAGATGGTCGCGGGCGAGCTGCAGCCGGACTCGGGCCACGTGAAGTGGGGGCACCAGGCGCAGGTGGGCTACCTCCCGCAGGACCAGGCCGGCGTCATCCGCCCCGGCACGACGGCGTTCGGCTGGCTCCGCGAGATGGAGGACAAGCTCACGAACGAGGAGATCTCGGGGCTCCTCGGGCGCATGCTCTTCTCGGGCGAGGAGCGGATGAAGCCGACCGCCACCCTCTCCGGCGGCGAGACGGTGCGGCTCCTGCTCGCGAAGCTCATGCTCTTCAAGGACAACGTCCTCGTCCTCGACGAGCCGACGAACCACCTCGACCTGCAGTCGATCGCGGCGCTCTCGGAGGGGCTGCAGCGCTACGAGGGCACCGTCATCGTCGTCACGCATGACCAGGAGCTCATCCGCGAGGTCGCGACGCGGATCTGGGCGCTGCACAAGGGCGAGCCGGTGCTCGACTTCCCCGGCAGCTTCGACGAGTTCGTCGCGAAGCACCCCGACCTCGCGTCGCAGCACCAGTAGCGCTGCCGCCGGCGCGGGACGCCGCAACGCTCGAACGAGCCGTTGCCGCCGGCGCCCCGGCCGGTTTCGTCTACGTGCGCCACGCGTTCACGGCCACCCGGTCACGGCGAGAAGGTCGCCGTCACGAGGCTCGCCCAGTCCGCGTCGAAGCTCGCGCGCAGCGGCGCGTCCGGGCGCTCGGCCGCGTCCCGGCGCGCCGTGATCGTGGCGAAGCAGGTCTCGCCAGCCGTCAGCGTGCTCTCCGGGAACCGGAAGCTCGTGCCCGTGGTCTTCGCGGCGGCGCGGATGAACGCCGAGGTGGTGGACCCGGGCACCGGCGAGAAGATCACGACCACGTAGCTCGTGGGCGCGCCGATGGCGGGCGGCGACCAGCTCAGCGTCGGGCCCGTGCCGACGTTCACCTGCGCCGTGAAGGCGTCGGCGCCGCCCACGCGCGGCGCCTGCGGAGGCGTGACGACCGGCCCGGCGTCGGCGGGCGCCGCGTCGAGCGGGTCCACGCGGACGATCGCTCCGCTCCAGGTGAGCGTTCCGCCGGAGGGGTTCGGGATCGCCACGCGCACTGTCGTCCGGACGTCGCGGTACTCGACGTACGGCGGCGGCAGGACCCGCCCGAAGGTGAGCGCGTCGACCGTCAGGTCCGCCGTCCCCGCGGGCGCGGACACCGACAGGAGGTCCACCGCGGCCGACCCCGTGAACGGGATGGAGAGCGGCCCCCACGGCGCCGCCCACGGGCTCGCGACCACGGCGAGGCGATGGCCGACCGTGCCGGTCGGGCTCACCTGCGCGGCGTGGGCCGCGTACGCGGCGATCGGCCAGGCCGCGCCGAGCTGGCCCGTCGCTGCCGGCTCCGCGAGCGTCATCGCGAGCGTCTGAGGTACTCCCGGCACGATCGGCTCCGGGATCGGCGCCCACCGGCTCGCGGCGCGGTAGGTCAGCGTCGTGCCGGGGACCGTGCCCGAAGAGCTCTGGAACAGGATTCCAACGTCTCCCTGCGCGGGGTCGAGGAGCGGCTGCGACGACCATTCGTAGCTGCGGGTGAGGTCCGTCGCGCCCACGGGCACGCTCGCGATCGGCGCCTGCCGAATGGGAACGCGACCATCGCTGCGTTCGAGCTCGCCATCTCGACGATGTCGCGGACCCCCCACGGCGCGAGGTTCGAGAGCTCCAGCGTGACCGCCGTCCCGGGCGGAGCACGCGCGACGCCGGGCCGCCCGATCACGTCCTGCCCGAGGTCGAGCACGCGCGCGTCGGTCTCGACGAGGATCGGGTAGCCGCTCGAGAGCTTGAGCAGGTAGGGCCCCTCGGGGACGCCCGAGATCTCGAACGAGCCGTCCGGCTGGATCGCCGCGCTCCGCGACAGGAAGGTGCCGTCGGGCTGCGGAACGAGCGCCTCGAGCGGCGCGGTCACCGGCTCGGGAGGCAGCGGGCCCGCGTCGGGCCACCAGGTCGTGGTGCGCGAGCCGGTCACCGGCGGCAGAGAGGGAAGGCACGAGGACGCGCTGCACTCCATGCCCGGTCCGCACGAGGTTCCGTCGGGCAGCGCCTCCCGCGCCGTACACTGCGGCGCTCCGTTGGAGCAATCGATCGCCCACCGGGTGCAGGTCGGGTAGCCCGGATCGCAGGGGGCCTCGGGCACGCAGCCGGCGACCTCGGTCTTGAACGCCGTCACGAGCGCGGTCGGGTAGCCGTCCGCCGCCATGCCCTCGTTCGTCTTGCCCTCGAAGATCCTCCGGGGGCCCAGCCAGCCTTCATCGCTCACGTACGCGAGGGTGCGGAACTCCATGCTTTCGCCGGTGGAGGGGTTGGTTGCGGTCACGGACACCGCGGTCGCGGTCACCGTGTAAGGCAGGCCGAACGGCGGCGGGCCCTCACCCCAGCCCACGACGCGATCGCCCGCCGCGACGAACGTCCCGGTGAAGAACATGCCGTTTCCCGGGATCGGAACGCCGCTGCAGTCGGGCGTGTCGTACGTGTACTCCTCGTGCGTGGAGGTCCCGCCGTCGAGGTACGAGTCGATCCGAAGCTGCGACTGCGGCGCGAGCTCGCTCATCTCGCAGTACGTCCAGCGTGTGCCGGTGAGGTCCACGGTGCCCAAGGTGGAGCGGACGACGAGGCGGGCGCCGGGGATGCCAGTGCAGGTGCCCGCCTGGCACGTCTCGCCTGCGATGCCGCAGGTGGTGCCGTCCGCGTACGGCGTGTCGGACGGGTCGCACTGGCCCGTGGCGCAGGACAGCGTGCCCTGCGGGTAGCAGGGATTCGTCGACTGGCACGGCGTGCCCGGGATGCACGACTGGCACCACCCGCCGGAGCAGACCAGCTGGTCGCCGCACGAGGTGCCGTCGGGCTTGGTTCCGGTCTGCATGCAGTAGCCGGAGGCCGGGCTGTAGCAGGTCATCGTGCCGGTGGCGCAGGCGTTCCACGCTGGCGCGCAGGCGTGCCCGCTGTCGCAGGCCGCGACGCACGCGCCCGCCGAGCAGACGAGACCGTCGCCGCAGGACTCGCCGTCGGGTCGCGGCTGCTGAGGAATGCAGGTCGGGGTGCCGCTCGAGCAGTCCGTGTAGCCGCCCGTGTAGCAGGCACTCCCGGGATCACACGGCGCGCTCCAGACGCACGCGACGCAGTCGCCGTCGCGGCAGACGCGGCCGTCGCCGCACCACCATCCGTTCTGTAGCGGCGCGCCGGTGTCCTGGCACGTGCCACCCGTAGTCGCGCAGGCGGCCACGGTTCCCTGGTGGCACGGGCGGTCCGGCGGCGTGCACTGCAGGCCGTCCTGACACCACGTGCACTGGCCGCCCTTGCACACGTACGGGCCGCCGCCGCCACACGCGGTGCCGTCCGGCGCCGAGCCGGCGTCCTCGCAGACGGGCTGCCCGCTGCCGCAGGCGATCGCGCCGAGGCGGCAGGAGTCGGGACTCCCGTACATGTCGGACATCGTGCAGCTCGCGCCGGCGGCGCACGTCTCGCACTCGCCCATGTAGCAGACCGCCGCGTCACCGCAGCTCGTGCCGTTCGAGAGCCAGCCGCCGATGTCGGTGCAGATTGCCGTGTTCCCGCGGCAGCCGGTGACCCAGCCGGTGTGACAGGGGTTCTCGGGCACGCAAGTGGTGAAGCGGCGGCACTCTCCCTTTGCGGGCGCGGCGGCGGCCGCCTCGCTGGAGGCGAGCGCGCCGGCGGCCTCGTCCGGCCCGCAAGCGGCGAGGAGTCCCGATGCGAGGAGCAGCGAAGCGGCGCGCATCCAACCGGCACACCTCACAGACGCGGATCGACCCATGGCGTCCTCCCTTGCGGTGAAGGTGGGACAATGAGGCCGCGATGGTGACAGTTGTGACACACGGTGAACGCGGTCTGGCGGGCTCCCCGCACCGGGGGGAGGGCGTTGACCCGTGTCAAACGGCGCATCGCCAGGGTACGGGGCGGAACGGTCCGCCACCGCGGCGCAAATCTCGCAGCGCACCGGCTCCGATGCCGGGTCGCCGGCGCGAGCGAGCGACCGGTGGGCGTTCGCGATGGCGCGCCCCCGGCGCGCCCCGCATGACGAGCGCGCGGGGGCCGACAGGAGTATGAAGGGGGTCAGGGGGGCCGCGCCTCGAGTCGAGTGCGCAGGCTCTCCTCCACGAATCACGGCATCACGCGGACGAGCGTGGGCGCTGCGCGCCCGGCTGGACCCGTCCGCGCCGAAAGGACACGTCGCATGGCAAACCGGTTCAACGTGAGGGTCCCCGTGACGGAGGACCCCGCGGTCAAGGCGGTCGAGGCGCTCCATGTGAAGGAGCTCGCGGAGAAGGACTACGACACCGAGGTGGTCGCGGCACCACTGCCGGTCGTGCTCGACTTCTACGGCACCGACTCGAAGGCGTGCGAGACCCTCGGACCGCGGCTCGCGGCCGTTGCGGAGAAGTTCGCGGGCAAGGTCCGCTTCCTGAGGGTGCAGCGAGCGGCGAACGCGGGCCTCGCGCAGAAGCTCGGCGTCACCGCGAGCCCGACGCTCGTCTTCCTCGCCGGCGGCAAGGAGAAGGGCGAGCGGCTGAGCGGCGAGGACATCAAGCGGACGGACATCAAGGCACGCGTCGAGGCGATGCTGGGGATCGTGCCGGTCGCGCCGACGGCGGCGGCCGCGCCGGCGAAGTAGACGGCGCGGGCGAAGGGGGCTCGACGAGCCCCCTTCGCGCGGACGTCGCGCCGCTGGAACGAGCCGCTGCGGCCGCCTGCAGCGCACGGGTCGCCGCAGGTACGTCGCGCCGCTGGAATGAGCCGCTGCAGCCGCCTGCAGCGCACGGGTCGCCGCAGGCGCTCCGGCGCCAGTGCAGCGAGGGTCGCGCGCGACGAGAGCGGCCACGGCGCCGCTGCGGAAGTCGCGCGCGCACAGCGCTGAAGCGCCTGCGCGCGCTTCCGCCCTCATGATTCGTCGCATTCTCGGCCGAGTGAGGGGCCGTACGACGACTGCGTATGCGCGAGGGAAGAGCCGAACGGTGACCGGATTCGGGCAACGAGGAGCCGCCGCCTTCGCGTCGCGGTATGGTCGGCTTCGCCGGTGCCGCCGTGAGCGCATGTCGCTCGAGGCCGAGCGCGCTCGCCTGGGGGCGGGTGAGCCGATCTTGCCGGGAGTGTTCGGTCCCGCGGCGACGCTTCGCCCGCAGCGAGGGTGACCGGGATCAGGGAATGTGGTCGAGGGATCGCGCTCTCATCGAGCTCCGCGCGCGGTCCGCGCGCCTCCGCCACCGAGGTCGATCGTGAAACGACTCGTACTGCTCTCGGCACTGCTCCTCGTCCCCACCTCGTCACGCGCGCAGGTGTCGCTCGGGCTCCGCCTCGGGTACGCGAAGGCGCAGGGGAACGTCGGCGGTGAGCTCAACATGGACGAGTGGGTGAACGGTCAGGTCCCGGTCCAGGTGGGCGTGCGCGGACGGCTCGATCTGTAGCTCACCGCCCGAGCACGTGCGCGAGCACGTCCGGCCGGTCGGTCACGATCCCGTCCACGCCGATCGCGAGGAGCGCGCGCATCTCGTCCTCGTCGTCCACGGTCCAGGCGTGGACGGGGATGCCGAGGCGGTGGAAGTGATCCACGACCGGCGGGTCGACGACGATCGTCTCGCCCATTCGCGTGGGCAGGTCGGCGAGGTCGAAGCCGGAAGGGAGCCCGACCGGCGCCGCGCCTGCCTTCGCGGCGAGGACGTGGCGGGTCGCCGCGTCCTGCGGGAAGAAGCGGCAGACGCCGGGTAGGAGCGCACCGAGCCGCTCCGCCTGCGCGTCGAAGAACGAGCCGACGCAGACCCGCTCCTCGGCGCGCGCGTCGCGGACGACCTGCGCGAGCGCGTCGGCGAGCGCGGGATCCTCGGTCTTCGCGTCCACGCTGAAGCGCATGCGCGGGTGGCGGCGCAGCGCCTCCGCGAGCGTCGGGACCCGCACGCCCGCGCCGCGGAGCGGGAAGGTGAGGAGGCCGTCCTCGCTGAAGGAGAACGCGGTGTCGAGCGCTGCGATCTCCGCCGCCGTCCGCGCCTCGATCGTCCCCGGCTCGCCGGTGAGCCGCGAGGTCTCGGCGTCGTGGAACACCATCACCGCGCCGTCCCGCGACAGCCTCACGTCGGTCTCGATCGCGTCCGCGCCGAGGCTCGCGGCGCGGTCGAAGGCCGGGAGCGTGTTCTCGGGCGCGAGCCGGCTCCCGCCGCGGTGCGCGACGAGCCAGGGGGAGGGGAGATCGAGGAAGGGCCTGCGCGCCGGCATCGGAGTCTGTATCGCGGTATCCCGCCCGCGCGCGGCGCGCCACCGCCCTTCCGGGCACCGCTGCCCGTGTCCATCTCCCTCGCATGCCGCTCGACGAGCGAGAGGACGAGACGGGGAAGCGCGAGGCGGAGCACGCGGTCGGGAACGACCGGAAGCGGACGCCGCCGGTGAGCGATCAGCCGGTCGAGGAGCCGGTGGAGCGCCGCCCGGCAGAGCTCGAGCAGACGCCTTCGCCGCGGGAGTCGTAGGCGCGCGTCAGGGCTTCGCGGTCACCCAGGCCGGATCGCCGGAGAGCATGCGCTCGAGCCAGACGTCGAGCGAGACGCCGCCGGTCGAGTGGCTCGCGACGTAGGTCCCCGTTCCGGTCCACTTCACGAGCGGCGTGAGGAGCATGTGATCGACGCCCCACTCGTAGAAAACGCGCGTGT
>WNGA01006564.1_pt1 | contig 21822 bp, 22 predicted proteins | sample 5400061 | NCBI WGS metagenome assembly WNGA01 (sample SAMN13153366, study PRJNA577476) | soil metagenome | isolation source: 100 cm soil or saprolite under grassland replicate 2 | place: USA:California | collected 2016-06-15
CCGATGACGATCCCGATCAGACCGGCCAGTCCGGCGACTGAGAGTGCGACCTTCACCGAGGTTCGGATCCCGTAGAGCGTCTGGCTGAGGAGATCCTTTCCCGCGTCATCCGTCCCGAAGAAGTGATACCCGGCAAAACTGGGCGGCTGCGGCGTCCCGAAGTGCTCCAGGCTGATCTTGTTGTACCCGTACGGCGCGATCACACTGGATAGTGCGCCCGCGCCGAAGATCAGCACCAGAACGACGAGAGCGACCACGCCGAGCCGCTGGCGGCGGAAACGACGAATCGCCTGCGCCCAGGGGCCGCGCGACCTCACGACGAGTGCAGGCGCTGCCTCCGGTTCTGCGGTTTCGGCTGCACTCGTCACAGGCTGAGGCTGGTGATCGTACGCGGGCCGAAACGAACGGGCCTGGCCGTTGCCGCACCTACAATCGAGGCGTGCGTACGTCAGGGGAGCTTCGCGCGGGTTTCCGCGCTTTCTTCGAATCGAAGGGCCACCTCTTCCAACCGTCCTGGCCGCTCGTGCCGCGCGCCGACGATCGCACGACTCTGCTCACGTCGGCCGGCATGCAACCGCTGATGCCGTACTTCCTCGGCCGCGAACAGCCGCCCGCGCCCCTGCTCACGACGGTCCAGAAGTCGTTCCGCACACAGGACATCGACGAGGTGGGCCTGGACGGCTACCACCTGACGTTCTTCGAGATGCTCGGGAACTTCTCGTTCGGCCAGTACTTCAAAGACGGCGCGATCGAGTACGCGTGGGAGTTCATGACCGAGCACCTCAAGCTCGACATGGACCGGGTCTGGGTGAGCGTCTTCGCCGGTGATCCCGAGCTGGGGCTCGGCGAGGACGAGGACGCGATCCGCCTCTGGGAGCAGATCGGCCAGCCGCTAGAGCGGATCGTACGGCTCCCCGCGTCCGAGAACTTCTGGTCGGTCGGCGGCCCGGGCCCGTGCGGCCCCGACTCCGAGATGTACTACGACCGCGGCGAGGAGATCGGCTGCGGCGAACCCGACTGCAAGCCGAGCTGCACGCGGTGCGAGCGCTTCCTCGAGTTCTGGAACCTCGTCTTCATGATGTTCGAGCTCCATCCTGACGGGAAGCTGACGCCTCTGCCCAAGCAGAACGTCGACACGGGCATGGGCCTCGAGCGGACGGCCGCGGTCCTGCAGAACGTCATCACCGTCTACGAGACGGACGGCTACCAGACGATCATGCGGTGGATCGCAGACGAGAGCGGCATCGCGTACGGCGACTCGCCCGAGGCGACGAAGGCGCACCGGATCCTTGCCGACCACGGGCGCGGGATGACGTTCCTGGCCGCCGACGGCGTCGCGCCGTCGAACGAGGGCCGCGGCTACGTGATGAGGCGCATCATCCGGCGTGCCGTCCAGCGGGGCGGACGCGTCGGGCTCGAGCCGCCGTACCTGACACGGCTTGCAGACGTCGTGATCGAGCAGATGAAGGACGGCTACCCGGAGCTCGAGCAACACCGGTCGGACGTCCACCGCATCCTGTCGGCCGAGGAAGAGCGCTTCGGCCAGACGCTGGCGCGCGGCATCCGGTTGTTCGAGGAGGTGGCCGAGAAGGGTGGCGACATCGCGGGTGAGGACGCCTTCCGTCTCCACGACACGTACGGCTTCCCGCTCGAGCTCACGCAGGAGCTCGCGCGCGAGCGCGGCCTGGGCGTGAACGAGGAGGAGTTCACGCGGCTCATGGAGCAGCAACGCGAGCGCTCGCGTGCCGCGATCTCGAAGGACGACCAGCGTGCGGCCGAGTTCGCGCAGGCCGCCGGCTTCCGAACGGAGTTCGTCGGGTACGAGAAAACCGACGTCCTCACGCAGATCGGCGCCGTCGAAGAGCTCGGGGACGGGCTCTTCCTCGCCAAGCTTCGCGAGTCGCCGTTCTACCCGGCGGGCGGCGGACAGGTGACTGATGCCGGCTGGATCGAGGCCGACGACGGCAGCGGCAGACGCGCGGAGCTCCGCGAGGCGTACCGCTTCGAGGACGACCAGGCGCTGCTGCTCGAAGGCGAGGGGTTCAGCGAAGGCAACCGCGTGCGTGCGGTCGTGCCCTGGCGCGTCCGGTTCCCGACCATGGCGAACCACACCGCGACGCACCTCCTCCACAAGGCGCTCCAGGACGTCCTGGGCGACCATGTGCGCCAGGCGGGGTCATCCGTGCGGCCCGACAAGCTCCGCTTCGATTTCACGCATCCCCAGCAGCTCACCACGGAGGAGCGAGCCGAGATCGAGCGGCGTGTAAACGAGAAGGTGTTCGAGAATCTGCCCGTGCGCGCCTTCGTGACGCCGATCGACGAGGCGCGCCGGCTCGGAGCGATGATGCTGTTCGGCGAGAAGTACGGGGAGCACGTGCGCGTGGTCGAGATCCCCGGCTACTCGCGTGAGCTGTGCGGAGGGACGCATGTCCGCTGGACGGCGGAGATCGGACCGTTCGCGATCCTCTCCGAGAGCTCGGTCGGGGCGGGCGCGCGCCGGATCGAGGCGGTTACCTCCGGCGAGGCCTATGCCTACCTGCACGGTGGACTTCGTGAGGCGGAAGAGCTGCGTGCCGAGCTCGAACGTGTGCGCAGGGAGGCAAAGAAGGCAGCGCCCGCGAAGGTGGCTGCGAGCGCGCCGGCGCCCGAGGTGAAGCTCGTGAACGGTGTCAACGTGATCGCCCAGGCGGTCGAAGGATTCAGCGCCGACGCACTCCTTGATCTGTCCGACCAGTTCAAGCAGAAGCAGGCCCCCGCGGCCGTCGTGCTCGGGACGCGCGAGGACGGCAGGGTGCACCTGGTGGCGAACTTCGATAGCTCGGTCGCGGACCGCGTGAGCGCCTCCGACGTCGTCAAGGCGGCGGCCGCGATCGTCGGCGGCGGTGGCGGCGGCCGTCCCACGATGGCGCGCGCCGGCGGCACCGATCCCGAGAAGCTTTCCGAGGCCCTCGAGAAGGCGAAGGAACTGATCCTCACGGCGCTCGCGTGAAGGTGCTCGCCCTGGACTACGGCCGCGCACGCACCGGGGTGGCGGTCTCGGATCCGACAGGCACCATCGCACGTCCGCTCTGCGTCGTCGAAGGCGCCGGCAGCGAGAATGGGCTCGAACGTCTCGCGGCGCTGATCGGCGAGCAAGAGGCGGAGCGCATCGTGGTCGGGTTGCCGCTCACGCTTCGCGGCGAACGCGGAGAGCAGGCGCGCGAGACCGAGGTCTTCGTCGCGGCGCTCGCGGAGGTAACCGCGGTGCCCGTGGTCACGTTCGACGAGCGCTTCACCACCGACCTCGCAGAGCAGGCTCCCGCGGACGCCCCGGAGGACGCGCGCGCAGCCGCTCATCTCCTCTCCAGCTACCTCGCGTGGGCGAGCGGCGCCCGGGCGTAATGCCGCCGCGGCCGGGTCGGCCGCCGCGAGATCCGAGTCCTCGTCAGGTGACGCGCCGCCGCGTGCTCGCGCTAGGCGTCCTCGTGCTGGCCCTCGGCGGCCTCGGGTGGCTTGCCGTCGCGGCGATCGGAGGCGGGAGTGAGAGCGGTCGGACGGAGCAGCCGTCGACGACGTCCAGCACGCTGATCTACCGAACCGTGACACGGACGACCGCGACCGGCGCCGTCGAGACGGTGATCGCGATGCCGACGCCCTTCCATATCGTCTTTCCGGAGGGATTCACCCGCGTGGAGATGGCCGACCGGGTTGCGGCCGTCGACAGGATCGCCGAGCGGAAGCGCCACGTCCGGGCGCGCCTCTCCCGGCGCGCATATCTCGCCGCCTCGCGCAGGCCGCGCGTGCCACCGTGCTTCCACAACAGTGTGCGAACGATGGAGGGTTTCCTCTTCCCGGCGACGTACGAGTTCTTCCCGCAGACGACCTCCGGCCGCCTCGTGCAGGACCAGCTCACGGCGTTCTGCGACAACTGGGAGCAGGTCGACCTTCGCTACGCGCGTTCGAAGAATCTGACGCCCTACGACGTCCTCATCATCGCCTCGATGGTCGAGAAGGAGACGCTGTCACCCGACGAGCGCCAGCTGGTCTCGGCGGTGATCTACAACCGGCTGCACGCCGGGATGCCGTTGGGGATCGACGCCACGCTTCGCTACGGCCTGGGCATCCCGCCGACGGAGTCAATCCGGCAGTCGCAGCTCGACAGCGATTCGCCGTACAACACGCGCAAGCACGCCGGGCTGCCCCCGACTCCGATCGCGAACCCCGGACTCGCATCCCTGCAGGCGGCCGCCCACCCGGCGAAGGTCAACTACCTCTACTTCGTCCGGAAGCCCGACAAGAAGCATCACTTCTTCACCGCGAGCTTCAAGGCGTTCCAGGACTACGCGCGCACTCACGGTTACGGCGGGCCGTGATCACGGGTGAGACACGGCTCGTCGGGCTGCTCGGCGATCCGGTCTCGGGCTCGCTGTCGCCGCTGATGCAGAATGCGGCCTTCGCCGCGCGCGCCCTCGATTGGGCGTACGTGCCCCTGCCGGTGCCGAGCGAACAGCTCGAGGACGCGATCCGCGGGCTCGTCGCACTCGGGTTCGCGGGCGCGAACGTGACCACCCCGCACAAGCTGGCCGTCGCCGAACTCGTCGAGGCAGACGCGCCCTCGGTGAACACCCTGATCGTGCTGGACGGGCGCGTGTACGGCTCGTCGACCGACGCGGCGATCCTCGGCGGGCTTGAGTTCGATCGTGCGGCGATCCTCGGCGACGGAGGCTCGGCGAGGGCGTTCGCGCAAGCGCTTCCCGAGGCGGCCCTGTTCTCGCGTCGCGGTAGGTGGCCGCCCGCTGTGGCCGAGGTGGATCTCGTCGTCAACGCCACGTCGGAGCGTGACGAGGTCTTGGTCGAGCTCCGATCGGGGCAGACGCTCATCGACCTCCCCTATCCCCGGACGGAGACAGCGCGGACGGCGGAGGCCGCGGGAGCGCGCGTGATCGACGGTCTCGAGGTTCTGGTCGCCCAGGGTGCAGCGACGTTCGAGCTCTGGACCGGCATACCTGCACCAGTAGCGGTCATGCACGCCGCCGTTCGAACGACTTGAAGGACGCGACGGATCGGACTTGATCACCGAGCCTGTGGGCGACTATTGTGGGGTGGCAGCCCCTCTGACTGCAGCCCCTGCAACGGGAGGGCCAGGTGTCCGCGCGCCAAAGGGACTGCGGCCATTTGCTCGTCGTCGACGACGACGAGAACCTGCGCGCGCATGTCGTCGGCGTTCTTCGTGAGGCCGGCTATACGACGACGGAGACCGGCCTCGGCCGCGAGGCAGTCGACCTGGTGCACCAGGAGCAGCCGGACCTGGTCGTGCTGGAGGTGAATCTTCCCGGACTCTCCGGCTACGAGGTGTGCAGACGGCTGCGCGACGAGCGCGGCTCGGCGCCGATGATTCTTTTCGTCTCCGGCGACCGCACAGATTCATTGGATCGCGTGGCAGGTCTCCTCTTGGGCGGCGACGACTATCTCGTGAAGCCGTTCGCGACCGAAGAGCTGCTGGCGCGCATTCGGGTGCTTCTGCGCAGGCTCGCGGAGCGCAAAGGCAACGGCCATCACAAGCCTCTGACGATGAGGGAGCACGAAGTGCTGAAGCTCCTGGCCGACGGGTTCGATCAGAGACAGATCGCCGAGCGGCTCGTGATCAGCCGCAAGACCGTCAGCACGCACATCGAGCGTATTCTCACCAAGCTGGACGTTCACAGCCGCGCGCAAGCCGTTGCAGCGGCGTTCCGTGCAAACCTCGTCGAGTAACGAAGGGCCCGCCCGAGGCGGGCCCTTCGCGTGCCGGTCAGTCGTCGGCTAGTGGATCTGGATATTGCCTCCGGCCAGAAGCTGGTCGCCTGAGTCGTAGCCGTTCGACAGCCGGATGCGGTAGCGATCGCTTCCCGCTCCCGGCTCGCCGAGATCGCTCACGTCGATGCGGAAGACAAACGAGCCTGCGCCGTCGATCGTTGCGAACCCGAAGATGCTGGCCGAGGTCTTGTCAGCGCTGCAGGTGACGGCCTCCACGGAAATCGTGTGGACGTTCATGTCCACGGCGTCACCGTGATCCTGATACTCCTCCTCTCCCGACGGGCCGCTGCCGGACGCGTTCCCGCCGAAGGTCGCCTTGTCGCCGTCGCTGGCCAGAATTCGGCCTCCACCGGTGACCTTGCAGCCGGCCGTGCTCCGCGGGAAGCCCCACGTCTTCGTCGCCGTGGCGGTGAGGGCGCCGTCGGTGGCCGTGATCGTGTTCGTGCCCAGAGCGGGCGGCGTGTTCGAGAAGGTGAACTGCGCTAGCCCAGCGCTGGTCGTCGTCGCGGTTCCACTCGACGGCACTGCGGCGGGGCCGCCCGTGACGGCAAACGACACCGTGTCGCCCACGAATGGGCCGAGCGAGTCGAAGACGTGCGCGGTCACCGTGTGCGAGGTCCCGATCGGATTGAACGCACTGATCGGTGAAAGCGTCAGCATCTTCTGCGGCACGATGATCGTCAGGGCCTGGTGGCCGATGTCGACTCCGTCCGCGAGTGCGACGATGTCGAAGTTGTACGTCCCGGCGGGAGTGCCCGCGGGGACGGTGGCCGTCAGAGTGAACGTCTGCGTGCTCGGAGCCGGCACGGGACCGACCGAGGCCGGGCTGAACGAGATCCACGAGGCGCTCGCGGGCGCCGGGCCCGCCGACGCGACCGCGAGGTGGACGTTGCTGACGTTGGCGAACGCCGCTTGGATCAGCGCCACGATCTGCGCGGCGAGGTTCGTACCACCTGCGACCCCCTGCCCGCCGCTGAACCCTCCCGAAGCGATCGACTGGTAGCACGCCAGCGTCGTCGAAGCGCTGCTCGTCTGCAGGATCATGAACAGCGTCCGCTCGTTGGCATTCATTCCCGCGAGCTCCGTGGTTGTCACGAAACCGTGCGGGTCTGGTGACTCGTTCGCGCATCCTGCGAGGCCCTGACTCGCCAAGTCCCCGTGGGGCTGCGCGTCCCCGATCACGACCACGAACTTGCGGGTTCCCGGGCGCCAGCCGATCGGAGCGCCGATCGTCGGCGTGTAGCTGTTGTGGAAGACGAGGTTGTATGCCTCCGGAAAATCGCCGCCGCCGCCAGGCGCCAAAGAGTTGATCGCCGTTGAGACGTCTCCCGCGTTGCTGGTCATCGACTGCACAACGGCGTATTCGGGTGAGTCGCCGGCGTCGCGGAACTGCACCACTGCGAACTGTGCATCGACGCCGATCCCAGTCACGCCGTTCACGATGTTGACGGCGTCCGCTTTCGCCTGTGCGATCGACGGCCCCATGCTCGCCGTGGTGTCGATCGCGATCTCGATGTCAGCGCGCGGAAGCACAGCGGGTACGCCGACCGTCTTCGTCTCGGTTCCCACTCCGAGCGATGGATCGCCCGCTCGAAGCGTAAAGGTCGCCGACGACGGTGAAAGCGTTGCCGAGCTCATCGTCGCCGCGACCAGCGTCGTCGCTGCGACTGCAAGCATTGCAAGCGCAGCCGTCGCCGGCAATGCGACTTTCCTGCGAGTCATGCGGCTCCTTTCGTCGAGCCGGCTGGCCGCTCGCCGGCATGCCCTCCTTGGCGTCTACGCTACGAGGCGTCGGTCAGAGGTGGAATCGGCGGTTGGCCCGATCTCGATGGGCGATCGCCCTACGGCATTTGCCCGACGGATTACCCTTGCGCGTGTGATGTTGTCGCTCGTCACCGCGGGTGAGTCGCACGGCCCAGCGCTCGTCGCGATCGTGACCGGCTTTCCCGCCGGACTCGTCATCGACAAGGAGGCGATCGAGGCCGACCTCCGCCGTCGCCAGCAGGGATACGGGCGAAGCCCGCGGCAGCAGATCGAGCAGGACGAGGTTGAGGTGCTCGCAGGCCTCCGCCACGGCCGCACTCTCGGCACTCCGCTCGCGCTCGTCGTGCGGAACCGCGACCACGAGAACTGGACGTGGGGGATGAATCCGTGGCCGCCGGAGGGCGAGGCGTCCGGAAAGGGGACGAAGGAGGTCACGCTGCCGCGCCCGGGTCACGCAGACCTCGCCGGGGCGCTCAAGTATGGCCTGGCCGACGTGCGCGACGCGCTCGAGCGTGCAAGTGCACGGCATACGGCGGTGGTCGTCGCGGCCGGCGCGGCCGCGAAGGCGCTCCTGGCCGCGATCGGCGTCGAGGTGGAAGGCCGTGTCGTGAGCGAGGACCTCGAGCAGCGCGTGGACGCGGCGCGCGCCGACCGCGACACCGTCGGAGGAATCGTCGAGGTGCGCGCGCGCGGCGTACCGCCCGGCCTCGGCTCCTATGCGACGAAGGACGAACGCCTCGACGCACGTCTCGCGGCGACGCTGATGGGAACGCAGGCCGTCAAAGGGGTGGAGATCGGCGAGGGGTTCGCGCTCGCGGGGAAGCGCGGCTCCGAGGCCCACGACGAGATCCTGCGCGACGAGCGGGGTCTCTACCGCGAGACGAACCGCGCCGGCGGGGTCGAGGCTGGCGTCTCGAACGGCGAGGAGATCGTCGTCCGCGCGGCGATGAAGCCGCTGCCGACGCTGATGCGTCCGCTCGCGTCCGTCGACCTCCAGAGCGGAGAGTCGGGCGAGGCGCTCGTCGAGCGAAGCGACACGGCGGCGGTCGAAGCCCTGGCGGTGGTCGCCGAGGGGTGCGTCGCGTGGGAGCTCGCCCGCGCCGCACGAGAGAAGTTCGGCGGCGACGCACTCGGTGACTTCGTCGCAGCGCATCGCGCGTACCTGGAGCGGATCGACTGGCAGCCGCGCACGCGCTAGGCACCCACCTCGCGCTCGTCGGCTTCATGGGCGCGGGCAAGTCGACGCTCGGGCCCGAGGTCGCCGAGCGCCTCGGTCGTCCGTTCGTCGATCTGGATCGCGAGCTCGAGCGGACGCTGGGGCAGACCATCCCCGACTTCTTCCGGCACGAGGGAGAGACCGAGTTCCGCGTCCGGGAAGCAGGACAGACGCTCGCTGCGCTGCGGCTTGCGGAGCCGGCCGTGATCGCGCTCGGCGGGGGCGCAGTCGAGACGACGTCGATCCGCAACGAGCTGCGCGAGCGTGCCATCACCGTCCTGCTCGAGGTCGATCCGGAGACGGCGTGGGAACGTGCGGCGGGAGGCCACCGGCCGCTGGCGCAGGAGGAGTCGGACTTCCGGGCGCTCTACGAACGGCGCCGCGCGTCTTACGAGGAGGTGGCCGACGCCCGCGCGTCCGATGTCGACGATGTCGTGCTCGCGGCGGGCGGCGTTCAGGTGGGATCGGGATCACTCGAGCTGCTCGGCTCGCTCGTTCCGGGCGAGGGAGCTGCGGAGCTGGTGTCCGATCCGCACGTGGCCGGAATCTACGGCGCTGCCGCGCAGCTCGCCCTCGGAGCCCGCCTCGCGTCGACGCACGAGATTCCGGTGGGCGAGGCCGCGAAGACCGTCTCCGTGGCCGAGCGTTTGTGGAACGAGCTCGCGGTCGATCGCGACGGAGTCGTCGTTGCACTCGGCGGCGGCTGCACGACCGATCTCTCCGGCTTCGTCGCCGCGACCTATCTGCGCGGGATCGACTGGGTCGCGGTGCCGACGACACTTGTCGGCCAGGTCGATGCCGCGATCGGCGGCAAGACCGCGATCGATCTGCCCGCGGGGAAGAACCTCGTCGGTGCCTTTCACTGGCCGAGTCGCGTTGTCATCGATCCCGCGCTGCTCGAAACGCTTCCCGAGCGTGAACGTCGCGAGGGGATGGCAGAGGTGGTGAAAACGGGCCTCCTTGCCGGCGAGCCGTTCTGGGAGCTGCCGGCCGTGGACCTCGTCCGTCGCTGCGCGGCGTTCAAGACAGCCGTCTGCCTCCGCGATCCATACGACCGCGGCGAGCGCGCGATGCTCAACCTCGGGCACACGTTCGCGCACGCACTGGAGGCGGCGGCCGGCTACGAGGAGGTGACTCATGGGACGGCCGTCGCGCTCGGGCTGCTCGCCGCGCTCAGGCTGTCGGGTAGGCCGACCGACGTCGTATCCGACGTGCTTGCCCCCGAGCGCGCGCGAGTCGATCGCGAGCGCGCCTGGGCGGCGCTGCAGCGCGACAAGAAGGCGCGCGGGAAAGACGTCCGAATCGTTCTACTCGGCGAGAACGCGCCGGTGCTGGAGGCGCGTCCCGAGGACGAAATCCGCGCGGCATTGGACGAGCTGATTGAGGATTAGAGTGCCCGAGTGCAAGTCGTCGTCCTGAACGGGGCCAACCTCGACGTCCTGGCGCGGCGCGATCCGGCCGTCTACGGCCGCGTCTCCCTCTCAGAGCTCGAGACGCGCATCTACGAGTGGGCATCGGCGCTCGGCTGCCACGTTCGCTGCCGGCAGACGAATCACGAAGGCGAGTACGTCGAGTGGTGTCACGACGCGCTCGACTGGGCCGACGGCGTCGTCGTCAATCCGGGCGCGTGGACCCACTACTCGTACGCGATCCATGACGCCCTCGAGCTGTTCGAGGCGCCGATCGTCGAGGTTCACCTCTCGAACATCGAGGAGCGGGAGGAGTGGCGGCGTCACTCGGTCATCGCCGACCTCGCGGCGAAGCGCGTGCTCGGCAAGGGGCTGGACGGCTATCGAGAGGCTCTCGCGTTTCTCGTCGAGAAGGTCGGCGCCGCGCAGTGAACGGACGCGTCGATCGGCTGCGCGAACTGCTCGAGGAGCCGCTCCTCGTCACCAACCCGACCAACATCCTGTATCTCTCCGGGTTCAAGACCTCCAACGGGGCGCTGCTGATCGAGGAGCGTCGCATCCGACTCTTCAGCGACTTCCGCTACGCCGAGGCGGCGCGCGCCGTGGAGGGCGTCGAGTTCGAGGAGACAAAGCGTGCGGTGCTCAAGGATCTCGCCGGCCGTCTCTCCGGACGGATCGGGTTCGAGGCGGATTTCGTCCCGTACGCGGCGTACGAGACTCTCCTCGGCGGCTCCGTCGAGCCGATGCCGCGCAGCGGGCTCGTGGAGCAGCTGCGCGCAATCAAGGAGCCGCAGGAGCTGGCTTCCATCAAGCGGGCGTGCGAGATCGCCGACCGCGTCTACGAGCGGCTCGCGGAGGAGCGTTTCGTCGGTCGAACGGAGCGCGACGTCTCGTGGACGATCGAGCAGCTCTTCCACGAGGAGGGCGGGGAGTCACTGGCCTTCGAGACGATCGTCGCCTCCGGGCCCAACGCCGCCCGCCCGCATGGTCGCGCGACCGACCGCGTGATCGGCCGCGGCGAGACGGTGATCGTCGACGCCGGCTGCACGGTCGGCGGATACGCCTCCGACTACACGCGCACGTTCACGACTGGCCCCGTGGACAGCGCCGTAAAGGAGGCCTACGCTGTCGTCCTCGCCGCCCAACAGGCCGGCTTCGAAGCCCTCCGCGCCGGGATCACCGGCGTTGACGCCGACGCGGCCGCCCGGCGCGTCGTGGACGCGACATCGTTCGCCGGCGCCTTCGGACACGGCCTGGGCCACGGACTCGGGCTGGACGTCCACGAAGCGCCGCGCCTCTCGACGGAGTCGACCGACCGGCTCGCTCCGGGCAACGTCGTGACCGTGGAGCCGGGGATCTACCTCGCAGGCCGCGCGGGTATCCGCGTCGAGGACAACGTCGTCGTCACGGAGCAGGGAATCGAGAACTACACACGCGTCCGCAAGGACCTGATCACGGTCGGCTAGGCGCCGACTCGGCTGCGCCAGAGAGAGGCTGCGCGGGCTCTGCCCGTGCAGCCGTCTCAACCCGATCCCTGGGTCTGCATTCCGCTCGACGTCGCCAGGCCACATCGCCTAGCCTGTCGCGAGCGCGTGGCCGAGACAGTCAGCACGAATCAGTTCAAGAACGGCATGCACATCGAGCTCGACGGCGACGTCTGGCGCATCGTGGAGTTCCAGCACGTCAAGCCCGGCAAGGGCGGCGCCTTCGTGCGCACGAAGCTGAAGGCACTCGGCAGTGGGGCGGTCGTCGACAGGACCTTCCGGGCCGGGGAGAAGTTTTCGCGCATCCGGACGGAGACGAAGGACATGCAGTACCTCTACGACGCGGGCGACGAGGTCGTGTTCATGGACCAGGACACCTATGAGCAGACCGCGCTCCCGCACAGCACCGTCGAGGACGCGCTCGAGTTCATGCTCCCCTCCAGCTCCGTCCAGATGATGCTCGTCAACGGCCGACCGTCGGGCGTGCAGCTGCCCGCCTCCGTCGAGCTCGCCGTTACGGAGACGGAGCCCGGCGTCAAGGGCGACACCGTCTCGAACGTGACGAAGCCGGCCAAGCTCGAGACGGGCGCCGTCGTCCAGGTCCCGCTGTTCGTGAATCAGGGCGATCGCATCAAGGTCGACCCGCGCGAGAAGCGCTACATCAGCCGGGCGTAACCGTCGGCGACTTCTTCAGGAGCTTCGATGACGCGTGGGCGTCCTTTCTCGTGCGCGAGGAGCCGCTCGAGTCGTTCTGGGCCCAGCTGTCCGACGATCCCGCTGCAACGACGCGTGTCTGGTTGATCGTCCCGCCGGACGAGGTGAAGCTCAAGGCCAGCGAGGTTCAGGCTGCGTTCCGCGACCTCGACTGGATCGCGCCGCTGCCCGAGCATTTCCTCCATGTATCCGTGTGGGTCGGCGCGACGGCCGAGCTGGACGCCGACTCGGCATCGCGAGCATGGGCTGACGTCGCTCCGTTCCTGATCGCCTATCGGCGTGCGAATTGCTTTCACGACGCGGCGATCGTCGAGGCGCACACATCCGGAGTCCCGGCCCTCGTGGAACGCGCCTGTCGACACGCCGACCTGTCGCTCCTGCTTCCCCACCTCAGCATCGGCTACACGCGGAGGAGTGAGGCCGCCGATCCTCTTCGTACCGCGCTACGGCCGTTTCGAGAGGTCGATCTCGGCACCGGCATCGTGGACGAAGTGCTGCTGTGCGACGTGCCGGTCGCAAAGTCCACGTTCCTGCGGCCGTGGCGACTGGTCGGCTCGGTGTCGCTCGACGGCTAGAGCTTTGAGCGAAACTGACTCTCGTGGCGCACGAGCCCGTCGCAGTCGTCCCCTACGACCCGGAGTGGCCGGGTCGCTTCGAAGTAGAACGTGAGCTGCTCGAGCGCATTCTCGCGCCATGGCTGGAGGGAGGCGTTCATCACATCGGGTCCACCGCGATTCCGGGCATCGCTGCCAAGCCGATCATCGACATGATGGCCGGCGTGCGCGATCTTGAAGAGGCACGCGCGGCGTTCGGTCCCCTGTGCGAGCACTCCTACTTGGTCGCGCCTCACCGGCCGAACGAAGCACACCACTTCGTCAAGCCGTCGCCTCGGTTGTCAGAGGCGACGCACGGCCTGCATCTCACCGAACCGCGGAGCGATCTCTGGCGCGAGCGGCTCGCCTTCCGCGACGCCTTGCGGGGCGACCCGGCCCTCGCGGCCGAGTACGAGGCGCTCAAGCTGCGCCTTGCAGAGGAACATCGCCAGGGCGGCGGCGCGTATACAGCGGCTGCTAAACGCCCCTTCGTCGCCCACGTCCTGGCGAGCACCGGAATTCAGTTGCGCGCAGGATGATGTCGCTGGCCGCATCGCAGATGCAAGCGCCCGGCTAATCGGCGTGCGGGCGCAGCGGCCCGACGCTGCCCAGTCCTAGCTCAGGGCTTTCTCGAGTGCCGCGGCGCCGCCCTCGAGCACTGGCTCGCCGTGTGAGACGAGCACGAGCTCCACGGGAAGGGCGCCGAGCCGCTCGCGCAGCATCGGCTTGAGCTCGTCCCGGGCCCACTCCTGCTCGCCTTTTGGGAACCAGGCGACCGGCAGCTCGATGCCGCCGTCCTTCCCGACGAGAAGGTCGCCCACCACGAGCGCGCGATGCGGCTCGACGAAGAACATCGCCTCGGACCAGTCCGCGCCTCTCACCACGACCGGCTCGACGCCCTGCGGTAGCTCGATCTTCTCGTCGGGCCGCCACAGCACGGCCCTGTAGCGCTCGAGAACTGCACCGACGCTGCGCTCGTGCCAGTGGACCGTGAGGAGCACGTACAACTGCCGCCCGAGGCGCTCGACGTCGCGGTCGAGAGCCGACCAGAATCTATCCTCGTCGTCGTCTGGCACGAGCGGGTCGACGACGACGTCCGCGTCCTCGAGCTCGGCGTACACCGACCCGACCTCGGGTCCCCAGTGCTCGGCGTGATCCCACTGGGGATGCTCCGCCGTCCAGCGCCAGAGTCCCGGCCGCAGCTCCTGTACCTCCATCGTTGGGGGAAACCTACCCCTGCGGCGTCGGGCGCTAGGCTCCCCGCATGCCGGCTCTCGCCGACACAACCATCCGCCTGCTCGGCCAGGAGCCGCTCGCCGGCCGGATGCCAACCGCCGAGCAATTGCGGGTGGCGGAGGTCCTCGACCGAGCCGGTTACGCGTATCTGGAAGTCTCCGGCGGCGGCTGCTTCGACAGCGCCGTGCGGCGTGGGATCGAGAGCCCGTGGGAGCGGATTCGAGCGCTCAAGGGTCGCGTGGAGACACCGCTCGGTCTGGCGCTCCGCGGCCGCTTCCTGGTCGGCTCGCGCCCGGTCGACAACGACTTCATCCGCCGGTTCATTGCCTCGGCCGCCGCCAACGGCATCGACGTCTTCCGTCTTCACGATCCGCTGAACGACGTCTCGAACCTCCGCGAGGCGGCGGATGCCGTGGCGCGGGCCGGAGGGGAGTTCGAGGCCGGTCTCGTCTACAGCCCGGGTCGCACGGGGGAAACGGATCCGTTGATGGAGCAGGCCCGCGAGCTGCCCAGTCTCGGCGCCGCTCGCGTGCTCCTGCACGATCCGACTGGCTCGCTCCAACCGCATCGCGCACGCGAGCTCGTGACCGGTCTGCGCGAGGCGACCGGACTGCCCGTCGGCATCTACTGTCAGGGATCCGCCGGCAACGCGCTCGCGGCGGCCCTCGAAGCCGCACGCGCGGGCGCCGAGCTGATCGCCTCCGCCGTGTATCCAATTGCCTTGACCCTGCACCGCGTCTCGGGCGAGGCGCTTGCCGAGGCGCTTGCGGGCCTCGGCCTCGAATGCAACATCGACGTCTCGGTGCTGTGGCAGGCCTCGGACCTCGTCGACGAGCACATCGGAGACGAGCCCGTGACGCCGCTGGCCCCCCGCATCGCCGTTCGCGCCGCGCAGCACGACCTGCCGGCAAGCCTCGTGGCCGCGCTCGACTCGAATCTCCGCGCCCAGGCGGCCGGCGACCGGCTCGACGAAACCATCGTCGAGCTCCTCCGTATTCGCGCCGAGGTCGGCTGGCCTCCACTCGCGTCGCCCATCGGCCAGTTCCTCGGCTCCCAGGCGCTGCTGAACGTCCTCTCGGCCAGCCGCTACTCCGTCGTCGTGGACGAGCTCCGAGCGCTCGTCGACGGCCGGCTCGGCACGCCGCCCGCACCGATCGAGAAGGCGGTCAAGCGTGCCGTCGCTCTCACCGCCGATCCCGACTCCGTGGAGGACACCACGGCCCCCGGTTTGCAGGAAGTGCGTGCGCAGGCTGAGGGCCTCGCCTCGAGCGAGGAGGAACTGATCCTGCTCGGCCTCTTCGGCGAGGACGCGGAGCCGCTCCTGCAAACGATTCGTGGACGGTCCGCCGGCGACTCGCTCACGGCGGGGGGCGTCGACCAGGGACGGGCGGACCGGATCCGCGAGATCGTGCGGATCGTGCAGGAGACGGGCATCGGCGAGGTCACGATCGAAGAGGCCGGAATGCGGGTCTCGGTCCGGCGCACCGAGGATCGCGCGTCCGCGCCCCTATCCGAGGAGGGGCTGCTCGCCGCCGAGGAGGAAGCCGAGCCCGAGCCGGCCACGCCCTCGGCGAACGGCCTCATCCGTGTCGAGGCTCCGATGGTCGGAACCTTCTACCGGGCGCCGCAGCCGGGCGCGCCTCCGTTCGTCGAAGAGGGCCAGCCGGTCGGAGCGGGGCAGACGCTCTGCATTCTCGAGGCGATGAAGCTGATGAACGAGGTGAAGTCCGAGACCGAAGGAATCGTGCGCGCGATCCACGTCGAGAATGCGCAGCCGGTGGAGTTCGGCCAGCTCCTCTTCGAGTTGGAACCGGTCCTGGGACGTCCCCTAGATGCGCTGTGAAGCTTCGGATCGCTTTTCGTCGGCCGGCGCTGGGTGAGACGGCCGTGCCGCCAAGGCGCCGACTCGTCGGCGCCGCAGAGAGGCCGCACGGGCTTCGCCCGGGTGGCCGTCCAAATCCGGCACGGCCTCTACGGCAGACGTCGCTAGCGACGTCCGCGCTCGAAGCTCTCTAGGCGATGTTCTCGCGCGTTCTCGTCGCGAACCGTGGGGAGGTTGCGGTGCGTGTCATCCGAGCGCTGCACGAGCTCGGCGTGGAGGCGGTCGCCGTGTATTCCACCGCGGACGCGGGGGCGCTGCACACGCGGCTCGCCGACCGCGCCGTCTGCATCGGCCCGCCGGCGGCGGCAGAGAGTTATCTCAACATCCCCTCGATCGTCGCCGCGGGCGAGACCACGGGCTGCGAGGCCGTGCACCCGGGCTGGGGCTTCCTCGCCGAGAACCCCGACTTCGTGCACGCCTGCGAGGACAACGACCTCGTGTTCGTCGGCGCTCGAGGAGGCGCGCTCCGCGGCTGCGGACCTCGGGTATCCCGTCCTTCTGAAGGCGTGCGCGGGCGGCGGCGGCAAGGGGATGCGTCTCGTGGAGCAAGTCGACGACTTCGACGAAGCATTCGAACGTGCGAGTGCGGAGGGGCTCGCTGCGTTCGGCGACGGGAGCCTCTATCTGGAGAAGCTGATTTCGCCTGCGCGCCACGTCGAGGTCCAGGTGCTCTGCGACGCCGACGGCGGCGTCCTGACGCTCGGCGAGCGAGAGTGCTCAATCCAGCGCAGGTATCAGAAGCTGATCGAGGAGTCGCCGTCGCCGGCGCTCGACGAGACGACGCGCGAGGCCATGGAGGCGGACGTGGCGCGCGCGTGCCACGTGATCGCGTACCTCAACGCGGGGACGTTCGAGTTCCTCCTCGCCCCGGACGGCTCGTACCACTTCATCGAGCTGAATGCGCGCCTGCAGGTGGAGCACCCGGTGAGCGAGGTCGTGACGGGCATCGACCTCGTGCGGGAGCAGCTGCGGATCGCCGCCGGTGCGCAGTTGCACGCGACGGGCCGTGCGCCGCGCCGCGGCCACGCGATCGAGGTGCGGCTGAACGCCGAGGATCCGTCACGCTCCTTTGCGCCGGCACCGGGCGTGATCGAGCGCCTTCGCCCGCCGCTCGGCCCGGGTATCCGCCTCGACACGCACGTCGAGGAGGGATCTGTCATCTCGCCGTACTACGACTCCCTCGTCGGCAAGCTGATCGTCTGGGACCAGGACCGCGACACCGCGATCAGGCGCTGTCTCCGCGCACTGGGAGAGCTCGAGCTGCGCGGGGTGCCGACGACGCGCGAGCTTGCGATCGAGATCCTCCACAGCGGACAGTTCCGGAGCGGTCAGTACTCCACCAGCTTTCTCGAGGAGACCAGGCTCGCGGCGGTGGCAACGTGAGCTTCGTGCTGGAAGAGCCGCACGGGACGATCACGGTGACGCCTCCGGCGCTGGCCAGTCTCGTCGCCCGCGCCGCCGAGGCGGTCGAGGGCGCGCACGTTCGCCGTGGACGGCGCCGGCTCGACGTCGCGATGTCGAACGGCGGCGCCCGTGTTCGCCTCGAGCTCACGGCGCGCTACGGTGTTGTGCTGCCAGAGCTTGCGCGTGACGTGCAGGAGCGTGTCGCGCACGCGCTCACGACGATGTGCCGCGTCGAGGTCGAAGCCGTCGACGTCACCGTCGAGGAAGTCGAATGAGCGGGCGGCGTGCGGCTCGCCGGACGGCGGTCTTCCTGCTCTACCAATGGGACGTGACGGGTCAGCCGCTGGCCTCGCTCTACGAGGGAGAGGTGGATGCGTTCGCACGCGAGACCGCCGAGGCGGTTGCCGGAAAGGCGCCGGACCTCGACCGGCGAATCACGGAAGCGGCCGAGGGATGGACGGCCGACCGTCTCGGCGCGATCGAGCGCAACATCCTCCGTATCGCGCTTCACGAGATCGACGGCGACGACGTTCCGGACGAGGTGGCGATCGACGAGGCGGTGACGCTCGCCAAGCGCTACGCCACCGACGACGCTGCCCGGCTGGTGAACGGCATTCTTGGACGCATCGTGCGGGAGCGGGTTTCATGAGCGCGGAAGACTCCCTGGCTCGTGCCGAGGAGCTGCTGGCGCGGCTGGAGAAGGCGCGCGCTGAGCTCGAGCGCCTGTCCCAGGCGGACGACGCCGAGAAGGCGCTCGACGTCCTGGGCGAGCTCGCGGAGCTGAGCAAGGCGATCGAGGACGAGCTCCAGCGTGCCAAGCGCGACGCGGAGACCGATGCGGAGTCCTGAGGAACTCCGCGGCCTCGTCGAGGGCTACCTCGACGACCTGGCGTTGACGCCGGAGCTGCACGGCCAGGCGGCGTCGGTGCGCTATGCGCTCGTCGGGGGGAAGCGCGTGCGCGCCGTGATCTGTCTCGCAACCGCGGAGGCGGCCGGAGCGGGGGCGGAGGAGACGCTTCCTGCGGCGGCGGCGCTCGAGCTCGTGCACGCGTTCTCGCTCGTTCACGACGACCTGCCGGCGCTCGACAACGACGCCGAGCGGCGGGGACGGGCCTCCGTCTGGGCGCAGCACGGCGAGGCCGTTGCCGTGCTGGCCGGCGACGCGCTGCTGGCGGAGGCATTCCGGCTCGCGCTCTCGTATCCGTTCCCCCACGTCGGCCGCGAGCTCGCCCAGGCCACGCTCGGGATGATCGGCGGTCAATACCTCGACATCACCGGGACGGCGCCCGACGAGGCGACCTTGCACAGACTGAAGACGGGCTGCCTCTTCGCAGCATCCGTCGGTGCGGCCCTGTGGGTCGCGGGGCTGTCGGAGCGCGAACAGACGCCGTGGCGCGCCTTCGGGGACGAGCTCGGCCTCTTGTTCCAGATCGTCGACGACATCCTCGACCGCGACGGGTTCGTGCTCACGCACGGTGAGGACGGCGCGCGCCGACTCGCGGACGAAGCGGCCATGCTGGCGCGTGCGCGTCTCGCCGACGTCCCGGGCGATACGTCGACCCTTCTGGAGATCGTCGACGGACTCGCGACGCGGACGTCATGACGTGAAGAAGCGGCTCGACGTCCTCCTCGTCGAGCGGGGGTTGGCCGACAGTCGTGCCCAGGCGCAGGCGCTCGTGCTTGCCGGACGCGTCCCCGGCTATGCGAAACCCGGGACGCAGGTGGATGAGGCTGCGGAGCTCGACGTCTCCGCGCCGCCACCCTACGTCTCGCGCGGGGGCGAGAAGCTGGCCCATGCGCTCGATGCGTTCGGGGTCGATCCCGCGGGCCGTGACTGTGTCGACGTGGGCGCGTCGACGGGAGGATTCACCGACGTGCTGCTCCAGCGGGGTGCGGCCCGTGTCGCCGCGATCGACGTTGGCTACGGGCAGCTGCACGAGCGTCTGCGCGGCGATCCGCGCGTGACCGTGTTCGAGCGGACGAACGCGCGCAAGCTTCGCGAGCTGCCGTTCGCGCCTGAGCTCGTCGTCTGCGACGTCTCCTTCATCGGCCTCCGGCTTGCGTTGCCTCCGGTGCTCGCGCTCGCGAAGCCTGGCTGGGAAGCCGTGGTGCTCGTCAAGCCGCAGTTCGAAGCTGGACGAGCCGAGGTGGGCAAGGGCGGAGTCGTCCGAGCGGTCGAGGTGCGTAGGCGCGTGGTCCGCGAAGTCGCCGAGGCGGCCCTGCACTGGGGAGGAGCGACTGCGGGAGCCGTAGACTCCGGCCTACCGGGCCCGAAAGGCAACCGGGAGACGTTCCTTCACCTCGTTCATCGTGAGCGCCCGCAGCTCCCCGACGACATCGACGACCAGATTGCAGCGGCGGTCCGCTGACTCCATCCGGCGCGCCGCCGTCATCACGCATGGCAAGCCTCCGACGATCGGGCCCGCGCTCGAACGGCTGGAGAAGGTGGCGCGCGAGGCCGGCGTTGAGCTCCTCCTTCCCGACGAGGAGGTCGAGAAGCACGGCGTCGGGGAGCCCGAGCACGATCTGACGAATGCCGACATCGCGGTCGTGCTCGGCGGCGACGGGACGATGCTGCGCGCACTGCAGCGTTTCCTCGGCACGGACGTTCCCGTGATCGGCGTGAACTTCGGCCGCGTCGGCTTCCTCGCCTCGATCCAGCAGAACGAGCTCGAATCGGGACTGGCGCGAGTCTTCTCTGGCGACTACCGGGTCGTGCAGCTCACGACGCTCGACGTCGAGGCGGACGGTCGTCGTGCGGCAGCCGTGAACGACGCAGTGGTCCTGAGCGCGATCAAGGGACGGATGGTCGAGCTCGCGTGGGCGCTCGGCGGAGATGACCTCGGCGTGCAGCCGTGCGATGGGATGATCTGTGCGACGCCGTCCGGCTCGACGGCGTACAACCTCTCGAACGGCGGCCCCGTTCTGGTGCGCGGGCTCGATGCGATGGCGGTGACGTTCATCGCTCCGCACTCGCTGCACGCGCGGCCGATGGTCGTGCCGCGCGGGCTCGACCTCGAGATCCGGAACCAGACGCCCGACGTCGACGTCACGGTCCTTGTCGACGGCCACGCGCTCGCGGACGTGGGTCTGGGCGCGCCCATCCTGATCGGGCTCGGCGAGAAGAGGAGTCTGCTCGCGACGCTACCGGAGGCGACGTTCTTCCGGCGCTATCGCGAGGCGTTCGGATCCTGACTTTCGGCGCGCTCGCGTCACCCACGCGTGCGGACCGCCTCGCTACGCTCGACGTACGGGGAGGGAGGTGGGGTTCCCGGGCTAGACGCGTGTACCTCTAACGAGCGTCTAACGAGCGCGGGAACGCCCCGACGACTTCTTTCGACGATGGTGCCGGCCCGACGGGGCCCGTACCATCTCTCCGGCACCATGCTGCGCCGGCTCCGTATCGAGAACCTCGTCCTCATCCACGAGGCGGAGCTCGCCTTCGCTCCCGGTCTGAACGCGATCACTGGCGAGACCGGGGCCGGCAAGACGATTCTCGCCCAGGCGATCGGATTGCTCCTCGGCGCAAAGGGGGACGCAGGGTTCATCGGACCCGACGGCGACGAGGCGTACGTCGAGGCCGAGCTCGATCTACAGGAGGGCCTGCTCGAGGAGGAAGACCTCGCGGCGCTCGCCGAGCTCAGGCCTGCCGACGAGGAAGGGCTCGTCCTCGCGCGCCGGGTGTTCTCCGATGGGCGAACGCGCGCGTACGCGTGGGGGCGCGGCGCCGCCCGTGAGGATCTCGCCGCTGCCGGAGAGCGGCTCATCGCGACGTCTGGGCAGTTCCAGCAGCGGCGGCTCTCCCGTCCGGCGTATCAACTCGACGTGCTCGACGCGTTCATCGGGGAGGAGCAGGCCCGGCGCCGCGCCGAGTCACGCGTTGCCTGGCGCGAGCTGACGGCGGCCCGCCGTCGTCACGACGAGCTGCAGGCGGGCGCGGCCGTCGCCGAATCCCGGCTGGCCGAGCTGCGCGCACTTGTCGAGGATACGGAGGGTCTCGAGCCGGAGGCGGAAGAGAGCCTTCGTGCAGAGCGCGAGCGGGTTCGGCACGTCACCGAGCTGGCCGAAGGCGCCGCCGCCGCCGCCGAGGCGCTCGCGCCGGAGGAGGGGGAGGGCGCGGCAGGTCTTGTCGCGAGCGCCGAGCGCTCGGTTGCGCCGCTCGAGCGCCTGGCAGCGGAACTGGCGCGCGCCGGAGACGACCTGCGGGACGTCGAATTGCGGCTGCGCGAGACCGCGAGCGAGCTGCGTGGATTTCTGACGATGCTCGAGGCCGAGCCCGACCGGCTCAAGCAGGTCGAAGCGGAGCTCGACCGGATCGCGGAGGCGAAACGCCGGTTTCGGGCGC
>WNGA01004795.1_pt1 | contig 21812 bp, 19 predicted proteins | sample 5400061 | NCBI WGS metagenome assembly WNGA01 (sample SAMN13153366, study PRJNA577476) | soil metagenome | isolation source: 100 cm soil or saprolite under grassland replicate 2 | place: USA:California | collected 2016-06-15
CGTGCCAGCGCCATCTCGCCCACGAAGCGATGGGGGTCGAGGTAGCCGAGGCTCCGGCGGTTCTCGCGCCCGTCCGGGTCCTCGACGATGAGCGTCGGCGTCCACGACGAGTTGAACCGGTCCATCACCTCGGGCTCGTCGACCACGTTGAACTGGACGGGGACGAAGTGGCTCCGGATGTACCGCTCGACGTCGGCGTTCGGGTACGTCACGGTACCCATGCGCTTGCAGCCCCCTCAGTTCGGGCTGAAGAGGTCGACGAGGACCAGCTTGCTCTCGGCCCGCGCGACCCGGCGCGCGTCCTCCACCGAATGGCCCCAGCGGATGTGCTCGTTTGCCATGGCTCGTACCTCCCGCTCATGAGTCTCTCACCCCTGTCGAGCGGGCCGGGTCGCGCCCTCGCTCAGCGAGGCTGCATGCGGATGGCGCCGTCCAGACGGATGGTCTCGCCGTTCAGCATGACGTTCTCCATGATGTGGACGGCGAGCGCCGCGTACTCGGCCGGCTGCCCGAGCCGGGGCGGGAATGGGACCTGCTTGCCGAGCGAGATCCGCGCCGGCTCGGGCAGGGTCGCCATCATGGGCGTATCGAACAGGCCGGGCGCGATGGTGCAGACGCGGATGCCCAGCTCGGCCAGGTCCCGCGCGATGGGCAGCGTCATGCCGACGACGCCGCCCTTCGAGGCCGAGTAGGCGGCCTGGCCGATCTGGCCGTCGAAGGCCGCCACCGAGGCCGTGTTGATGATCACCCCGCGCTCGCCGTCGGCGCCGGGCTGGTTCTGGGCGATGTGAGCCGCCGCCAGCCGGATGCAGTTGAAGGTACCGATCAGGTTGATCTGGATCGTGCGCGCGAACTTGGCCAGATCGGCCGGCCCGCGCTTGCCGAAGGTCTTCTCGGCGGTGCCGACCCCCGCGCAGTTCACCAGGGCGTGGACGGCACCGAAGCGTTTGACCGCGGCCTCGAGCCCGGCCGTCACCTCTTCGGCCTTCGTGACGTCGCACGCCGCGAAGAGCGCCTCCTGGCCCATGGCCTGGGCCACCTGAGTTCCGGGGGAGGTCGGCAGGTCCAGCAGCGCGACGCGGCCCCCGCCTCCGAGGAGCCTCTCGGCCGTGGCGCGCCCCAATCCCGAGGCGCCGCCGGTGATGACCGTGGTCGAGCCCGCAATCTTCATGAGTCCGTTCTCCTCTTGCCTCCTCGCGCAGGGGCGATGCTCGCGCAGGGTCTCCGGTGGCGTAGTATAGCAGGAGCCCCATGGACCCCACGCCCTGGATCCGTACACCCGCCGAGCTCGAGGCGCTCGCCCGTTCCCTCGCCGGAGCCGGCTCGCTCACCATCGACACCGAAGCCGACAGCCTGCACCATTACCCGGGCAAGCTCTGCCTGGTGCAGATCGCGGACGATGCCGGGCACGCGCACCTGGTGGATCCGCTGGCGCTGCCGACGCTTGACCCGCTCGGGTCGCTGTTCGCCGATCCCCGGATCGTCAAGGTGTTCCACGCGGCCGACAACGACCTCGCCTATCTCAAGCGCCTGTACGGATTCACGGTGGTCTCGCTCTTCGACACCGGCGTCGCGGCCCGCTTTCTCGGGGCAAAGGCGCTGGGCCTCGACGGATTGCTCAGGGAGTACCTCGGCGTGGAGCCGGTCAAGTCCAGGCAGAAGGACGACTGGTCGCGGCGGCCCCTGACGGCCGAGCAGGAGGCCTATGCCCTCGACGACGTGCTGCACCTGCTCGCGCTGCGCGCGCGGCTGCTCGACGAGCTCCGCGCCAAGGGCCGCGACGCGTGGGTCGACGAGGAGTGCGCGGCGCTGGCGGCGCTCAGCGTGCCCGACAGGGTCGCCGACCCCGACGCCTACCTCAGGCTCAAGGGCGCGAAGGAGCTGGATGCGCGCGGGTGGGCGGTCCTCCGCGAGCTGTACCAGGCGCGCGAGGCCCTGGCCCTGGCGCTCGACCGCCCGCCGTTCATGATCGTCGGTCACGAGGCGCTGGTGGCCCTCGCCGCCGCGCGCCCGCACACCCTGGAGGAGGTGCTGGCGGTACCGGGGTGCTCGCCCCGCGTGGTCCAGCGGGTGGGGGGCGCCATCCTGGAGGCCGTCGCCCGCGGTGAAGCCCTGCCGGAGGCCGGGCTGCCCTCGCGCCAACGGGTCCCGCGTCCCCATGTCGCCGCCGCCACGCGCCGTCGCGCGGACGCGCTCCGCGCCTGGCGCAGCAAGGCCGCCCACGAGCTGGGGCTCGATCCCGGCGTGCTGTTCCCGCAGCGACTGATCGATCGTCTGGCCGCTGAACCGCCGCGGGATCTGGCCCACCTGGAGCAGGTGGACGGCGTCCGGCGCTGGCGGGCGAAGCTCTTCGGCATCGAGTTGCTCAAGGCGCTGGCCGTCGCCTGAGGCCTAACTTGCCCTGGGGTCCGGAAGGTGATACGTGGTATGGGCAGGTTCCCGGTTTCGGCCCGGGGGCCGGACAGGAGGGTCTCCATGGCCTCCAATTCCCGCTACGTTCGTGAAGGCGTCATTGCCGGCATCATCGGGGCAGCCATCGTTGCGGTCTGGTTCCTGATCTACGATGCGGCCCGTGGCCGCCCGTTCCGGACCCCCGCGCTGCTCGGAGCCGCCACCTTTCAGGGCGTCCAGAATCCTGCCGACGTGCCGACCACGGCCCATCTCGTGGTCCAGTACACGGTGCTCCACGGCGTGGTGTTCGCGATGATCGGCGTGCTCATCGCCTACCTGGTCGTCTCCGCCCAGCGCCAGCCGAGCCGTCTGCTCCTGATGTTCATCACGCTGATGTGCTTCGAGGTCTTCTTCCTGGCAGTCGTGACCTGGCTCGCTCACCCGGTGCTGGGTGAGCTGGCGTGGTGGGCGATCCTGCTGGGCAACGCGCTGGCCGCGGTCGGCATGCTCATCTACTTCTTCGTGGGCCATCACGCCCTGGGCAAGGCGCTGCTGGGGCCCTGGACGCGCCTGGCGCGCGAGGGATTGATCGCGGGCCTGGCGGGCGCCGTCGCCGTTGCGGTCTGGTTCCTGCTCTACGACCTGGCGGCCGGCATGCCGCTCCGCACCCCGGCTCTGCTCGGCGCGACGCTGTTCCACGGGCTGCGCGATCCGGGCGCCCTCGTGATCACGCTCCCGCTGGTCCTCCAGTACACCGCCCTGCACGGCCTGGCCTTCATCCTCTTCGGCTGGGCGGCCGCCGGCCTCCTGGCGCTGGCCGATCGGGAGCCGCGCCTGCTGTTCGGCGTCTTCATGCTCTTCTGCTGCTTCGAGGTGTTCTTCATCGCCGTGATCGCCATCCTGGCCGAGCGGCTCCTGGAGACGCTCGCCTGGTGGACCATCCTCGCCGCCAACCTCCTGGCGTCCCTCGTGATGCTCGGCTACTTCTTCCGCGAGCACCGGGTGACGTGGCGGGAGTTCCTGGCGGCGCGCCGCTGAAAAATCGGAAGGGGCCAAAGCCTCCCTTCCGAAGCCTCCCCCCCGAGGACCCTGTTGTGCGAGCCGCAGGACGTCGCGGGGCTGGGGCCCCGCCGTCCGAGGCGAGCGATCCGGAAGATGGAGCCGCAGGACGTCGCGGGGCTGGGGCCCCGCCGTCCGAGGCGAGTGATCCGGAAGATCGAGCCGCAGGACGTCGCGGGGCTGGGGCCAGCTCCTCTCCGACAGTGTGCTACGGACGCTGCACGAGCGGCGGGATCCGGTGCAGCGCCACGCCCGCCGAGAGGCCGATGACGGCGAGCACGAGCCAGGGCCAGCGGTAGGAGCCGGTCGCCTCCAGCAGAAGGCCGAAGAGGGGCGGGCCCACGAGCACCCCGCTCCAGGAGCAGCTCACCGCCAAGCCCGTGAGCAGCCCCGCATGGCGCGGACCGCCGACCTCCGCCGCCAGCGCGAGGTAGAGTCCGACCCAGCCGAAGGCGCCAAGGCCGGTGAGGAGGGCCGCCGCGGCGGCCATGGGCGCGGAGAGCGCCACCACCGAGGCCCAGATGAGGCTCATGGATGCGCCGAGGAGGGCATTGATGATGAGGCCAGGCCGGCGGCGCCCACCGAAGAAACGATCGCTCACGATGCCCCAGCCCACTCTGCCGGCCGTGCCTCCCGCCTGGACGAGCGCCAGCAGTCCTCCCGCGGCGATCACCGTGAACCCCAGCGTCTCGCGCGCGAAGAGCGCGAGGTAGGCGAGCACCGAGGACTGGGTGATGGACAGCGCGAGGCCGGCGGCGAGGAGGACGATGAAGGACGGGCGCGCCAGGAACCGGGCGATCTCACCGAGCCGGGGGCGCTCGACGTCGGGAGGCGGAGCCGCCGTCGCGCGCGAGCGGAGCCCCGCGAGGGCGGCCGCCGCGCCCAGCAGCGATGCCCAGGCGGCGACGGTGAGCGCGCTGCGCCAGCCCCAGGCGAGCCCGATGCCTGGCAGCGTCAGCGCGGCCGTCACCCCGCCGAGGGTGAGCCCGGTCTGCTTGACGCCCATGGCCAGGCCACGCTCGCGCGCCGGGAAGCGCTCGAGGATGGCCTTCCCGGTAGTCGGGTTCACCACGGCGAAGCCGAAGCCAGCCAGGAAGAAAAACCCCAGCATCGCCGGGAAGCCCCGACTCCACGCGGCCAGGCCGACCATGACGCCGGTGAGAGCGAGCCCGGCCGAGAGGGTTGCGCGCACGCCGAGCCGCTCCGTGAGCCATCCGGCGGGGAGTGACATGAGGACGCCGCCCAGGTAGACGGAGGAGAGAAACAGCCCGACCTGAGCGCGGGTGAGACCGAGGGCGTCGCGGAAGAGCGGCGCGAGCGGAGCGACCGACAGCACCGAGACCGCGTTCAACATGAAGACCGCGGTCACCAGGGCGAGGAGCCCCCAGCGGCCGCGGTCGGCGGGATCATCGCGGACGCGCTGCCCCCGACCGTGCTGGCGCTTCACAGGACTCCCCCTTCCCGGTTAGACTCCTCTTCACACCCTTAGACCACAGGTGGGCCGCGAAAACCAGGAGCTACACACGAAGGGAGCCAACGTTGAGCGCATTCGACTTGAAGGGGCGGGTGGCCGTGGTGACGGGCGGCAACGGAGGCATCGGGCTCGGCATGGCGCGGGGCATGGCCGCGGCCGGCGCCGCCATCGTCGTGGCGGGGCGCAATCGCGAAAAGAGCGCGCGCGCGGTGACCGAGCTGGAAGGCCTGGGCGCCCGGGCCGTGGCCATCGAGGTGGACGTCACCGACGAAGCCTCGGTGACGGCGCTGATCCACGCCGCGGCCGAGCGCTGGGGACGCCTGGACGTGCTCGTCAACAACGCCGGCACGAACATCCGCAAGCAGCCACAGGATCTGACCCTCGACGAGTGGCGCCGGGTGCTCGACACCAACCTCACCAGCGCCTTCCTGGCCAGCCGCGCCGCCTACCCGAGCATGAAGGCGCAGGGCGGCGGCAAGATCATCAACATCGGCTCCATGATGTCGATCTTCGGCGCCTCGTTCGCATCGGCCTACGCGGCGTCCAAGGGTGGCATGGTCCAGTTCACCAAGGCGCTGGCCGCGGCGTGGGCCCGCGACAATATCCAGGTCAACGCCGTGCTTCCAGGGTGGATCGACACGGAGTTGACCGAGGGGGCCCGCCGCGAGGTCCCCGGGCTCCACGAACGCGTGCTGGCGCGGACTCCCGCCGGCCGGTGGGGCGTGGGCGATGACCTGGCCGGTATCGCCGTGTTCCTCGCCGGCCGGGCGTCGGACTTCGTCACCGGCACGGCGATCCCGGTGGACGGGGGCTATTCCAGCCTGGGTTGAGTGGGCTACACTCGCTTGCACAGCGTGATGAGCGTCTCGGCCCGGCTCGTGCTGCTCGCGACGGTCCTGCTCGCCGGTTGCGCGTCGGTGGTTCCAGTGGACACGGCTGTCGGCCGCCCCGCGCCGGCGCCCCTCATCCGATTCGGCGCGGACACGTTCGCCTTTCCCAACGAGAGCCGCACGAAGAACCACGACAAGCCGGACCTCTACGCCAACTACTGCTTCGTGATGGCGCGGGCGGTGACCCAGTTCCACCGCTTTGCCCGCTTCGACCCGGCGGCGCCGCGGCTCTCGCCCCGGGCCTACACCCGGCGCGTGGAGCAGGTGACGGCCCATCCCCCGTGGGACGATCCGCTCCCCGACGATCGGCGTGTGGTGATTCCCGGCTACGCCTCTCTGCACGAGTTCTCGGCGGATCAGGAGGCGGCCGTGAAGGCCGGTCTTCCGAGCCGGTTCTGGACGCTCGTGCACTGGACCAACTGGCGCGTCGTCTTTCCCTTCCCGGGCTGGCATCAGGAGCGCGTGGCGAGCCAGGTGATGACCGAGCTCCAGGCGGGGCACCTCGTTCAGCTCCTGGTGAGCAATTTCCCCGAGTGGGAGCTGAACCACACGGTGGTGGTCTACGAGTACCGGATCGGCGACAATGGGTCGGTGGAGTTCCTGGTCTACGATCCGAACGATCCCTATGTCCCCGGGCTCATCTCCTTCGAGCGCCACGAGCGCCGCTTCGTGGCCACGCGCCTCTTCGACACCACCGAGGGGTCCATCCGCGCCTTCAGGATGTATTACTGGCTGCTGCTCTAGGACACAGGGTCAGGGTGAGGGGGAGTGCAGCCCGCGGAGGACACGTTCGTGATCGTCGCGCGGCCGGCTGAGCGCATCGCCATCGCCGCCGCGGGCGTGGTGACGCCCGTCGGGCAGGACGTCGAGGCGTTCTGGTCGTCGCTGGTCACGGGCGCTTCGGGGATCTCGCAGATCGAGCGCTTTCCCGTCGGCGACCTGCGCGTGGGCCGCGGCGGGGAGATCAAGAAGCTCTCGCGCGTCAAGTCGTGGAGCCGGATCCCGGACTGCCGCGCCACGCGCTTTCTCATCTCGGCCGCCGACGAGCTGATCGCGCAGGCGGGCTTCCGCCCGTTGCCGGTGGATCCGGCGCGCCTGGCGGTGGTCGTGGGCACGGCGCTGGGCGGCGTCGAGGAGGGGGAGAAGGCGCTCGGGGGCGATCCGAGGCGCCGCCGGCTTCGCGGCGCCCTCTACGATTCGCCGGCGCACAACCTGGCGCGCTGGCTCGGCGCCACCGGCCCCGTCATCACGGTCTCCACCGCCTGCGCCTCCGGCGCCACCGCGCTGGCCGTGGGCGCGGACCTGCTCCGGCACGGCGACGCCGACGCGGTGGTGGCCGGCGGCTGCGACATCCTCTGCCGGTTCGTGATGTGCGGCTTCGACGCGCTCCGGTCTCTCACGCGGGATGTCGTGCGGCCCTTCGACCGGCGCCGCAGCGGACTCCTCCTGGGGGAGGCGGCGGCCCTCGTCCTGCTCCGCCGTGAACGCGATGCCGGTGGCGCGCGGCTGGGCACGCTCCTCGGTTACGGAAGCGCCAGCGACGCCTCCCACATCGCCGCGCCCGATCCGACCGGGCAGGGCCTCGAGCGCGCGATCCGGGCCGCTCTCGGGCAGGCGGGGGTGGCGCCCGCCGACCTCGACTTCGTCAGCGCTCACGGCACGGGCACCGCGCTGAACGATCGTGTCGAAACCGCCGCGCTCAAGCGGGCGCTGGGCGCTCGCGCCCGCGCGATCCCGGTGAACTCGATCAAGCCCAGCATGGGGCACACGATGGGCGCGGCGGCCACGCTCGAGGCGATCATGTGCCTGCTCGCGTCACGCCGCGGCGTGATCCCGCCGACCCTTCATCTGGAAGAGCCCGATCCGGAGTGCGACCTCGACTACGTGCCGGGTCGGGCCCGGGCCGGCCGTCCCCGCATCAGCCTGAGCACGTCGCTCGGTTTCGGCGGCTGCAACGCCGCGCTGGTGCTCGAGGGCGGCGCCTGATGCGCGCTCCCGCGCTGCGGGCGCTCGGCTTCCTGTCCGCGTCGGGGCGGGCAGCCGAGGCGTCGTCCGAGGACGCGCGGGTGGGCGGACCGGGACGCCCGGTGCTGTCGCTCGGCCGGCCCACGCCTCACGACGACCGGCTGAGACGCGCCACCCGCGAGTGCCTGCTGGCCCTTGCGGCGGTGGAGGCCATGCTCGAAGATGGGAAGGTGCGCCGGGAGGCCATCGGCGGGGAGCGCACGGCGCTCCTCTATGCGACCGCGGCGGGATACGGGCCCTCCAACCGGGGTTTCATCGAGGGGAGCGGGAGCGGCATCCATTTCGCCTACACCGCTCCCGCCGTCGTCCCGGCCGAGGTGGCGATCGAGTTCGGCGTGACCGGGCCCTACGCGGTCTTCCTCGGCGGGCCGCCCGCCACGCTCCGCGCCATCTGGCAAGCGGCGATCCTGCTGGACTCGGGGGCCTGTGACCGCGCGCTCGTGCTGGCGGTGGAGATCTTCGAGGAGTGCGCCGACCTCTATGCGCGCGCGCCACGGCTGACGGGGCGGCCGCTGGTGGAGGCGGCCGGCTGTCTCTGGCTCGAGCCCGGTCGTGGACGGCTCGTCTTCGAATCCCGGCGGGGCGGCCGGCGCCGCGCGAGGGCCCTTCGCGGGGACGGCGGGGAGATGTTCGGTTGCGAGCCGCTGGCGGCGCTCGATCGGTGGCGGCGCGGGGGTGCCTCGGCGCCGCTCGAGCTCGCGGGCGCCTGGCGCGGCGAACAGGCCCGCCTGGTGTGGAGCGAGATCCCCTTGGCAGCAGGGCCAAGCGTGGACTCATGAGTCTGACGGAGCAAGGCTCACGCGAGGGGTCACCGAGGTTCGAGCCGCAGGACGTCGCGGGGTTGGGGCCCCGCCGTCCGAGGCCAGCGATCCGGAAGATCGAGCGCCCCACTCAGGAGATGGGAGGATGACCCAGAAAGAGGTCCTGGACGAGCTCAAGGTGATCGCCGTCGAGCGCCTCCGATTCGATCCGCGGCGCGCGGCCGAGATGACACTCGAGACCACGCTGCCCAAGGGCGTGGAGGGATCGCTGGGGCTCGACTCGCTGGATTTCATCGAGCTGTCGGTGGCCATCGAGGAGCGCTTCGGGATCATGATCGACGAGACCGAGGATCTCACCGACGAGTTCCTCTCGCTCGAGAGCCTCGCCCGCTTCGTCCTGGCCAAGACCGGCCAGACGTGAGCGACCCCATGGCCGGGCTCGCCGCGCGCGTTCCCCGCGTCGTCGTCAGCGGGCTGGGCCTCGTGAGCCCGTTCGGCGCGGGACTCAAGGCGTTCTGGACCGGGCTCTCGGCCGGCACCTGCGCCATCAAGGGCGCGACGCTCGTCGAGACCGAGGGATTCCGCTCGCGTATCGCCGCCGAAGTGCCCGCAGACGCCATGGCTGCCCTGCCCGCGTCCCGCCGCCGCTCCCGCGCCGACCGGATGGCGCTGGCGGCGGCCACCGAAGCCCTCGCCGACGCCGGGCTCACCGGCCGCGATCGCGCACGGGCCGCGCTCGTGGTGGGGGCGGTGGGCGGGGGAATGTACGAGGGCGAGGCGTGGTACTGGGAGGAGACTCGCAGCGGGAGACCGTCCTCCAAGATCCGCGTGCTCCGCTCGATCCTGCCCTTCTCTCACGCCGAGGCCCTGGGCTTGCGCCTGGGCCTCGACGGCCCGAGGGAGACCCTGGTCATGGCTTGCGCCTCGGGCGCGGCCTCCATCGCCCTGGGCGCCGACCTCATCCGGGAAGGCATGGTCACCGCGGCGGTGGTCGGCGGCGTCGATGCGCTCACGCGCATTTGCTTCATGGGCTTCAACGCGCTCAGACTCCTCGACCCGGAGCCGTGCCGGCCCTTCGACCGGGACCGGCGCGGCATGTCCATCGGCGAGGCCGCCGCCTTCCTGGTGCTGGAGGACGCGGCGCGCTGCCACGCGCGTGGGGGCGGCGTCTACGCGAGCCTCCTCGGCGCGGGGATGACCACCGATGCCCATCACGTGACGGCGCCGCACCCGGAGGCGGAAGGGATGATCCGCGCCATCACCCTCGCGCTCGAGGCGGCGGGGATGGCGCCGGGAGATGTCGGCTACGTGAACGCCCACGGCACTGGCACGCCCCAGAACGACCGCACCGAGGCGCTGGCCCTGCGCCGCGTGTTCGGCGACGGCCGCGTGCTCGTCAGCTCCACCAAGTCCATGGTCGGCCATACCATGGCGGCCGCGGGAAGCGTGGAGGCCGTCGCCACGGTGCTGGCGCTGCAGCACGGGCTCCTGCCACCCACCGCCAATCTCGCGACCCCGGATCCCGAGATCCCCTTCGACTGCATTCCGCGCGAGGCGAGGCCCGCGCCGGTGGCCGTCGCGCTGTCCAACTCCTTCGGCTTCGGCGGCCAGAACGTCAGCTTGATCTTCGGCCGAGGCGAGGGCTGACGTGACCGACGGGCCACGGGTCGTGATCACCGGGATGGGCACCGTCAATGCCTCCACCGCGGGAGGGACCGAGGCCGTGGCAGGAGCCCTCGCCCGCGGGCGCTCCGCGATCGGACCGGTGAGCGCCTTCTCCGTCGAGGGCTGCCCGAGCCGCCTGGCGGCTCGGATCGAGGACGGCAGGCTCACCCCGCTCATCGGCGGCGATCACGCGCGCCGGCTCTCGCGCGTCTGCCAGCTCACGGTGGCGGCTTGCGAGCTGGCGGTGCGGGACGCCGGCTTGGCCGGGGGGGCGGGGCTCGGTATCGTGGTGGGCACCGAGCACGGTGATTTCCGCTCCAGCGAGGAATTCGCCACGGGCTTTCTCCGCCGCGGCCCCATCGGGCTCTCGCCCCTGATCTTCCCCAACACCGTCATGAACACGATGGCGTCGGTGGCGGCCATCGTGATCGGGGCCAAGGCGCCCTCCGTCACGCTCAACCAGCCGACGGTGGCGGGAGACCTGGCGATCGCGCGCGCGGCCGCGCTCATCAGGGCGGGCCGCGCCGAGGCCGTGGTGGCCGGCGGGGTGGACGAGATCTGCGAGGTGGTGTACCGGCGGTTGGCCGAGATGGGGGCGCTCTCGCCGATGCGGCGCGACGGGGCGGAGGGCTGCCGCCCCTACGAGCCCGCTCACAACGGCCCCGTCCTCGGGGAGGGGGCGACGTTCCTCGTGCTCGAGGATCTCGTGTCCGCGCGCCGCCGCGGCGCGACCATCCTCGCCGAAGTGGTGGACGCGGTGTGGGGCAATGTGCCCGCGGCGCCGCACGGCGCGCGGCCGGCGCGCGCGGACCGCGGCTCCCCGGTCCGCCGTCTTCTCCGGCCCCACGGCCAGCCGCGGCCACACTTCAGGCGCTGCTACGGCTCGGGCAACGGCGATCCCGGGATCGACGACTGGGAGCGCGCGCTGCTGGCGCGCGACCTCGACGGGCGGGTCGAGCCGGGGCTCATCCCGCCCGTTTCCCTGGCGCCGCTGTTCGGCCAGCACGCCGGGCTCGGCGCTCTCCGCGTGGGCGCGGCCGCCCTCGACGCCTCTCGCGGGATGGGACCCGTGCTCGTGCACGGCATCGCCCGTGGCGGCTGTCGCACCGCCATCGTCGTGGCCGATCATGAGTGATCACCTGATCCTCATCCCCGTGTTCAACGAGGCGGCCACCCTCGACCGGATCGTGAGCGGCGTCCGCCGGCACGGAACCGTCCTCGTCGTGGACGACGGCTCCACGGACCGCAGTGCGGCGGTGGCGGGCGCCGCGGGCGCCGATGTCCTGCGGCTCGATCGCCGGCGCGGCAAGGGCGAAGCGCTCCGGCGCGGCGCCCGCGACGCGCTCGCGCGCGGCGTGGACCGCGTGGTGACGCTCGACGGGGACGGCCAGCACGATCCCGACGATATCCCGCGCCTGCTCAAGGCGGCGGACGAGACACCCGATGCCCTCGTCATCGGGAGTCGGCTGGGCGCCGACGGCGCGCGCGTCATGCCGTCCGGCCGGCTCGCCGCGCTTCGCGTCGCGGGCTTCTTCATCAACTGGCTCACGGGCGCCTCGATCGCCGACACGCAGTCGGGCTTCCGGGTCTACCCGGCCGGACTGCTCCGGGCGGTGACGCCGCGCCGCGGTGGCTTCGTGCTGGAGACGGAGATGCTGATCCGCGCGGCGGCCGCGGGCTGGCGCCTCGTGGAGGTGCCGATCACCACCATCCACGTCAGGGGCCGACAGAGCCGCTTCCGGCCGGCGCGCGACGGCATCGCGGTGGCCGTCTACCTGGCGGGTCATATCCTGCGCCGCTGGGGGCGCGAGATGCTCACGGTCGCGGCGGCGCTCCTGCGCCCCTTCTCGGCGGAGCGACGCCGCCCACGGCATCGCGCACAGGCGGCATTCGCGGCCTCCTACCGCGGCAACCCGGCCGCCTGGGCCGTCGCCACGGGCGTCTTCACGCTCAACTGCGTCGTCGAGACCTGGCGCGGATGGTGGCGGGATCCGAGGGCGCGCTGCCTGAGAATGGTCGGGACGGCGACGGTCGCCGCGCCGCTCCTGCTGCCACTCGCGCTGGCCCACGCGTTGCGCGCGCGGCGCGGCCCCCATTCGGCAGGAGCCGTCGAGGCCGCCTCCGGTTCCGGGTCCGATCGGCTGACGGCCTTCGTCGGGCGCGTCTACTGCCAGCAAGGTCTCGCGCCCCTCCTCCCCGACGCGCGCGCCGCGCGCGGGTGGCCTGCCGCGCGGCCCCGGCCCGCGGACTACGACGTGCTCGTGGTCGGCGGCGGGCCCGGCGGCGCGACCGCCGCCACGCTCCTCGCGCGCGGGGAGCTCTCGGTGGCCGTCGTGGAGCGCGAGGCCTTCCCCCGCTTCCATGTCGGCGAGTCGCTGCTTCCGGCCAACCTGCCCCTGCTCGGGCGCCTGGGCGTGCTCGACCGCATCCGGCAGCAGGGCTTCATCACCAAGTACGGCGCATCCTTCCACGATCAGGAGTCGGAGCTCGAGTACACGTTCTACTTCCGGGAAGGCAGGCCGTGGCCCCACTACAGCTTCGAGGTCCCGCGGGCCGAGTTCGACCAGATCCTGCTCGACCACGCCCGCCAGCAGCCGGGCGTCACGCTCCTGCAGCCGGCCCTGGTCGAGGAGGTCCGGTTCGATCCGGACGGGGTCGACGCGCGCGTGAGCGCGGGCGGAGCCACGCGGGACATCCGGGCCCGCTTCCTGGTGGACGCGAGCGGGCGCGACGCCTTCCTCGCCTCCCGGCAGGGCCGGCGACGGCCGGTGCCCGGGCTCGGCAAGGTCGCGATCTTCGCCCATTTCCGGGGCGCGCGGCGCTGGCCGGGGCGCGACGAGGGCAATATCCGGATCTTCATCTTCGAGGACGGCTGGTTCTGGTGGATCCCCTTCGCGGGGGACGTCACGAGCGTCGGCTGCGTGCTCCACGCGCGGACGGTGCGGGGGCGCGAGGGCCCGCTGCCCGAGCTCTTCGACGCGATGATCCGGCGGTGCCGGCGCGTGAGCGAGGGGCTCGAGCAGGCCGAGCGCGTCACTCCGATCCACACGGCCGCCAACTTCTCCTACCAGGTGGAGCCGGTCGTGGGGGACCGCTTCCTGTGCGTCGGCGACGCCGTCGCCTTCGTGGACCCGATCTTCTCCTCGGGCGTCTACGTGGCCATGCAGTCGGCGGAGCTGGCCGCCGCCGAGATCGTGCGCGCCTTCCGCGAGGACCGCTTCGAGTCGGCGCGATTCGCCGGCTACGAGCGGCGCTTCCGGAGGGGCACCAGCCCCTTCTTCCGCTTCATCAGGCACTACTACGAGCCGGCATTCCTCGACGTCTTTCTCAGGCCGCGAAACGTGGCGGGCATGCTCGACACCATCACCGGTGTGCTCGCCGGCGGCGCGTTCGTCCGCATCCCGCTTCGCATGCGGCTCTCGCTGGAGGCCTTCTTCGCCATCGTGCGCATCAACCGGTGGCGGCGCCGGCGCCGCGGCCGGCCCGTCGAATCGCGCCTGGAATGGTGACCCCCGCCGGCGCGGTCGGAAGCGGCTCGCCGTGAGCCTGCGGGCGCTGCTGCCGCGCGGCTATCTCTTCACCGTGCTCGGCATCGCGGTGGGCGTCGCCGGCCTCGTGGCCCTCGGCGCCATGGCCGAGCGCATCAGCCGGTTCATCGAGGGCGGCGATCGCTTCGTGCTCGGCCAGATCTCGGTCGCCGGCGAGGGCATGGGGATGGGCGCCGGGTTCACGGCGGGCGGGCTGCTCCGCAGCGCCAAGATCGCCGAGATCGCCCGCGTGCCGGGCGTCGCCGCGGTCCAGCCGCAAATCATGCTGCCGCTCCGGACCTCGACCTCGCAGTTCCTCACGCTGACCCAGGAGCTGGTGCTGGGGCTCGACCTGAGCGTGCCGATGCCGAACCGGAACTATCAGGTGCTGCCGGTCCGCGCCGGCCGGTTCCTCGAGCCGGGTGATCGAGGCGTGGCGGTGGTGGGGGCGGACTTCGCGGCATCGCGGCGGCTCGGGGTCGGCTCGGCGCTGACGCTCGACGGGGCGACGTTCAAGGTCGTGGGCACGCTGGACAAGACGTTGACCGCGCCCGATCGGTTCGCCTTCGTGGCCATCGAGGACGCGCGCGATCTCTGGCTGCGGCGCGACCCCCTGCTCGTGCAGGTGTTCGGCGCGGGGACGCTCGGCCGGGCCGATCTCAACTCGGGCGCCGCCGTGGGCTGGCGGCCGGGGGAGGATCCCGATGCACTCGCCCGCCGCATCCAGAGCACGGTCGGCGGCGTCAACGTCACGATCCCCGGCGAGCTGAGCCGCCTCCTGCGCGAATCCACCGCCTTCTTCTCGGCTCTGCTCTTCGGCATCGGGGCGCTCGGGCTGGTGATCGGCGGCCTGTCACTGTCCAACACCGTGACGGCGGCGGTGTTCGAGCGGATCCGCGATTTCGGCATCAAGCGCGCGCTCGGCGCGACCGACCTCCAGCTGCTCCGGGAGGTGCTGGCGGAGGCCCTCGGGGTGAGCCTCTCGGGCGGAGCCGTCGGCGTCGGCCTCGCGCTCGGCATCGGCGTCATCGTGGACGCGCGGGTGATCCGCCAGGGCCAGCAGCTCTTCCTGTTCTCGCCGCGCCTGCTCATCTTCGCCCTCGCCTTCGCGCTCGTCCTGGGCGGGCTGGCGGCGGCGTACGCGACCCTGCGCATCGTGCGCCTCTCGCCCGCCGACGCCATCCGCCGCGGCAGCTGATCCATGGGTGCGCGAGCCGAGGCGCGGCCGAGTCGCCGCCGGCGCGAGCGCGGCGAGGCGAGGGTCGACTAGATGTTGGTCCGCGCCATCGGGCTCGAGAAGTCCTATCGGATGGCGGACGGCCGCGCGATCCGGGTCCTGGCCGGCGTGGATCTCGAGGCCAAGCCGGGAGAGTTCGTGGCCGTCGTGGGCGCCTCGGGGTCGGGGAAGTCGACGTTCCTCAACCTCCTGGGCCTGCTCGAGCCGGCCGACGGCGGCGAGATCTGGTTCGACGACCTGCGCGTGAGCCATCTGTCCCGCCGCGCCCAGGCCCGCGTGCGCGGGGCCCGCATCGGCTACGTCTTTCAGTCCTTCCTGCTGATCTCCGGGATGACGGCGCTCGACAACGTCCTCCTCGCCGCCCGCTACATCGGGCGCGACCGGCGCTCCGCCCTCGGCGAGGCGGTCGCGCTCATGGAGCGTCTCGGCGTCGCCGACCGGCGCGAGCACTATCCGGCCCAGCTCTCCGGCGGCGAGCAGCAGCGGGTGGCCTACTGCCGGGCGGCGCTCAATGCGCCGCCGCTGGTGCTCGCCGACGAGCCCACGGGCAGCGTGGACGATGAGCACGCCCGCGTGATCCTCGCGGAGCTGCGCGGGCTCGCCCGGGAGCGGAGGACGTCCGTCATCCTCGTCACTCACCGAACCGAGGCCGCGGCGGAGGCGGACCGGGTGCTGCGGCTCCGCGACGGTCGGCTCGAGCCTGCATGAGGAGGGGGAGATGAAGACACGAGTCAGTGTGTGCGCGGCTGGCGCCGTGCTGCTGATGGCGGCCTCGGCGCTGGCCCAGGCCGACGAGCGGACGCGCGTCTTCAATGCGCCGATGGACCGGGTCTGGACGGTGGCGCGCTCGACGCTCAGGGGGCTGGGCTGGGACATCGACAAGGAAGACCACGAGGTGGGCTGGATCCGCACGGACTCGCGGCGCATCGAGGGCGACGACTTCGGCGTCTACGCCAAGGGCACCAGGCACCGCCTGCGCCTGGTGTTCAAGAAGCTGGACGGCGGGAAGACGGCCGTCACCGTCGAGCGTCGCGCGTGGAGGCAGGAGCGGATCCTGTGGATGGACAAGGAGCAGGACCTGTCCGTGACCGACCACCGCGTGGAGCAGGAGGTCCTGGACGCGATCGGCGCCAGCCTGTAGGGGGTCAGGCTTTGACTTCTGAACATTCGCCCGGGAACGACTCGGTGACCCGGCGCGCGTGACCCGGAATGTCGAGAAGTCAAAGTCTGACCCCAGTCGCCGCCGCCGTGCTGGTGGCCCTGGTGCTCGTGCTGCCGGGGCTCGGTGGAGCGCCCCTCGACGACCCGGGAGAGGGCCAGCACGCCGAGATCGCCCGCGAGATCTCGGCGGGCGGCGGATGGGTCACGCTTCGGCTGAACGGCGTCCGGTACTTCGACAAGCCCCCGCTCCTGTACTGGCTCACCGCCGCCTCGTTCCGCCTCTTCGGGCCGAGCGAGTGGGCGGCCCGCCTGGCTCCGCTCCTGGGCGCCGTCCTCGCCGCCGCCGGAACCGCGGTGCTCGGCGCGCGCCTGCTCGGCCTTCGTGGCGGGGTGATCGCCGCGGGCGCCCTGCTCTCTTCGGCGCTGTTCGTGGCCTTCGGCCGATACGTGAGGCCCGAGACGCTCTTCGTGGCCGCCATCCAGTGGGGCTTCACGGGACTCCTGCTGGGACTTCGCGATGCGCCGGCGTCGGCGAGACGGAGGCCTTCGGCGTGGCCACTCGTCGGCGCCGCCGCGCTCGGCGTGGCGTCCCTCGTCAAGGATCCCGTCGGGCTCATCGGTCCGCTCGGCGCCGTGTGGCTCGCGCTGGCGCTGGCCCGGCGGGCGAGACCCCTGGGGGCCTGGCTACCCGGGGTCGGCGTGGCGCTGCTCGTCACCCTCGGCTTCGGGTGGTATCTCGTGGCCGCCCTCCGCGATGCCGGCTTCCTCTGGTACACGGTGGTGGACAATCACCTGCTCAACGCGCTCGGACTCCGCCACTTTCCCGACGAGGACGTCTCGCTGTCGACGCTCGAGTTCCTGGCGGTCTCGGGGCTCGGCGCCTTCCCGTGGATCATCCCGGCTGCGCTGGCCATGGGGTCCCTAGCACGCCGCCGCGCCTGGCGGGATCCGACGGAAACGCCCTGGGTGGCGCTCGCGCTCTGGGTGGTCGGCGTCTTCGTCGTCTTCGCCGTGTCGTCGTTCAAGCTGCCGCACTACGCGCTCCCCGCCTATCCGGCGATCGCCCTGCTCGCCGCGCGCGGCTGGCAGGAGCGCGCCGGACAAGCCCGTGGGTTGGTCGTGGCTCACGTGTGCCTCCTCTGGCTCATGGCTGCCGGCTGCGCCCTCGCGCTGCACAGCGACGGCAAAGTGTTCACCCACCTCGTGTTCTCGGCAACCGACGTGTACACGCGGAAGGAGGCCGTCCTCGGGGAGACCGGAGCCGTACCGCCCTGGTCCGCGCTGCAGCCGCTGATCGTGCGCGCCGCGGTCATCCTGGGCTTGACGGGCGCCGCGCTCGCACCGGCTACCCTCGTCCGCGGCGGGGGAAGGCCGGCGCTGCCCGTCGTGCTCGCCGGCATGCTGGCCCTGATGCCGACGGTCGAGGCCGGGGTGGCCCTGGTGGCCTCTCGGCGCGCGGTGACGGTCATGGGCGCCGAGGTCAGGCGCCAGCTGCGCCCGGGCGACCTCCTGATCCACGAAGGGCCCATCGAGAACTCGGGTGCGCTCGAGTTCTACTCCGGACGCCGCCCCGTGCTCCTCGACGGCCGTCGCAGCGTGCTCGGCATCGGCGCGACCTTCCCCGATGCCAGCGACACATTCTGGGACGGGGAGCGCTTCCGGCGCGAGTGGCTCTCCGGGAGCCGGCGCCTGTTGCTCGTCACGCCGCGGTCCCCTTCGCAGAGCGTGGCCGCCTCGCTGCCTCCCGAGAGCGTGCGCCTCCTCTCGAGTCAGAACGGCCGCCGGCTGTACGACAATGAGGCTCGGAGGGGAGCTTCGCCGCCCTTCCGAAGCCTCCCCTCAGGACGCAGGGTGAGGCGCCGGCCGGCCACGGGCTGGCCCCCGCGTGCGAGGCGAACATCCGGCAGTGCGAGCCGCAGGACGGCCACGGGCTGGGCCCCGTGCGTCCGAGGCGAGCGATCCGGTAGTGCGCACCGCTGAAGCCGGCGCGCGACCGTCGAGCAGGTCCGCGAGCGCTGCGCCGGCAGGCGCTGAGGCCGAATCATTCCGGGACCACGCGCGGGCGGTGGGGGGCGGCTTGCGGGTGGCCCGAGCTTACGCTACCGTGACACGGTGACCGCGCGACGCGCTCGCCACCGATGACGGCCGACTATCTCCGCACACTCTTCCTCCACCCGCCATCCTACGACGGCTTCGATGGCGGAGCGGGCTCGCGGTACCAGGCCCGGCGCGAGATTCGCTCGTTCTGGTACCCGACGTGGCTGGCTCAGCCCGCCGCGCTGGTCCCCGGCTCCCGGCTCGTCGACGCGCCGCCGGATGGCCTCACGCTGGACGATGTGAGGCCACTGGCCCGCGGGTACGACCTCTGCGTGATGCACACGAGCACGCCCTCGTTCCCGTCCGACGTCAGAGTCGCCGAGGCGCTCAAGGCGGAGAACCCCGCGCTGACCATCGGCATGGTGGGGGCGGCGGTGGCGGTCGCCCCGGAAGCCTCGCTCGCGGCGGCGCCGGCGCTGAGCTTCGTCGCCCGCCGCGAGTTCGACTTCACCATCCAGGAGGTGGCCCAGGGGCGGTCCTTCGCGCGCATTCCCGGCCTCACCTATCGGGTGAACGGACATGTGAAGCATACGCCCGACCGGCCCGTACTGGAGGACATGGATGCGCTGCCCTTCGTGACCCCGGTCTACAAGCGCGACCTGACGGTGGAGAACTACGCGATCGGGTACCTGCGCCACCCCTACGTGTCCCTCTACACCGGACGCGGGTGCCGGTCCAAGTGCACCTTCTGCCTCTGGCCCCAGACCGTCGGGGGGCATCGCTACCGGACGCGGAGCCCGGAGCACGTGGCCGAGGAGATGGCCCTGGCCGTGCGCCTGTTCCCCCAGGTGAAGGAGTTCTTCTTCGACGACGACACCTTCACCGACGATCTCCCGAGGGCGGAGGCCATCGCGCGCCGGCTCGGCAAGCTCGGCGTCACGTGGTCCACCAACGCCAAGGCCAACGTGCCCTACGCGACGCTCAAGGTGCTCAGGGACAACGGGCTGCGCCTGCTCCTGGTGGGCTACGAGTCGGGCAACCAGCGCGTCCTCAACCACGTCAGGAAGGGCGTGCGCCTGGACGTGGCGCGCCGGTTCACCCGGGAGGCCAAGGCGATCGGCCTCACCATTCACGGGACCTTCATCCTGGGGCTGCCCGGCGAGACGCGCGAGACCATCGCGGAGACCATCGCCTTCGCCCGCGAGATCGACCCGCACACGATCCAGGTCTCGCTCGCCGCGCCCTATCCTGGCACCGCCCTCTACGACGAGGCGCGCCGCAACGGCTGGCTGGAAGACGAGACGCTCGTGGACGGGGCGGGTCTGCAGCAGAGCGCGCTCGGCTTTCCCCACCTGTCCCGGACGGAGATCTTCCAGTCGGTGGATCTCTTCTACCGCCGGTTCTACTTCCGACCGCGGAAGATCCTCTCGCTGTCGGCCGAGATGCTGGGCGACGGGCAGGTGATGAGGCGGCGGCTCCGAGAGGGACGCGACTTCCTGCGCTTCCTCCGCCGGCACCGGTCCTCGAAAGGACAGTGAGGCATGCGACTCTTGGTCATCGACACCATCGCGCCGGACAGTGCGAGCCGCAGGACGTCGCGGGGCTGGGGCCCCGCCGTCCGAGGCGAGCGTTCCGGAAATCCGAGCCGCAGGACGTCGCGGGGCTGGGGCCCCGCCGTCCGAGGCGAGCATCCGGAAGCTTGCGCCGGCAAAGCCGGCGCTCGAAAAGCGTCGATTTCGCGCTCGCGCGCGTCGGCGGGGGTGTCCCTAGCGGGCTGGGAACCTACCGTGGTCCAGGCCTCGTGCTAGCATAGCGGAATGCGAGTCTTGGTCATCGACACCATCGCGCCGGAGGGGATCGCCTATCTCGAGGAGCGCGGGTTCCACGTGGACCAGATCTCGAGCACGCTCCCCGAGCATCAGCTCTACGAGCGGATCGCCGACTACGAGGCCATCGTCACCCGCTCCTCCACCGCGGTGACCGCCGAGTTCCTGGCGCACGCGCGGAAGCTCCGCATCCTGGGGCGGGCGGGGGTCGGCGTCGACAACATCGACGTCGACGCCTGCTCGCGCCAGGGCGTCGTGGTGGCCAACGCCCCGTACGGCAACGTCGTTTCGGCGGCGGAGCATACCGTCGGCATGCTGCTCGCGCTGGTCAGGCGGATCCCGTTCGCCAACGACTCCCTCAAGCGGGGCGGGTGGGACCGCGGCATCTACGGCGCCGAGCTCTTCCGCAAGACGGCGGGCGTGCTCGGCCTCGGCAAGGTGGGCTCGCGCGTGGCGACGCGGCTTCGAGCCTTCGAGATGAAGGTCCTCGTCTACGATCCGTACATTCCCGAGGGCCGGGCGCGCGATCTGGGCGTGCGGCTCACCGACCTCCAGACGCTGCTCGCCGAGTCCGACGTCGTCACGGTGCACGTGCCGCTCACCGACGAGACCGGGAACATGATCGCCGCCCGCGAGATCGCCGCCATGAAGCCCGGCGTGCGCATCGTCAACTGCGCGCGCGGCGGCATCGTCCACGAGGGAGATCTGCTCGCCGCCCTCGAGTCCGGGCATGTCGCGGGCGCCGCCATCGACGTCTGGAGCGAGGAGCCGCCGGTCCTGGAGGTGGTCAGGCGGCTGGCGGCCCACCCGCGCGTGGTCGTCACGCCCCACCTGGGCGCCAACACCCACGAGGCGCAGATCAACGTGGCGGTGGATGTGGCGCGCCAGCTCGTGGCGTTTCGCGACGGCGAGCTGGTGGAGCACGCGGTCAATATCCCGGTGGGCGACCGCGAGACCATGGCCGAGCAGCGCCCCTACATCTCCCTGGGCGAGCTCCTCGGGCGCTTCTGCGTGCAGCTCGAGCCGGACAACGTCGAGCGCGTCGAGGTCGTGGTCGCCGGGCAGGTGGCGCGCCGCGACCCGGAGCTGATCGGCCGCGCGGTGCTCAAGGGACTCCTCGAGCGCGTCACCGCCCAGGCCGTCAACCTGGTCGAGACCGACGAGGATGCCGCCACCGGCTACACCAACCTCGTCACGGTGACGACCCAGGCCGGAGCGGGCCGGAAGATCATCGCGGGGACCGTGTTCGACGGGGTGCCGCGCATCGTCCGGATGAAGGACCTGGACGTCGAGTTCATCCCCGAAGGGCACATCCTGGTGCTGTCCTACGGGGACCGGCCGGGCATGGTCGGGAAGATCGGCTCCATCCTCGGCCGGAACAACGTGAACATCGCCTCCATGCACGTCGGCCGCCGCACCAGGCGCGGGCGCGCCATCGTCGTCCTCCTGCTCGACGAGGACGTGCCGCCCGAGGTGATGGACGAGGTCGAGAAGGCCGTCGAGGCCGACTTCGCGCGCCTCATCCACATCGCGCCGTGAGGACCCGCGTCACGCGGTGTCACGCCCCGCAGCAGCGCCTGTACTTCCTCCCGCTGCCGCAGGGGCAAGGAGCCTGTCGGAGAAACGCTCTGGCTAGAGCGATGAGAAGGGTCCAGCTGCAAGGCGGCGCCCGAGGGCCGCACGCGAGGCGTACTCTCTGTACGTTGAGCGTGCGGCCGAGGGCGCCAACGCCGCAGATGGGCCCTTATCATCGCTCTAG
>WNGA01010273.1_pt1 | contig 21812 bp, 11 predicted proteins | sample 5400061 | NCBI WGS metagenome assembly WNGA01 (sample SAMN13153366, study PRJNA577476) | soil metagenome | isolation source: 100 cm soil or saprolite under grassland replicate 2 | place: USA:California | collected 2016-06-15
TTATGCCATTTCAGCCACTGCAGCAAAATGTTGGCAACTGTTATGCCGTGGCTGAGTGACTATTGACGCCCTTGGTTAAGGAGGACTATTGGCGCGCTGACGTCGATAAGCAGGACGTTCATGGCATTACGGCGGTACGTTGAAATACAGCCAAATTATTAGTGGAGCCAGTTGCCTTCCTGTGTGATTAGAGATCCTGGTGATGGTCGCCTTGCGTTTTTGACGGAATAGCTGGTTGAGCCGGGGACAAGTGTTTCTCCGCGTGCGACGAGTTTGAGAATTTCGGCGTCGAGTTCGACTGTGTTTACGAGGAAGCGTTCGTTTTCGTCTGTAGCGGTCCAGTTTATGAAAAGCGGCATTACGTTGGCATGGACCAACTTGATTGGGGTTACGGCCGTTACGGAGTAATCGGGCGGGAGGATGAGGAAGTCGTCCGGTGAAGGTAGGTCGTGGAGTGCGTAAGCCGGAACATAGAGTGCTGATGGTTCGAAGCTGGAGATCTTGAAAGTTCTTGAGGAGGCGCAGGCGCGCAACGTGATGTCATTCATCAGAGCGAGGAGCTCGGTGGCGCGATCGGGAGTGAGATTGATGATGGTGATAATGTCCTGGTGTGGTGAGGTCACCCGGGGGATTTGGGTGGTATGAAGAGCGATATTCAGGGACATGATTGTTTCTCGATTGACCCTTTCGTTTTGTGGGGGTTTGCGGAATCTCGAAAATAGTGCCCTACGATTCAGCTGATCATGTTCACTCGTAGCCTGTGCGCGAAACGTGGTTTCAACCAAGGCATTCCGTCCGTGGTCCAATATTCTTTGCAGATGCGACAGCGTGTGAGCCTTTGTGTTGCTTCGGTTTAGTTGTGCGTCATACGAACAGCCTCTCTTGTTCCACGGCGTCTGCGGGCTTTATCTTGGAGAGCCACTGCTTGAATTGTGGCCCCGACACAGAGCCGAACGTGCGGACTAATCCTGGAGTGTCTTCGGCTGCGGGGTTACGGGTCGCTGCTGTGACCCTAGTGAGTGGCGCGCGGACGCGGGTCTGTTGCTGGGCGACGCTCACGTTCGTGGAAAGCATCGTCGTAAGTAGAAGCACGTCCAGTGTATTGGCTGTGGCGAAAGCGAGTTTGTTGAAGCGCATGATTTCGGATTCCTCACGTAGGCACCCTAAGTCGCATTCTCCACTCATCCAAACTTCCCGAGAAATCTGCCCATTTCCCTTTCGATTTCGGAATTGCCAATTCTCAGACAACGACGTTTGAACAAAATCGATTTCTAATCACACTTCCCCGTGAAGAGCGACAGAAAGGCTCTGTAGTTGACATTGTCAGGGAGGTGATGAGATGACCAATCCACATAGGCGAAAACGGGGGAATCGGACTTTTCGAAAGATCTTAAACAGCGTTGCCTCAGATAACGCCGTCAGATTGATGGGGCGAGCTCGACTCGCGAATATTGTCGCAAAGTCAGTACGCGGAGAGTCGCGCGTGCGGACTTACGCTATCAAGACGCAAGCTTTATTGAGACTGACTTCGAGGTTTCCTGAACGAGTACGGATCGTTTATGACTTCAACACCCCCCGATTTGTACTGGTCAAGGTGCCGATCTTTCGGTTTGGTCTTCATGCCCCTTCCTACCTGTTTGGAACTGGTCAGACCGGTGAGCGTCTGTTGGCCCAGAGTGGCAGCGGGGGTTCAAGGCGGGTAAGATGAGTCCCTTCGTAAAATTGATTGGAGTCGATTCGCACGACTCATGTCCCGGAAGATAAACGAGTGAGTCTTTGGCTTCAGATCTTAGAACGTGCCGCAATGGGCAACTCATCAGAAGCACACAGGCTCCTGAATTTCGAGTTGCTGCTGCTGTTGCGCTCTCCAGGCCCAAAACGCGGAGGCGATTGGCAATACACTGGCCCGGTTCCGAGAATTGTCCGGATCTTTATCGCCAATCTGCCGGAGGCCGACCGAGGGATGGCAAAATCCAGAGCCGAGGATTTCGTCGATTACGTTTGCGACTTAATTCTCGCAAAGGTGCGTCGAACTGTTTCATTGGTTGAATTCTGCCGGGAGTTGCCCAATCTATCCTTCGAGCAGATCGCCGAAGCCTTTACCGGTTGGGACGGACTTAAGTTAGGCATTCGAGATAGGGAATTGTGGGTCAAAAAGCACTTGCGCTCAATGTCAGCTCTGGGTATCGACCTTCGCTCGATCGCAACGGAAACTACCAACATAGATCCTTCGAATGCTGACGATCTCTACGGATATCATGAACTGGCACTCGTCAATAAATGGCGAGCAGATCTCAGTTGGAAGGACTTCAAGTCCCAGGAGGAGATCGACAGTTCTTACCTTTCGGTAACAGATTCAGACTCAGAAGATGATCCCGGAGTCGCGGAAGAAGCCTTTGACTACGGATCACTCTCCGCAGCACGGGTCGTCCTAAACTTGAGCCCGGTACCAAATGTAGAGCTTTCAGTCGATCTGAATAGAATCGGCGAGCGACTAACATCAGATCTCCTGGAGTTACTTGAGACATTCCACGCAGAAAAGCCTTCAGATGGCTATTTCCCGATCGCTTGGCATAACGTCTGGTGGGCGATTAGTTCCAAATATGAGGCGGTTCCATTTGAGCTTAGTGAGCGAGATCCATTTTGCGAGGTCGACAGAACACTGGCGGAGTACATCGATAGAACCTACCCAGATGTGATCAAGCCGAGTCGCCTTAACATTTTCCGACGGCGTACAAGGTTTCAAGATAGGTGCCTAGAACGCGCCCAGTCAGTTCTGATCGCCTGGAGTGAAACGGCCTCCCTTGAATCCTGAGATTGGGGTTGTGAGTAGCATGCGCATCGATATACCACGCGAGCATATCTATCAGGCCGCCGACATTGGTCGAGAGTCGTCAGCCGGGGCGTCACGTGAGCGTGTGGTTGTTTCGCAGGCGGTGGCGCTTGCCGTCCGGGATTACCTGGAACGAAGCTCACGTTTAGTCACTGAGATTGGAAGGTCCGGCGAGTCAAAGTACAGTGATTTACTTGATGTCTGCGATTTCAAAGTCAACAACCTGTATGTCGAAGTACGGGTGATTACAAATGTTAAGGAGCTTGGTTTGTATGTGCCTACCATGCCGCTGATGGTTGGTTTGCTCTCAAATTTCTACCTTTGTGTCCAAGTCGATCCCACGTTAACAAAAGCTGAAGTCATGGGCTATGCCACGCGCGAGGATCTCGCGGACGCCGACCTCAGCGCAAACGGCCTCTTTGCTATCCTGCCGGCGGAGGAACTGAAACCCTTTGAGTCTCTTATCGAGACTCTGGTGCAGTCAATGTCAATGGACGACCCGAATGACAGGCTTGCCTACGATGAGTGGCAAGCCCGAGCGGATCGCGTAGTCAAGGCGCTCGAAAATGTGTTAGCGGCTGAAAATGCCTTCGACGACTCGCAGGCCGCGCGACTCGCGGCCAGATTGCACGATGATGTGCTTCGTGTTTACGGGAGTAAGCTCCCGCCCACCGGGCTTGAGCCTCTTTTTCATCAACTGTTCCGGCGCTTTGGCATTGAGCCTCCCGTACCCGCCCCTCCAGACGCGTCTGTCGTTTTTGTCAATGCCACCGACGACCGTCAAGAGGCTGCAACGAAGGACAATGACGACCAATTCTTTCAGGACAAGCTGCCAGTTCGGCAGCGGGTCGGCCTGTACAGACACCTCCTTAAAGAGGACGAGGCGCTTGCACGACATCGTTCGAAGAAGCGGATTTTGGATATCGCCACGGCGGGGCAAAGTCAAACTCCGGTTCAACGACGCACCCATGCTCGCGCTGTAAGAGAAAGGCGAGCAGAAGCATCAGCGCGAATTGAAACACCCACTCGTCAGCAAGTTCAATCCTTCATCGAAACTGAGAGAGTAGGAGCCCAAATGAGACTTGAAGATTTACAACGTGGAGCCTCGGTGAAAGGCATCATTCCCGACAGCCTGGTGACGGTAGTGGACGTTAAGTGGTATGGCTCCGACGTCGTCGAACTCACCTTCAAGGATGCTCAAGGGCATCCTCATCTTGAACTGCTTTACCGCGATCGAGAGCCTACGCTGGAAATCGTAACCAAAGGACGGCCATGGAGTTTCGATGGCGACGGAGAAATGTTTCGCCTTGCTTCTGAAGCTCATCGAATCCAGCTTGCCTATTTATTTGATCGGCGCTTGGCGGTCCACACGTCTCTAGTAGATCCACTGCCACATCAGATCACAGCCGTTTACGAAGAGATGCTCACGCGACAGCCTCTTAGGTATCTGCTTGCGGACGATCCTGGGGCCGGCAAAACCATAATGACAGGTTTGTTCTTGAAAGAGCTTATTGCGCGCGGGGATCTAAAGCGTTGTCTTATCTGCTGTCCTGGCATGTTGGTCGAGCAATGGCAGGACGAGTTATTCCAGAAGTTTCACCTCGACTTCGAAATCATGACGCGGGAAATGATGGAGACGGCTCGCAGTGGAAATGCCTTCCAAGAGCATGATCTGATCATCTGTCGACTTGATCAGTTGAGTCGTAACGAAGATGTTCAGGCCAAGCTAGCTCTCACGGATTGGGACGTCGTGGTTTGCGATGAAGCCCACAAGATGGCTGCCTCCTTTTTCGGCGGTGAAATCAAAGCCACAAAGCGCTACCGGCTGGGCGAACTCCTTGGGGGCATCACACGCCATCTTCTTTTATTAACGGCAACTCCGCACAACGGCAAAGAAGAAGACTTCCAACTTTTCATGGCTTTGCTGGATTCGGACCGATTCGAAGGGAAGTTCCGAGACGGCGTTCATGTGACAGACACTTCTGACCTGATGCGACGTATGGTGAAGGAACAGCTACTGAAGTTTGATGGTACGCCCTTGTTTCCAGAACGACGTGCCTACACGGTCAACTATCCACTTTCAGATCTCGAAGCGAACCTGTACCACGAGGTGACGGAGTACGTGCGCGTAGAGATGAACAGGGCTGACAAATTGACGGCTGCGGGGGAGGGCAAACGCGGCAATAACGTTGGGTTTGCGTTGACAATTCTGCAGCGGCGTTTGGCCTCCTCGCCCGAAGCGATCTATCGGTCACTGCGCAGACGTCGCGAGCGTTTGGAAAATCGTGTGCGTGAAGAAAAGCTACTCACGCGTGAGCACGACGGTCTGCTAAGTGCCACGAGCGAGCTTTCTGTCCCTTTCGAAGGAAATGATCTGGATGATTATTATGATGAAACTCCTTCTTCTGAATTGGAAGAGGCAGAGGAGGAGATCGTTGATCGTGCTTCGGCGGCGCGCACCATCTCCGAACTTGAAACTGAGATTCTGGCCCTCAAGAGACTAGAAACGTTGGCAGGCGACGTGCGAAGGAGTGGAACAGATAAGAAATGGGACGAGCTTTCCAAGCTGCTGCAAGGTGCAGGCGACGCGCAAGCCTCAAACGAGCTGTTTGATGCTCATGGCCATCTGCGCAAATTGATCATTTTCAGCGAACACCGAGACACTCTCAATTACCTCACCGAAAAGATTCGTGGGTTGATAGGTCGAGACGAAGGCATCGTCACTATTCACGGAGGGGTGAAACGAGAGGACCGCCGGAAGATCCAAGAATCCTTCACACAAGATAAAGAGGTGCATATCCTGGTTGCCACAGACGCAGCAGGTGAGGGCATCAACCTCCAGCGTGCCCATTTGATGATCAATTATGATCTCCCTTGGAACCCGAACCGTATTGAGCAGCGCTTTGGTCGCATACATCGCATCGGCCAAACCGAAGTCTGTCACCTTTGGAATCTTGTAGCCAATGAGACGCGCGAAGGTGAGGTTTTCAATCGACTTCTGGGCAAGCTTGAGCAACAGCGGGAGTCCCTGGGGGGAAGTGTTTTTGACGTGCTCGGTAGTTGCTTTGACGACGTTCCATTGCGCTCGCTCCTAATGAGAGCCGTTCGCGAAGGAGATAGCCCGGAAGTAAAAGCGCGACTATATCAAGTGGTTGATCAGGCGCTCAACCACGATCACCTCCGTGCCCTTATCGAAGAGCGAGCCCTCACGCACGACGTCTTGAGTGTCGGGAAGATTCAGGATATCCGTGAAGAAATGGAGCGGGCTGAAGCTCGACGTCTTCAGCCGTACTTTGTTTCATCGTTTTTCCGAAAAGCATTTGCCGTACTTGGGGGCACAATCCGGGAGCGTGAATCAAAGCGATACGAAATCACCAATGTGCCGGCTGTTATTAGGAACCGTGATCGAGTCATTGGTACGCGCGACGCTGTCCTGACTCGTTATGAGCGTGTCACGTTTGAGAAAGATCTGATCAGCGTCGGGGGAAAGCCGGTAGCATCCTTCCTGTGTCCCGGTCATCCACTACTTGATGCAACCATCGACTTAATCCTCGAACGCTATCGCGACTTGCTCAAACGCGGCGCGGTCCTCGTGGATCCCGATAATCGAAGCGATGAAGTACGCGCGCTCTTCTATTTGGAGCATTCGATCCAGGACGCTCGCACCGAACGAAACGGCAATCGCCGTATCGTTTCCCGGCAGATGCAATTCGTTGAAATTGATGGCGAGGGAAAAGTTGCCACTCCCGGCTACGCTCCGTACCTGGATTACCGGCCCATCACTGATGATGAACGTACTGCGATTGCAAAGAGCCTGGGAGCGGATTGGCTTACGGGTGATCTTGAATCGCAGGTCAACGCGTATGCAGCCACCGAGTTGATTCCTCAACACTTGACCGAGGTAAAGGCTCACAAGGAACAACTTATTCGCAAGACAAAGGCTGCCGTAAAAGATCGTCTCACAAAGGAAATAAATCACTGGGATCACCGGGCAGAACAGCTAAAGCAGCAAGAGCTAGCGGGACAAGCCAACGCCCGCATGAACTCCGGCAAAGCTCGTCAACGAGCAGATGATTTACAGGCGAGATTGCAGCGTCGCATGGATGAGCTTGAACAGGAGCGACATATCTCTCCTTTGCCGCCCAATATCATCGGCGGCGCGTTGGTGGTCCCGCAGAGTGTCATTGATCGGTTGAGTGGAAACACCACGGCTACTAACGAGGAAACTCAGGCTGCTCGCGAGCGCATTGACCGCCTTGCCATTGCGACAGTTATGGCAGCCGAAATCAGCTGCGGTCGTGAGCCCCGCGAAATGCCACACGAAAACCCTGGCTATGATGTCGAATCTAAAGATCCCGCGACAGGCCGTCTGTTCTTTCTCGAAGTTAAGGGTAAAGCCGCTGGCGCTCAAACGGTGACGGTCTCAAAAACGCAGATACTGACTGCACTCAACAAGCCAGATGACTTTCTGCTAGCACTTGTTGAGGTTGAGGGAGACTCTGGGAAAGCTCGTTACGTCAAACAGCCTTTCCAGCGTGAGCCTGATTTTTCAGTTACCAGTGTCAATTACGATTTTGCTGAATTATTGGCGCGTGGGGAAGCGCCTGAATGATTAGTCCTCCAGAATACTTCGGGGAAATTCGTTCCACGGCCTCAAGGATGTGGGATCAGCTTGATGCTGACTCGCATCTTGCCGGCCCGTGGCACCAGCTTTTCCGGCAAGTCCAGAGTCCCCGACACGTGCTCTCCGAGTTACTACAAAATGCGGATGACGCGGGTGCAACCGAAGCGGCTGTAAGTCTTCAAGGCGACGAGTTTGTCTTTTCGCACAACGGGGAAGATTTCGAGGCCGAGCATTTTGCTTCGCTTTGTCGTTTTGGTTATTCAAACAAGCGAGCCTTACACACCATCGGCTTTCGTGGCGTTGGTTTCAAGAGCACCTTCAGCCTGGGCGGGGAAGTCCGACTGTTCACCCCAACTCTTTCTGTGGCATTTCGAAAGCGGCGATTCACCGAACCGGTTTGGCTCGAAAGTAGTCACAATTCGGGTCGCACCGAAGTACGCGTGCCGATTACTGATTCTCACCGAAAGATCGAGCTGGAAAAAAATCTGGAAGAGTGGTTCAGGAGTCCGGCATCACTCCTCTTTTTTAGATGCATTCGGTCGTTACGAATCGGGGAGCGGGAGGTGCGTTGGGAACCTCGCGGTGCCGGCCCGGTCGAGGATTCGGAATGGATGGGACTCACAACCGAGCCGGACAAGAGCTACCTCTTGATCCGGTCGGAAGGGGAAGAATTTCCTGAGGACGCGCTGGAAGAGATCCGGTCTGAGCGAATGCTCTCGATGGAAGAGGACATGGCGTTCCCGCCGTGTAGGGTTGAAATTGTACTCGGGCTTGAAGGACGCCTCTTCGTCATTCTGCCCACCGGAGTGAAGACCGAGCTTCCGTTCGCGTGCAATGCTCCTTTTGTGCAGGATCCTGCTCGCCTCAAGATCAAAGATCCAGAAACGTCACCGACAAATCGTTGGCTATTAGAGCGTTTAGGTAAACTCGCCGCAGGCGCGATGCACGGCTGGCTCAAGCGAAACGACTTGCCACTCGAAGATCGATGCGACGCCTACGACCTCTTTCCTGATGTGAACCGGGAGGAGCCGTCGATCGAAGGCTCTTGCTCGGCTATCGTTGAACTAGCTTTTGAGTCAGCTTTGGAGGGCCAGCGCTTCTTGCTCACAGAGGATAAACAGCTTGCGAACTGGGGCGAAACTGTCGCTGTCCCAGAGACGGTCCTGGACGTGTGGTCCACAGATCAGGTTAAAGCGTTTTTCCTCGACGCTGCACAGTCAATTCTTTGTCGGCAGATTGGTGGTGTAGCTCGTAAGAAGTTGATTCACTGGGGATGTGTTGAGGAGCGCGAAAAGTCGAGCATCCTTGAATCGCTCGTTTCAAAGCATCTACCAAAGCCCGCTTCGAGAAAGCTCTTGATACTCTGGGAATACCTTTCCAGTGATATCAGCGGGTACTACTTTCGGCAACGGCGCAAAGATTTGCGGATCTTTCCGGTGCGTGGCAAGGAGGTACTCTACAGCGCCACCGAGTTGGTGCGTCTCGGCGAAGATCGCTTGTTAAAATCGCAAGATGATTGGGAGTTCCTAGCCCCGTATCTCCTTGTCATCGATCAGAACTGGCCGCGCTTCTTAACCAAGCAGCGGCGCGAGGCTGAAGAACGAGGTGATCAAGAGCTTGAAAAGCGGGTCGCCTCAGCCAGTGCGGTGCTCACAGCGTTGGGTCACGATCAGGCCAGCGATATGAGTCTCGTGATCGGACAAGTCTCGAAGAAATTCTTTTCACAAGAGGACTGCTCCCTTGAAGATTGCGTCAGGTTGGCCCAACTGGCCGCTACCTTTGGAGCCTCGGCGCCCGATGACTTTCAGTTTGTCACTCACGACGGCTATCGAAGACCCGTAAGTCAGCAGATCCTGGCGGATCTCTCACACGATCTGGACACATTTGTTGAGGAAGACTGGTATGAGGAGCACGTCCTCGCGGATCAATACAGCTCTAACTTCACTTCTTGCTCAAAGCCTGAATGGGAATCTTGGATCTCTACCGGACGAAGCAAGCTGCTAACTTTTCCTCCCTTGATGCAAGGCAACAATCAAGTCTGGGGTCGAGAAAGACTAGCTGGCGTCCTGAAGGGTCGAGGATTGAAGGGTGAGCTATATTGGCCCTACGTCACGAGCAACTTCATACTTTCAGACTGGGACTTCGACTCGGCCCAATGGAAACATTGGGAGAAACTTGCGGAAGAGGAAGAGGACGAGTCGTTCTGGGGACGAGTTCTTGAAAGAGTCATTAAACAGTCAAAAGACTTCTGGTCGAAGGCTCTCTTCGTAAAAGCCCTTCAAGTTGCGACGACGGGGACGCGGCAGCAAGTCACTCAAGAGCAGCTTTTGCCGGCTTGGATATTAAAATTCCGCAACCTTCCATGCTTACAGGACACAAGAGGAAACTATCACCAGCCCGCCGAACTGCTAAGGCGCACATCGGAAACCGAGTCCCTTCTCGAAGTAGAGCCATTTGTCCGAAGTGACCTTGACAATGAAGCAATCAGACCTCTTTTGGTCCAGCTGGGAGTCCGCGATACGCCCACCGGTCCAGAACGCTTGCTTGAACGGCTCGGCACGTTGGCGCTGATTGAAAACCCGCCGGTCTATGAGGTCGAGAAGTGGTATCACCGTCTCGATCAGATGGTCACCAAATGTTCAAGTGATGAACTGCAAGAGATCAAGACCGCGTTCGAGACAAAAAAGATCATACTTACCGAAGACAAACAATGGGCGCGGGCGGGAGAAGTATTCATCGCCCGAGACGATGAAGATGTTCCAGGTGCCGCCGTTGTCTTTCCAGGTGTTCGTCACCTCGCGCTATGGCACAAAGTCGGAGTCGAAGATCGGCCAACCGTAGAATTAGCTATTAACTGGCTAAAGAGCATTCCTACCGGTCATGTGCTATCTACGGATGAGCTTCGACGAGTCCGCTCCCTGCTACCCCGACACCCGGAACGGATCTGGAATGAGTGCGAACACTGGTTGAACCTTGAGGGCGAATGGACACCTATATCAAAGTTGGCTTATGCCCTTACGATGCAGTCGCTGGTTGCATGGAAGCATCTTTTCACTGAGACGAAGCAGAAGACGGCCGACCTCCAAAAGTTGACGACTGAGATTTGTCAGCAACATCCTTTTTCAGCCTTACCAACTCTCGCTAACAGCATTGAACAGCGTTTCGTTGAAACTCTATTCAGCCTGCCGCCAGTGCAACACAAGGCTTGGCTCGCTGCGCTTGGCTTAGGGTTGCGGCGAGTTCTTCTTGAGAATGAGATCGACACAAATCGCGTTCGGGCACTTGCCGAGCGTCTGGCGAAAACAAAATGGCAGATCGCGACTGGCTTGGAGACTATTCCTTACATCGGTGGCACTCCAGCCGGCACCCCGCGGCGCATCGATGTGCTTTGGAAGGAGTCGCTGCTATATGTTGAAGATCGTTCTACCGCGAGGATGGCAAAGAACATAGCGCAGGAACTCGGCCGCGTGTTCGACAGGTCGGAGGTTGTCGATGCAATCAAGCTCTGCTATGACCGCTCGCTAGAATTCGTGATGGAGTATCTGGAAGAGAACTTTAGGCTGTCTGAAGAAGTCCAGGAGCTGGAAAGCGAAACAGATCAGGGGTTAGGTGAAAGGGAGGCAAGCCAGTCGCCTGGCGACACTGGAGTAGACGGCCAACTAGCCGAACCGGATCAGGATGAAGCAACCGAGCAAAACAGTGAAGGTCTTTCGCCGGAATCACAAGAAGCACTTGCCGAAGCGGCGGACGAAGAGCCGGACACTCAAGACGATGTGTCTGATGAGCCCACGACAACTCGGACGCACCAGCCGAAGCCTCCTAAGCTGAGCCTAATCGAACGCTTCGCAAGTGCTCGTGGCTTTAGTAAAGATGGAGAAGACCGATACTATCACTCTGACGGGAGATCGATAAGCAAGGCGAACGGGATGAGGTTCCCTTGGGAGATGTACTCGGCGTCCGGCGATCTGCTCAAATGCTATTGGCCCAAAGATCACTGCATCCAGGAAGAGCCGCTTCAACTCGCGGCGGAAATCTGGAGCCTGTGCGAAAAGTCGCCCGGGAAATATTCGCTAGTCCTGGCGGATGCTGCCGGCGCACCGGTTGAAGTTTCCGGGGGTAGGCTTAAGGAAATGTGTGACCGCGGCGAGCTGACTCTCCATCCAGCGACGTATCGGCTTGTCTATGAGGTGGCATGAGTATTCAAGGAACCCAAGGCCCGCTATTCGAAATTGCGGCAGGGTTAAACGAACTGTTCCCCGACGAGACGCGTCGGGCATTGGATGATCTTTTTAATCTTGCACGGAAATACACGACCACCGAATCGTATAACGATTTATTGAAGTTCATTAGACGCTTTCGCTTTTACTCTCCATTCAATGCGATGCTGATTCATACACAGATGCCGGGGGCGAAGTATGCGGCTCCGCCAGATCGGTGGCTCAAGAAATACCAGCGACGCATCAAGACGGGCTCACGTCCCTTAGTTATCCTTCGGCCGAGAGGTCCAGTGATGTTTGTGTTTGATGTGTCAGATACTGAGCCTTTGGACGGTGCTCCACGCCTTCCGCCGGAAGTTGAGAATCCTTTTGATGTTCGCGATGGGGTCATCGGATCGGAATGGTCTCTAACGTGTGAAAATGCTAAGCGCGACGGAGTCAATGTTATTGAAAAGGATGCAGGTTCACAGAGCGCCGGCTCAATTCAGAATGCATCTGCGGGACGCTTCCTCAGTGTATTAAAAAAGAAGAAACCCACCGAAGTATATGAACGTGTGCCTTTGCGTTACGAGATGTTGGTGAACACTAAACTCTCCAGTGAGGCAAAGTATGCGACGACGGTTCACGAGTTGGGTCACTTGTACTGTGGACATCTAGGCTCGCCGAACGCGAACTGGTGGCAGGATCGGCACACTCTCAATACAAACGTTTGCGAGTTTGAAGCGGAGTCGATTTGTTATCTAGTTTGCTCCCGAGGCAGTGATGAAGGCCGCTGGACTAATTGAAAAGATGGGTCGCGAGCGTCTCAAACCGCGCAAGGAGACAGAGGCATAACCTCCGCACCTTCATGATCCGTGACTATCATGTCATTCGCGAGTCGGCCAAGAGGATTGCGGACGCTGCGAACCGCACTACGGCATCTCTCATCGACGGAAGAATTGAACAAGAACCGGCCTTCACCGACCGAATGCTCGGAAGAATTGAGGAGGCAATGCGTGAATTCGAAGTTCATGGCGTTAGATGGACCGCGAAAACGTTGACGGATCGTGCCCCCGGTGCGCAGGAAAAAACATATGGTGCGGACTTTCTCGGAGTCCTCCAGATTAGTCTTGAAGACTATGCAGTCAGTAAGGGATTCTTGGCGCAAGCTAAGTTAATAGAGCCGGAGGATTCGATGTCTCGGCGCGATTTTGATCGAATGGAACAACAATGCCGAGATATGCTTGAACTTTCGCCAGATTCATTTGTCTTCTTATATTCGTCGTTAGATATCAGAGTCGTACCCGCTTTGTCGATCGTTAGTGCGGGACACAGGAACCCACATGAACTATATTCCCGGAGCATTGCGCGATTTTACGAGGAGCATTTTGAGTGCTTCATTGGGGATCAGCAAATTCATGCGCCCAGAATAGAAGTGTTGAAAGAACTTCGTGAGCGCATGAATGCCAGAAGCGCGCTCTACCTGGGAGCGACAGCAGGATGAGTTATCGTAAAAAATTAATCGAGGTGGCTTTGCCGCTCGAAGCAATCAACGTCGCGTCTGCCAAGGAGAAGTCCATTCGGCATGGGCACCCGTCAACTCTGCACTTGTGGTGGGCGCGGCGACCGTTAGCGGCGTGTAGGGCTGTGCTCTTTGGATCACTGGTTGACGATCCGTCAAGTTGGCCAGAGAAATTTCCGACGGAGGAGCTGCAGGAAGTTGAAAGACAACGTCTGTTTCGCATTATTGAAGAACTGGTCAAGTGGGAAAACTCCACCGATGACATGGTGCTGGATGCGGCTCGCGCTGAGATAGCCAGATCAATAGCGTGGAATAGAGGAGAGCAATCTCCCACGGATCCAAAAAGCGTTCAGGGCTATCTTAATGAAAATGGACCACCAGTTCTCGATCCTTTTTGCGGAGGTGGATCAATTCCGCTTGAAGCGCAGCGGCTTGGATTGGAGGCACATGGGTCGGACTTGAATCCAGTGGCAGTGTTGATTACGAAGGCGCTGATTGAGATACCACCAAAGTTCGCGGGAAGGCCTCCGGTGAATCCTGAGGCGCGCAAGAAGCTCGATCACTCGGGGAGCTGGCGCGGCGCCAGGGGTCTTGCTGATGACGTCCGTTATTACGGCAAATGGATGCGGGATGAGGCTCAGCGGCGGATTGGGCACCTTTATCCGACGGCAAAACTGCCCGATGGGAAAGAGGCGACCGTTATCGCGTGGCTGTGGGCTCGAACGGTGAAGTGTCCGAACCCAGCGTGTGGAGCACAGATGCCCTTGCTGGGTACTTTTCAACTGTCAACAAGGAAGGATAAAGAGGCTTGGATTAACCCGGTGATTGATCATCGAGCAAGGACGGTGCGCTTTGAAGTTAAGCGCGGGAAAGGAAATGCACCCAGTTCGCCGAAGGTTGGCCGCGGTGCAACCTTCAAGTGTTTAGTGTGCGACAGCATCGCTGATGATGCGAGCACGCGGAATGAGTTCAAGGCAAAGCGAAACGGAAAACAGCTAACAGCGATTGTCGCGGAGGGCAAACGCGGGCGAGTCTACCTCACTCCAGATGCGGAGCATGAAAGAATTGCCGCGCTAGCACTGCCTAAATGGAAGCCCGAAGAAGAAATGGACCAAGACACAAACAACTTAGTTAGCGGGCGCGGTTACGGTATCACACATTGGTCTGAACTCTTCACGCCGCGTCAACTGGTGGCGCTCACAACATTCAGCGATCTCGTAAGTGAAGCGCGCCAGAAAGCTTTGAGCGATGCGCGACTTGCCCGAATGATTGAAGATAATGTGACCCTCGACAAAGGGGGCGTGAATGCGACAGCCTACGCTGATGCCGTCGCAACTTATCTGGGACTTGGCGTCAGCAAATTGGCAGATTACAACAGCTCATTTGTCATTTGGAGTCCAACGAGAGATCAAGCTAAGGCGACTTTTGCGAGACAGGCAATACCGATGGTTTGGGATTTTGTCGAAGTCAATTCATTCGCAAGAGCGGCGGGTGACCTTGAAATTACTTTGAATGGCATTACGGAGGTATTAGATCGGGGAGTCCCTGCTGCGCATGGTGGAGAGGTCACTCAGCTCGATGCTACCGCGCTCGATGACTCATTACCGCGATTAGTTTCAACTGATCCGCCATACTATGACAATATTGGTTACGCTGAACTGTCTGATTTCTTCTATGTATGGCTGCGTCGCTCTTTGGGCAAAATTTATCCCACTCTGTGTAGCACACTGCTTGTGCCCAAGAAACAGGAGTTGGTCGCAACGGCGCACCGCTTCGACGGTGATAGAGATAAGGCAAAGACATTCTTTGAAGAGGGTTTGGGTGCAGTTTTCACTAGACTGCGCCAGACGCAAATAACAGACTACCCGCTGACGGTGTACTACGCTTTCAAGCAAGCTGAAGACGAAGACGATGGGAAAGGCAGCAGTACTGTTACAGCTTCCACCGGTTGGGAGACAATGTTAGAAGGTTTAGTCCGCGCAGGCTTCTCGGTTACGGGAACATGGCCGGTGCGGACGGAGCGCGGAGCGCGCAGCATCAGCATTGGCACGAACGCTCTAGCGTCATCTATCGTCCTCGTCTGTCGGCCCCGGGCCGAAAATGCGTCGCTAGCCACACGTCGTGAGTTTCTCAACGCGCTGAAGGGTGAGCTTCCTGACGCACTCAAGAAGCTTCAACACGGTAACATCGCGCCCGTTGACCTCGCTCAAGCCGCTATTGGCCCAGGGATGGCCGTGTTTTCTCGGTATTCGAAGGTGGTCGAATCCGACGGATCGCCTATGCGGGTCCGTACCGCCCTCCAGCTCATAAATCAGGCTCTGGATGAAGTTCTCGCCGAACAGGAAAGCGAGTATGACAGGGAAACGCGCTTTGCAGTCGCGTGGTTTGAACAGTTTGGTGTAAGCGAAGGGCCTTACGGTGTGGCCGAGGTTCTTGCCACGGCTAAGGCGACGGCGGTCTCGGGTATGGTTGACGCTGGCATTGTCTCGTCAGGACGGGGCAACGTGCGACTCCTGCGGCGCGACGAACTTCCTGACGAATGGGACCCAGCATCGGATAATCGCCTTACGGTGTGGGAGGTGGCGCAACATCTAATTCGCGCACTCGACACTGGAGGAGAAGGCGCTGCTGCAGGTTTATTCACAAAGATAGGGGGCCTCGCAGAGGTCGGGCGCGATCTGGCTTATCGTCTTTACACTACGTCCGAACGAAAGGGCTGGACACAGGAAGCCATCGCTTATAACTCGCTGGTCGTCGCGTGGCCCGAAATCAAGAGGGTGGCTGCGATGCCCACGTTGAAGACAAGCGAAAGGCTCTTCGAGTAGACGCCCGTTAGACTAATGAACTTTCAATCTCAAGAATCGCACAAAGGAGTATGCCGAAATTGGATTGGAGCAACGACGAACCCTGGATCGCTCTCAATGAATCGCAATCATGTCGTTCACAAGTCTTTAACGACAGGCAGGGAAGTTCCACTTTTGAGAATTACCAGACCACAAAAGGTTGATAACAGATGGCCACCAGCAATCACGAACGAGTAGGCAAGGCACTTGAACTACTGAACGCAGGTCTTCTCCCATTCTTCGAGCGCGAGTTGCACGCGCATCATGGCGACGATTGGCAATCGAAGGTCGCGGCAGCTTCCGATGATCGTCTGTTCGATTCCAAACGGCAGGGAGAGCTGATCCATTGGGACACGCATATGCTGCTCAGCGTGATGTGGAACCAGTGGAATAGCGTCTTTGGTCGCAAGCTCGGTCATGCGGAGCGAAGCCTGGTGAGCGAGTTACGCGAAGTACGTAACCGCTGGGCTCATCAAAAGTCGTTCAGCGTGGACGATACCTATCGCGCGCTCGACAGCATGCAGCGCTTTCTTAGCGCTATCTCTGCACCCGAAGCCGAGGAGATTGATAAGCAGAAGCAGCAGATCCTTCGGCAACGCTTTGACGAGCAGGCGAAGCGCGAAACCAAACGCGCCGCCGAAGCTCCTGTTGAAGGGCGTCCGGCGGGTGGGCTGAAACCATGGCGCGAAATCATCACTCCTCATCCTGACGTTGCTTCAGGTCGCTACCAACAAGCCGAGTTTGCCGCCGATTTGAGCCAAGTGCATCGTGGCGAAGGAACTGACGAATACAAAAATCCAAAGGAATTTTTTCAACGGACGTTTGTCACCGATGGATTGAAACATCTACTCTCCAATGCGCTGAAACGCTTGGAAGCTGGGGAAGGCGATCCTGTTGTCGAACTCCAGACAAACTTTGGCGGTGGCAAGACGCACTCGATGCTGGCGCTCTATCATCTCGCCGCGAGCAGGGAGCTTAGTGAACTCTCAGGCATCGAGCCGATTCTGAAATCCGTTGGAATCGATCACTTCGATAAGCTGCCGCGCAGAGCAGTGCTCGTGGGGACAGCAATATCGCCGGGTCAGTCACATCGAAAGTCTGACGGAACGAACGTGAACACACTTTGGGGTGAGCTGGCCTGGCAGCTTGGCGAGGCCGCCGGCAATGCACAGAAGGCTTTTGCATTGGTTGCGGATGCCGACGCACGAGGCGTCAGCCCCGGTTCGAACAGCCTTCGGGATCTATTCACGCAGTGCGGGCCTTGCCTGATTTTGATCGACGAATGGATTGCCTTTGTTCGCCAACTCTATGGAGTCGACGGACTACCTGCAGGTTCGTTCGATGCGAACCTCACATTCGCTCAAGCACTAACTGAAGCAGCTCGGCAAGCTCCTAATACTTTGCTCGTTGCCAGTATTCCCTCATCCGACATTGAAATCGGTGGTCCAGCGGGACGTGAGGCATTGGAGCGACTCAAGAATACGTTTGGTAGGATGGAATCAACGTGGCGACCCGCGACAGCGGAGGAAGGGTTTGAGATTGTGCGCCGCCGGCTCTTTCAACCCATTACTGATCCTCACAAGTTTGCCGAACGCGACGCGGTCGTGCGCGCCTACATGGATCTGTACCGCAGCCAGCCGGCTGAGTTTCCGTCTGAATGTCGCGAAGGCGCATATGAGCGACGGTTGACAGCTGCCTATCCGATTCATCCCGAACTCTTCGATCGGCTTTATATCGACTGGTCGAGTCTTGACAAGTTTCAACGCACGCGTGGTGTGCTGCGTTTAATGGCAGCAGTGATTCACACGCTATGGGAGAGACAAGATGGAAGCCTGATGATAATGCCTGCCTCAATCCCGATCGATGCTCATAGTGTCCAATCGGAGTTGACGCGTTATCTGGAAGACACTTGGCTACCCGTGATCGAAAAAGACGTTGATGGTCTGGCGTCGCTACCGCTTCAGCTCGACAGGGCGAATCCTAATCTCGGCCGGTACTCGGCGTGCAGACGAGTGGCACGAACTCTCTATCTTGGTTCGGCTGCAACATTGAACACAGCGCAACGAGGACTCGAAGACAACCGGATAAAGCTCGGTTGCGTGCAACCGGGGGAGACAGTGGCAACGTTCGGGGACGCGTTGCGGCGACTTACGGATCAAGCTACGCATCTTTATGTCCATGGGTCGCGTTACTGGTTTTCAACGCAGCCAAGCGTTACGCGTCTGGCACAAGATCGAGCGAATGAACAGAAGGCCGATATTGTACTTGAGGAGGTAAGGCGACGACTTCGAGAGTATCGGGACCGCGGAGATTTTGCGAAAGTGCATCCGTGCCCTTCTCGTACCGACGTGCCGGATGAACGCGAAGCACGACTCGTAATTTTGGATCCGGAGTTTGCGCATTCCGCCCGCGCAACGGATAGCCCAGCACGGCAGGAAGCAGACCAGCTACTGAGTCAACGGGGTCAAAGCCCAAGACTCTACCGGAATTCTCTCGTCTTCCTTGCGGCGGATCGTAATCGATTAGCAGAACTTGATCAGGCCGTAAGGCAGTATTTAGCTTGGAAATCGATCGACGCTGAACACAAGACCCTCAACCTTGATGCGTTCCAATCAAACCAGGCCGAAACCAAACGGAAAGAATCCGACGATACAGTCAGACGCCGGATTCCTGAAACCTATCATTGGTTGTTGGTCCCAACTCAGCCCAGCCCACAAGGTGCGGTTGAATGGCAAGAGCTCAAGGTTAACGGTGATGACGCCTTGGCGGTCCGCGCCAGTAAGAAGCTCAAGACTGAGGAAATGCTCATCACGAAATACGCGGCGACTCTGCTTCGACGCGAGATCGACCGTATTCCGCTCTGGCGCGGCGATCACGTGACGGTGAAGCAGCTTTGGGATGACTTCGCGCAGTATCTTTATCTACCACGCTTGAAGGATAGTGAAGTCCTCTTAAGCGCGATCAGCGATGGGCTGTCACTGATGACTTGGGAGCAGGAAACCTTCGCCTACGCTGAAGGTTGGGACGAAGACCGCAAGCTTTACCGAGGACTCCGCGCCGGTAGTTATTCGGGAAGGATCGCTCTCGATAATAGCGGCGTTGTGATCAAGCCCGAGGCGGCGATTCGTCAGAGGAACGAGCAGGCGGCGGCGCAAGGTTCTGGTTCAGGCACGCCCCTAGTAGACACCGGCGGTCTCGCGACCCAGGCTGACGGAGGACTCTTTGCTGAAAGCGGCCTAACCGATAGAGGTATTGGCGAAGCGCCGGCGCCTGTTAAAGCCAGGCGATTCCATGGCGTAGTATCGATCGATGCGACTCGCCTTAGCCGCGACACGGGAACCATTGCTGAGGCAGTCGTGCAGCATCTTGCTGGGCTTATGGATTCGGAGGTCGAAGTTACTCTGGAAATCCGTGCCGACATTCCTGAAGGGGCTCCCGATGATGTAGTTCGGACGGTTACCGAGAATTGCAGAACGCTTAAGTTCGACACGTTTGGGTTTGAGGAGAGCTAGTCGCTCTTGAAGATTGAATCGCTGCGATGTTCAAGGCGTCTTCGTCACCCACCAGACATCCCGATTCGCCACTGTTACCTTCTCACGCCTTAAAGGCAATTAACGGAAAATATTGACTTGATCCTTGGTTGGCGATGGCTTTCCTACGGCCTTGCCAGCCTCGTAGAGCCCGTCTTCGGCGTTTTGCCGATCACTTCGTTCTGTCGTTGAACAAACCGCCTTTCTTATCCCATATACCAGTGTACGCAGGAAAACGGCCCAACGAAATGGAGGGCCAATTGAATAGGAGATTTCATGAGCAGCCACTTACAGCAACCTATCAACGAACTCGCCGCTGGTTCCATTCTTGGAAGCATTGACGTGCCAGAATCCGTTCATATCGACATTTTCGTCACAGACTCTGATTCAGTCCGGGAATTAACGATTCGACAGTTGGGTCGGGACCGTGATGAATACACACTGAGCGCTCTTCGAATCGGTATTCTGTCTCTGAAGCACGCTCGCGGCCAAATCGACGCCGATGCTGTGAAGCGCGAGGGCGACCGGCTGCTAGAAGATTTGGGGAACTCGTTTGAGAGTTATCGCACCCAACTTCACGAGAATGTGACAACCGTTTTGAAGGAGTATTTCGACCCTAATAATGGCCGATTCCAGGAGCGACTGGAACGCTTAGTCCGAAAGGATGGAGACCTTGAGCAGCTGTTGAGGCGGCAGATTGGGGTCGACGGTTCAGAACTGGCAAAAACCCTCGCAGCTCATGTCGGCGAGAATAGCCCGATAATGAATCTGCTCGACCCCGAAGAGTCGACGGGTCTCGTTCAAGCGGTTCGGAATTCAGCCGAAGAAGTATTGCAAACCCAGCGCGAGATAATTCTGGCTGAGTTCTCATTAGATAATAAGGAGAGCGCGCTGAACCGGATGATAGCCGAACTCACGGAAGAGAACGGAAGGCTGACGGGAGACTTGACGAAAAAGGTCGATGAGGTTGTTAAGGAGTTCTCGCTCGACGAGGAAGACTCTGCGTTGAGCCGGTTGGTTCGCAAAGTGGAAACTGCCCAGCGCACTATTACCAATGAGTTTTCGCTAGATAATGATGGCTCTGCGCTCTCCCGCATGTCGATTCTGTTGAATGATGCGACCGAGGCGATTCACAGCAATTTGACTCTGGACGATGAAGGTTCCGCGCTCGCTCGCCTAAAGCGCGAACTCGTCGAAATCCTCAAAGGACATCAGGAGCAAGCCACGTTTTTCCAGAAAGAGGTGACGTCCGCGCTCGATGTAATGAAAGCCCGACGCGAGGAATCGCTCCGCTCGACAATTCATGGGCGTCAGTTTGAGGAGGTGGTGACGGAATTCGTACGGCATGAAGCTGAAAAGGCTGGAGACATTGCAACAGCCACCGGCAATACCACCGGCGCGATAAAGAATTGCAAAGTGGGTGACGCAATGGTCGAGCTTGGTCCAGACTGCGTGGCTGAAGGGACGAAGTTTGTAATCGAAGCGAAGGAACACGCTTCATACGACATTGGCAAGGCGCGGGCAGAGATTGAGACCGCTCGGAAGAATCGGGGCGCTTCAGTAGGCGTGTTTATCTTCTCAAAAAAGACCGCGCCAAGTAGTCAGGAACCACTGCTCCGCTACGGCAACGACATCTTTGTGGTCTGGGATGCCGAGGACATGAGCAATGATGTGATTCTGAAGTCAGCTCTTTGCCTTGCCAAGGCACTCTGTGTCCGGGAGTCCAAAACGCGCGAAGCTGAAGCGGCAGATTTCCAGGCCATCGACTGCGCTATTCTGGCAATCGAGAAGGAAGCGAAACGTTTGGATGCGATGAAGACCTGGACCGAGACAATCACGAGCAACGGTGGAAAGATTCTGGAAGAGGTGCGAAAAATGACAGCCGCGCTGGACCGTCAAATGCAAATTCTACGGGATGCGATTTCCGGGCTGAAACAATCGGCGATTCAGGAGAGTTGATTTACACTCGCCGTGGAAACATTATTTGAAGGGGGTCGGCATCAACTGGTAACGACCTAGCCGGTTGCAAAATATCAAGTGCTCATTCAGCATGAACTCGCGATGCGCGATCTACTCTTTATCAGTCATGCAAATCCAGAGGACAACGAGTTCACACTCTGGCTCACATTGCAACTTGCAAAAGAAGGCTACAAGGTATGGTGCGATCTCACCGGCTTCTTAGGAGGTGAGGACACGTGGCGCGACATCGACAAGCTTATTCGAGAGAAAACCGCGAAGTTCCTTTATGTCCTTTCGCGAACATC
>WNGA01004022.1_pt1 | contig 21811 bp, 23 predicted proteins | sample 5400061 | NCBI WGS metagenome assembly WNGA01 (sample SAMN13153366, study PRJNA577476) | soil metagenome | isolation source: 100 cm soil or saprolite under grassland replicate 2 | place: USA:California | collected 2016-06-15
GCTCTTGGGGTTCGTGAGCCTCCTGCTCCACGCCGTATGGTCTCCAGTGGTTGACGGCACGACCAGCAGGTTCTACCGCATTTCCCTCGACCCCACCAAACCCGCGAACTACTCAGAACTGATCAAGCCGAGACCCTGCACCAGCACCCCAGACGGAGGACCAGGTGCCCCGCAGGTCCCAACCACGTCAGCGGCATACGGTCCCTGGATGTCAAGCCCTGGCCTCACGTAGTCCTCACCGAACGTTCACCTTGTCCTCATCTTTCGGCCCAGACATGGTTTGATTGACGATGCGGGCGAGCAGCCCGTTCTCGCAGAAACGCGGGAGGACCCGCATGGTGGGAGCTTCGGCCCTGCTCCGGATGGAGCGGGTCAACAAGCATTTCGGTGAGCTTCACGTGCTCCAGGACGTCGACCTCGAGGTCGACGCCGGCGAGGTCGTCATCGTGCTCGGCCCCTCCGGCTCGGGCAAGTCCACCCTGTGCCGGACGATCAACCGTCTGGAACCGATCGACAACGGCACCATCCTGCTCGACGGCCGGCCGCTGCCGAGCGAGGGCAGGGAGCTGGCCCGCTTGCGCTCGGACGTGGGCATGGTGTTCCAGCAGTTCAACCTGTTCGCGCACAGGAGCGTGCTCGACAACGTGACGCTCGGGCCGGTCAAGGTGCGCGGCCAGTCCCGCCGGCAGGCGGAGCGCCGCGCCCGCGAGTTGCTCGCGCGCGTGGGCGTGGAGGACCAGGCCGCCAAGCTGCCGGCGCAGCTCTCCGGTGGGCAGCAGCAGCGGGTGGCGATCGCGCGGGCGCTCGCCATGGACCCCAAGCTGATCCTGTTCGATGAGCCCACCTCCGCGCTCGACCCGGAGATGATCACAGAGGTCCTCGACGTGATGCGCGACCTCGCCAACGCCGGCATGACCATGGTGGTAATCAGCCACGAGATGGGGTTCGCCAGGTCCGCGGCCAACCGGGTCGTGTTCATGGACCACGGCCGCATCCTCGAGCAGGCTCCGCCCGACGAATTCTTCACCAGCCCGAAGACCGAACGCGCCAAGGACTTCCTGTCCAAGGTCCTGAGTCACTGAGGAGAGGTGGGGTTGACATGAGAGCGCGGCGTTTCCTTGGTCTGCTCGCGGCAACGATCGCTCTGGCGCTCGCCGCGACCGCATGCGGCGGCGACTCCGGCGGCGGCAACGCCAACAAGGCGAGCTTCCCCGAGGACTCGACCATGGCCAAGCTCCAGCAGGCGGGCAAGGTCACCATCGGGACCAAGTTCGACCAGCCGCTGTTTGGCCTCAAGAACCTCGAGGGCAAGCCCGAGGGCTTCGATGTCGAGATCGCCAAGATCGTCGCCGGCGAGATGGGCATCTCGGCCGACAACATCCAGTGGGTGGAGACCGTCTCCGCCAACCGGGAGCCGTTCATCCAGCAGGGCAAGGTCGACTTCGTGGTAGCCACCTACACCATCAACGACAAGCGCAAGCAGGTGGTCGACTTCGCCGGCCCCTACTACGTGGCGGGCCAGGACATCATGGTGAAGAAAGGCAACCCGCTGGGCATCCGGGGGCCGGACGACCTCGCCGGCAAGCGGGTCTGCTCGGTGACCGGTTCGACCCCGGCCGAGAACATCCGGACCAATTACCCGCAGGCCAAGCTGACCGAGTTCGACGTGTACTCCAAGTGCGCGGAGGCGCTGAAGAACGATCAGGTCGACGCGGTCACCACCGACAACGTCATCCTGCTCGGGCTGATCTCCAAAGACCAGGAGTCTTTCGAGCTGGTCGGCAAGACCTTCACCAAGGAGCCCTACGGCATCGGCGTGAAGAAGGGCGACACGCAGTTCCGCAACTTCGTCAACGACGTGCTGGAGAAGGCCAAGGCGGACGGGCGCTGGATGCAGGCATGGGAAGCCACCGCTGGCAAGGTGGCGACCGAGCAGCCTAGCCCGCCGGCGGTCGACCGCTACTGATCCGCGTTGGGGGCCGGGGCGTGGACGCGGTCATAGGCAACCTCGATCAGTACTGGCGGGGTTTCCTGACGACGCTCGAGCTGACGGCGCTGTCGTCGGTGATGGCGCTGGCGCTCGGCACCGTGCTGGCGGCGATGCGAGTGTCGCCGGCCCCACCGCTGCGGGCAGCCGGCACGGCCTATGTGGAGATCGTGCGCAACACCCCGCTCACGGTGGTGTTCTTCTTCGTGGTCTTCGTGCTGCCGCAGGTCGACATCCGCCTCGGGTTCTTCGTCTTCGCGGTGATCGCCGTGACGGTCTACCACGCGGCGTTCTTCTGCGAGGCGGTGCGCTCTGGGATCAACTCCGTGTCCGCCGGCCAAGCGGAGGCCGCCCGCTCCATCGGGTTGACCTTCGCCCAGTCCCTGCGCCTGGTGATCCTGCCGCAGGCGTTCCGCACCGTGATCCCGCCGCTGATCAACGTGGTCATCGCGCTCACCAAGAACACCTCGATCGCGGCGGCCTTCGGCACGCTCGAGCTGACCGCGGTCGGCATCCAGCTGGCCAACGCCAATGCTGATGCGGTGATCCCGCTGCTGATCGGCACCGCGGTGTGCTACCTGGTGATCACGCTGCCGGCGGGATGGCTGGCGGGGGTGCTGGAGCGCAGGGTGGTGTTCGTGTCGTGAGCGTCCCGGTGCTGTTCGACGTCGCCGGGCCGAGGGGCCGGCGCAGGATCGCGGTCAGCGGGACCATCGGGGTCTTGGTGATCGGCGCGCTCCTCGGCTTGGCGGCGACCCGCCTGGCCAGCAAGGACGCCTTCGACGCCGACTTGTGGCGGGTGCTGACCCGCGGCGACGTACTGCGCCTGCTCGGGCGCGGGCTCGTCGCCACGCTCGAGGTCGCGGGCATCGCCATGGCGCTGTCCATGGGCCTCGGCGCGCTGCTCGCGGTTGGCCGCCTGTCGCCCCGGACCTGGATCTCAAGACCCGTCGGGGCCTGGGTACAACTCTTCCGCGGCCTGCCGTTGCTGCTGCTGATCTTCTTCGTGTTCCTCGGACTGCCGCAGCTCGGCGTCGACGTGCCCACGCGCTGGGCGCTGATCATCGGCCTGACCCTCTACAACAGCGCGGTGATCGGCGAGATCTTCCGCGCCGGAATCCTCTCGCTGCCTCTCGGCCAGACCGAGGCGGCCTACGCCATCGGCCTTGGCCGCGGTCAGGCGCTTCGCCTGATCCTCCTGCCGCAGGCCGTGCGCCGGATGCTGCCCGCACTGGTGAGCCAGCTCGTCACCCTGCTGAAGGACACCTCGCTCGGCTTTGTGATCGGCTACACCGAGCTGCTGCGAAACGGCCGCACCGCGGTCGAGTTCCTTGGCGGCAGGTACTCGATCCCGATCTACACCGGCATCGCCGTGGCCTACATCGCGGTCAACGCCAGCCTGTCATACGCGGCCCGCCGGCTCGACCTTTCCACGCGCCAGCGTTATGGCCAAGCGGTCGTGACCGTGCAGCGAAGCGCTGTAGACGAGGCGGCGTAGCGGGTCAGCTGTCACGCACGGATCTGTGGGAGCCCGGGGGTGAGTTCCCCCTGGCCACCCGGCGACCTCCTGGCAAGCGTGAACACCGTGCCGATGGTCTGGTATGAGAAGCCGCTGATGGATCGAGGCTGGGAGCCGTGCACAGATCCCAAAACCGGCGTGCCCTCGACGCCCGTTTCCCTTTGCCCTCCAGGATCGAATGGACCTGTGGTGTGAGGCGTATTCGTGGCGCCACCGGCATCGCCATGCCGTGTCTGAGCGACGAAACGGGTGGTACGGACACAAGGAGGGTGACGTGCCGATATCGCTATGCTGGCCAAGGGGGCCCGGTCCGGCACGGTGCGTGGTGCGCCGCCGTGACCGTGGGAGGGTGGCGGTGGCAGCAGCGGTTGGACGCGCCGCCACAGCGCGTCGGGCAGGAGCCGTTCGCCAGGGTGGTCATGGCCGGGGATGATCCCACAACCGGCGTAATCAGCGCGTAGCACCCAAGCGCGCTGGAAGACCCTATCCGGCTCAAGCCCAGAACCGGAAGAACCTGAGTCCCAGGCGCACGAGGAATTCCGACACGCCGAGCCACCGCAACACCTGGAACACCTGCTGGAAGAACCAGCGGTTCAGCTCCGGGATCCACAGCAACCCGACCAACAGCAACAAACCCAGGCCGCTCAACGGCGCAAGCGAGCGCACCCGGCGCCACGGCAGCCACGGCGCAACCATCCCATAGCCATCCAGCCCAGGGAGCAGCAGGCTCAGCAGGATCGCGGTCACCTGCAGGAACACAAGGAACGCAACCCCACTCCAAAACGCCAGCTGCGTGCCGGCGCGGGGGCCGACCAGCACCAGCACGGCCAGCAGCGGCAGCGCAACGATCACATTGGCAAGCGGACCAGCCGCCGATACCAGTGCCTGCCGAAGCCGACTGGGGTACGCGTCGGGTCGACCCGTACCGCCCCACCCGGCAGACCAAGGCCGCCCACCAGCACAAACAGCAGCAGCAGCGCGCTGCTCAGCAGCGCGTCGCTGTAGCGCAGGGGGTTGAGCGTGAGATAGCCCTGCTCCACCACGCTGCGGTCACCACTGCGGTAGGGGCCACGTAGGCATGCGCGAACTCGTGCAGGCACAGCGACACCAGCCAGCCAGCGGCGACGAACACGAACACGCCGATGTCCGGGTTGCCCCACCCGGTCCAGGTGACCCAGCCGCCAACAACGAGGGGCCACGACCAGCGCCACAAAGATCAGACTCGGTCGTCTCATGATCGAAGAGATCGTCGATGTCAGCGACCGCGACCCTACCTTATGGGCGTGACGTCCTGCTTTGCGGGTCTCACCGCCTGGCCCGGCGAAGTGCTCGACCAGACCAGTAGGTCGTTCACCAGTAGGTCGTTCCAACCGGCTCCCTACCAGGTTCCGGAATGTCCTCTATTATAAATATGAGGTAGATACATCTCTCCGAACTATTCATCGTGAATAGGAGAGGAGTCGGCCCAGCGTTCCAGCAGGCTGGCCAACAGCTCAGCGAGCAACTCGACCGCACGGCGTTCCTCCTCGGGGCCAAGCGGCACCAACTCCGGCGGGAGGACGACTAGCGGCTCCTCCGGTACGTCGCGGTCTGTGCGCCGATGCTCGCCGTTTGATCCCGCCGCGCGGGAGGAAGCGGATGGTGGCGGCGACTTCACAGCTCCCGGCGCCGTTCCGATGCAGCTTGGCGGTCGGCCGTGGTCACCCGGTATGCGCCCTCCACCCATCTGGCCGGGCGGGTTGCCACCCGGGGTCGCGTCACTCACCAAGCGCCTCAGGAGGGCGTGTCATGACACCAACAGCGGCCCAGATCGGCCTTGGTGTTGACCCTTGCAGCCATGGAGCCCGCCGCTCACCTGCCCAGCCTTCCGCCGACGAGCCAGGGGCGCAGGATCGGCAAGACATGGACGGCCTGCATGGCCTGGGTGTGGTCCAGCCCCTCCAGCACCTGCACCTGCCAGCCGAGGGCTCCGAGTTCGGCGCGTCGGTGCACGACCGGGCCGGCGAGGCTCACGTGCACCCCGCCCCAACGCTCGCCGTAGCCGATCTCGTCCGCCGAGCCCACAAAGCACAGGCGCGGACACCTGATCTGCGCCTGGGCGTCGCGGTCGTCGAACCCTTGCAGCGCCTGGTAGAGGGTGACGAACTGGCGCGTCTGCGCCTTAGTCAGCGACACCTCCACCTGCGACCAGTCCGGCTCGCCCGGTGGTTCATCCGATGGTTGCGAGGTCGTCACGGTGCTGCGCGCCGAGCTGGCCATCGCATGGGTCGCCATGGTGACACGCAACATCTGCGTGTACGGAACCCGCCCATGACCAGCGCCGCAAGCCGGTCGGTCCGGATCGCAAGCTGCAGCCCGGCAAGCGCAAGCCAAGAGTAGCCGTAGTAGGCGAACCGATCGGCACCGGCGGCATCGGCCACGGCCAGCAGGTCGCCGGCGACGTTGGCCGGCGTCAGGGTGTCCGGTTTCGGCACCTGCAGGACCTGGCCTTCGTAGTCGAACGCGACCACCCGGAACGCGTCGCTGAGGCCGTCGATCAGGGAGCGGCCAAGGGCCGGGTCAGCGCCCCACCTTCGCAGCTCCTCGGCCTGCGCTCCCTCGACCGGCCGCGGGTTGACCGGCAGCAGCAGCTTGGGTCCACGACCGTGGACCTCCACGGCGATGGTGCTTGCGTCGTGCAGTCGTGCCTCAGGCATGGCGTCGTCTCCGTCTTCGAGCCATCGCAGCGGCAGGCAACCCAGGACGTCGCAGAGCCTACGGCATGATCCCCCAGCGGCCCCAGCGGCCGCATCCTCATCGGGGGGCGCTGGACCATCACCCCCTTTGTCGAGGCGTGCGCCGGCGCGCACCAGCGCGACCAGTCCTGGCCCAGACCGGCGAGAAGGTCGACTCGATCGTTATCTTGAGGCTGCCGTGGTGACAGCTCTCTGACCAGGAGCGTTGCTTCGTGGATGGTGTGGGCGACGCGGCTTGGTTGGCGGCACAGGCAGACGCGGGGGCGATGTGGATCGTTACCGGATCGATGCCACGGCCGCTGCGGTGTCAGGAGGCGCGGCTGAGGAAGCGAGCAAGGAGCTCGCGCGGCTGGAGACTCGAGCGGCCAGGGTGGATCCTCACCCAGGAATCCGACCCGGCGAACCGGACGCCCTGCTCCCACAGCGACCCGGCCAGGATCCTCCCGACCTGGCGGCCGATCACCACGCGTTCCTCTGGCGTCACGTCGAACTGCTCCCAGCCCTCGAGCGGCAGCTCGTCCGGACGCCAGTCGTCGGCATCGATCAGCCGGTCGCCGGTCTCGGCTAGCCGCTCGACCACCGCCGGGTAGGTGACGCCCAGCTCGCCGAGCAGCCGGCTGGCCGCGGTGCGTCCCATGAGGAGAGCGAGCAGGTAGTGCAGCGTGCTGATGCGCCCGTCACCCTGGATCGGGTGCTGGCCTGTCTGCTGGCGGGCCAGCTCGTCCAGCGTTGCCACGGCTGGGGTGGGGACCTCCGCCGTCTCCAGCGGGTCGATCGCCTCCACGCGCTCGCGGTGGGGCAAGGTGGCGAGCCGCTCGACGGCCAGGGCGTAGCTGACACCCAGGCGGCGCAGCTGGTCGGCGGCGTCCTGCCAGAGCATGGCGACGATGAGGTGTTCGGTGCCCACGTAGGGGGCGCGGGTCTCGGCGGCGATGCGCTCGGCCTGGTCGACCACGAACCGCAGGCTGCCGATGAGGCGTGGCTCGGCGGGGGCGGGCGCTGTGGGATCGCGCCTGCGGTAGGCGGACAGCAGCTTGGTGGAGAGCGTCCTGGCCTGCTCGGTGGCCAGGCCGCAGGCGCGCAGCAGCGCCGGGCCGCTGGCGTGCTCGTCGTCCCACTGCCCCAGGATCGCGGCCAGCAGCAGGTCCGTGGAGCCGGGCGTGGGATCCCCGGCGTCGCGTGCCAGTGCGCGGGCAGTGTGCAGGGCGTGGCGTGCCTGCTCGCTGAGGTACCAGCCGGCCATGGCGCCTCCCTTTGGCCGATCGGGCGCGGGTGCTGACCGCCCACGGCCCTTGTGGCCACGATGGTAGGCCCGACACGGCATTGCAAGAACCTCACCCGCGTGGCCGATGGCAGGTCGCGGATCGGTGCGCCACCTCAGTCGGCAGTTCCCTGCCTGCGACGGGCACGTGGAGAGGCGGCGATCGACTCTCGGTGAAGATCCGGGTTCTCGATGACCTTTCCGATGCGGTGCGTGCCCTTGCCCGGTTCGGTTGGCTGGAGGAGGACAATTGACGCCGGCCCAGCTGGCGCTCAGCCTGGCGCCAGACGCGCCAGAGGAGGCAGCAGTGTCGGGCGGTGACGATCCCGTGGTGACGAGCTATCGGATGCACGCGCTGTATCGAGCGCAGACCATCGTCCTGTCCGCGATCTTCTCGCCATCTTCCTCGCGCTGATCGTCCTGTCCGTGGCGGGACGATGGTGGGGTGTATTCCTGTTCCTGGTGCCGATGCTTGCGGGCCTGTGCTGGATTTTGAACTGGTGGCTACGGTGCGTCAGCTACCGGGTCGACCTTCGGGAACGGACGCTGCGCTGGTGGGCGCCACTGCGCAGCGGTGAGATCCCGCTGAACCAGCTCCGGTCTGTGGACCCGTCCCGGCACCGATTCAACACCGCGGACTTCGTGTCCGTGCACACCGGTCGCGTGCCGGTCCTGATCCGGCGCGGTTTCGCCGAGTTCGTCGCGGAGGTCCAGGCCGCCGCGCCGCATGTGACGGTGACGTCGAACCGGTACAGCCGGATGGTCGAGCGGCTGCCCGGGTCCAGCGGCTTCCGACGCGATGCCTCGGGAGGCGGCTAACCTCGGCAAGGCCCGCCAGCCCGCGCCGGCCCGCGGTTCCGGCAGGCCTGATTCGGCCCACCGGTCTCCAAGCTTTCTCTGTGACCGTGGGTTACGGCGACATCGAGCAAGGCTTCGGCTTTCTCAAAGATCAGTTCGGTTAAGCCTGCATCCGCTGCCCGATGCTGCACCCGACCCACTCCAAGAGCCCCGCCTGCAGGCCATCATCACCAACCTGGAGGACCGCATCGACGAGGCGAACCAGCGCGGCTGGCTCGGCGAGGTCGACGGGCTCCAGGTCAGCCTCGCCAGCGCCCGCCACAAGCTCGAGCAGATGCGCAAGCTCCTGGCCCAGCCACCGGTCGTGCCCCTCGGCACCCCGACGATCTGGCGGCCGCAACGGCCTGCGCGGCAGTGAGGGCCCGCATGCGGTCGTGGCCGACCGGCATCGTTGCACGCGGCCCAGCGGGAGTTGCACCCGGCCGGCATCGTGATATCGTGATATCATTATGCCGGCAGAGCAGCCAGGCAAGACCAAGAACATGCTGCTGCGGCTGGACCCCGAGCTGGCCGAGCGGCTGCAGGCGGTGGCACAGGTGGAGGGCCGCTCGATCTCCGAGGTGGCCCGGGAGGCCATCGCCGCGCTGGTCGAGCAGCGCCGCGGCGACCAGCGGTTCCTCAAGCTGCTGGACGACAACCTCGCGCGGCACCAGCGCCTGCTGCGGCTGCTACGGGACGACCAGCCGTGATCACCCTCCAGGTGGCCGACCTGGTCGTCATCGCCGGCCGGGCGCTGGGGGTGGACAGCGCCGCCGCGCTCGACCTGGTCGACCTGCCGGCCGCCGAGGCCGCGCTGGCCGCCACGCCACCCGAGCACGCCTACCACGACCCCGCCAGCCGGGCCGCCGTCCTGCTGCACGCCCTGGTGCGCCACCACCCGTTCCGGCGCGCCAACCAGCAGCTCACGTTGCTGGCCACGCTGCAGTTCTTGGCGCTCAACGGCTGGCAGGCCGACCTGGAACCACCCCAGGCGGCCAAGGCAGTGGTCGCCGAGCTGGCCGCGGGCACGCTCGACCCGACAGGCCTGGCGGACTGGCTGGCGCCCCGACTGCGGCCCTGTGACGACACCGACCCCTGCGCGAAGGAGGCACCGATGCGACGCTGGCTGCCCGGCCGCAAGCGACCCACCCGGCCCAAAGACCGGTTCGCGCGGTTCACCGACCGGGCGCGCCGGGCCACGGTCGTGGCCCAGGAGGAAGCCCGGCTCCTCAACCACAACTACCTCGGCACCGAGCACCTCCTGCTCGGTCTGCTCCGCGAGCGCGACGGCATCGCCGCCAAGGCGCTGGCGTCGCTCGGCATCTCCCTGGAGGCCGTCCGCGCCCAAGTGGAGGAGATCATCGGCCGCGGGACGGCGGCACCGACCGGGCACATCCCGTTCACGCCCAGGGCCAAGAAGGTTATGGAGCTGAGCCTGCGCGAGGCGCTGCAGCTGGGCCACAACTACATCGGCACCGAGCACATCCTGCTGGGCCTGCTCCGCGAGGGCGAGGGTGTCGCCGCGCAGGTGCTGGTCAAGCTCGGCGCTGATCATGCCCGGCTGCACAAGCAGGTGCTGCGCCTGCTGGACGGCACGCCGGGCGACGAGCGCGAGCCACCCAGCGGCCCGGCCTATCCGCTGCCCTCCCACCCAGGCCCTGCGGCTGGCCTTGACTATTACGACCAGCAGCTTGCCGACGTGCGGCGGGCAAAGGACGCGGCGATCGCCGCGCAGGAGTTCGACACCGCCGACGCGCTGCGCGTGGCCGAGAAGCAGCTGCTGGACCGGCGCGCGCAGCGGCAGCAGGTGGAGCAGATGTGGACAGCCGGGGTGGACCTGGACGCGCTGGTCGAGGAGGACCAGCGGCTGCACCTGGATGCCGGGCGAGAGGGTGTTCGACCCCTTCGCCTCGACGCGTTGGTCGAGGAGAACCGGCGGCTGCACCAGCAGGTCGAGCGTCTGCTGGGTCTGCTGCGCCAGCACGGCATCGAGCCAGACGGCGGCACGCCCCAGACCGCATGAACCGCCCGCAAACCATGGCGCACGAAGTCCGCGACGATCCGCCGTCGTAGTCCGGGGAGGGTCCTGTTGTCTGCACCAGTCAAGGGCAATCAGGCGCGCCGGGGTACGCTCGGGCAGTGATGCTCGATGGGCGAGCCGCAACAGCTGACCCTCGGCGAGGTCGAGGCGGTCGTGCGCCCCCTGCTTGGCCCCGTGGTCTCGGCGCGGCTGCTCGAGCAAAAGCACCGCAACCAGGTCTTCGCCGTGGGCGACGACGCGATCTTCAAGGCCTACCTGTGGGACGGTGTGGCCAGGCAGGCACGCAAGGTCGCGACGCTGCGGTGCCTGGAAGGCCGCGGCCTGCCGGTGCCGCGGCTGGTCGGCCACGGCGTGTTGGCCAACGGGACGCCGTGGACGCTGGAGACCAGGGTCGTCGCCGGGCATGTCCGGCCGACCCGGGCCGAGCTGGACACCCCGGACGGCTGGGAGTTTCATCGGGCGCTCGGGCGCTGGCTGCCCACGCTGCACGCCTTCGGCGGGTTCCCCTGCTTTGGCACCTGGGACGCGGGCGGGCCGGCCACGCTGGCCGCGCACGTGCTGCCCCGGGCCAGGGCCGTCCGTGCCCACGCGGCCGCGCTCGACTGCGTCCCGCGGGTGCTGCTGCGCCGCGCCGACCAGGAGCTGGAGCGGCTCGAGCCGGCCATCCGCGCGGCCGACTGGCTGCGGCCACGGCTGCTGCACGGCGACTACGGCAGCAGCAACGTCACCGTCGGCCGGACTGCCGGCGGCCGCCTGGGGGTGGTGGCCGTGTTCGACTTGGAGTCCGCTGCCCCCGGGGATCCGGTAGAGGACTTCGTTCCGACCGCCGACCATGGCCTGGAGTCGCGGATCTTCACCGCGTTCGTGGCCGGCTACCTGGACCAGGGCCGGCTGGATCCTGACGCGCCACAGCGGTTTGCGTTCTACCAGCTCGAGCACTGCCTGGACGTGCTCGGCTGGGCCTACCAGGCCGACCGGGAGTGGTTCGCGCAGGCGCAGCGGCTGATCGAGCAGGTGCTGGCCGGCGGCCGGCCGCGGTTGGCCTGACGCGGCGGTGGGCGCCGCCCTTCCGTGCGGCCGGCCGGGCCGGGAAGATGGGGCATGCTCGTGGAGCCGAACCTGGATCGTGCGGTGGTGGCCGCCGCCCTGGAACGTGCGTACGGGCTGGCCGGGAGCACCGTGCGGTTCATCCCCAGAGGGGAGACTGCCTGGTGCTACCGGGCGACCGACTGCCAGGGTCGGGGGTGGTTCGTCAAGCTCGTCCGGTCGGGCGCCATCGCGCCAGCGCGGGTCGCGTTCGCCGTGGAGCTGGGCTGGGCTCTGGCCGATCTGGGGTTGCCGGTGCCCAGGCCGCTGCCCACCCTGGCCGGCGCGCTGTGGTCGTGGCTGGACGGGTCGCAGCTGACGGTGGTCGCCTTCGTCGACGGCGGGCCGCTCACCGATGAGGACCTCGCGGCTGCTGAGGTGGCGGGGCAGGCCGCCCGCTTGGTCGCCGCCGTCCACGGGTGCACCCCGGCGCTTGCCGTGCCCGTCCCCTTCGCCGAGGCGCTGGAGGTCAGCTCTGCTGCCGAGGGGCTGTGGCGCTGCCTGGCCAAGCTGGAGCAGGGCGGCGACGCCCACGGGCTGCTGGCGGAGGCCCGGGATCTGGTGCGGCCGCAGCGGGCGGGCCTGCTGGACCGGCTGGCGCGCCTGCAGGCGCTGGCGGACGCCGTCGGCTGCCGGCCAAGCGGCCGGGTGCTGTGCCACGGCGATCTGATCGGCGACAACCTGCTGCGCGATCGGGACGGCCGGCTGTGGCTGGTCGACTGGGATGGGGCCGCGCTCGCGCCCCGCGAACGCGATCTGGCCCTGTTCGCGGGTCCGGGGTTCGGGCGGTTCTTGGACAGCTACCAGCGCGACGCCGGCGACTGCGACCTGGACCCGGACCTGATCGCCTTCTTCCTGCTGCGCCGCAACCTCGACGACCTGGTCGACTGGCTGCTGGCCGTGCTCGCCAGCGACCAGCCCAAGACGCAGCGGCGCGCGGACCTGGACGGGGTGCGGTGGTGCCTGTCGCGCTGGGGCGCGCTCGAGGAGCGCATCCAGCACGCCCGCGCGCTGCTGACATGACGGCGACGCGGCCACGGACGCTGCCGCTGGCTGGTGCCCGCAGGCTGGTCGCCCGTTGCGGAACGGTCGGGTCCCGGCGGGTGGTTCCTCAACGACGCGTGCGGCAGCAACCAGTCGTGCCTGGACCACGAGCAGGTCAACGCCGAAGGCGACGGGCTGCGCGGCAACGTGCGGGTGCTCGCCGAGTCTCCAGGCGCCCCCGGCCCAGCCCGCAGTCTTACGATGGACCCCCGGGCGGAGCGTGCCAGCTGGACGCGCCGCGCGAGCAGCACCCAACGACCAGGGGTGGCGATGAAGGCTGGCAGGGCGGCCAGGGGGATCCCCCAGGTCCCCTGCTGCGTGGCGTGCGGCACTTGGGACGTTGAGGTCACCCGCCCGGGGTGGGCCGAGGGCGTGCGCGACTGGCTCGTCTCCGGCGGCCCGTGGCGCCCGCCGCGGTGGGTCTGCCGGCGGTGCGGGAAGATGAGCAGCGCCCGGAGCTTCGCGACGCTTCGCCCCTCCCAGCGAGGCTGGTGGTCGGTGCCCATCGAGCTGGTCCGGACCCTGCGCCGGCGGCGCACCATGATCCCGGTCCCGGCCACCTACCTGGCGGCGGCGGTGGTCGGGGCAGCGCTCGGTGTCGCCGCCCAGCTTGTGCTCGGCTGGCCCTGGTGGCTGGTGGCCGCCGCGGTGGTCGTGGCGGTGTGGCTGTTCTTCTTCTCCACCGCGTTGTGGGGTGGCGGGGGTTGGAGCCAGCCGCTTGCCACTGACCTGCTGCGGGTGGTGCGTCCTGGCCGGGCTATGGAGCGCGACCAGCGGCAGCAGGTCGAGCGGTTCCGGACCGCCCCATTCCCCCTGCACGGCCTGCCGCCCGCCTGGCCGGGGCTGCGCCACCTCGGCGGGTGGGCCGGGAGCTGGTCCAAGGGCCGGCCGGTCACCATCGAGCTCGACCTCGGCCACGGCGACCCGCTCGCCGACCAGGGGCCGCAGCTCCGCGTCGGGGTCAGCGTGGAGCGCGTCGACGGGGATCCGGGGATGCCCGTACGGTTCGAGAGCCGCCGCAGCCTGGCCGAGGATCTGTGGCTGCAGGCCGCGTCCACCGCCGACGACGCCGCCGAGCACTGGGACCGGATCGCCAGCATCCGAAGCCGGCCCGACCCGGCCTGGTCGCAGGTCACGATCCCGGTGGATGGCCGGCCGGTCGCCTTCGCGTGGCTGGGCGAGGGCCGCCACTGGGTCGCCTGGGCCGAGCTGGATGATCGCACGCTGACCCTCCACGCCCGCGACCTGCCTGTCGGGTCGGTCGAGCTGGTCCGGGTCACCGACGTGGAGCCGTACATCGAGGGCACGCGCCGCCTGGAGGAGGTCTTGGCGCGCCACCATGCCCAGGACGGCTAGCCGGGCGCGGCTGGTCGCCAGCTGGAGCGCGTGGCCGCCTCCACGCCGCCCCACCAGTCGGGCGCCTCGGGCGATGCTGGCGATGCGGAGGTGGCCGAGGCTGACCGCAGGCGATCCGAGGAGGCCGCCATGCTGACCGACGAGCGGATCGACCACTACCGCACCTTCGGCTACGCGGTCCTGCGCCGTCACCTGCGCGACGATGAAGCCGACAGGCTGCGCCGCGAGGTCAAGACGGCCCAGCGGGACGCCTTCGGCCCGCGCCTTGACGAGCGCTCGTTCGCGGGCGGCATCCCCGGGCACTACCAGCCGATGATGAGCCGCCAGCGCACCCCGATCAGCCTGGCCATGATCGAAGACGAGCGCTTTCTTGGAGCGGCCGGCGAGCTGGTCGGCGGCCGCGTGCTGCCCCCTATGCCGAGGGCATCCTCTACTTCGGCTCCACCCCGCTGCACCACGACGCCGGCCCAGGCGCGCAGGGCGTGAAGTTCGTCGCCTACCTGGAGCCGCTGACCGCTGACACCGGCGCGCTGCGGCTGCTGCCCGGCTCCCACCACCCGGGGTCACCGCCGCGCTCACCGGCTGGGTGCGTCGGCACCGCATCCACGACGACAAGACGTTGCGTGCCCAGGTGGCCAGGCTGCCGCTTGCGGTGATCGAGACCAAGCCAGGCGACGTGGTCGTGTTCGACTGGCACACCCGGCATGCCAGCCTCGGCGGCGTCGACCGGTTGCAGTGGACGGTCAGCTATGTCAAGGACCCGGCCAGCCCCGCGGACGTCGAGCGGTTCAAGGACATCGTCATCGACACGGGCATCAAGCTCGACACCGATCCCGACTACGACGCTCGTGCCTACCCGCACTACGACGAGCACTGGCTGGCTCCGGACCCGGCCAGCCCGACACGGACCGCGCTGAGCGAGCGCATGCGCGAGCTGCGGACGTTCGGACCAAGCGACCCGAGCTGAGCCAGCACCAGTTCGGAGAAAGTAGCGCGCATCCAGCACGCGCCACGAAACGCCGTACCCGAGTTCATCCAACGTTGCGAGGACGACCTGGAAGTCCTCGCCCTTGTTGCAGGTGAGCAGCCCGGGGACGTTCTCGAGCAGAAGCCAGCGTGGAGATAGGGGCGCCAATGACCCGGGCCAACTCGAAGAACAGCCCCGTGCGGGTGCCGGCGAGTCCGGCGCGGCGGCCGGCTTGTGAGACATCTTGGCAGGGCCAGCCGGCGCAGATGAGATCGACGGCTGGGCGGGGCTTGGCTTGCCACCAGTCGATGGTGGTGCGGACGTCATCGTGGCGCGCGACCTCCGGAAAGTGGCGGGTCAGGGTCGAGCGGCGGACCGGGTCGATCTCGACCTGGCCCGCGCAGCGCATGCCCAGCCGGGCAAGGGCCAGGTCGAAGCCGCCGATGCCGGCGAACAGCGACAGGAACGTCATCGGCGGCGGGCCGCTGCAGGGCGAGCGGGGGGTCATACGCCGCACACCCCCTGGCAGTCGTTGCCGAACCCGTCGGCATCGGCTGCGGCGGCGTCACTCGGGGAGAGGTCGACCTGTGTCGAGGGGACGCAGGGAGGGGTGCAGGAAGGCGTTGCCGCGCAGGGCCTGCTTGTGGATCGCAGCGGGATGGCCGTGGCGGATCGCGCGGTCGAAGGCGACCGCGTCGGCCCACTCCTTGGGGGACCGCTCGCGCAGCTCGCGCCATTGGCGATCGGAGTGGTACGGGCACGTTATTTGCGAATCTCCGGTGGCGATTGGTGGCCGCGGGGAGGCTTCTGGACTGGCCAAGGCCGTCGGCAGACCGAGATCTAAATCTAAAGCGCCTGGGTCGGGCTCCTTTGCAGTCCCGGGCACGCTGAGAAAAGCTGCCAGAATGTTCCTCGCGGAAGGGGAAGAGGATGCGACCCTCGAGGAGCACGCTGGCACGCACCATCGCCGTGGTGGTGGTGGTGCTGGGCGTCCTGGTGGTCGTCGGGCGCCAGTCGGGCGGTAGTCTGCGTTCTTCTCGTCCGCCGCCGGTGGCGACGGCGAGCTCGCCGACCGTGCCCCTGTCACCCTCGAGCACACTGTCGCCGGTGACGGCCCGTGTACGGCTCGGCGAGGTCACCGCGGTCACCGCCGATGGGGACGTGGTCTGGGCCGCGCATGGCTGCGCGATCGCCCGGGTGGACGCCCACACCGGCCGGGTGGCGGCCACGGTTGGCCTGCCACCTGTGCGCGGCGGCTGCTTTGTGGTCGGGATGGCCGTTGGCGGCGGAGCGCTGTGGGTGTCGCTGTCGGGCGAGCGGCTGCTGCGGGTCGATCCACACAGCAGCCGGGTGGTGGCCACGCTGGCGATGGCCGATCCAGTGGCGTCCCCGGCGGTGACGGCTGGCGGGGTGTGGGGGGTGTGCTGCTGGAGCGGGGTCAACACTCGCCACCCGGCGGGGTGGCTGGTTCGGGTCGACCCCGCCCGCAACCGCGTGGTGGTCAGGGTGCGGCTGCCTGGGCTGCCCACCGCGGTCGGGGTCGGCCCCAGCGGGGTGTGGGTGACGGGCGCGGGCGGGCCGATCTGGCGGGTCGACCCGGCCAGCGGCCGGGTGGTGGCAACCATCCGGGTCCCGGGCGGGCTGGGTGGCCTGCCCGGACGGGAAGGACCCGCTGGCCAGGCAGGGGACGTGCTGGTCGACGCCGACGCGGTGTGGGTGAGCAACCCGGTCAACGCCGAGGTGCTGCGCATTGACCCGCGGCGCGACCAGCTCCAGGGCCGAGTCTTCACTGGCGGGTCAGCGCTGGTGACGGCCGACGGCGCCGTGTGGGCGACCAGCAGCACCACCCTGGTGCCCCTGAACGGCCAGGTCAGGCGCGAGGTTCCGCTGGGCGAGCTGGGCGAGCCCGACGAATTCCTTGATGAGCAGGGCCAGCTCGCCGAGATCAGCGACCTTGCGGCCAGCCCGGGTGCGGTGTGGGTGGCTGCGCCAGCCGGGCTGTTCCGGGTCGACCTGGCGCGACTGCGCTGAGCCCATGGGTGATCAGAGCCTCGCTGCGGCGCCCAGTCGACCAGCGGCGTGACCGCGGCGCTCGCATGGGTGTCGCGCAGTTGGTGGCTTGCTTGGACTGGGCCGTGTCCGAACATCTGCGGTGGTCCTGCGCGCCTGGTCATGGCGCACCCCCGCCTTTGGGCAGGGTGTCGCGCAGGGTGGTCAGGGAGATGAAGGCGGGCTGGGTGCCGAGCTGGTTGGGGGTGGGGCCGGCGGGGGTGGGCACGTCGGCGAGGCGTTTGGCGAGCGCGGCGACGGCGTCGCGGTCGCCTTCCAGCGCGGCGCGTTCGTCGTCGGTGAGTTCCAGCTGCTCCAGCATCTGGTGGATGCCGTCCTTGACCGCCAGCAGCTGCCCGGCGTGGGACTGCTTGGGCAGGTAGAAGGGGCAGCGGGCGCAGGCCAGCCGGTGGGGGCACTTGGCGAAGAAGTCGTAGGTGCACCAGCCTCGCCCAGGTCGTAGTACGTCCACGGCTGCCCGCCACCGGCGGCGGCGCCCGGCAGGATGGTGTCGCGGTCGATGAGGACCTGGATGGTGCGCAGGTTGCGGGCGAAGTGGTCGGCCTTGTGGTAGGCGGCGGTGGGCTTGTGTTGCAGGATGGCGGCGTAGTGGCGGGTGGAGGCGGGGTGCTTGTGGCCCAGCCACTGCTGCAGGTCCGGAAGCGACAGCGGCTCGGGCGCGTTGAGGAGCTGGGTGGCGATGGTGGCGCGGGCGCGGTGGCTGGTGAGCGCGCCGCGGGAGTCTGACTCGGGGATCCCGGCCTTGTGGCACAGCGCGGGGATGAGGTGGTCGTTGAGGTAGGAGCCACCGACGAGCTGGCCGCGATAGCAGAACAGGAACTGGCGGTGCTGGCCGGTCTTGCGGTCGGCCAGCCGCGGCTGCGGAAGGCGGAGCTGCTGCCAGGCCCCGATGAGCTGGCCGACGATCGGGTCGACGGGCTTGTTGAACGGCCCGGAGGTCTTGTTGTGCGGCACGTGGAGCAGGCAGATCGGGTAGGGCTGGCCGGTGGTCTGGTCGTGGCCCTGGTCGAGGGTGATGCGGTCGGGCTCCAGGCGGCGGATCTCGTCGATGCGCAAGCCCGTAAACAGCCAGGTTGCGACCAGGGCGCGGACCATCTCGACCGGGTAGAAGGTGCGGCGATCGCCACCGGTGATGCGGGCGGCGGGGGTGGCGTACTCCTCGAGGTCCTCGGCGGTCAGCGTCAGCCCGGCGGCCATCAGCTTGGCCCAGGCCGCCTCGTCGATGATCCGCGGGTTGGGGCCGATCTGGGCGCGGACCGACAGCGGTAGGCTCAGCACTTGGCGCGGGTCGAACCGGGGGTGAGCCACTCCCACTCGATCAGGTCGCAGAAGAAGCTGCGCGGGGCGTCCACGCGGGTGGCCTTGCCGCGAGCGGTCAGCGGCTGGCCTCAGCTGGCGCGGTTGCGGTTGTTGGGCGCCCACTGGCCGCGGACGGCGGATAGGGTGTCGGCGACGTAGGCGGCGGCGATGTCACGGGTCCACCGGTCGGGGGAGACAGCTTCGGGGTGGGTGTCGGCCGCCCAGCGCCCGGCGACCAGGATGATCGAGAACATCCCGCGGACCGTGCCCAGCTCGTGGGTGGTCAGCCGCCGCCAGCGTTTGCGCCCACGCAAGCCACTCCGCTGGCACCGACGCAAGCGTCTGCGACCAGTGGCCGCGGAGGTTGTCGTTGCCCTTGATCGGCTGCGGGATGATGCCCTTGTGGGCCAGGACCCGCGAGACCTTGACCAGGCCCTTGCGACGCTGCCCACGTGGATACTCACCAGCCAGCGTTCGCAGCTGCTCCTCGGTGTGATCCGGGTGAGGTCGGTGGTGTCGCAGGCCAACAGCAGGTCGCACAGCGCGCAGCCGACCTGGTGCGCCATGGTCGCCTCGGCGGTGCCCCAGCCCAACAGCGTGGCCCGCGCCTCGGCCAGCGCGGCGTCCACCGCCTCGGCGCCAAACACCAGGCTCGCCAGGGCGTGGATGCGGAGCACGCCGGCGCGGCGGTGCAGCCGCCGATACCCGCCCAGCCGATGGGCCAGCGCGACCAGGTGCAGCCGCGCCTCGCGTTGGTGCTGGTCTGCCGTGTGCCGGTCAACTCCAGCCAGGCGTCCTCATCCCAAGCCCACCAGGGCTGCTGCCGGCGGTGCACCTGGGCCAGGACCAGGTTGCCGGCGTGGACGCCCAGCCGCACATCCCAGCCGCGGGTCGCCTGCTCGATCGGATCGACAAGCCGGCGGAGCTGCTGGTGCCGCTCGACGGTCAGCCGGGGCGAGTCGACCGCGAACACGCGGCCAAGCAGCGTCCGGATATCCCTCCGGTCGCGCAAGCTCGATCTTCGAAACGCGGACATCCCTTGTCGAGGGCATGTCACGGAGAGGGCGGGGTGGTGGGGTAGAGCCTCGTCGGAGTGCCGTCGAGGAAGTCACGTGGCTCGATGTGACACGAGAGGAACTCGTAGGGGAGGGTGATCGTCTCCTCCCCGGACTGCCGGGTTTCGTGGTGGTGACGTAGCGAGCACCACACGACGATGTCGGCGCCGTTCACGACCGTGCCGGGCCCGTGGAGGTAGGTGGTGTGGAGCACGCTGTCGTTGATCCCGACGGCGTAGCCGTCCTGCGCCGGGTCGTAGGCGAGGACCCACAGGTCGCCTGTGGAAGACACCTGGTCGGGAGCCATGTCGGAGCCAAGGACGATCTCATACGAGCGCAACTGCCCGTTGGGCTTCGGCGTGCGGTTGACGACCCGCCACTTGGTCGCCACGGCGTGGTTGGCAGTGCGGCGACCTTCGGTGGTGATGGTCGTCCACGTGTCGCTGCCCAGGTTGTTGTTGGGGTGGCTGAACTGCTGTACGGCGTTGTTGGCGGCGCCGGCGATGTCGAAGTCCAGGCGGAGGTAGAAGTTGTGCACGTGGTTGGATCGCTGCGCGACCTTGGTGAACAGCACCCCGCCCAAGCCGACACTCGCTTCGATGGAGCCGTCGGCGCGGAACTCCCAGCGGTGCACGTACTGGTAGTTGACGCACTGGAACTTGGCCCAGATGACCGCGGTGGCGGGCTCGATGAGCGTGGCCGGTTCCCGCTCCACCATGACCGCGCCGGTCGGGTTGGTGAGGCAGTCCCACTGATTGTCGTTGCCCGCCGGTGGGGTGCTGGGTCCCTGGAAGGCGTTGGCGGCGGTCGGCACGACCGGGAGGAACGCCGCTCCCTGGTGGTGTAGCCCGTCCTTGAAGATCGGCGACCCGCCGTGGTAGGGGACCAGCACGAAGGGCATCGTGCCCTGATACAGGACCATGTCGTTGCGGAAGCGGGCTTTGGAGATCACCAGACCGCCACCCCACCCGGTGGGGATCGACCAGTTGACGGTCCAGTCCGCGAAGCTCAGGGTTCCGGGCATGTTCACTGCTCCTCTGGGCGGTCCGCACCGGCTTCGCTGTGCGTCCGCAGGATCTCCGGGAGTTCGTCGTCAGGGACAACCTGGCGGGCGCTGAGGTCGACGACCACGCTCAGCGCCTCGCCGACGGGCCCGGTCCCGTACAGGATGCAGCCGCGGTGGCGCTGGGCGCCGGGGCGTGCCTCGAACGCATAGCTCGGGGTCGGGAAGGCGACGACCCGCGCCCTCGGGTGGCGCAGCGCCGCGCTTGCGCCGGGCACACCGGCCGCGACCTCACGAGCCTCGTCCAACTCCTCGAGCGTAATTGGCGGCGCAGCGCCGTCGCGCTCGAGGAGCCCGGTGACCTCACCGCTGCGCAGGTCGACCACGGCGACCACCAGGACGTCGCGGTCGTAGTCGTAGATGCCGACCTCGGCCAGCCGGGCGACCTTTTCCCCGTCGCGGGCCTTGTCCTCACGATAGTCAGCGGTGAGCACCCGGTAGCGGCCGCCCCCCACTCGCTCTAGCACGCGCCCGTCTCCGAGCGCCACCTCGACGACCTGCTCCTTGAGCCGCTCGATGAACGCGGCGAACTCGCCGGCCGATTCCGGTTGCGATCGGGCTAGGCGCAGCGCACGCGCCTCGTCCCTCCTGCTCAACAACACCGGCATCGCATCTCCTCCCCGCACCGACCCGTACCGCTGACGGCTCACGCGTCGCCTGTATAGAGAGAGCAGGGGAACGGTGGACTGATACGTGAAGCCTCGGGATAGCCGGCCACGTCGTGTGCCGGGGTGTGAACGTGACCCTGGCCGGGCTGCCGCCAGCGGCCAGCCTCGGTTCGGACCACGCAGACGCTGGCGCCGCCGCCGAGACGAGGCCCGCCGCGACGCCGGCGATTGGACCCCACGATGGTCGTTTCCTGTCGCTTGCCGCTTCTCCTTCTCTCGTCTCGCCGGCTTCCGCCCCCGGGCCCATCCCCGGGGGCGGAAGCGCCGAATTCGAACAGATGTGGGTCGTGTCGATCCTGAGGAAGCCGGGCGCGGCTACAGCTGGGTCTGCGGGTTGAGGGTCGAGAGATTCTTGGCCCCTGCTCTGGCCTGGGGGATGAAGAGGCTGTCGAAGCCGCGGAACAGGCCGTTGCTGTAGACGAAGCCGTTGTAGCCGTAAGCAGACCACAGGCCCTCGGTGTCGATCGCCTCCAGCGGCGCGAAGTCGTAGTAGGCGACCTCGCGGGCCTGGGAGGGCTCGGTGAAGTCCACGACGGTGACCCCGCCGCTGTACCAGGCCGCGACCAGTCGGTATTGGTCAGGATCGGTCTTCAGCACGTTGAACATGTGCGCCGAGCAGTACTGCTCTGCCGGCTGCACGCGCGGGATCTGGAACGAGCCGAGCGTGGCACCGTTGGTAGCACGGTGGAACCAGATCTGGCCCTGCGGTCCGCTGCAGTTGCTCTCGAAGACCACCTCGTCGCCGAAGATGACGAGGTTGGCATCCCAGGTGAACGCGGCCGAGTGGTAGAACTGCACGTTGGGTTCGTCGACCACCCACAGT
>WNGA01004023.1_pt1 | contig 21808 bp, 22 predicted proteins | sample 5400061 | NCBI WGS metagenome assembly WNGA01 (sample SAMN13153366, study PRJNA577476) | soil metagenome | isolation source: 100 cm soil or saprolite under grassland replicate 2 | place: USA:California | collected 2016-06-15
AACATTTCTATTGGCAGTGGTAAATGGATTCCTGCACAACTTGGTCCCGAGATTGGAAAATATTCATGGCGCAGATGGCGCTACACATGGAAACCTCCTGCGCCAGGAACTTATTATTTTAAAGTAAAAGCGACGAATATAAAAGGAGAAACACAACCGGAGCATCAATGGAATCGCAGCGGCTATATGAGAAACGAAATTGAAAGTTTAAAACTTAAAGCAGAATAACATGAAAAAAAATTTGTGTTACAATAATTGTAAACAAAAAATAATTTTTGTTTTTACAATTTTCTTAATGATTACTGCATGTAAACAAAAGGATGAAAAAAAATCTGTTGACAAAAATACAATAAGCCAGAATTCTGAATTTATATCTGCTGTTGAAACAAATCTTCCTGATGCACCCGGAGTAGAAGATTTCAAAATGAATTGTGTTACATGTCATTCTGCAAGATATGTCCAAATGCAACCGCAATTTCCGGAAAAAACCTGGGAGAAAATCGTAGACCGGATGGTTAAAAATTATGGTGCTCCCATTTCTGATTCTTTGCAAAAAAATATTGTTGAGTACCTTGTAACCATTAAAGGAAAAAAATAAAAAAGTTTCTGTATGTATTTTTTTAAAATTTAGAGACGAAGTATGATTCTGTAATATTCTTGGTGCATTCGCGTTACGCTTAGTTATTTCATCATCCTTGTAAAAGATTTCTTTTCAACCCTGTTACTGAGTGGTCTTGTCATTGCAAAAAAGGCAGCCACAACGAAATTTAAGCTGAACAAAAAAAATCCTCACAAATCAAGTCCTATTATCAATTCAATTGTTAATGTTTTTAAAAACAATCCTGTTAAGATTTTTAGAAAAAATACCTCATCATATTTTTACGTTTCACCCACAAATATTAATGCATCATGATGAAAAGAACCAGTGCCCTATTGTGCATTCTTGCCGTATTGTTTTTAGCTTCCTGTAAAAAAAATGTTGACGACACCTCATCCGTTACACCCCCCGCAGATTCTACCGTCAATGCAGAAGATAAAATAAAAGATTCTGTTCTGCTTATTTCAAGAGACGTGTATTTATGGAATACGCAAATTCCCGCTTCATTTAAAACCACGTCTTATGCAGATCCTGCTGCGGTTATGGAAGCAATAAGAGCCTTTAGTATTGAACCGGGATTTACCGACCCCGTCGATCGTTTCAGCTTCGCAATAAAGAAAGATGAATGGGATAATATCAGCACAGGCGTTGAAAAAGATTTTGGCATGAGTGTTTTTTTCAATAGCCCCAATGACCTTCGTGTAAAGTATACTGAACAAGCATCACCTTCAGGGCAGGCCAGTATTCAGCGCGGTTGGCAAATATTGAAGATAAATGGTAACACTGATATTGATACTTCTGCCGCCACTATTGACAGAATAGTTAATGCAGTGTTTTACAGTTCAAATACCAGCTTTACTTTTAAAAAACCTGATGGTACTACCACCGATATTTCCCTGATGGCAGCAACCTATCAAACACATCCTGTTTTCGCTGATTCTGTTTACGGTGTAAACAGTAATAAGATAGGTTACTTAGCCATCAATTCTTTTTTGGGTGACACTACTGAAATTTATAATGAATTCAGCAGTATATTCAAGGGGTTTCAACAACAAAACATAAATCAAATTATTATTGATCTGCGATACAATGGCGGTGGCTATGTAAGCATGGCCGAGAAGCTGGCTAATTACCTTGTGCCTGATAATGGTAACAGCCAAACGATGTATACACAAACTTTTAATAGTAACTATTCAAGATATAATGAAACGGCTACCTTTCACAAGTTGAGTTCATTGAACATTAATAAAATATTCTTCATTGTATCTGATAACACGTGAATTATTGATCAACTCTTTAAAACCATTTGTATCTGAAATACTCGTAGGGCCATCCACACACACTTATGGCAAACCGGTTGGTTTCTTTCCTATTCCTGTGGGAGACTGGTATGCATTTCCCGTTTCATTTAAAACTGTTAATAAAGATGGTAATGGAAATTACTTTAATGGGTTTACTGTTGATCACCCTGTTAAAGATGGGGTTGATAAAAATTGGGGAGATAGGGATGAAAGCTGTTTAAAATCTATACTTGGTTATGTTCAAACAGGAATGTTTGGTTTTGCACAAATTAATTCAACAAACATATCCGGAAGCACTATGAAGAAATTAGAGACTAAAACATTTAAAGGTGCTGTTGGCAAAAGAAAATTTACGCGTTAAACCATTACCTGAGTAATTTAAGAAAAGCTTCTGTATCAGGAGCTTTTTTTATTATGCCTTATGCAATGGTTTCTTTTGTTTTTTATCGCAACTGTTGTGTCTTTATTAGCCACAGTTAAACTATCCTTTATTTTCTTTTTAGAATTAATAATGTACACATCTGCCTTAGCTGCCTGAGCCTTCTGTGTATCACTCATTTTATGTTCATTATTCTGTGCCATAGCAATACCTGCTGCAAATACAAACAGCATTAAAAGATTTATCATTTTATTTTTCATGCTTTTCGTTTTAGTATGAGTAATATATTTTAGTACCGGGCTTGCATATCTTTTGTAACAATGAATTTAAATGTTTTAAATGTTTTTTTTTGTACCAGCTTTTTGTTTTTATAGTTCCGCATGGTGGGAAGACTGCAACCTCTTCATCTGCGTTGCAAGAAGCATCATTTAAAATCACGTTCTTAAGTCTATTTGCGTAGATTCGGGAAGTATGTGGCCCCCGAAAACCTTCATGTATCATAACAAATCTATTAGCGAATTAATTACAGAGAATTAGTTTTTTAGACTATCTGAAAAGAAAAATATAATTACGGCAAAAGTTTTAACAGGTTTTTAAAAGCTACTCAGCTATAGTAGTAAGCTTAGCTTATTGGATTGCAGCCCGAATTATAATTGTCATTCTGAATATACCTGCTGTATTGATTCCATTAATATATCCGCTACCCTTGCCATTGTTGGTGATAAAGATTCCGATGCGGTCAGAAAGGGGACTTTCCATCTTGCCTCTAACTCTTATCCTTACCATAATCTTCACATTGGCCTCAATCTTCACATTGTCCTCAGCTTTTTCTTCTGCTTTTTCTCAGAGTATCTATTATATTATATTTATCAAGATATTAAACTGAAAATCTAAATAGCTTATTTTCTTACCACTTTTTATATAATTAAGTGTAATAAAGACGATTTTTATTTAAATGAAGGGTCAAGTGCAGAAATTTACTCACATTGAAAAATTTTTTAATTGTTTTATTTTTTTAAATTTTATTATTTTGCGCGTGAAAACGCAGCGATTCCAAGGTATTGCATGTTTTGGGAATATATAAATCCCAATAAAGCAATCCCTTTTCACTTTCTGTTGAAGTAAGATTTATTGCAATCAAGAGGTTAACAGAACAGTTCCAAAATCAATGAAAATCCATTCTTCCCTAACACAGTAAAATACATAAGTGTAAGGCTTCTCTGAGAGTAAGCAAATAAGATCCGATGTGATCCTTATTGAAAATCTGATTGCTAAACAATCATTTATTCAACATAAAAACAATGAAATATGGCTATTGCTAAATTGGAGTACATCTGGCTTGATGGGTATAAACCCGTTCAAAGCCTGCGCAGCAAAACAAAAATTGAAAAAAATTTTTCCGGTAAGCTGGAAGATTGCCCTATGTGGAGCTTCGATGGCTCATCAACAGAACAGGCTCAGGGCGGTTCTTCGGATTGCTTATTGCAACCTGTTTTTGTAGTTAAAGACCCGCAACGTAAAAACGGATACCTTGTAATGTGTGAAGTATTAAGTCCCGATGGCACACCGCATTCAAGTAATGGAAGGGCTTTGATTGATGATGATGATAACGATTTCTGGTTTGGCTTCGAGCAAGAATATTTCCTCTGGAACCCTGAAACAGATAAACCTTTTGGCTTCCCGGAAGGTGGTTTTCCCAGGCCTCAGGGCCCTTATTACTGCTCTGTTGGTGCAAGCAGTGCATATGGCCGTGCAATGGTGGAAGAGCACCTCGATGCCTGTCTTGAAGCAGGTCTGAATGTTGAAGGTATTAATGCCGAAGTGGCTACGGGTCAATGGGAATTCCAAATCTTTGCCAAGGGTGCAAAGGAGGCCGGGGACCAGGTTTGGATAGCCCGTTATTTATTAGAAAGGATCGGTGAAAAATATGGCATTGCAATTAACTGGCATTGCAAACCATTAGGTAATCTTGACTGGAATGGCAGTGGCATGCACGCCAATTTCTCTAACTCACTTTTAAGAACATGCGGAAGCCGTGAAGTGTATGAAAAAGTATGTGAAGCCTTCCGGCCAGTGATAACAGAACATATTGAAGTTTATGGGCCCGACAATCACCTTCGCCTGACAGGTAAACATGAAACAGCAGCAATCAATGAATTCAAGTATGGAGTGTCAGACAGAGGAGCCTCCATCCGGATACCTATTGGCACTGTGGAGAGAGGATGGAAAGGATGGCTGGAAGATCGTCGTCCTAACAGCGCGGCTGATCCATATAAAGTTGCAGCACGCATTGTCAAAACTGTAAAATCTGCCGAGGTTGAGTTGTTTGTGCAAGAAATGAAAGTAGCTTAATTTGCATGAGGGTGAGTGAAAATAGCACTTACCCTTTTTTTCTTCAATAAACATTGACTTTATTATTGCTTTCACAAAATAGGTTAGTGTATCTTTTGCTTTTGTTGAAGTTTTGTTTATTAAAACAAATCATCCTGCAATTTTTTATTAAGTAAATTAACGGGAGAATTAATAAGAGTAATGATAGATTTTTCTGTTCTACTTTTTAATTTGCTTTTCTCTTCTTAAACCACTGAGACTCGACCGATATTCCTTCTGACATCGTCAGTTATTAAAAGGGTGTAATAAGTATTGCCTTTGTTGTGTCAATTAGCGGTATTGTTTGATAATATGGTTTAGCTTCTGAAGTCAGGAGTCGATATTTGATTTGATAAGATGGAGGATTGCAAAACAAACCATCAATGCTGAAAAGCAGTCGCAGAGCAGGTGGTATAGGTTTTTGCATTGGCAACAAACTCCCCATAACTTAATTTAATTGAAATGCTTCGCTTGATGACAGAACCATTTTTAGCATGGCAATGTTCTGCAGAAAGATCCCATTTTGCTGTAACATAAAAAATATCACCGCCATTACATTATCATCAACAAACTTCTTTATGGCTGTAATATTTTTCTCATAGGTTTACCATCACTTCTGATATCACGCTTTCTTTTAACCCCAAACAATATATTTAAACCGTTTTAATAACATTCTTTAAGTCCTGTAAAACATTGTGATCAATATCAGGCAACTATCTCGTCATTCCCAAAACGATGCGGGCACAACAAAAGGCAAATAGTGGTACATTAGTCGGGTTTAAAAAAATAAACATGAGAATATTCAAGGGCATACTCTTCATTACATCCATCATCTTCGCAAATAGCTTACAAGCCCAGAACTACAAAAAAATTCATAACAAAGCTATTGTGATCGATACGCACAATGACATTCTTTCTACTGCAATTGAAAAAGGATACAGCTTTGATCAGGATCTCAAAGGAAAAACACATAGCGATCTGCAACGCATGAAGGAAGGTGGTGTTGATGTACAGATTTTTTCAGTGTGGTGTGACGGAACAAAACAAAATCCTTTTGCATGGGCAAACACTGAAATTGATACATTGTATGCATGGGCAAACCGCAACCTGGATAAAATGATGATTGTACAAACAGCAAATGAATTAATGCAAACTGTAAAAGCACATAAGCTTGCAGCAATGATTGGCGTTGAAGGCGGGCACATGATGGAAAATAATTTATCAAAACTGGATAGTTTATTTAAACGCGGTGTTCGTTATATGACGCTCACGTGGAACAACTCTACACAATGGGCAACATCGGCAATGGAAGAAATGCATGATTCATTATTGCATCAGCGAAAAGGTTTAAATGATTTTGGTAAACAGGTTGTAAAACATATGAATGAATTAGGTATGCTGGTTGATCTTGCTCATGTCGGTGAACAAACATTTTGGGATGCAATAAGTACAACTGCAAAACCTGTGATTGTTTCGCATAGTTGCGTATATAATTTGTGTCCTGTGTTTCGAAATTTAAAAGATGACCAGATAAAAGCAATTGGGAAAAATGGTGGCGTGATACATTTAAATTTTTATTCCGGTTTCCTGGACAGCAATTTTGAAAAACGTAATAATGCTTTTCTTGAAAAACACAAAGCAGAACGCGATTCATTAATAAAGTCAGGCAAGGAACAGTTTTTTGCGGACGATTATCTCTTCAGCAAATACCGGGATGAAGTAAATGCTATGCGTGCGCACTTCTCATTATTATTTGATCATCTTGATTATATTGTAAAACTTATTGGTGTGGATCATGTCGGAATTGGCTCAGACTTTGATGGCATCACTTCACCTCCTCTGCAACTCGATGATGTAAGTGATTTTCCTCTTATTACTCAAGAGTTAGTGAAACGTGGTTACAGTAAAAAAGATATCACGAAAATTCTTGGCGGCAATTTTATTCGTGTGTTTAAAGCAAACGAAGTAAAATGATTTTATTGCATTGCACAAGTTCCATAATAAACAGCGCCAAGCAATGCTGTTTTATCATTTTTAATAAGCTTAATTGGAACAAGACCAACAAGATCCTGTTGACGATCACAGTCAAGATAATTATCAATAAACATCTTGTTTTGTATCAATGGTTGAATTTTGGGTGGAATACCGCCACCTAAAAACAAACCTCCGGTTGCTTTCATTTTTAAGACAAGATTCGAACATTCACGGGCAAGGTATTTTGTAAATAACTGCATTGTTTCAACACATATTGCCGCTTTATTTGCAAGAGCCGCTTCACTGATTGCGGCAGATGGATTTTCTTCATCAAACTCTTCTTTAAGCCATTCAGGTTCATCAAAATTTTTTTCATCACGCAAAAAATTATAGATTGTACGAATGCCCGGTCCCGATATAACCCTGTCCCAGCTTGGAATTCCTTCTGTCTTTAAAAAATATTTTGTTATTTCCATATCAATATCCGCTCGAGGCGCAAAATCTGCATGACCTCCTTCTGTAGCAAAAGGATGATAAAATTTCCCATCCCAATATAATCCTGCTTCGCCCAAACCTGTGCCTGGTGCAATTATCGCCATATTGCCCTCATGCTTTTCTCCTTTATGTATCGTTAGCATATCTTCATCACCCAGGAAGGCAAGACCATAAGCATTTGCTTCAAGGTCATTGATCAATGCAACATTATCAATGCCTGTTGCAGTCTTCACTTCCTCACCATCCACTATCCACCCAAGATTTACAATGTCAGCCTTATTATCTATCACCGGCCCGGCTACACCCACGCAAATACTGTGAGGTTTTTCTTTATGCTCTTTTACAAAATCCTGTACAATTTCTTTCAGCGATTCATAGTCGCGGCAATAATATTGTTTTGATCTTATAGCTTCAATATCGCTTCCGTTTATCTTATACAATGCAAGATTCATTTTTGTAGCGCCAAGATCACCGGCAAGCACTATTTTATTTTTTGTTGACTGCAACCGATCAGAGTAGATAATAGGGATCACTTGTTAATTTTATTTTTTGAGATGAAGAATATTTCAAATGTATGGGATTTAATTTTTTTTGTGCCGAGGCATCTTTTGATTTACAATTTTATCCTGCCTGACTGATTCGGTCAGGCGGGGATTTCGGATTTACGATTTATTAGAGTTGGCAGTCGCCTGGCTGCAGTTAGCACTCTGAATGATCACTGCTTACTGCCCACTGTTTTACTGGAATTTTTTTATGAGCCAGAAGAACTATTATGATGCTTTCGTTCCCGTACGTACGGGACTCTATACGTTTAGTACTTTACTCAGCATACATTTGTATGATGTTTGAATTTAAAAATATTAAAACGATTTGCGTGTGTGGTGCAGGAACAATGGGCAGCGGCATTGCACAAATTGCAGCGCAGGCTGGTTACAACATAGTGCTGTTTGATGTGAATGAAGCAATACTTGAAAAGAGTAAAGCAAGTATTGCTTCTGCATGGCAAAAACTTGTTGAAAAAAATAAATTGTCAGCCGAAGAAAAAAACAATGTACTTAACCGCTTATATTTTACTTACGATATTCGAGATTGTAAAGCTGATATTATTATTGAAGCAATCATAGAAAATAAGGATGCTAAAATTGAATTATTCAATAAGCTTGCATCAATAAATAATGCGGATACTATTTTTGCAACCAATACATCTTCTATTTCTATAAATGAAATTGCAGATGGTACTTCTGTTTCATCAAGAGTGGCAGGAATGCATTTTTTTAATCCTGCACCGTTAATGAAACTAGTAGAAATAGTAACCGCTGAACATACTGATGGACAGGTTATTCAAACACTTGTTGCACTTGCAAAACAAATGAATAAAATTCCTGTTGTATGCAAGGATGCTCCCGGTTTTATTGTTAATCGTGTAGCGCGTCATTACTATCTTGAAGCAATGATGCTGGTAGAAAAGGGATTGACAGATCTAGAAACAATAGATACAATAATGGAAGCAACAGGTTTTAAAATGGGACCTTTTAAACTGATCGATTTAATTGGTATGGATGTAAATTATTCTGTAAGTAATATTGTGTGGGAATCTCTTGGCAAACCGGAAAGACTAAAACCATCACTGGCTCAAAAAGAGAAAGTTGATAAAGGTGACCTCGGTAAAAAAACAGGGAAGGGATTTTATAAATATGGTTCGGAATAAATATCGAATAAGGAACATTGAATTAATACTAAATGCTCAATATTCAATATTTAATGCTCAATTTCTATTGTAAATAATTTTTTTGAGGATTTAAATGTCAGACACAATTCAAAATATCAGCTCTTTTGCAGGAGATGAAATCATTAACTCTTCTTCAGGGGATGGGGTTGTCCTTGTAACAGGGGCAAGCGGCCTTGTGGGTGCTCATCTTGTGCAGGCACTGGTTCAAAAAGGAGAACATGTAAAAGCTTTATACCGAAAAACAATACCACAATATAAAGACGTTGATAAAGTTAATTGGATCCAGGGTGATATCCTGGATATAAGTTTTCTTGAAGAAGAAATAGTTAACGTAAAACGAGTATATCATTGTGCCGCAATCGTATCCTATAATCCCAAACAAAAAAAATCACTGCTTAAAACAAATATCGAGGGCACTGCAAATATTGTGAACGCATGTTTAAATGCAGGTGTTGAAAAATTAGTTTATGTGAGCTCTGTTTCTGCATTGGGAAGAATACAAAAAAATGAACCTGTAACAGAAAAAGTACAATGGTCAGAAGAAACAAATAAAAGTGAATATGGCAGGTCAAAATTTTTTGGCGAAATGGAAGTGTGGCGTGGAGTTGGTGAGGGCTTAAATGCAGTGATTGTTAATCCTACAATAATTCTTGGTGCGGCAGACTGGAACAAAAGTTCCGCGGCGATTTTTAAAAATATGTATAATGAATTTCCCTGGTATACAAATGGTGTCACCGGCTTTGTTGATGTACAGGATGTAGTAAAGGCCATGATACTTTTGATGGAAAGCAATATCAGCAATGAACGGTTTATTATAAGCGCGGTAAATATGAGCTATGGTGAATTGTTTACAAGTATTGCAAAATCGTTCAATAAAAAAACACCGCATAAAAAAGTAACTCCCTTTCTCGCAGAACTTGTCTGGCGTGCAGAAGCATTGAAAAGTTCATTCAATGGCTATCAGCCTTTGGTAACAAAGGAAACAGCAACAACTGCACAAGCCAAAGTTTATTTCGACAACAGTAAGCTATTGCAATTTCTTCCGCAATTTCAATACACACCTTTACAGGAAAGCATTACAAGGATTTGTAACGAGTATAAGGAAATATACAACCTGTTATAAGATAATATCAAAGAGACTGGTAGAATACGTTATGTCTTTTTAAAAATAGAATTACGACATTGCAAAAAAATTCTAACTAAATTGAATCAGAGTTTCAATGTATTTTGATTTTTTATGTAACCGGCTTTAGCTATTCTATTTAACTGCCGTTGCGTCGCACTCTTATACATTTTATTCGTTGCTCTTCAAAAAAACGTTTCAGCATTGAAATTTAATAGCCTTATTGAATAAATAAATTTTACAGATTCGCAAATTAATAAGCCTGAATTGTAAAACTGTTGAATAACGAAACTGTTGAACAGTGAACTAAGCGTACAAGAGTACGACACAAATGAAAGTCACATGCATCCATTGCAGTCCGGAACAAAAAAATTTTTCTATTTATTTTCCATCACTTTATTCCACAATTCAGGAATGCGCTTAATCCATACCAGCTCTCTTTTTTTTATTTGAGCATCTTCAACAGGCGACCCCCAATACAATTTTTCACCTTCAATAGAAGATGGAATACCACTCTGCGCAAATACTATAGCATTGGCGCCAATAGTTAAAGTTTTACTCACACCAACCTGCCCCCAAAGTGTAACACCATCCTCAATCGTGACAGCGCCAGCGATGCCAACCTGCGCGGCAAACAAACAATTTCTGCCAACATTTGTATCATGACCAATATGCACCATGTTATCTAATTTAGTTCCCGCACCAATACGTGTGCTGGCGGTAACGCCACGATCAATCGTGCAACATGCGCCAATCTCAACATCATTTTCTATTATCACATTTCCACAGCTTTGCATGCGCCTGTACCAGACCTCACGATTCTTTTTTGTGTTGTAATAAAATGCATCGCTGCCAATTACACTGCCTGCCTGTATCACAACGTTATTGCTGATTTCTGTATAGTCCATAATGGTTACATTGGGATGGATGATGCAATTGTTGCCAATTGTTACATCTCTGCCAATAAAAACATTCGGCATGATGATCGTATTTTTTCCAATTGCTGCGGTGTCGCTGATTGCTTTCGTTACAGGGGTAAATGGTCTGAAGTGATTAACAATACTGAGATATCCTTCAAAAGGATCTTTTACTACAAGAAGGTTTTTCCCTTGCGGAACCAATACATCTTTTGTATTGATGATGATATGAGTAGCTGCGCTGTTAATGCACTTAGCATAATATTTAGGATGATCAACAAAGCATAGATCGCCTGTCTCTACCTGGTGAATTTCATTGATGCCACATGCCTTTGATGAAGCATCTCCCACAACTTCTGCGTTTATAAGTTCGGCAATCCATTTAACTGTTACCGGTTCAGGAAATTTCATGATACTTTTTTGCAAATGTAAATTCTATGAGTCACTGACCTACTTTTGTTATTTTCAGTAAATTTTGAAAATATAGGAAAAATAAATACTTTTGAGATAAGATATACTTTATGAAAACAACTGAAAATAATAAAGCATTAGTCTATGATGATAATTGTCCGTTATGCAAAGCATATACTGCGGCGTTTGTAAAAGGCGGATTATTAAAAGCTAAAAACCGTATTGCTTTTTCTCACGTGAATATTCAACAGTTTCGCTTTGACTGGAACAAGGCAAGAAATGAAATACCTCTGATAGATCTTAAAACCGGCGAGGTAAAATATGGTATTGATGCATTGACGGATATTCTGCAACAAAAATTTCCTCTCACAAAAAGCATGATGAAAATAAAATGGCTCAATTGGTTCTTTAGAAAATTATACAAGCTTGTTTCTTACAACCGAAAAATAATTGTTGCAAGTGTTACTGTTACGCCTGCCGTTGACTGCACACCTGATTATAGTTTTTTCTGGAGATGGGTGTTAATAATTTTTTGTTGCACTATATCTAATTATTTTATCATCAAATCTACCTCTTTGCTTTGTGACTATAAAATTTTTACTTTACCGGGCCTTGTCATTTTCTGGATGATCATTTCTGTTGCATCACGCATGGTCGCATCAAAAAAAACAGCAACAGAGATTCATGCACATGCTTCCATCACTGCAACAATCACCTGCTTCTTCCTGTTTATTGGAGCTTGCTGTGTTAAATTTTTTAATTTGCCTTTCTGGCTTGCGAGCTGTTTATTTTTATTCATCGTAATGGTAACAGTAAAGCAGATCAAAAGAAGATGTCTTTTTATCCGGGATTATAATAATACTGAAACACAGACTACATCAGTGTTATAGTGATTAATATTTTTTGCACAAGGCTCAACCTTAAATTTTTTTGAAGCTTAATGCAAACATTAGAACAAAAATTAAAGGCATGCAATTCACATCAATAAAAAAAATGTGCATAAAAATGTTTCAAAAATTTTTTGTGTTAGAAAAAACTATTTATAATATTGTATTGGGAATTTGAATTCCCTGTACTTACTAACCCATCCATATACAGAATCCCGCTACGGCGGGATTTTTGTTTTGAATATGAAACACTATTTTATTGTTTATAAGCCTTACTTAGTATTATCGCAATTTACTGCGCAACCTGGCAAGCAGGCGCTTATAAATTATTTTTCCGTTCCCAAAAATATTTATCCCGTCGGCAGGTTAGATGAAGAAAGCGAAGGCTTATTAATTCTTACTGATGATAAAAAATTAAATCATCGTTTGCTTGATCCTTCATTTGCTCATGAACGCGAATATTGGGTGCAGGTAGATGGTGCGATTACTCAAGAGGCTATTATGCAACTGCGGCAGGGAGTCGTGATAAACGTAGATGGTAAACCTTATGCAACAAAACAATGTACCGTTTCAATTCTTGATGAACCGCCTTTACTGCCGCCGCGTAACCCACCCATTCGCTTTAGAAAAAATATTCCCACAACATGGATAAAAATGATTTTGAAAGAAGGCAAGAACAGGCAGGTGAGGAAGATGACGGCTAAGGTCGGGTTTCCTACCTTGCGCCTCGTGCGTTACCGTATTGAAGATATTGAACTGGATAATCTTCAGCCGGGAGAAATGATAGAATTACCAGAAAGAACTATCTATAAAAAATTATTTCATGAGTAATTATTATTCAGCTATAAAAGAAAATCATCTTATCAGCACAGATCCTTCAAAACTGAATATTGATTTTATTCATCATTACTTATCAGAAGAATCTTATTGGGCAAAAGGTATTCCAAGATCGGTTGTGGAGAAATCAATTGCTAATTCATTATGCTTCGGGCTGTATTATAATGATGAAAAGATTTTGTCTTCATACATGCAAATTGGTTTTGCCAGACTAATAACAGACAGAGCAACGTTTGCCTGGCTTGCTGATGTTTTTATATTACCTGAACACAGAGGAAAAGGATTAAGCAAATGGCTGATGCAAACTATTCTTTCACATCCTGAATTGCAAAACCTGAGAAGATGGTTATTGGCAACAAAAGATGCACATGGGTTATACAAACAATTTGGATGGACAAGTTTTGATGAAGAAGTTACTAAACGGTTTATGCTAAAGCATAATCCAAATGTTTATAAAAAATAGTTTGGATTGCCTGAGAGTTTAATTGTTTGAAGGTTTGAAAGATTTATATTGTTGAGAAGATTAAACTTTTTACCCTTTTAAATGATCAATAGAGAACAGAACGTACAAGAGAGTGACACAAGAGAGGTTTAATAGAATTGATACAGCTGGCTACAAAAATTATATTATTTGTGATTAGCATTTAAGTACTGCTGCAGCGCTTTTACATATTCTTCAAAAGCAGCGATGCCCTTCGGTGTTATTTTACAAGTGGTGTTAGGGTAATTATCTTTGAATTCTTTTGCAACTTTAATATAACCGGCTTCTTTCAATTTTTGTATTTGCACACTAAGGTTGCCTGCAGTGGCATTTGTTTTTTCTTTTATAAAAGTGAACTCTGCCTCCTTTACACTTATAAGTAAACTCATAACTGCAAGCCTTAACTGTGAATGTAATATGGGGTCTAACTCTTTAAACACTATACCTGCTATTATTTTAACTTACGATTTATTTTTTTGAATTCCATATTTGCTATATGCCCCGGTATGATATATCCGCAAAGAACTGCAGCAGCATGAATAATCATAACCCATTCAAATGTTTTTACAAACAAACCTGCGAAACCCAAAGCCCATGTTACGAATGCACCTATAACCGACGGTTTGAAATTAAGTGCGGTGCCATAAATCAACACCCAAAAACCATACAGATTTATAAGTAACGGAAAACCTATCTTGGGATCAATACCAACATTAATGGCAACGATGATAAACATCAGTGATGTAAAAAATCCAATATTTAATCTTTGAAAAATATCACGTGTGTAAGTTTTTACACGTTCCCGCGGTTTGAAGAACAGATATTTGAGAACTGAATAAAGCAAGAACAGTAATGATATTCCGCCAAAGATGTTCCAGAAGAAATAAGTGGAAACCCAATGTGTTTTTAAATTAATAACCGTTAATACTGAAGCAAAAAATAATTGCCATCCCCAAATTATCCATCCTTTGCCATTATCTTTTTGTTCATGCTTTGCAGTTTCTATCATTTGCTGAATAATGAGAAAACTTTCCTGTTGGGTTAATTGTTTTTCTTCTTGCATATTAATAAGCTTGAGATTTATATTTTGCACGCAATAAGTAACCGGGAATGATCCATGCGATCAGCATCGCAACAGGTATCATAAGGAACTGGTAATCAAAATTTGTAATGAAGGTTGTTGTTACAGAAAGAACCCAGCAACCAATGCCGCCTATTATCAAAGGTTTAAAACGAAGAATGACACCGGATAAAAATATCGGCATACCATACAACGCAAGAACAATTGGATTGATGTACGTGTAATATTCACCGGACGTAAGGTTCCCGATCAAAAAGGCAAGAAGAAAGATCATTATGGCAAATGTTACCCACACGTAACCGATAATGTTGTGTGTGTAGGTTTGAACCTTCTCTTCCCTGCGTTTATTTGCTATATAAAAAAATTGATAAATAAAAACCGGTATAGTGATCAACCACACCATATAATGACGTTCGTATCTGAATACATGCAATAAAACAAATTGCAAAAGACTGCAGAAAAAAACTACCCATCCCCATAATAAATACATACGACCGTCTTCACTAAAACGGTTCTTTGCCTTGTTGATCATGCTTTCGATCAACAGCAGGCTGTCTTTTGGATCAAAATTTTCTTCGCTCATCGTACAAATTTGAATTATAAATTTTACGAACAATGTTTTTACACAACGTTGTTTTGCACAGGCTGTACACGTTTATACAACAGCAAACAGCAGGTGAATAAAAGATTCACCTGCTGCCGGTTTAATCTACTGGCATTTAGCCAGCATATCTTCTGCCTGTTTTTGTCCCCAATGTGGATACAATGGTTTAGACTGTTCCGCTTTAAATAATGCAACAGCTTTTTCAAACACTGGTTTTGCTTTATCCTTACCACCACCAAATTGCGCGGGTCTATTGAATAAACTCATTCCCTGCAAATAATATAATCGTGGATTATCAGGATTTAATTCCATCCCTTTTTGTAATGCAGCACCTGCCTCTACTCCATAAGTTTGCCAGCGTGTTTGTGGATCAACTACCATTTGCTGTATTGCAGCCATGTTGCGAAGCGAATATATTTCTGCTTTATCTGTATTATCTGTTGCAAGTGCTTCGGCCTTGGTGCACAACGCTTTTACTTTTTCTGAATTTGCATCTTTGTCAAGATTGTTATCGCGCCATCCTGCACTTGATAAAGCAAGTCCCGCATAATAATAAGGCAGCCATTGTGTTTTTTCGGCATCACCAATTCTTTCAAATGATGCTGAAAGATTTTGATAATCCAATGTTGTTTTTACAGAATCAAACAGTACAAGATTTTGTTTCATAGCATCTGCATACTTATCGCTTTGTGCGTTTACTGAAACTGTTGCCAATAGAGCAATTGCGGCAATGATTGTTTTCATATTTATTTGTTTTGTGTTGTGCCCCCATCCCCTAAAGGGGAGTGAGGAGTTGTTATTATTATTTAATTGTTCGTTTCTTTTTAGACCGGCCTTATCATTTTACTCATCTTCGTTGTTCCAATCTTGCTGCTTCGTCACACAAGATTACTCACTTGTACGCTTTGTTCCTTATTGAGCTTTTTTGTGAGCGGTGAGTTGTCAATTGTCAATAATTAACAATCAGGATTTATGACTGACGATTCACAATTCAAAGTACAAGAGTGCGACGCAACGAAAGTTTAATTCTTATTCTGAAGTTTGGCTCATAATATTTCGTATTTATCACTTGCTAATTCACCACTCACTACCCACCACTCACTTTATAAATTATTATTGATTGCATCCTGTGTTCTGTCAACTCCCCAGCTAAAAAATGCACCAATGAAATAAAATCTTTTTGCAGGTGGTGTAATTGATTCTTTATTTAAACCATTGTAAGAATAATGATAACCATACACTGCATCATAACCAAGCACATTCGTAACACTTGCAATAAGCACCCAGAATAGTTTCGCATTTTGTTTTCCAAGACTTGGCACGTAATTCACACTGAAGCCAAGATTGCTATAATCTTTTGTTTTGCCCTCATCTGCAATCTCATACTTGTTGCCTGCACCGTTGTACATGAAGTTGTAATAAGGCCTTCCGGTTGCCCAGCTATATGTAAGATTAAATCCTGTTTTGATCTTCACAAAGAAACGTTTCATTACAATTGATGCTGTATGGTCTGCTGCAAAATCTGGTTGCAATTCACGGGGATAGTTAAGATAGTTACGCTTTGTATTGAGATAAGAATAACTTATCCAGTAATCAAAATTCTTAATTGTCTTTTTATCTCTCCAGAAAAATTCTATTCCTTTCGCGTAGCCTGTACCATTATTGTTGTAAGAATAATAATTGTAACTAACGGGGTCCGATTTTACAAGGTCATCATATTTTTTATAAAATGCTTCTACGCGAAATATCCTGTCTGTCACAGTCTTCTGATAGTTGATGATATAATGTGTTGCTTTTGTATAGCCAAGATTAGTAGTGTAAATGAGTTGCTGATTTTCGGGCTTCTGATAAAAAATTCCATAAGCAGCAGATACCTGTGCACCTTTACCCACTTTATAAGCAAGTGAGATGCGTGGGGCAAAATTTGCTTTATCTATAATAGATGAATGTTCAAAACGTCCGCCGATTAATGCAGCCAAATCATTGGTTATATGAATTTCAGTTTCAGCAAATACTGCCTGGTAGTTATCTGTAAGTTTGCGCATAGTATCATTATAATTACTGTTGTTCACCGCATACCAGTATTCACTGCCAAAACGAAGCGTACTGATTCCTGGTAATTTTTTTTCAAACACTGCTTTTATTTGTGAGAGATCCTGCCGGCTGTTTATTGTAAAGTTTTTGTATTGTACCCATGGTTTATCGGGTAAGAATTGCTGCTCATTATTTTGATTTTGTAATTGCTGAGTAATATCATCTTTGTTGGTGCTGTAACTTAAGCCAAGACTCATTCTCCATCCTTTACCAAGATTTTCTCTCCAGCTAAGATTATTATACCAGTTTAAATTATTTATACCAAAAGCATCTTTCAAATCAGTGCTGTCAATATCGGGTCTCCTTAAACCAAGATTACTCTTACTAAAAGTTGTGTAATATTTAATTATCCCACCACCCTTTGTTTTGATGCGAAAGTTCGCGTCTGCATTATGAAACTCCGGCATTCTAAAATAATCAGGTGTTTGTTTTACGATATTGAAATAGGCAACAAGATTTACGTAACTATAATCTACACCCCACGATGATTTTTTATTTTTTGCAAGGTCCTGGAATCCGGCACCTGCTACAATGGGTGACACAAATAAATTGGCAGCAGAACGTTCAGGCAAATCAATAGACTCCAATATTAAGGCGGATGATAAAGCCTGACCATATAAAGCAGAATAACCACCGGTACTAAACACTGTTCCCTTAAATAAAAATGGAGAAAAGCGTCCACGTGTTGCTATGTCCGGAATGCTTGTGTAGTAAGGATTATTTACAAGTGTGCCATCAATAAATTGTTTGGTTTCAGCGCCTGTGCCACCACGAACAAACAAACCTTCCTGCTCACCTATTTGCTGAGCACCGGGCAATGTTTTCACCGCTGATGAAACATCGCCGTTTGAACCGGCAACAGTTACAATATCTAATGGCGTTAATACAGTTGCGGCTCTTTTGGAATCTCCCGCTGCAAATGAACCTGCGGTTACGGTTACCGCTTTTAATTCGTCTAATTTTTCTTTTAAAAAAATATTCAATGTGATTGGCTCATTGGCTATTGTTATTTTTTGTTCATAATTGTTATATCCCACTACGCCAACAGCCAGGATAAAATCACCTTTTTCGGTAGTAGTGAATTTAAAATTACCCAGCGAATCAACCACAGTTCCGTCGTATGTATTCTTTAATGTAACACTTGCTCCGGGCAGTGGCCTGCCCTTATTGTCTTTCACTTTTCCGCTTATGATGACCTGTGCATAAAGTTGAAATACAACCATTGTCATTGCAGTAAGTAATAACAGCCTTTTCACTAGTTGTTTATTATAGCAGCTATTAAGCGTTATTAAATTAAATGCAATTAGCTTTCTCATTATACCGGTTTTAATTGTTATTTGAAATATGGATCACACACCTATTTCAAATGAGATTGCAGAAATTGGACATCATCAAAAAATATTTTTAATGATTCTAACTCTGAATTTTTAGCAGTCGTTTAATCATCTTGGTCACAAACATAAAGTAGTTTATTTTATAAACCAAATTATTTTTTCAAATTTCTTTTATTATTCGCCATCACTCAATTTAAACAGAACATTGTATAAAAAGATGTATTCGCTTCACATGAAGTGTGCAAGTTCCTTCATACTAAAAACACATAAAATAAACAAGACAAATTGTTATTCTGTATTTGCAATATGTTCATGTTTTTTGTGTATAGGTTTTAAGCAAATAAAACGATTATGATTTCAACTTTTGTTCATGGAATAATAGATTACATATCACTAGCGTCTTGTTATAAAGCGAAGATACTCAATTGAATATCTTGTTGTTCTTTGACATATTGCGGATAAGAGTTTGAAAACAATTCTAACAAAGGTGTTTTACATAGTAATGAAATACTTAGTATTTGCAGAATTTCATATTGTGTTTGTTTCAGTTTTAATTGATGCTTAACAAGGGCAACGAGTAAATAAGTAATCATAGCAATATAAATTTGTGTCTTAACAGCATTAAAACTATAGCCCCAAAAAGATTTTACTTTTAGATGCTGTTTTATCCATTTAAAAAATAGTTCAATCGTCCATCGGTATTTATATAAACAAGCAACTTCAAGCGCAGTTATTTCAACGTTGTTTGTTATAAAGCAGAACTCCATTTCGAGTTCAGTATCATAATATTTTATTCGTCTCATTGTTTCAGGATAAGCCATGGATACTTTATAGTTTTTGAGCCTAATTGTTTGATCACATTTTATTCCTGTGCTTTTATCAACCTGACGAGATGATAATCTTACGAACTTAAAATTGTCCTTAGACCTCAATATAAAAAAAGCGTCAGATTCATGCATGTGATATAACCGGCCAAAATCAATGTAAGCCTTATCCATTATGTAAAAACTGCCAGACTCTAAGGGGAAATAATCCAGAGCTTTTATTTCATGAACGGCACCACTTGTAATATAAATGAAAGTAGGGATGTTGGTTTTAACATCAAGCATAGTATGCACTTTTACTGCAGCTTTGTGCTTTCTGAATTTGCCCCACCAGAAAACATTAAGACAAAGGTCTATCACGGTTGCGTCAATAGCATATACAGGTGCATCAATAGATAAATCAAAACTCACATTAGGGATTGCAAGTTTTTGTACTTGAGTAACTAAAATGGAAGCAAAAAATTCATAAATGCGGTAATCTCTTTTTTCATTTGCTTTTGCAAGATTTGATTTCGAAGTTCCTTTACCCATTCCCAGATGGTATGATTTATTTTGTTGCGATTGAAGACAAACAATTAAGTCACTTAAACTATCACGATTGGATAATTGACCAAATACCATATAAAGAAATTGATGCCAACAGCTAAAAGTTTTCACTTTATAATTACCCTTGTATTTTGACACACAAGAAAGAAAATCATTGTGCGACAAAAAATCAATTAATTGAGAAAAAACGTACTTGCCTTGATTCATAATGATATGATTTACAGCTAAGTATAAATCAAAAAATCGAAATCAATTCAAATCGTTTGAAATCTGATTCCTCTGAAACCCTTATCCAGCAATATTTTCAAAGAACTAATGTCTATCTTGACAAGACGATCATGATTACATATATGGAGTATTGCTTATTGCTTCTCCATGGCTTTTTCATTTTAATCAAATAGGCGCACAGACTTATGTAGTGGATATTGTCGCAGCTTTTGTACTTACTTACGGTATGTTTACAAAATATCAGTTAAGTTTTTCCAGAAGCATCCCGCTGAAAGTTCACTTATTACCGGATGTCGTAATCAGCGTTTTTTTTATCGCATCGCCCTGGTTATTTAAGTTTGCCGATCGAGTGTATTTACCTCACGTATTGTTTGGTATTGCAGGATTAATTATTGTTGTTTTTTCTTCTGCAAAAGAACCTGAAAATATTGTTGCCAAAACAACATAATAGCAATTGGTACAAGCAAAAAGTCCGCTTACTGATTTACGCGGCTGGCTTTTTATTGCTTATAAGAAAATAAAATGATCAAAAATTTTCAATGCCTGATATGTTCATGTAAGTTTATGAACAAATAATTCTGACAAGTAAAAACAAAGGGAGAAAAACTTACAACGGCAACATAATGTTATGGGACATAACAATCATATTTTACTTAATTGCCTTTTTGAAAGCTTCACCAATTGTTGTTAATGTTGCTCCACGATTCAGCGATTGAGTATTTCTTAATCCATCACTGTCCTTACCGGAAAACACTATTGCATAGTCAAAATTTGCTGATTGAAATGCATCTGCCAAACTCTTTGTAAGAGAAGATTTATTATTAAATTGAAGGCTTATACTTATCAAGCACTTTTTCCACTAGTTTCCTGTATTTAACCATATCAGAAGGAAATGATTTTTGTTCTCTCTTCCCTTTGGCAATTTGGGTATGACCGTAGTTCGGATTGTATCTTTCTTACATCTGTTTATTGATTGCTATATTTAAAGGACAGGACTGGCGCAGTTTTTTCGGCGGCGAAAATAAAGTAAACATTAGTTTCAGCAACACCAAAAGTCTTAAAAATATTTTTAAAATTGCCTACAAAATGTTAAGATAAAACGGAGCGTGTCTCATGTTTATTTTCTTATCTTGTGGCACTTAGTTTTTCAACTTATAAACTACAAATCATGGCCAACAAATTTAAAACTGGTGATATTGTTAAATTAAAAAAAGGAAGTCCTTCCATGACTGTTAAAGGCAACGCAACCAAACCCGCAACTATAGGAAATGTGCAAATAGCAGATAAATATGAATGCGCATGGTTTGACGGAGTAAAATCCCAGAGAGCAATTTTTCCTGAGGATGCAATTGAATTAGTGTAAATAAATTTATCTCATTATAAACTTGCAACATCCTGCCGGAACATTAATCCTTGATAGAAAAATTAGCTCCTGAAGTTTTGATACTGAAAGCTGTTCCTATTCCTTCGGGTCCGCCGTTGGAAGTTAATCCGACCAGCACATCCTGTGCCTGTGCAAAGAAAGTTGTTACAGAAAAGAAAAGCATTAATAAAAAAAGTGAAGTGTTTTTTTGCAGTTAGTTGTGTACACATAG
>WNGA01012223.1_pt1 | contig 21807 bp, 18 predicted proteins | sample 5400061 | NCBI WGS metagenome assembly WNGA01 (sample SAMN13153366, study PRJNA577476) | soil metagenome | isolation source: 100 cm soil or saprolite under grassland replicate 2 | place: USA:California | collected 2016-06-15
ATGGGACGAACGGACTGTGAGGATGCCGCGCGACTTGCGGGCTATGCCGGGTTGCAACGGGCACTGGCTTGTTCCTTTAGAGAATTTCGTATGATCGAACGGGGCGGGCGATGCCTTACAGTTGTTCGACAGAATTCGGCCAGATGCAGACGTCCGGCCATGTCAACCGATCGCGGACACATTCAAGCGCGACTCATGGAGTAACGTTCCCCTACCTGCGGAGCGGCTGCAGATCGTAAGAGGGGAAACCTGCTCTCGGTGATTCGTCGCTGAATGGAACTTGGCTTGTAACCCAGGCGCCGACGATCAGTCTTGGGAGCTCAGGCAGGCGCCCGAACAGTCCGCTGGTGCAGGGCCGGCGCAAGCAGCGGGAGTTCGTTGGCGCGCGTGGGCGCGCCAACCACCTCCCGTGGCTCGTTCCGAGTACGCTTGTGCGCTTAATTCTTCGCGAGATACGCCTTCGCTTGCCGGATTTCGGGCCGGTCGCTATCTGCGCCCTTTGCGAGCTCCGCGAGCTTTGCGTAATAAGCTGCCGCTTTGTGCTTGTCGTTCGACATTTCGGCTGCTCTGGCCGCGCCATAGTAGCCGCGCAGCCGGTTGGGTTCGCGCTGCGCCGAGGCCTCGAATTCCTTCAGCGCCTGCGCCGGCAATTGCAGCTCCAACAGCATGTCGCCCAGCAGTTCGCGAGCCGGGATGAGAGGGCCCGGCACGACAGGATGTTTCTCGGTGGCGTCCTCCATATTTGCTGCCGTGCGCATCAATGCCAGACCTTCTTCCTTCTTGCCCTCGGCGAAGGCTGCCAACGCGGAAGCCGCCTGGATCTGGATCTCCACCTGCTCGGACCAGTAATTGTTCTTTGCTTGCACGAGGTTTTCTTTCAGAGTCTTGAGCGTGGCGATGTCGCTGCGCGCCGCGGTGACGTCGCCGCTACGAGCGGCTCCGATGGCGCGAGCGAATGTCAAAACGGCTTCGGCGTGCGGAAAGCTTGCCCACGGGTAGTCGAGCTCGTTCGGGTGCAGGGCAAGCTTCGCCGCTTCGCTCCAACGGGCCCGCTCAAGTGCAAAGCGGGCCGGGATCGCTGCCAGCGCGAACGCGGTGGGGAAGCTCTCCGAATTGACCTTCTTGAGCGCCTCGACTTCATCGCGCACCGCACTCGCCTTATCGTCCTGGCCCGTCTGCAGGTAGGCATAGACCAGGTAATCCAAGGCGTGCAGACGGTCAAAATGGTTGTCGGTGGAGTTCTTCGATTTCAGATTGCTTTCGATTGAATCCTGCCAGAATCCCCGGCGCGTGAAGATGTGCGAGGGCATGTGCAGTGCGTGCGGCGCGGACGGCGCGATGTCGGCATAACGGCGCGCGGCCGGAAGGCCTTTTTCGGCGATCGGCGGATAGTCGTAGCTGTGGATCAGGTAATGTGCCGCGCCCGGATGATTGGGTTGGTCCTTGAACACTTCTTCGAGTATCGCCGCCGCCTTGAGCTGGTTCGCATACGTCTTGTCGCTCGCAAGCGCCGTCGTGTTCAGCGCCAGCGCATAGAAGATCGATGCTTCGGTGTCGTCGGGATATCGCTTTGCAACCTGTTCCATCGCCCTCTCATACGCGAGCGCACGCGTGCGGTGGTCGATCTTGTCCGCGTCTTTGTAGAACGCCTCGACGGCCGCGATGTAGTCCTGCTCGCGTGCGGTCTTGGCGCCGGCTGCCTTCGCTCTTTCCACTGCCGCCCAGCCGTCTGTAAGGGCTTTGCCGGTTAGCGGCCAGGTAAACGGGTTTCCGAACAGCGTCACGGCGCTGCCCCAATGCGCCATGCCGCAACTGGGATCGGTCTGCGCGATGGCGGCGAAGGCCTTGTTCGATTCGGAGAACCAGAACGAATGCAGTAGCGCCACGGCGCGCTCGAACTGCCGCTGCGCCGCCGGAGTGCAGGAGGTAGGGAAACGTACCGTCCCGAGTTTTTCCCCGACGGGCTTGAGGTCGCCGGATTGCTCGTCAGCCCATGCCGGCACGACCGTTAGAGCGACTTGCACGGCGGCGAGCAGCAGTAGGCGTGGGAAGAGTCTCATGATCATGCCCTCCATCATCGGATAACGTTTGATATTGCATAGACGCATTGCATCCTGAACGAATGCCTGACTCGGCGAAGAGGAAATCTCAAGTCCTTGTCTACCAAGTGCGTACGTGCCGTGAAGAACATAGATTTATAGACACTCTCGACACGCAGCGCAACACAAGCGTCCGGTTTCACTCGATGCAACTGTTGCCCACCGAATATTCCTTGGTTCGTGCGTGGACAGCAAGCGGCCGACCCTACGGATGCGTGCGAATATTTCTGCTTCGTTGAACAAGCAAGCTGAACAGGGCGGCTTTCACGCCGCCCTGTCGCGCAACGCCGAATGGCCGGCTCGCTCAATCGCGCACGTGTGCCAGGATCGGCGAAAGCGCCTTGCCGATCCGATCCATCTGCGCCGGCGTCACCAGTGCCTTCAACACCTCGGCGAAGCGCGGCTCCTGCACGCCCGTGACGATGTATTGCCAGCGATAGGCCTTCAGCAGCAGGTCTTGGATTGCCGTCTGCTCGGCCGACGAATACGTCCGGCCGGCACGCAGAACGAAATAGCCGGCATCTGCCTGTGCCTGCATCTGCACGATGCCATCGACGGCGGCGACGAGCTCGATCAGATCGGTCACGCCCTGGTCGCGCTCCATTTCGGTCAGCCGCGCATGCTCGCGCCGCCATTCCAGCTCGTCCATGATCGCGTGCTGCGACTCCTCCTTCCAGTGAAACAGGAACACGTCCTTCCACAGTTCAGACAGGTTCGCGTCGGGCTCGATGCTCGATCGATAGTGCGCCTGCGTGAACAGCTCGATGTCAAGCGTCAGACCGAGCACGGCCCACGTCGATTTGCTGAGCACAACGTGGGCGACATCGTTCGCTTGCGGCTTGAAGCTGTAGCCTGCCGGCATCCCCGTCGCGGCCATTTGCTCGAGCCGCCGGAACATCTCCTGATGCTTCAGCTCCTCGTCCGTGAAGCGCACCAGTGCCTCGAGCGCAACCTGGTCGCCGAACCAATAGTCCTTGCTGATTTCAAGAGTCTTGGCGCCGATGTAGCGTTCCACCAGCCCGAAGATGTTGGCGTAGGTTCGGCCCTGGATCTGTGACAGGAACCGCATTTCGGCCGGCCGAAGAAATGGCAGTTCGGCGACCTTCGACAATCCGTCGGGCAGGAACTTCTTGTCGAAGTCGAACGGGCGCCCGCGGATCACGTCGCGATCGATGTCCCAGCGGATGCGCTTGGATGCCTCGATGCACTTTGCGTAGCGCTGCGTCGTCTGCGGAGCGGCTTGACGGGTCGGTTCGAGTATGGCTGCGTCCATGGTGGTGCTCTCCTGTGGAGGTCGAGTTGAAGACGCGCTATAGCGGCAGGCCGTGGACGGCCCGCTCGATACGCGCGCGGGTGGAATCGGCATCGCCGGCAATTTCGACGGCAACCGACAAGATTTCGCTGCGATCGAATCCGAGGTCGCGCAATGCGCCGGCGTCAAGACTGCGCAGCGCGACAACAGTGGCTCTCGCCAGCTGTCGGCGCTTCGATCGGGCGACCATTCGGCGCACAGGGTCACCGATGGCCTGAAGCGTCGCTTCGATAATCGGCGTCAATCCGCTCGAGCGGTAGGCGAGCCGCGGCAGGTCAATCGCTGACTGGCGCGGCCTGATCGCGGCAAGTCTCTGCGATGGATCGACGGCGATTCCGTCGTGCAGTGGAGGTGTGTCGCGCACGTTCGTCCTTTCGATGGGCGAACTGTGCGCAAGGCGGCGTTGCACGAGCGTTCCTCGTGCTCGCCCTCGAGGCAAGACGATGGCTTCGAAAGACCGGACCCGGTGCGGCTGGGCTAGTGCACGCCGCGCAACGTGGCGATCAACGGCGCATGCGCAATGTTGCTTTCAACGACGATGCGATGGACGAGCTCGTCGAGCTCGAGCCCAGGCCAAGCCGACTGTGCGCTCGCCGCCAGATGCCATTGCGCCAGCCGCGCACGAATCTCGGCGCGCTGTGCGGCGCTGGCCGAAGGATGGGCTGCCGCGAAAGCCATGATCCGCTGTGCGCATTCCGATTCGCCCTGTGCCTCGAGAACCTCCGCGAAGCAACAAGCGCCCGCAAGCTGCAGCGACAGTCGGCCGACGGCGATCGCGATCCCAAGCGATGCTGCAAGATCGGAACGCGCACCGGCCCAGTCGCCGCGCCGCAGCGCGAGACGCACGAACAGAAGCTTCAGCCAGCACGCGAGAGCCCGGTTCCCGATGCCCTCCGCGACTTCGAGCGCGTGCCTGGCATGAGTCTGGGCCGAGTCATGGTCGTCCGTCTTCATGGCGAACTCAGCCAGGTTCGCGAGAATCAACCCGCGCGTGCTGACAAGCCCATGCCGCTCACAGATGGCGAGCCCCTCTCGCAGGTGCGCGCCGGCGGACTCGTATTCCTGCTTGTCCAATAACAGCGCGCCGAGATTGTTCAGACACAGGGCCTCACCGGCGACGTCGCCGAGTCGCTGGTGCTGTACCAGCGATTGAATCGACAGGCGCGCCGCTTCACCATAGCGGCCCATCGCCTTCTCGACCAGCGCCAGGTTGTCCAGCATGGCGGCGGCATTGCGTGGATCGATGCTCGCCGGCGCCTGCTCCAGGGCCTGCTTGAAAAAGCGCTTTGCGTCGTCATGCCGTCCGAGCCTCAAGCAGCACGAGCCAAGGACCTTGAAGCACTGCAACCTCGTGTCGTGTTCATTGGTCGTGCGCGACGCGGCAAGCGCGCGTACGGCGCTTGCCTCCGCGTCCGTATAACGATCCATTCGGTATTCGAGGTGCGCCGCCGCGGCGAGCAGCAGCGCGCCCAGCTTCGGGTCAGCCCGGACGGATCGCGATTCGAGGGTTTCGCGCAACAAGGTCAGGCCCTCTTCGAGGCGACCGCGGTGATCGCAGAAGTGGAGCAACGTCGGCGCGCTCTTCGTCAGCGCATCGGTCGCCTGGTGCGCGAACGACCAGCGCCAGGCGATTCGGCAGTTCTCGAATTCGGTCTCCACCCATTGCAGCGCTTCGCGATCGCCGTCCTCGACCGCGCGCCGAAGGTGAGCCAGCAGGCGATGAAAGTAAAGCGCGTGCGCCCGTTCGGTCGATTCTCGGGCCTCGCCCTCGGCACGACGAAGAGTGGCCAACTGCTGTACCAGAGGGTGCATGAAGATACGTGCGCGATCCTTGCGCAACAGCGACTTGTCCGCGAGTGCGCCCAGAACCGGCAGCGACGCCGCGGCGACCGCGCGTGCTGCTTCGGGCGAGAAACCACCGCGAAAGACCGACAGGCGCGACAGAGCGTCGCGCTCGATCGCGTTGAGCAGTCGCCACGACTGGTCGAATACGACCTCGATGCTCGCGTGCCGAGTCGGGCGAGCGGCATCGACGGCGTGCAAAAGCTCGGTGCCCTGACGCAGCTCGGCGGCGATCGCATCGCAGGACAGCACGCGCGTCCATGCTGCCGCAAGCTGCAACGCCAACGGCAATCCTTCGACCTGCCGACAGATGTCGACGATCGACGCCGCCTCTACCGCAGGAACCAATGCGGGCTCGACACGCTGCGCCGCCTGGACAAACAATCGCACCGCATCGAACGCTTCAATGCGGTCCTGATCCTCGTTCTCCGGACAAGGCAGCCCTTCGACGGGCACCATCCACTCCATGGAGAGGGCCAAGCGCACGCGGGAAGTGACGATGATCCTCAGCCGTGCACAGGCTTGTATCAACCTTTGCAGAATCGATGCGTCGGCCACCAAGTGCTCGAAGTTGTCGAGCACGATCAGCACGTGCCGCTCGCGCAGAAAAGCGATGACTTGATCCAGCGGTTCCTCGCTGCCGACGAGGCCGACGCCCAACTCACGCGCAATCCGCCCGCCGAGCTCGCTCGACGCGGAGATATCTTCGAGCGGGACAAACGCCACGCCGTCCGAATAACCCGGCGCGAGCTCCTGAATCGCTCGTCGCGCGAGCCGCGTCTTGCCGACGCCACCGGGTCCAATCAGGCAGAGCAACCTGCAGTCGTCCCGCGCCAGAAGTGCGGAAATCCGACGCAATTCGACGGTGCGTCCGACAAAGCCATCATCGGGCGTCGCGGGCGCCGTCGACACCGCAGGAACAGAAGACCAGACAGTTGTGCCGATCGAATCGTGCAGCGCCCGCAGCTCGGCTCCCGGAGCAAGCCCAAGGTCCTCCGTAAGGCGTCCGACGAATTCGCGATAAGCCTGGCGTGCGCGTGCGCTCTGGCCGCCGCGCGCAAGCCAAGACATGTGAGCGCGCAGTGCGGCTTCATCAAGCGGGTCCGCGTCGAGGAGCCGCGCCGACAGGTCGATCCCCTCTCCCGTATCGATGTCCACGGCCAGGCGGTTGAGGGCTGCGTCGCGCCAGGCAAGTCGCAGGCGGTCGCGCTCGAAGCTCAGCCAGCTCGACCATGCTTCACCGTGGTCGTCGTCAAATCCGGCCAGCAGCTCGCCGCGGCGCAAGGCCAGGGCATCGGCGATACGATGTTCGCGCAGGGCCGACTCGAAAGCGAACACATCGGTGTCGACTTCGAAGCGAACGGCACCGCCCTGCAATTCGATCTGGCCCGCCCACGGCAATGACTGCAGGCGAAACAAGGTCTTGCGAAGGTTCGTGTAAGCGAGCTTGTTTTCCTGCTCCGGCCACAGCATTGCGGCCAACTCCGCGCGCCCGACCCAGCAGCGCTTGAGCGCAACAAACACGAGCAACTGATTGCGCCGCTCGAAAGGCAGAGCGAAACACTCGCCGCCGTATTCGATCGTCGGCGAGCCGAACAGGGCCAAACGAACCGTCATCTCTGCGCTGCGGGGAGTGCGTCAGCATGCGCAAATCCATTGCCGACCGCAAGCGATGTGCAGGGTCCCGTGGGCGTCTTGCGCGCTCCAAGCCGATCAACGCTGGCTCGGCCTATGCGGCGTCTGTCCCTTGCACTGTCTCGTTTGGGACCAAGACACCGTACACACTTTGCGCAGCCCGCATCAAGCAGCCGGCCAGAAGCGGGACCCGCCATTCAATAGCACGTGTGCTCAGTCTATTCTTACCCCGAGCGCCATAACAACCGGTGACCAGAGAGCAACATCAGCTGCGAGGGAGCGCCGGAAGTGCTCTGGATTGGAGTCGACGATGGGCTCTATGCCTGCGTCGATCAACATCTCCTGCCACGCGGGTTCGGCGACCGCCGTCCGCGTCGCCTGAGTAATCTGGTCGATGATCTCGGGCGGGGTGCCGGCGGGGGCGAGGAGCCCAATCGAGCCTCGCACGATCAACTCGGGGAATCCCAATTCCGCCGTCGTTGGCAGGTCTGGCGCAGCGACAAGCCGCTTCGAGCTGGTCACCGCAAGAATACGCAGCCTGCCGGATCGATGGAGCTCGAGCACCTGACGGGTGACGCCTGGCGTACCCATCGGAATTTGTCCGCCGATGAGGTCTGTAATTACGGGGCCCGTTCCCCGATAGGGCACCTGGACGATGTCGGGTGTTCCTGCCAGCGATTTGAATAACTCGCCCGTCAGATGCTGGATCGAACCGAGACCGGCGTGCCCATACGACAGTTTGCCGGGATGGGCTTTCGCATAATCGATGAGCTCCTTGAGGTTATGCACCGGCACCGAAGGATGCACGGCGATACAGAGAACATTGGCGGCCACGGCCGCAATCGGGTCGAGGTCTTTGACGGGATCGTATAGCGGGCTGCTCTTGAGCAGGGCCTCGTTGACGTGCGGCAGCGTGCCGCCTAGAAGCAGTGTGTAGCCGTCGGGCTTGGCGCGGGCGACGACGGCGGCACCTATCGAACCGCCACCGCCGCCTGTGTTTTCGACCACGACGACGCCAAGCAGAGGCTTCATCTTGTCTGCCCAGGGTCGTCCGACCGCATCGAATGCACCGCCCGGGGGAAAAGGAATGACGAGGCGGATCGGGCGCCTTGGATAGGATTGGGCGTGCGCAATCCAGGAGGCAGCAGGCAGCGCAGCAACGCCGACAGCCCGCTGTAAGAATCGACGGCGAGAAAGCTTCATCAGATGTCCCTCCTCTGAGTTGCTAGCGCGGCGTGCAAGGTGGACATGCGCCGTGCGCTGCGCAAATTGCGGGCCTTCTGACGGGTGCTAGTATCAACGACGTCCTACCTTGAGTCTTGGCCGAAACTCTGCGCTTGTTGACCGAAACGCCATGGATGCGTTGTCAGACGTTCTCAAATCCCTGCGCCTCGAAGGTGCCGTCTACATCAACGCGGAGTTCACCGCGCCCTGGTGCGTGCAATCGAAATTCGGCCTGGGGAGCGTCAGGGCGCGCCTTGCGGGGGCCGAGCACGTGCTGTTCTTCCATTTCCTCACCGAGGGCCGTTGCAAGGTGCGGCTGGCTGACAGCATGGAAGCGCTCGACGTGGCCGCCGGGGACCTGGTCTTATTTCTGAACGAGGACAAGCACGTAATGGGCAGCGACCTGCATCTCGCGCCCGTGGAAGCGGCCAGTCTGATCGGTCCCGATGCCACAGTCGAGGCCGACCTGATCCAGATGCGCCATGGCGGCGGCGGCGCGGCCACGCGTTTCGTCTGCGGCTATCTCGCGTGCAGCCGCAGCGTGTGCCGACCACTTCTCGAAGCGCTGCCGCGCGTGTTGCGCATCCCGATCGGCGAAGGACCCGCATCGGCGCTGCTGCGCGAACTGTTGCGGGTGGGCGTGCTCGAATCCTCGATGTCACGGCCGGGCGCCCAATCGATGCTCGCGAAGCTGTCCGAGCTCATGTTCGTGGACGCCTTGCGTCGTTACATTGAAAACATGCCGCCCGGCGGCAAGGGTTGGCTTGCGGGCGTGCGCGACGCACAAGTCGGCCGCGCATTGGCCTTGCTGCACGCTAAACCGGACAGGCCGTGGACAGTCGACGAGCTGGCGCGCGAGGTAGCGCTTTCGCGTTCTGCGTTGGCAGAACGTTTTGCTGCGCTCGTCGCCGAGCCGCCCATTCAGTATCTGATGCGCTGGCGCTTGGCGCTGGCCGCGCAAAAGCTGCGCTCGGGCCGGGAAGCCATCGCGCGCGTCGCCGAGCACAGCGGTTACGAGTCAGAAGCCGCGTTTAGCCGGGCCTTTAAGCGCGAGTTCGGCATGTCTCCCGCCGCTTGGCGCAAGGCCGGACCACAAGGAACTCACTTTCAACAGACGCATTGACGACGACGCTGCAGCTGTTCGACAACGGTCTTAAGTACTGTGAGCCCGTTCCCGCTGCCGAATCGTCGTTCAACTGTACTGCCGGCGACCTGATTACACGCGTATTCTGATTCGCTCATGACTCGGGCGCCAGCGTAAACGGAGCCGTCTATGAGAGGGGAAAGTGGTCAGCGCGTCGGCAACTTTTTCGGGCCCCCAGTACTACAACGACTGCCTCGGTCCTGTCTGGTTCGAGTCTTTCGCAGCCGATCTCGTGCAGCGTCTTCCGGAACAGCCTGCGGCCGACGTTCTTGAGATCGCGTGTGGCACCGGCCTTGTTACGCGGAGGCTTCGTGAGCGTCTGAAGCCCTCGGTGCGGTTGGTGGCCACCGATTTGAGCAAAGCGATGCTCGACTACGCCCGCGCGAAGCTCGAAGGTTGCCGGGACATCGAATGGCACGAAGCCGATGCGCTGAAACTGCCGTTCGAGGACAGCGAGTTTGGTGCGGTGGTCTGCGGGTTCGGCATCATGTTCACGCCGGATCGACAGGCCGCGCTCAGAGAGGCCCGGCGTGTGCTCACCGAAGCCGGAATTCTCCTGTTCAATGTCTGGGACCGCATCGAGGAGAATCCGCACGCGCTCGCCAATGCCAAAGTCCTCGAAGCCATGTTTCCGGGCGACCCGGAGATGAAGTTCAGGACGCCATACGACATGGGCGATCCGGGTCTTTTGCACCAGCTGCTCGCCGGTGCCGGCTTTCGTGCGACACGGATTGAAACGAAACGAATTGCGATCGCGGGGGCGGATCCGCGCAGCATTGCTACCGGTCAGATCCGCGGCACGCCGAGGGCAACGCTTATCGAGCAGCGAGGCCTTCAGCTCGAGGCCGTAATCGACAAGGTTACAGACGCTCTCACGATCACAGGCGGAGATCCGTATAGCGGCCAGGCGCAAGCTGTCATCGTGCAGGCTATGGCGATCTGATCGAGGCCGGTCACTCACGGTCCGCTACGGGCGCGGTTCGCGCGCCACCACGGCCGCGTCAACGTCCGCTTTGGATGCCTCGGCGACAAAAGGGGGACGCGTCACGCGGCGCGGTGGATCAACTGAGGCGTGAGCCTATAGTGCCGCCAGGCGCAGCACGACATTTGATGGTCACGCCACTTCGAAGAGCCCCGCCGCGCCCATCCCGCCGCCGATGCACATCGTCGCGACGACGAACTTGACGCCGCGGCGCTTACCCTCGATCAATGCGTGGGCGGCAAGCCGCGACCCCGAGACGCCGTACGGATGGCCGACCGCGATCGCGCCTCCGTTCACGTTGAGGCGCTCATCGGGAATGCCGAGCTTGTCGCGACAATAAAGCACCTGCACGGCAAACGCCTCGTTCAGCTCCCACAGGCCGATGTCCTCGACGCGCAGACCCGCGCGGGCAAGCAACTTGGGTACCGCCAATGCAGGCCCGATTCCCATCTCGTCGGGCTCGCAACCGGCGACCGCAAAGCCGCGGAAGATGCCCATCGGTGGCAAGCTCTTGCGCGCCGCGAACGTGTCGCTCATCACGACGCACACCGACGCGCCATCCGAGAACTGGCTTGCGTTGCCCGCCGCGATCACGCCGCCCGGCAGCGCCGGCTTGATCTTCGCGACCGCATCATAGGTCGTGTCGCTGCGGATACCCTCGTCGGAGCGAATGACGGTCTCACGGACGCTCAGTTGGCCTGAATCCTTGTCCACGGCGCCCATCGTGACGGTCATGGGCACGATTTCGTCGTCGAACCGCCCGGCCGCGGCCGCCGCGGCGGCGCGCTGCTGGCTTTGCACGCCGTATCGGTCCTGCCGCTCGCGAGAAATGCCGTAGCGCGTGGCGACCGTTTCAGCGGTCTGCAGCATCGTCCCGCCTGTGAGGATGCGTTGCGCAGCAATCGCGATGGTCTGCAACCCCGAGGAGCAGAATCGGTTCACCGTCATCCCGGGCACGCTGACCGGGCAACCGGACCGCACTGCGATCTGGCGCGCGATGTTCGCGCCCGTCGCGCCTTCCGGAAACGCGCAACCGATCAGCACGTCTTCCACTTCAGCCGGATCGAGCTTCGCGCGCTCGATTGCGTGCTTGACGACGTGGCCGCCGAGCGTTGCGCCGTGCGTCATGTTGAAGGCGCCGCGCCACGACTTCGCAAGCCCCGTGCGCGCGGTGGAAACGATGACGGCGTCGGTCATGGTGGGCTCCGCTGGAACGAACGTCGGCTCAGCCGTTGAACGTCTTGCTTTCCGCCGCGAGCTTCGCGAGCAACGGCGCCGGTTGCCAGAAGCCGGGATCGGAAAGCGAAGCACGGGCGAAACGCTGCATCCGTTCGACGACGTTGTACAGCCCGATCGTGTCGGCGTGGAAGAGCGGCCCGCCGCGATAGCGCGGAAAGCCGTAACCCGTGAGGTACACGACGTCGATGTCGGACGCCCGTTGGGCGATGCCTTCGTCGAGCAGACGCGCAGCTTCGTTGACGAGCGCGTAGATGCACCGCTCGACGATCTCGGTCGCCTCGATCTTGCGCGGCGTCATGCCGTGCTCTGCGCGGTACGTGGCGATCATCTCGTCCACGATCGGGTCGGCAATTGCGTTGCGGCTTCCCGACTCGTACCGATACCAGCCCACGCCGACCTTTTGGCCGAAGCGGCCGAGCTCGCACAAACGGTCGGCGATGCGCGAGTAGACGACATGCGGCCGCTCAACATAGCGGCGCTTGCGGATGTGCCAGCCGATGTCGTTGCCCGCAAGGTCGCTCATGCGAAACGGGCCCATCGCCATGCCGAACGCTTCGAGCGCGCCGTCGACCTGCTTCGGCGAAGCGCCCTCCTCCAGCAGGAAGAACGCCTGGCGCAGATACTGCTCCAGCATGCGGTTGCCGATGAAGCCATCGCAGACGCGCGATACCACCGCGGTCTTTCCGATTTTCCGTGCGAGCCGCATTGCCGTGATCAGAACGTCGGAACCGGTACGGTCCGCGCGGACGAGCTCCAGCAGCTTCATGACGTTCGCCGGGCTGAAGAAGTGCATTCCGAGCACGTCCTGCGGGCGTCGGGTCACCGACGCGATCCGGTCGACATCGAGCGTCGACGTGTTCGTGGCGAGAATCGCACCCTCCTTCATCACCGCGTCGAGCTTGCGAAAAACGTCCTGCTTGACGGTCATGTCCTCGAACACCGCCTCGATCACCAGGTCGGCGGACTGAATGTCGTCGTAGGAAAGCGTTGGCTTGAGCAGCACCATCGCCTGCTGCAAACGTTCGGCGGCGAGCTTGCCCTTCTTGCGCGAGGCCTCGAAGTTGCTGCGGATCGTCGCCACGCCTTTGTCGAGCGCGTCCGCCTTCGCTTCGAGCATCGTGACCGGGATGCCGGCCGCGAGGAAGTTCATCGCGATGCCGCCGCCCATCGTGCCGGCGCCGATGACCGCCACGCTCCCAATCGTCCGGGCGGGAGTGTCGTCGCGGACATCGGGAATCTTTGCAGCCGCGCGTTCCGCGAAGAAGGCGTGCCGCAGCGCTCGCGATTGAGTCGACTGCATCAGCTGCACAAAGATGTCGCGCTCGAGCTGCAGGCCCTCGTCGAACGGTCGGGAAACCGCGGCGGCGACCGCGTCGATGCATTTGAGCGGAGCAGGAAGATTCCGGTTTGCGGGGCCGACGATGTTGCGCGCGAACTGGAAAAAAGCTTCGGCCTCGGGGAAATCGATCTTCATGTCGCGCAACCGCTTTTGCGCCCGGCGCCCGGCACTCCGTGCAAAGGCGAGCGCGCCGTCGAGCAGGTCGTCCTCGATCAGCGCGTCGAACAACGCGGTACCGGCGAATTTTCCGGCAGTCACGCTCGCGCCCGACACGATCATGTTGACCGCCGCTTCCACGCCGATTGCGCGCGGCAATCGCTGCGTCCCGCCCGCGCCTGGAATGAGGCCGAGCTTGACCTCGGGCAACGCGACGGTCGCATCGTGCCGTACGACGCGGAAGTGACATCCCAGCGCCAATTCCAGCCCGCCGCCTACGCAAATGCCGCCGATCGCCGCTGTGACCGGCTTGCTGCTTTCTTCGACGATGCGAATGACGGTCCGCAGCGCAGGCTCGGCAGTCGCCTTCGGCGTGTTGAACTCGCGAATGTCGGCGCCGGCCGAAAACGTGTTTCCGGCGCCGATCAGCACGATCGCCTCGACGCTCGCGTCGGCCCGCGCGCGCTCGATGCCCTCGACGATGCCCTTGCGCACATCGAAGCCCAGGCAGTTTACCGGCGGGTCGTCCAGCGTGACGACGGCGACCGTTCCCTGCAATTCGTAGCGCGTACCGATGATCGATGCTCCTCGTGGTTTCGACCCGCGCCTAGACTTCCATCCACTCTTTGCGCACCGCGTGGTTGGCGCGCACGTCATCGGGCGTGCCTTCGAACACGATCTTTCCATGCCCCATGACGTAGACCCGATGCGAAATGTTCAGCGCGATGGTGAGCTTCTGCTCGACGAGCAGGATGGACACGCCGCGAGCGGCAATCGTCTGCAGCAATTCGCGGACGATCTGCACCAGCGCGGGAGCGAGACCTTCGGTCGGCTCGTCGACCATGATGAGCTGCGGGTCGCCCATCATCGTGCGACAGATCGTCAACATCTGCTGCTCGCCGCCCGAAAGCACGGCGCCTGGCGCATCCGCGCGTTCGCGCAGCCGCGGAAACAGCGCGAACACATCGTCCATCAACCACCGCGGCTTCGTTTGCCCGGATTTTTGTCCGAGCAGCAGGTTCTCGCGCACGGTGAGTCCGGGAAAGATCGCGCGGTCCTCGGGCACGTAACCGAGCCCTCTGTGCGCGACCTGGTGCGGCTTGAGGCCGTCGATGCGCTCGCCCTTGAAACGGATGCTTCCCACCGGCGGCACCTGGCCCATGATCGTCTTGATCGTCGTCGAGCGGCCCGCGCCGTTGCGCCCGAGCAGGCTGACGATCTCCCCCGCTGCGACGCGAAAGCTCACGCCCTGCAGGATGTGGCTCTTGCCGTAATAGGCGTGCAGGTCGTCGACTTCAAGCATGCTCGACCGTCCCCAGGTAGGCGGCCTGGACGGCCGCGTTCTCGCGAATCCGCCCCGGCGTGTCCGTGGCGATGATCTCGCCGTACACCAGCGCCGAAATGCGGTCGGCGAGATCGAACACGACGCTCATGTCATGCTCGACGATGACGAGTGTCTTGTCCTGGCACACCGAGCGGATCAGCGCAACGGCGTTCTCGGTTTCGCTGCGGCTCATTCCCGCGGTCGGCTCATCGAGCATGATGATCTCGGCATTCCCGGCGATCGTGATTCCGATCTCGAGCGCGCGCTGCTCGGCATAGGTCAAGACGCCCGCAGGCGTGTTGCGCCGCGCGGTCAATCGAATCTGCTCGAGCGTTCTTTCGGCTCGTTCGTTGACATCGCGCAGCCGGCCAATGCCGCGCCAGAAATTGTAGCCGCAACCGAGCGACCAGAGTGCGCTGCAGCGAATGTTCTCGAAGACGCTCAAGCCGGGGAAGATGTTCGTCACCTGGAAACTGCGCGCGAGCCCGCGACGATAGATTGCGTGCGGCGAGGCTCCGGCGATCTCCGCGCCGTCGAGTCGAATCGATCCGCTCGTCGGCGAAAACCGCCCGCTGACGAGATTGAAAAGCGTCGACTTGCCCGCGCCGTTGGGACCGATGATCGCGTGCCGTTCGCCTTTGAGGACCTCGAGCGTCACACCGCGGATGACTGAGGTCGCACCGAAGCGCTTGTGCACATCGCGCAGCTGCAGCGCGCATGCACGTCCGCTCTCAACTGTCGTGGCCGGCGTCATCGAACCCGTTCCCCGGCGCGAGCCATTTTGACTTCGTCGTCGGCACGCTGCCAAGCGGCAGCAACGTAGGGCCACATCCTTCGAAAGGCGACGAAGCCGCCTGCGAGGAAGAGCAACGCCGCAAGCCACGGCCATGGCGATGCCACATTCATGTCCATCCAGAACAGATGCAATCGCGTTCCGGATTCATATTGCGTGGACAATCGATAATTGATCTCCAGCAACAGAATCGCGCCCAGCGTCATGATCAGCCCAGGAACGAGAGCGAGCGCATAAGCTTTCAGCACGCCACGGAACGCCCGTGTGTGCACGATCGGCCGATGCATCAGGATCAGCCCCGCGAGTCCGCCCGGCGCGAACAGCACGATCGCGATGAAAAACAAGCCGAGGTAGAGCTGCCACGCGGTCGTATAGTCGCTCAGGCTCACTTGCAGCCAGGTGAGCACGAGCGCGCCAAGGAGCGGCCCGAGATAGTTCGCCTGGCCCCCGATGTAAACCATCAGAAGCACCACACCGGAGCGCGTGGAACCGACTGCGTCGGCGGCGACGATTTCGTAGTTGATTGCGTGCAGGCCGCCGGCGAGCCCTGCGAACATCGCCGCAATCGAAAACACGATGAAGCGTACGCGCTGCGTGCTGTAACCGATGAATTCCACGCGTTCGGGGTTGTCCCGCACCGCATTGCACAGACGTCCGACCGGTGTGCGGGTGAACGCGTACATCAGCGCCGCCGCGGCGAACGCCCAGAAGACGATGACGTAATAGACCTGCAGCTGCGACGTGAGATCGACTCCGAACGGGTGCGGACCGGCCGTGCGATTGGCGGTGATGCCCTCCTCGCCGCCGGAGAGGCGCTGCAACATGCGCGAGGCTGCGAACACCATCTCGCCAATGCCGAGGGAGATGAGCGCGAAGACCACGCCGGCGCGACGCGTGGTAACTGATCCGAACAGCAGCCCGAACACGAGCCCCGCCGCTGCGCCGGCGAGCGGCACCAGCGGCATCGGGATCGGCACGCCGCCATTGATCGCGCGCATCAGGTGGATCGCAGCATAGCCGCCGAGGCCGAAATACACGGCGTGCCCGAACGACAGAAGTCCCGTCTCGCCAAGCAGCAGGTTGTACGAAAGGGCGAATACCGCTGCAATCGCCATCTGGCTCAACAGCGACCGGCCGAAGCTCGTATCGAGCCCCGGAACGAACGGCAGCGCCAGCACGATTGCCGCCGCGGCGAGCCACGCCCTGCCGGAACCCTTCGAGCGCACACGCGCGACGGGTAACGCCGGCTCGGCCGCGACGGCGCGGCCCGTGTCGCTCATGTCTCGCGCGTCCCCATCATTCCGCTCGGACGCCAGATCAGCATGAGCACCAGCAGAAGATACGGAATGATCGGCGCCGCCTGCGCGACCTTGATCGAGCAAAGCTCGTACAGCATCGACGTTCGCGACACGGTCACGTCGACCGTGCGCAGCAGGTCGAGCAGCGAATAATCCAGCGCAACGGCGAAGGTCTGCACGATGCCGATCAGCATGGATGCGATCAACGCGCCGGGAATCGAACCCATTCCACCCACGACGACGACGACAAAGATGATGGGGCCGAGCGCGGCCGCCATGTTGGGCTCGGTGAGCAGCGCGAATCCGCCGATGACGCCCGCGAGTCCCGCCAGTGCGCTGCCGATTCCGAACACGAGCACGTAGATGCGGGGAACGTCGTGCCCCAACGCGCTCACCATGTCCCGATGCGTGAGCGAGGCTCGGATGACCAGGCCGATGCGCGTTCGCTTGAACGCGAGATAAAGGAAGGCGAACATGCCGATCGAGATCGCCATCATCAACGCCTTGTAGAACGGGTAGCGGGTTCCGAACAGCGAGAACACGGCGAAGTCGATGACCGCCGGCACGCGGTTCTCGATCGCGTTGCGGCCCCACAGCATGATCACGATCTCTGCGATCACATAGGCAAGACCGAAGGTGAAAAGAATTTCGGCCACGGGCCCTAGCTTGTGCACGTGGCGTAACCCGAAGCGTTCGATCGCCGCGCCCAGCAGGCCGACGAGCAGCGGCGCGATCACCAGCGCGGGCCAGAATCCGACGTACCTGCCGATTTGCCAGGAAAAGTACGCGCCGAGCATGAACATGCTGGCGTGTGCGAAGTTCAGCACGCCCATCATGCTCCAGATCAGCGTGAGCCCGCTCGACAGCATGAACAGCAGCAGCCCGTAGACCACGCCGTTCAAGAGCGAGAACGTGATGAGCTCGGCCACGTTCGCCCGCCGTCGGAGCGTCGCTTATTGCCGGGGCGCGGACCCGACGGCGCGATCGCGCGGCGCCGGGCGATGCGCGATCATCAGCTCGGCCGCTGCATCTTGCACGTCGTGGGCAGCGCGGTGTTCTTCGCGTCGATCTTGGCGTCCGTCTTGAAGCCGAGGCCGGTCTTTTCGACATCGTATTTGACGTTGTCGGTGAACGTCGACACGAACATCGGCTGCAACAACTGGTGGTTGTCGGCGCGCATCTCGACATCGCCGACGCTCAACGTGAGCTTGAGGCCCTCGAGCGCCTTCGCGACCTTGACGGGATCGTTCGACTTCGCCTTGCTCGCCGCCGCAGAAAACAACTCGAAAGCCGTCTTGAGGCGATAGTAGGCAAATTCGTCGTCCTTGGTATTGAACCGCTTCATGTACGCCGCGGCGTCGGGGTCGGGTTCCGGCAACGCGTTGTCATGGTATTCGCTCACCTGCTTCACCACGCCGATGCCATCCCTGCCAATCGCGCTCGGCGCGCCGAGCGCGCCTCCGTAGTAGGTGTACCACGTCACCTTCAATCCCGCGTCCTTGCCGGCTTTGATCAGCAGCAGCATGTCGCTCGACCAGTTGCCGGTGACAACCGTGTCCGCACCGGACGCCTTGATCTTGGCGACGTAGGGAGAGAAATCCTGCACCTTCTGCAGCGGGTGGAGCTCGTCGCCGACGATCTTGATATCCGGCCGCTTTTCCGCGAGCATCTTGCGCGCAGCCACGGCGACCGCCTTGCCGAATGAATAGTCCTGGTTGATCAGGTACACGCTCTTGATCTGCGGCTGCTTCGCGATCACGTCGGTCACAGCGCCCATCTTCATGTCGACGTCGGCATCGAAGCGGAAGTGCCAGAAATTGCATTTCTCGTTGGTGAGCGCAGGGTCGATGGCGGCGTAGTTGAAGTACAGCACCTCCTTGCCGGGATCGCGCTCGTTGTACTTCAGCACGGCATCCGTGATGGCGAGCGCGACCGAGCTGCCGTTGCCCTGGAACACGTATCGCACGCCGTCATCGAGCGCCTTTTTCAGCAGGATCAGAGATTCCTGTGGGCTCACCTTGTTGTCGAACGCGACGAGCTCCAGCTTCTCGCCGTTCAAACCGCCTGCTGCGTTGATCTTGTCGACGAAATAGGTGATGTGCTTCTGCGCGGCGATGCCGGCGCTCGCCCCGCCTCCCGAAAGCGGATCAATCAACGCAATCTTGACGGTGGCCGCCGCGGGTGCAGCGAGAAGCGCCCCGAACAGGGCGAACCAGACCATGCGACGCCAGCCGATGCGCATGTTGCCTCCTCCTGTGGATCGGTCGTGGACCCGAGCCGGACCGTGGGCCTGCACCAGTGGCGCGCGGCAGCCCGATCCGTTGAACGGACGATGCTACCGGTCCGGATTTGGCATGACAAGCGTGCGCAGGCGCGGGCCTTGCGCTACGCCCCCGGTATCTGGCGGGACGCAGCGCTCGAGCTCGCGAAATCGTCGCCTTAGCGCACGGCGCGGCACACGACCAGGCGAGCGCACCTGCAGATCATTTGGTCTGAGGCGTCGGCGCGTCGAGGAATGCCTTGACCATCGACGTGATCCAGGCCGGCCGCTGCATCACCGCAAAGTGGTCGGAGAGCGGCAGCACAGCGAGCTGCGCGTGCGGGATCAGGCGGAACATCTCGACCGCGTGCTCGGGGCGCACGATATCGGCGTCAGCGATCATGACCAACGTCGGCGCCTTTACGGATCGCATCTCATCCGGCGTCCAGCCCTTGGCGTCCAACCCCATCTTCATCACCTTGCTCACCAGAATAGGCCACTTCTCCGGATGCGGCGCCACTTTGACGTAGGCGTCATGAAACGGCTTCGGTATGTCTTCCGGCTTCATCGTCCTGAAATTGTCGAGCAGTCCCGGGATCAAGCCATCGTTGCTGTAATTCGTTCCGATGACGACGAGCTTGCGCACGAGCTCTGGATGTCGGATTGCGATCTGCAACGCGACGCCGCCGATGCTGTAACCGACAAAGTCCGCATTCTTGATACCGAGCTGTTGAAGCAACGCCCCCGTATCCTCGGCCATCTGCTCGTGGGTCAGCGGACGATCGATGTCGGCCGCGTGGCCGTGCACCTGCTGTTCGATGGCGATGGTCTTCCAGGTCTTGGAGAGCGCCGGCCGGATCTTTCCAAGGCACACGTCGATCGTGCACAGTCCGCCGGGAAGCAGAACCAGTGGCTTGCCGGTGCCCTGAATCTCGTAATAGATCTTGAGATCGTTGACGGACGCATAGCGGCCGTTGGCGGCCGACGCAGGTGCGACGAAAGCGAGACCGAAGGTGATTGCGACCAGAAATCGCGTGAGCAGCATCGACGTTCCCCGGAACCAGTCGAGAAGACTTGCCATCACAGCCCCGAGTGCAACTTACTTTACGGGTTTTGCTGCGATGACACTGCCGTGAGCCGTTGCACCAACTCCTGCACGTGCGTTCGACGATCACCGAACGACATCAGAGGCGTCACCCGTGTCTCGGCGAGTGGCCAAAGGGGCAAGCTCGTGATCATGCGGTCGACGTCCTGCAATGAATCCGCTTCTGCGACGAAACGCAATGCGACGCGCCCGAGAACGGGGCCCCCGGCCACGATTTTTTTCTCCGCAACCAGCTGTTCGGCACGCGCAAGCGTCGCGAAAATGAATTGCTCGATAAACGCGCGACCCGCTTCAGGCGTCATCGTCATTCCTGACTCTACGTGATCGAGCTCGACAAGAAAGAGCATGGCAGAGCCTTTCAACCTTGTTGGGCGAGAATGCGCTGCGGCAGACTATCGGTCCGGGCTGGCGCGCCCTGCGACAACACGATAACGCCGGGCGCGGGCCCAGCGGCGAGCGCGACCGCCCGGCGTGCCAGCGCCTGCGCAAGGTGGGCCCGATACTTTGCATCCGCGAACAGGTCCTCTACCAGACGATCCGGCGACAGACGGACGGCGTGCAATTGTTCTGCGACAAACGCGTCGCCAAGCGCTGTCTCCGCCTCCCGCCATCGGAACGCGCCGTCCGCATGCGCGCCCGTGACCGCCACCCGAGGCGCACCGTCTGCTGCGACCGCGGCGAAAACGCCGACCATCGCGTAACGCGCTGCCGGATTCAGGAATTTGATATACGCAGCCCGGCGGGCAATCGCGAAAGTTGTGCCGATGATGATCTCGCCCGGTTCAAGCAGCGTTCGACATTCGCCGACGAAAAATTCCGTCGCCGCGACGTCGCGCATTGTCGTGTGCACGACGGCGTCGAGCGCAAGGCAGGCCGCAGGATAGTCGCCGGCCGGTTCGTTGGCCGCGAGCGCTCCGCCGAGCGTGCCCCTGTGGCGGACGGCAGGGTCGCCGATGTGGCCGACGAGGGCCGCCAGCGTCGGCAGATGCTCCCGCACGATCGCCGAGCGGGCGACTTCGGCGTGCGTCGCACCCGCTCCGATCGAGATCGCGCGATCTCGAAGCTCGATCTGCTTCGCAGTGATGCCGGTAATGTCGATCAGACGGTCTGCCGAATGCCCACCGCGCTTCATATCCCGCAGCAGCGTCTGCCCGCCGGCGAGCAGCATCGCGCCCTCCTCGGCGGCAAGTCGGCACGCTTCGTCGAGCGACGTGGGACGGTGGTAGACGAAGTCGCGCACGATCGGTGCTCACTCGTGCGACGCCGCCATCGCCTTCGCGCCCGCGGCAATCGCTTTCACGATGTTGTGATAGCCGGTGCAGCGGCAGATGCTGCCCTTCAGTTGCTCGCGGATCGTCGCCTCGTCCGGCTCGCCGAACCGGCGCACGATGTCGAGCGCCATCATCACCATTCCCGACGTGCAGTAGCCGCACTGCAGCGCGTGGTGCTCACGGAACGCCGCCTGCATCGGATGAAGGGCTGCACCGCCCGCGGCCAAGCCCTCGATCGTGATCACCGTCGCGCCATCGCACTGCAGCGCGAGCATCGTGCACGACTTGATCGCCAAGCCGTTCACGTGCACGACGCAGGCGCCGCATTGGGTCGTGTCGCAGCCGACATGCGTGCCGGTGAGACCCAGCGTTTCCCTCAGAAAGTCGACGAGCATCGTGCGTGCCTCGACCGCCTTGCGCACGTCATGGCCGTTCACCGTCATCGAGACGTCGGGCATCGTGTTACCTCCCGCAATGCAAGGTCAGCCCGCGGCGCATCATGGCGCGCCGAAGGCTTTATCGAGCTGCTCGAGCACCTTGGGCCAGGCCTCCTCGTGTCTTTTCCTCGACTCCTCGTCCGGGAAACCTGCATGCGTCAGCTGCAACTCCGCTCCGCTTCCGCTTGGAAGGAGCTCGACGGTTACAACCGTCTCAGCGCCTTTTGTTCCCGCGGCATTCAGCCATGTCAGCTCGACGACGCGGTCGGGCTCGAGCCTGAGGAATCGTCCGTAATGGGGATGACGCTCGTCCTCGTGCAACGTCTCGAAGAAGAAAGGCACATTGA
>WNGA01005193.1_pt1 | contig 21805 bp, 18 predicted proteins | sample 5400061 | NCBI WGS metagenome assembly WNGA01 (sample SAMN13153366, study PRJNA577476) | soil metagenome | isolation source: 100 cm soil or saprolite under grassland replicate 2 | place: USA:California | collected 2016-06-15
GTGGGTCGCAGGCGTATACGGCGCAGGGACGCGATCAGTACGACAACTCGCTCGGCGATCTGACGGCGAGCACGACCTTCACGATCGCGCCGAACGGCTCCTGCACGGGCGCCACCTGCACCGCGTCGGCGACAGGGGCACATACGGTGACCGGCACGAGCGCAGGCAAGACCGGCACTGCTTCGCTTCAGGTCAATGCCGGCGCTGTGCTCGATCACATCGTGATTAGCCCTGCCAGCGCGACGATCGTCGCCGGCGGCTCACAGGCTTATACAGCCGAAGGTTTCGACGCCTCGAACAACTCGTTGGGGGACGTGACCGCGAGCACGACGTTTTCGATTTCGCCGGACGGGTCGTGTACCGGTAGCACCTGCACGGCGACGGCGGCGGGGTCGCACGTCGTGGCCGGCAACGACTCCGGCAAGACGAGCACGGCGTCGCTGACGGTGACCGCCGGTGCGCTCGACCATCTGGCACTGTCGCCTGCGTCGGCGACGATCTCAGCGGGTGGGTCGCAGGCGTATACGGCGCAGGGACGCGATCAGTACGACAACTCGCTCGGCGATCTGACGGCGAGCACGACCTTCACGATCGCGCCGAACGGCTCCTGCACGGGCGCCACCTGCACCGCGTCGGCGACAGGGGGAACGTGACCGGGTTCACGACCTTTTCGATCGCTCCGGACGGGTCGTGCCTCGGCGCGACTTGTACGCCGACCTCAGGCGGCCCGCACACCGTAACGGGCAACGACGGCGGAAAGACGAATACCGCCTCGCTCAATGTCGGCTTCGTGAGGAATCCTGGCTTCGAGACCGACACGTCTGGCTGGAATACGTCAGGCTCCGGTACCGGCATTACGCTGGCGAGGGTGGCCGGCGGGCATACCGGTTCGTGGTCCGCGCAGCTCGCGAACACGGGGACGGCCTCGAATAGCTGTAGCCTCAACGACTCCCCGAACTGGGTAGCCACGACGGTGGCCGCCACGTATACGGGCAGCATCTGGGTGCGAGCCGACGCGGCCGGCAAGCCGCTCAAGCTCAGGTTCCGCGAGTACTCCGCGAGCGGCACTTTGCTCGGGACGGCGACTGCGCAAATCACCCTCACGACGGCGTGGCAGCAGGTGACGGTCACGTACACGGTCGCCGCACCTGGCTCCACGCTCGATCTCAACGCCTATCTTTCGAGCGCAGACGCACCGCCGGGGACGTGTTTTTACGCCGATGACGCTGCCGTCCTCCGCCCGTGATGGCGACCCGGCAGATTCCCAAGACCGACGCTCGTAGCGCCAGACCCGGCGGCAACAGCCAGATCGGGAGCCGACAGACATGATCGACGTGGCGGCGATCGGCCCTCGAGTCTGGCCGGCTGCAGATCGACCAGTTCCGCTTGAAAGAGGGCGGCGCGCGATTGCTACGACGGCCGTCGCCGTCGCGATGCTGCCGCTGACCGTCCCGCGGGGGCCTGCAAACCTCGGCCCCATCGACGCGCTGATCGCGATCAGCCTCCTCGCTTGCCTCTTCTGGGCCGGAACCAGCGGCCAGAGGTGGCACTTCCCTTATGCGATCTCGATGACGCTGTTCCTCGCGGCCGGAGCACTCGGAGCGCTCTTCGGCCCTGTGCCGGAGGCAGGGGCACTGGCGATCGTCCAGGACATCTTCCTCCTGGCTTGGTGCTGGGCGGTCATGAACATCGGCCGCTCGTCGCTGACGCTGCGCCTCCTTTTGAAGACATGGGCATACAGCTCCATCGTTTGGGCTGGCCTGCTGTTCGTCGGCCTAGCCGTCAGCGCCACGTTCCTCACAGGCCATTCGGCGCAAGAGGGGAGTCGGACCGCGCTCACTTTCTTCAATCCAAACGTTTCGGCGAACTACTACTTCATCTCGATCATGATCATCTGGGCGTCGGGATGCCCGCGACGTCGAGGGTTCCGGTTCGCCGCGTATGGGCTCTTGGTCGCAGCTCTCATCTCGAGCGGCTCCAACAGCGGCATTGTCTCAGTCATCGTCGGCGTCGCGGTCGCCGCCGGGCTCGGCGCGTACCGACGGGGCGGCGCGGCCCCGGCCCTCACCGTGCTTGCGCTCTTCCTGCTCGGTAGTTACTTCTTTGCCTCCACCGTCAGCGTGAGCGAGATCCAGGATAAAGCGAGCGCGAGCCGATATACGTTCTTGCGAGAGGGGATAGGACGAGGGGCGGGTAGCGTCTCGGAGCGCACCACCCTCCTGCACGAGAGCATCCCCCTCTTCAAGCGAGGTGGACTCTTGGGGCAAGGCCCAGCGTCGACGAAGCCGCGGCTCCAAGAGGAGATGGCACCCCTCGTCAAGGAGGCGCACGACGACTACCTCGCTGCTCTTCTCGAGCGCGGCATCGCCGGGTTGGCCGCGGTCCTGTTGCTGCTTGTAACCATCGGCGCGCGGGCTATGTCAGTCACAACCCGGCGCCTCGGGCAAAGCTTCGCGGTCGCGGTGATCAGGCCCAACGCTTTAGTCGGTGCTTTCGCCGGCACAGTCGTCGCAGGGACGGCCATCGAGTCCCTGCATCTGCGCCATGTGTGGGTGCTCTTCGCACTCATCGCGGCGGTCTATACCTGGGATAGAGATTGACGCCCCTGCGGCGGCTTCGGCGGCGGTTCGGCGTCCTGATCGGGAACATCGGCGCCCGCGTAGGAGCTCTCGGCTGCACCTTCGTCGCCACTCTGTTGCTGGCGCGGAACGGAGGTCCGTCCGTCGTGGGTACGTACGCTCTCCTGCACCTGCTACCGGCCCTAGTCGGCTCGCTCCTCTCGTGCGGGCTGCCTGTTTCGATCCCTTACTTCCTGGCCGGGCCCGACCGCGACGATCGACGCCTGCCGCTCACGCTGGTCGCGATGGCGATGATCGGGGGTGCGGCGGGCGCAGGCATCTGGATTGCGGCGGCGCCCTTCGCCGGCGCGCAACTCTTTCCGAAGCTCTCCCTGACTCTCCTCATGCTCGCCGGTCTCGCCGTTCTGTCACGACTCATCACCATGACAGCGAAGGCGTGTTCACAGGGAAGCGACGACCTGAGCGGTTCGAACCGGGTCATCTTCACCGAAGAGTTCATGTTCCTGCCGGCGTACGCCCTCCTGTGGAGTGCCGGCGTCGGCGGTTACGCCATTGTCGTCGGGGGGCTGCTCCTCGCCGACACCGCCGCCTCCTCGTTGGCGTGGGGACGGCTCGTTCGAAGAGGCTTCTTCCACCAGGCGCGCCGACCCTCGCTTCAGCTTGCGCGTCGCATTGCTTCCTACGGCATACGCGCTCAGGTAGGAGGAGTGATCACACAGCTCAATCTCCGGCTTGATTTCATCCTCGTCAACTTGATCACGAGTCCGGCCGTTCTTGGTGTCTACGCGATCGCCTCGAAGTTCGCCGAATTGCTCAGGATCCCGTCGTTGGCGCTCACCTATGTTCTCTATCCGAAGTACGCTAGGGACGGACCGGGGCTCGCGGCGGCCAAGGTCCGCGCGGCGATGCCGAAACTCGGTCTGCTCTTTGCAGCGGTCATCGTGCCTCTCTGGCTTTCGGCAGGCTTCGTCATCCCCGCGATCTACGGCTCGGCATTCAAGTCGGCGGTCGCACCAGCTCAGATCATCCTCGTAGGATTCGTGCTTACGGGCATTGGGGGCGTGATTACGGCGTTCATGTACGGCATCGGACGTCCTGGCCTGAACTCCCTCGGGATGGCGGTCGGACTGGTCGCCACCATCGTCCTCGACATCCTGCTCATCCCGCCCTTTGGTGCGGAGGGGGCGGCGGTTGCCTCGGCTGTCGCGTACACGACCAGCGCGCTCGCGCTCATCTGGTTCTTCTTGCGGGCCGAGGCGGCCGAGGCGCGGTCGCTGCTCAGCGTACGGCCGTTGCCGAGCGCTGATCCGGGCTGACGCGTCGGGCCGCTAGCGGCGGCCCGACGTCTTTACGAGCAGGAGGCCGAACCCGAATCCGTGAAGCTGGCGCCCGCGACCGGTACGAATTGCCAGTCGTAGCTTTGCGCATGGAGGGTCAGCTTGAGGACTCCGAAACTCATGCTGTCCCGCACCTCGCTATTGGCGATGGGCGTGCCGAAGCTGTAATGGCTCGCCCCTCCGGTTCCCACGACAAACTCGCGGATGCCCTTCGGGTCGGCGGCGCCGCTCGGGTTCTGCGGGGCGAATCGCTCGTAGTTGTGCTCATGCCCGTTCAGAACAACGTCCGCCCCGGCGGCGTACAGGTTGTCCCAGAGCGGCGCGTAGGTGGTGCTACTACCGTGTTCGGTACCTGAGGAAAAACGGGGCCGATGCCAGTAGGCGAGTGTGCACTTCGCCGAGTGTGCGGCCAGATCCGCCTTCAGCCACGTCTCCTGCGCCGAGCCAGAGGAGACAGACACCTCGCTGTTCAGCGAGATCAGATGCCACGCGCCGAGATCGTACGAGTAGTAGGGCGCTGGGGCGCGTGGGCCGAAGTAATCGAAGTATCCCTGGGCATTCGTGGTGTGGTACTCGTGATTGCCTGGGTTCGGATAGACCTTGGCGTCGAAGCGACCCCAGTTCGGGCCGTAGTAGTTGTTGTATTCCGTCAGCGTCCCGTCGTTGTAGGCGTTGTCGCCGAGCGTCAACACAGCCGTAGGATTGATTGAATCGAGCAGGCTGGCTGTTGGCGCGCAGCTTGTCGCCGAATTGCAGATATCTCCGGCGGCGGCGATCACAGCGTCGCTGCTCGACGACGGCGGTGGCGTCGCACACGCGGCGGTCGAGCCGCCGACCGTCGCGCGCGACGAGTGGTTCCCCGCCGCATCGTAGGCCTCGACGCCGAGCGTGTAGCTCGTGCCACAGCTGAGACTGCTGAAGGTGTAGCTCGTGCCGGCCGTGCTTGCGACCTTCGTCCCATTGAGGAACACGTCGTAGCCGGTGACACCGACATTGTCGATCGACGGACCCCAGTAGAGAGCGATGCTCGTCTGCGTCGTACTGGTGACGGTCCGTGTTCCAGGAGCGGTCGGTGCGGTCGAGTCCGGACAGGGACTCGTCGCGATCGTGAGCGATACCTGCTGTGACCGATTCCCCGCGGCATCGTACGCGTCGAGGCCGATCGAGTAACTCGTGCCGCACGAGAGTCCGCTGATGGTAAAGCTGGTCGCAGCGGTCGACCCGGCGCTTGTGCCGCCGCGGTACACGCCGTAGCCAGCGACGCCGACGTTGTCGGTCGAAGCCGTCCAGGAGAAGGAGACGCTTGTCGCCGTTGCACCGGTCGCCTTCAAGTTCGCCGGAGCAGTGGGAGCAACCGTGTCCGTACAGGATGCCGTCGCGGCGGTGACGGAGGTCTTCGGGGACCGGTTCCCGGCGGCGTCATATGCGTCGACCGAGAACGTGTAACTCGTGCCACAGGTGAGCCCTCCGACCGTGTAGCTCGTACCCGATGTATTCGAGACAGATGTGCCGTTGCGATAGACGCCGTACCCGGCAATCCCCACGTTGTCCGTCGACGGGCTCCAAGAGAGCGAGACGCTTGTGGCATTGGAGGAGAGAGGGTTAAGCCCCGTGGGGACTGACGGTGGGGTTGTGTCGGCCGGGGCCGTGCTCGTTGTTGCGGTCGTCGTGCTGGCGGGGATCGTCGGATTGGTGCCACAGTCGAGCCCACCATTCAGACAGTGATCGACGAGGTACTGAAGCGACGATTGCTGCCAGGTGTTCCAGAAGTCAGCGTGAACCGTGTAAGTGGGGCCCGAGGCGAGCGTGATGCCGCTGGAGTTGGTGCCGACCGGATACTCGTACCGCTCGATCAGCCTCGGCAGCACGATTGGGAACCCGGACGGGCAACCACTCGATGACGGGAACCGCAGCGTCCCGGCCTTGACCTGATCACCAGCAACCTTCACCCCGTTCCAGCAGTTCGGGAACCCCACGTGCAGGCTGATGATCCCGGTACTACAGTTGATCGGCGCTGTGGGTTTGCCGGACTCGCTGTTGTCCGAGCAGCCCCAGTACTGTTCGGAGCCGATCTTGGAGCCGATTCCCGAGTCGGCGTTGATCGCGTTCGCATCCTCCAGCGATGTGGCGTGCGCGTCGCCGACGACCATCTTGAAGTCGGCTGGGAAGGCAATGATGTGCGTGCCGGCGGTGACGTTGTTGTCGCGGTAGTAGATTTGCTCGCGCACCCCGGAGCCGGCCGGCTTGACCTTCACGCCGTTCCGGTACAAGGCCGGCGCCCAGTAGCCGGCGGCATCACCGGATGGGCAGGACGTCGCAGCGGCGACCATCTGGTCGTAGGTGGAAAGGGCCGTAGTCGCCTCGTTGCAGAAGAAGTCGTGCATGTGTGCAGCGCCGGGCTGGCCAGGGAACACGATCGGGTCGTCCATCGCCGAGCCGGTGTAGGTGCTCGCACCGGAATCGGCCGAGCGGATCAGCCAGCCGTCCGACCCGCTCGAAACAGGCGTTGTTGTGGTGGTCGGGGTGGTTGTGGTGGTCGGCGTCGTGGTGGTGGTAGTGGTGGTCGGAGGTGGCGGCGTGCCTCCCGAACAGCTGTCGGTCCCAGCATCTGTGAAGCTAAATCCGGCCGCGGGAACGTATTGCCAGTCGAAGGAGCCGGGATGCAAAGTCAGCTTGAGGACGCCGAAACTCGTGCTGTCTCGCACCTCGCTGTTGGCGATCGGAGTTCCGAAGGGGTAATGGCTCGTTCCCCCGGTACCCACGACGAATTCGCGGATCCCCTTCGGGTCGGCCTGGCCGCTCGGGCTCTGCCTCGCGAAGCGCTCATAGTTGTGCTCATGCCCGTTCAGCACGATGTCCGCCCCGGCGGCGTACAGGTCGTTCCAGAGCGTCGCGTAGGTGGCGCTGCTGCCGTGCGTCGTCCCCGACGAGAATCGGGGCCGATGCCAGTAGGCGAGGACGCACTGGGCCGGGTGCGCGGCCAGATCGGCCTTCAGCCAGGTCTCTTGGGCCGACCCGGCGGACACGCTGACCTCGCTGTTCAAAGAGATCAGATGCCATGAGCCAAGGTCATCGGAGTAGTAGGGCCCGGGGGCGCGGCCGCCGAAGTAATCGAAGTACCCCTGGGCATTCGCGGTGTGGTATTCGTGATTCCCCGGATTGGGATAGACCTTGGCGTCCTGACGCCCCCAATTCGGACGGTAGTAGTTGTTGTACTCCGTTAGCGTCCCGTCGTTGTAGGCGTTGTCGCCGAGCGTCAACACGCCAGTCGGGTTGATCGCATCAAGCAGGTTGGCCGTTGGTGCGCAGCTTGTGGCTGAATTGCAGATGTCGCCGGCGGCCGCGATCACTGGGTCGGCCGTCGAGGGCGGCGGTGGACCCGCACAAGCGGCGGTCGAGGCGCCCACCGTCGCACGCGGCGAATGGTTCCCCGCGGCATCGTGGGCCTCGACGCCGAGCGTGTAGCTCGTCCCACAGGTGAGCCCGCCGAAGGTGTAGCTGGTGAGAGAGATCGACGCGATCTTGCTCCCGCTCAGGAAGACGTCGTAGCCGGTGACACCGACATTGTCGAAGGACGGGCTCCAAAGGGTAGAAATGGTGGTCGAGGACGCAGCGGTGACAAGGAGGCCGGTCGGGGCCGTCGGCGGGGACGTGTCCAGGCACGGACTCGTCGCCGCGACGATCGAGTTCTGGGCCGAGCGGTTGCCAGCAGCATCGTAGGCCTGCACGCCGAGGCTATAGCTCGTTCCGCAGCTGAGTCCGTCGAAGCTGTACTTGGTGGCCGACGTGGATGCGACCTTGGTCCCGTTCAAGAAGAGGTTGTAGCCGGTAATGGCAACATTGTCGGTCGAGGGAGTCCACGAGAGGGAGATTGCGGTCGCCGATGCCGAAGTGATCGTCAGGCCGCTTGGGTCGCTCGGTGCAGTAGTGTCTGGACAGGCACCTGTCGTGACGACGAGCGGCGTCTGTGCGGATCGGTTGCCGGCTGCATCGTGAGCGTCGACGCCGAGGGTGTAGGTCGTCTCACAGGCTAGTGCCGATAGCGTGTCGGTCGTCTGAGACGTCGAGGCGACCAACGTGCCGTTCCGATACACGCCGTAGCCGGCGACGCCGACGTTGTCGGTCGCCGCGCTCCAAGAAAGCGAGACGCTAGAGCCGGTCGTCGCAGTAGCGAGAAGATTCGTGGGTGCGCTGGGAGCTGTGACGTCGGGGACTGTCGTCTCGATCACGAGGACCGGGCTCTTGGTCCCGGATTCTCGGCTAGCGAGGCTAAGTGCGTTCGCCGCCGACGTGGTCAAGGCGAGGTTCGCCGAGCCAGTCGCGGTGACGATCGATGTCACGTCCACGGTCGTCCAGGCCCCGGAGGAATACGCCGGCGCGGATCCAACCGGGGATGGCGAGATGACAGGCGCGTTGGCATACGTGATTGACGATTCCTTCCACGTGGCGTCGGAGACGGCGTGGATCGTGTAGCCGGCATCCGAGCCCGTGACGGCGTACAGCCAAAGCGTGGCGCGCGTTACCTGGCCCGTCAGATTGCCGCCGGCGAAGCGCAGGTAAGTATCCGTCGTCGGCGTACTGTCGGCCTTGAGCCGCGTCGTGCCGCCGTAATTCGCTTTTGGCTTGGCCGCGCTGACGTAGGCGTCCGCGTCGGGGACGAACTTGAAACCTGCCGCCGAAGTAGGGGAGATGGCCTCCGGTCGTAGCGGTGGCCTCGCCGTTGCAGCAGGACTAAACGCGACACCGAGGACAACAGCCACTGTTAGGGAGAAAAGCGTTGCGCTCGCTCCTCGTCTTCGCATCGGAATCCCTTCGTTGGCGGCAAGAACGGCCGATGCTGTAGCCGTAGGAACTCGGCTCGACCAGTGCTGAACATCGGAGAAAGCACTCCTTTCTCCATCCCTCTTTCTTGTTAAATCAACGATGCAATCGCGTGAATCGCGCTAATTCCGGACCGCAGGTTTCAGTGCTTTCGAGCAGGGCACGCTGCATACGTTAAGGTGCTCCTCGCACCACCCAGCCCCCCGTCCGACCCAAGTGCTAAGTAGTGTGGGTACGGACAACGGAAGACGAGCCCAGCGTCATCCAAGGCACTCGATGATCCCCCCGCATCAGAGGAGCCGGAGGAACCGCAACACGTGGGTGCTACGGCACCTACCACTTGTGCGGAACATCGCGAACCGCGTGGTCCCGCCTCTTCCACAGCTGGATGTCGACGATCTCGTTTCGGCTGGCACGATCGGCCTGATCGAGGCCGTTGACAGGTACGACGTAAAGCGGGGCGTGCCGTTCGCGAGTTTCGCCTACAGACGCATCAAGGGCGCGATCATGGACGAGATATCGCGACTCGTCGCACCCAAGTCGTTACGAGATGCCGGGTCTCAGCCTCTCTCGTTAGAGGCGCCAATGGTCGAAGAGCAGAACCTGACACTACTGGACGTCACCGTCGATCGCTTTGCTCCGGAACCGGAACGGACAGCGGAGCTCAAGGAACTCCTGGAGGTAGCGCGGAGCCTGCCGCGCCGTGAGCGGGAGATGCTCGCTCTCTCTGCCGCCGGCCACACGGTAACGGAGATCGCCCGGCTCCACGGGTGTAGCCAATCGCTCGCGTCGCAACTCCTGATGCAGGCGCGCTTCCGACTTGAGGAGCGTACGGCCGCGTAATGCTGTTGTCGCGAAGGCTGGAGGGAAGGCCACTCTCGGGGTCGGAGCTAGAGGTCCTGCGCGCTGCCGCGGACGGCCTCTCTGCCAAGGAGACGGCCGAGAAGCTCGTGAAGTCGCAGCACACTGTGGTCGCTCAACGGCGAGCCGTCCAAGCCAAGCTCGGGGCGCGCAACCTTACGCATGCGATCGCCCTGGCCTTCCGAGGGCACGTGCTTCAGCCGCCGGAACCGCGCTGAACGACGAGCTTCGCGCGCACAACCGGCTCTCCGTACCGTGCTTGCGAGCGCGGGCCGTAACCCGGCCGGACCGACCATTGGTAGCGTCCAGGCACGAGGCTGTATCGATGGCCTTTGAAGCTCCATCGGTGCGGCAGGAGAAGCCGAGGCGCAGACGGCTGCGCCTCGAAGATCTCGGCCCCGCCGTGGTAGAACTGAACGAGGTAGTACGAAGCTTTCGGTACCGCGATCCAGGCGAATACCCGCGGGACTTGCGGCGGGCGCGGGTTGGCTGAGCGCCTCTTGGGCTTGGCGCTTGTGCGCGAGGGAGCCGTTCTTCGCCCGCTGGCGGCATGCCGCTTCGGCGCAGGTTTCGGTGTTGCGATGGTCGCGGGCGGGAGGCTCGGCGGAGACTGCGCGCGGCCGGCGGGAGCGACACTGCTCTTGCGCGACTTCCAGAAGGGATGCTTCAACGGGTCCACGCGGAGGATCGCCAGCGCGGCGCCGGTCGCCAAGATCAGGAGAACGAGGATTTGGCCGGCACGTCGTCGTTTCGGAGCGCGAGGTTGACCGTCGAGAACCCGACTCGTCGGTGCCGGCTGGACGAAGCCAAAGAGCGGCTCCTGCGCAGGCGGCGTGAGCTCGACCGGAACGCGTTGACGCTCAGGCTCTCGCTCGGGAAGCTGCTTGCGAGCTCGACGAGCCAGGTCAGGGTCGACGAGCACGAGTTCCGGGCTGAGCGGCTCCTCGACGGCCGGCTCTAGTCGAGTCGCGGCGGGTATCTCTTCCGCGCTTTGGGCGTCGGTGCTGCCGGAGCGTTCGAGCCGTTCGAAAAGCCCGCTGAACGCCGTCTCCGAGGCCAGTATTTGCGCGCTCTTGCGACCCTCGTGCATGTTTTCGGAAGTGAGTCGAGCCTACGTGTGAAAGCCGAAGCGTTGCTGGGCGGACGCACCTCGCCTGCGCTCGAGGCTACCTGACCCTTCTCATACACGATGGCTCGGACCTCGTGGCGGTGCCAGGGACGGCGACGGATTCGCCGTCACCCAGCCGCGCCGGCCTGCGGCTCGAAAGCTGAGCACGGCCTCTTAGTCCAGCAGCGGCGACGCGAGCGTTCCGTCCTCGAGCTCTGAGAACGTCGAGCAGCAGTTCGAGTATCACGTCTGGATGACCTGGAAGTGGCGGTCCGCCGGGCTTGCGGGCGTCGACTTCCCTGGCGGACTAAAGAGAGCGTGCTGCAGCTAACGGCACGAAGCCTGGGCCGGAGCAAGGCGATGCCTCATTCGAGGCCCCACGCCGAGAGAACGTCCGTCAGACGGCCGAAGCGAAACGTTTGAAGGAGCCTCCGGACGCGCTGCGGGAACGGACGTCGACCGAGTCCTTGTGACAGGCGAAGCCGTCTTGGGATGTCTCGGTATTCACCCAGCTCCTCGCTGTTGAATTCGTACGGGTGGCAGTAAATAATCGCCGGCCGTCCCTCGGCAGCAATTGATCGTAGCCCGCGCCGGAGGAGGACACCCGGAAGGACGCGGAAGTAGCCCCCGCCGGCAACAGGTATGCGAATGCGGCCAAGCGACCAGATCGCGACCGGTACCTCGAGAATCCGGGCGCCGCCGTCGAGAACGACGTAGTGCGGTTCGAGACGCCAATTGGGAACTCCGTAATGGCGGGCGCGCATTGGGAAGACCGACGAGTCGATCTTGAACCCAGCCTCGACGAGCGTGTCCAGCGCCCAGAGATTGCTCGACAAAATCGAGAAATCCTGGGCGCGGAACGCGGTCACCGCGGTTCCGGCCGCATCCTCAACACTTCTTTTGGCCCGGTCGAGCTCATCCCGGAGCTCGCGGCGCGTCATCCGGAACAGTGGTCGGTGACTATACCCGTGCGACTGAACCTCGTGGCCCTGCGCAACGAGCGAGCTCACGAGCTCTGGGAATGTTTCGGCCACTCTTCCTTGAACGAAGAAGCTGGCCTTGACGCCGCAGTCGTCGAGCACCGCCAGGACTCGGTCGACGTTGCGGACGACGCGCTCAGTGATCGGCGCGTCATAGTCGAGGCATGACTGGTACCAGTCTTCGACGTCGATGGTGAACGCATGCATCGGCAGGGTCTGATCGTTCGGCGGGACGAGCTCAAGGTCTGCCGTACGCGGCAGGATCACAGATGGTTGCCCGGATCTTTGTGTCGTCTCGACCCCACCAGGAATGCACTTCACGATAGCGATTCGATTCTTTGCCGATGAGATACTAGGCCGATGACCAACGATTTGGCACAGTCGGGATTCTGGGTGGGCCGACGCGTGCTCGTCACGGGCGCAGGCGGATTCATCGGCAGCCATCTAACAGAAGCGCTCGTGCGATCCGGTGCATTGGTTAGGGCCTTCATTCGCTACAACTCTCGCAACGACCACGGCTGGCTCGAGACGGCCGATCCTGCCCTGATTTCCGAGGCCGAGATTTTCAGGGGCGATCTCGCAAATCCTGAAGCCGTTCGAGGTGCGACTAGCGATCGCGAAGTTGTGCTCCACCTTGGCGCACTGATTCCGATTCCGTACTCCTATCGCCATCCTCGAGAATTCGTTGTGGCGAATGTCATCGGAACGCTGAACGTGCTCGAGGGGTGCCGCCAGGCGGAGGTCTCGCGAATCGTCCATGTCTCGACGAGTGAGGTCTACGGCACCGCACTGCGCGTACCCATTGATGAAGATCACCCGCAACAAGCGCAGTCTCCGTATGCGGCGAGCAAGGTCGGCGCGGACAAGCTCGCGCTGAGCTACCAACAATCGTTCGATTCACCGGTCGTCGTCGCCCGTCCCTTCAACACCTTCGGGCCACGCCAGACCGCCCGGGCGATCATTCCAACGATCATTGCGCAAGCGCTCACGCGGGACACGATCGAACTCGGCGCTTTGACACCCACGCGAGATTTTCTTTATGTCGATGACACCGTCGAGGGAATCATGAAGTGCGGCGAGCAGCCGGAGATCGAAGGGGACGTGTTCAACCTCGGATCGGGCGGCGAGATCTCGGTGAGAGAAACAGCGGAAAGAATTCTCGCCGCTCTCGGTCGCGATATCCCGGTCGTCGAATCAGCGGATCGCCTCCGTCCGCCCAACAGTGAGGTGGAACGGCTCGTCGCCGATCGCTCAAAAGCCGAGAGCTTTCTCGGCTGGCGTCCCCACGTCGATTTCGACGAGGGGCTCAAGCAGACCATCGAATGGATGCGGGGCGCCCTCGGCAGTTACAAAGCCACGATCTACAACGTGTAGGACGCAGATCGGTGCGTCGTGCAGTTGACGCGCGCTCACCAGAGACGCCGGCCGGCGGCGAGAAAGCGCCGCACATCTTCCCGCTCGGGCCACGAATAGTAGGAGCCTTTGCTCAGGTCGAGCGGCTTCGACGTGATCGTCCCGCTCTCGATCTCCCCAAGAACGTCGAGGAGCAACTCGGCGGCGACCGCTTTGGACCGGCGCAGGAAGTGGTCGAGTGTTTCGCCAGGGCGGATCTCAAAGATCCGTTGTCCGCAGAGTTCGCCGGCGTCGATTTTCTCGTTGACGAAGAAGATCGAAACCCCGGCCTGCGTTTCGCGGTTGGCGAACATCCAGAAGCTCGGCATTACCCCGCGGTACTCCGGGAGGATGGCGCCATGGATGTTGAGGCACCCGCGCGACGGTAGAGCGATCAGTGCCTTCTTGAAGATCTGTGGGCAGCTTACGGAGACGATGACGTCAGTTCCGTTAGCTCCAAGCCTTTCGACGAATCGCGGGTCGTTGACATCGCGAATGGGCTCACATCGGACGTGGTGGCGCTCGCACACCGCTGCAATCGATCGTCGTCGAACCTTGGCACCGAGGACGCGCGTAGTGAGCTGCCAAGATGCGCCGGGGCCGAACGTCCGCAGATACCGCCATGCGGCCTCAAGTGGTGTCTGCTTCCTGAATAGCGGCGGCACGACGTATACAGCCGCTTCATCGCCGCGGGCGCCGAGGACCCGATCGAAGAACGACGGAAGATATATCGGATCATCGGTAGTCAAGTAGACAACGTTCAAGCGGACTCCCTGGCCGGAAACGCGCGGCGATCCTTCAAGGATGTGAGACAACGTACCGGCTGCGTGCGTTACGGGCTGGGCTGCGATGTTTTGGTGCTGGCAGGCGGCCGCCGATTCACCGGGAGGTTGACGGCGGGACGATAGAGTCGTCCGCGCGGGAAGATCCGCAGGGCCATTGGCTGCTTCTCCTCGCAGGCCAGGCAGATCTCACCCAGCGTGAGAATGCCGCATCCAGGAGTAGTGCAGCGCCGGATCACAAGGCAACCTCTTCGCGGTCGGGGGAGTCCACGAGCTCGGCCTCTATCCCCGGACGCATCTCCCGCCAGACGCGTAGGTAGGCGTCGAGCTCCATTCTCAGGTACGCGTAGTCAATTTGGGGGCGTTCCGGCGGTACAGCTTCGACGACGCTGCGCCCCGTGATTTCGGCGCGGCAGCCGCAACGCCTGAGATAGGCGACGAGATCGCCCAGGGACTCTGGATCGCTGATGAGGATTCTCATTTTGCCGCAACCACGAGGCCGGAACCGCCGCAGGGCCTCGCACCTGCATGGTCGCACGAATGGGGAACAAGTTCAATCGTCCGCGTCCGTTACCGGCGGGGAGCAGAGCCGGGCGCGGACGTTTGGGGTGCGTCCGCGCCCACCGGCTCGCGGAGACTGGTGAAGACCAGTCAGGCGACGCTGCGGCAACGTCGCCCGCGGAACGTATGACCGATCGCGCTGGGTGCAAAATCGCCGTTGTCGCAAAATGGGGCGAGTACCGTCGTTGATCCACAGCTTCCACAGGCAACTCACAACCGGGTCGAGGAACTGTGGAAATCGCCCACGTTCAGATCCCGGCCAAAGCTCCGCGACCACTTCGCGCCCCGCCCGGTGCGTCACATACGCGATGGCGGCCGCAACCAGGATCGCGTCGTCGAGCTGGCCCGCGACTGGGATGAAATCCGGGACGAGATCAAACGGGAGCACGAGGTATGGAATCAGCAGCGCAATCGTGACCTTCGCACGCCGCGGAACACGTGGGTCCCAGAGAAGCCGCTTGAACAGGACGACGCAGTCGGGAATGAAGCGCGCTGCGCGATAGCGTGCGATGGCGACTCGACCGCCGACACAGGACGAACGTGACGCTGGATGTTCCTGCAATCGGCGACCGCCCTCGGCGCCGTGTGCCGAGGAGCCTGTGTTTCTTTTTCCGGCCAGGTGCGCTAACGTTTGTGGATGCGAAGCCTCGTTACCAGCGCCGCTCGCTTAAGTGGGTCTTACCTGACCGAGAGCTTCGTTCTCGGGGAGACAAATGTCGTTGCGGCCGATTGGCTGACCGCCCAGAGTCGCTGATTTCTCAGAGTCGCTGATGTCTATAAGCGGCAGGACGGCCGTGTGGCTCGTGGGCAGCGACGACGCCCGGCTGCGGATCCCCTTTCTCCAGGAGCTCCGCCGTCGGGGTTTTGACGTGACGATAGTGGGTTCCGAGCCACCGGATCTGTTCGTCGCGCGCGAGATCCCGTACCACCGTTATTCGCTTTCACGTGCGCTTGACCCCATCGCGGATTGGCGCACGTTTCGAGAGCTCGTCGCGCTCTTCCGGAAACACCGGCCCTCCGTTGTACATGCCTTCGACACCAAGCCTGCGATGCTCGCGTCGTTCGCGGCACGAAGGGCCCGCGTGCCGGTGCGCGTTCGAACGCTGACGGGGATGGCGTACGTGTTTTCGAGCCGCTCGCCGCGTGCGCTACTCCTCCGCCCGGTCTACCACGTGATGCAGGCGGCAGCGTCGCGTGCCGCCTCCATGACCGTGTTCCAGAACCGTGACGACCAAGCGTATTTCCTCCGCCATCGCCTGGCGCGACCGGACGCTTCCGGCTTCGTGCCGGGCTCCGGAATCGACGTCGAGCTTCTACGGAGCCAGCGTCCCTCAGCAGACGGGCTCGCAGCGCTGCGCCGTGAGCTCGGCATCGAAGGCGGGCCGGTCGTGACGATGGTCTCGCGTCTCGTCCGGACAAAGGGCGTCTCCGAATTCTGCGCCGCCGCGCGTGCCGTTCGGCGAGAGCGGCCGGACTGCACGTTCCTGCTCGTCGGGCCGCTGAGCTCCGAGGGCTGGCAGGCAGTCCCGCGTAGCGAGGTAGAAGGCAACCCGCACGTGCGTTGGCTCGGTCCACGTCCGGACGTCCCAGCTCTTCTTGCATTCAGTGATGTGTTCGCCCTTCCGACGTTCTACCGGGAAGGGGTACCTCGGGCGCTGCTCGAGGCCGCAGCGATGGGTTTACCGCTGATCTCGACGGACATGCCCGGTTGCCGTGACGTCGTTCTGCACGGATGGAATGGGATTCTCGTTCCTCCACGGAACGTGCGGGCGCTAACGCGTGCCCTCTTGGCTTTGCTGGATGCGGAACCAGACGCACTCAGACAGATGGGAGAAAACAGCCGGGCGCACGTCGACGAGCACTTCACGCTCGATCTGGTTGCGGAAGCGTACGCCGACATCTACCGGGGACTCCTCGACCTCGCTACTCGCAACGGAGCGTGAGCTTCTCGGGATCGGCGACCGAGCTGCCGCCGAACTTCATCACGACCGTGCCGAGATGGGGTGCGTCTCGTTCCGCTCGACGGCCGGAACGGCCTCGTAGTCGGTGGTCGTCACGCAGACAGTGTAGGGAGCGTGTGAGACCGTCTCTTCAGGTCCGTCTCCCTAGGCCTATCCTGCAGCCGCCTCCGAAGACTCGAATCGTCCAAGTCGCCGAGTCGGCCCTCTCGGCCATCTAGAACTACCGGCGGGCTGCCTTATCCCTGTCCAACGCCAGAACGGTCGCCTGCCTATGTAGTCGGAAAGAAGCGCGCGTCATCGCGGGCCTTACGTGGGCGTCACAGTGCGAATGTGAGGACGCCGCCTCGAAACACGTTGAGGAAGCTCAACGCTCCCTGGGTCGTCCGGCCCTTATGGGAGCGCTTTCCACAGCCTTAGCCTCAACCTGTGGATTTCTTGTCCAACTGCAAGAGCAGCCCTCGGCGGCCTGCGGCCTTCCTAGCGGAGGGCAGTCCTAGTTCCTCGCCGCACCGGCCGGCCTGCTGCAGAAACGAGGGGGTGATTCGCGACTTAAGAGCATAGGTCGCGAATAGGGGAGCGCCGACCTGGATCCCGTAGGCGTCAAGTAAGGAGGGCAGATGAAGGAATTTCGCCCGCCCTTCGCGGCGCTGTAACAACACCTCCGACACAGAAAGAGAGACTCCATGACACGCGTTATCGGGCCGACCGGTAGCCGGCGACGACGCCGGTTTCTGCTTGTCTTGCCCCTCGCCATGGTGGCGGCACTGGTATTGGCGCTGAGTGGTTCGGCGCTCAACACCACACTGAACAACTTCGAAATCGAAGGCAATCTCGTCAGCAACACCAGCGAAGACTGGGTGGACGCAGGTAACACCGGAGCGGACTCCGCCAATGCCGCCCTCAAGTGTACGGTCGGGTCATGTGCGCCGGCCAATGTCACGGACGGCTCTGGGCAAGGGTTCGGCGAGCTCTTCCGCGACGATCTGAAGGTCGATCCGGATCGGACGACGTTCACGCAGGGTGACAAGGAAAACGACTACGACACGGGCAGCGTCAGCTGCCCGGCGAGCGGACCGTGCGTTTCCTCCTCGCCCTACCACGTCGTCAGCGGCTCGACCCCGCCGCAGAAGGACGACCTGTTCGACGTCGTAACCAACAGCTTCGTCAGCGGGACTCAGTCGGAGCTCGACCTCGGAATGGTCCGGACGAACAACAACGGGTCATCCCACGTCGACTTCGAGCTGAACAGGCAGAACTGGACAATCGGTGGCTCGGGTGGCGTTGCCTGCGGCACGGATAAGACGGGCATCACAGGATTCCAGTGCCCGAAGCGCACCGAGGGTGACCTGCTGATCTCGTTCGAGATCAGCCCGAGCAGCACGACGCCGCCGGTCGAGGTCAACACGCGCTACTTCGTGTGGGACCTGCCGGGCGGAAGCGATGCCAACGGCCACGGTCGAGGAAATGTGAACTGCGAAGGACCGTTGACTGGCAATGAGAACACGTGCCCGTGGGAGGAGATCTCCGCCCCGTCCGGGACCGTCCTTCTGAATGCCGTCAACGGCAGTGACTTGGCGGCCGCACCGTGGGGCAGCAGGAATCCCGACGGGACCGCGACCAGCACGTACCCGGCAGGCGGGTGGTTCGAGGCGGGTATCGACCTCGACGCGCTCGGCTTCTCGCCGTCGTGCCCCGGCTTCGGGACGGGGTCCGCGAAGGCACGCTCGTCGGGTTCCTCGGTCACGTCGGCCCTCACCGACCTGGCAGGCCCGTTCCCGATCAACCTCAACAACTGCGGGAAGATCCACATCATCAAAGACGCACAGCCGGACAGCTCGCAGAGCTTCAGTTACACGACTACCGGAACCGGCCTGAGTAACTTCAGCCTCGTCGACGACGGCATCACGCCGGCGAACAAGCAGAAGGACTTCAACCAGGTCGCAACCGGCGATTACACGGTCACGGAGGGCGCGCCGGGTGGCGGCTACGCGCTAACGACCGATTCGTGCGTCGTAAACAACTCGGACTCGGGCGATGCCACGACCGCGAGTGGCAACAACTCGACCGGCGTATCGACCATCCACATGGGGTCCAATGGTGAGGTCACGTGTACCTACACAAACGTGTTACAGCGGTCGCTGATCATCACCAAGGTGGCCAAGGACGCGAGCACCGCGACGGCCGGCGACGAGCCGCTCGGCGGTGTCACGTTCTCGATTAGCCCCAATCCGACCGGTGGAGCGACAGCGTTGTCGGTGACGGATCTGTACGCAGACGAGGCCAGCGGGACGGATCAATTCCGAGCCGCGAGCACGGGTAAGGGCAAGATCTGCGTCAACCTGGCACCTACCGTGAGCGCCACCAGCTTCTCGATCACGGAGACCGTGCCGACAGGCTATGCCGTCGTCGCACCCAACCCGAAGACGGGCGTGGCCGCGACCACCGGCACCTGTTCCAGTCGAGGAACGAGTGCAACGGCGGATGCGGCGTTCGTCAACAATCCGCTGTCGTCGGTCACAGTCAGCTTCTCCAGTCTCGCGACAGGAGCAAGTGGCCCGGCGACGACGTCGAAGATCGACTGCTCGCCTGCAGGGACCACGACCGAGCAGGGTAGCCCCGACTCTGGCGTGGGAGCGGCATTCGACGACACGTCCGAGACGTTCTCGGACCTCGCGCCCGGCACCGTCACCTGCACGATCATCATCGATCCATAGCCATAAGAGGGAAGGAACGAACGCGAAGGAGGAGGCTCGGCCTCCTCCTTCGTTTTACCGAGAGCCGTGAGGGCTGACTACTGGATGACCAGGCCGTCCAACTCAGCCTTCAGCACGGTCTTGTTGTGGTCGTCGCGTGCGGCTGCGAGGCGTCATAGCCGGAACCCGTGAAATGAGCGAACGTGCCGGCGTCGCACGGGTTGCAGCTCGAGGTGAGAGACGGATCCGTCGTGTTGTTGCCCTGCCCATGGCCCTTCCCCCTACCCGCTACGGCGGCGGGAACGAGCACGAGTGCGAGGACGAGCGCGGCGACCGACGCGGCATGGGCGATGCGGCGGTTCATAGCGGCGACTTCCTTTCTTGGCGGCTTTCAGGCTCAGCGGCGCTTCCTCGAGCCGTAGGCGGATCGTGGTGAGGCCCCCAAAGCCCTTCTATGTTCTGGGCGCGACCCCCCACCCGAGGGCTGTGCTGTGGTGGGAATCATCGTCCGCAGTCACCGGTCGGCCGACCCTCGAACCGGTGATTCGCCTAACCCTTCGCGAGTCGCCTACGCGGGCTAAGGACGAGTTCTAAGAGACGTGGAGTAGTGAGAGGGGCCGGGTTAAGCCGGCCCCTCCACGATCGTTGAACGTACGCCTGCGCCGTGTGGTCGCGGTCTACTGAACGACCAGTCCGGCGAGCTCAGCCCTCAGCACGAGCTTCTTGTGCAGATTCTGGAGGACCTTGATGTTGTAGGTACCCGTCGGGCTCATATACAGCTCGAAGGATGTCGTCCCGTTCGAGCTGATGTTGATCCCGATCCAGTTCGTATTACCGGCAGCGTCGGTGATCGCGGCCATTCCTCGGGGCTCAGAGGGATCGTAGCCCGAGCCGCTGAAGTGGGCGATCGTGCCGAGGGCACAGGGGTTGCAGTCGGACGTAAGGGTTGCGCTTGGGCTCGTGCTCTGCCCGCCCCTGCCACCGATTGCGGACGGGACGAGGACGAGGATGAGGACGAGTGCAGCGATTGCGGTTGTTAGGACGATGCGAAGACGAGGCGTGTTCCTGGTCACGTCAGAGACCTCCTTCACTCTCTCGGGCGTGACCGCAGACGCCCTTTCGCGGCTTGTTGGGAACGTGATCGCCCGAAAACGAAAAGCGTCGTTCCCCCGAACGAGTGATCGCCTCCCGAGCGAGTTGATTTCCCCTTTCTGGGGCTGGGCGGTCGGCCGAGCACCTTAGCGAAGGCGTCGGATTCTGCAAGGAGAGATTCCGAAAACTCGTCGGAATTTGCGCCGTGCAGGTGAGATCGACCCGCAATTTGCGATTTCTGATGGCTAAGACAGCGCCAGAATGACGCGCAGACCCCGATCCGAGCCGGGCCAGAGCTCCTCGATCACGCCTCGGCCAGCGCTGCGGGCGACGTAGGCGATCGTCGCCGCCACCAGGATCGCGTCGTCGAGTTGCCCCGCAACGGGGATGAAATCCGGAACGAGATCGAACGGGAGCGCCAGGTACGGGATGAGCAGCGCGACTGCAACTTTCGCCCGTCGTGGAACGCGGGGGTCCTGGAGCAGCCGCTTGAAGAGCACGATGCAATCCGGAATGAAGCGCGCGAGATCTCGCGCATCACGCCTCCGGCCGAGCAAGAGCAGCAGGATTACGAGCACGAGCCAAAGCGCGAACGTCGCGCCGAGGGCAATCCCGAGCCAGAGCCAGCCGCTCATCGTTCGTCATGATGTGCCAGGCGCGACAGCGTCGCCGATGAGGAGGCGGTTTCCCCGGACGCGGCGACCTGCGCCGAGATGCGTCAGGCTGCGACTGCGCGGCGCTCGAGCAGGAGCTCGGCGATCTGGATCGCGTTGAGCGCGGCGCCCTTGCGGAGATTGTCGGCGACGACGAAGAGGACGAGGCCGTTCGCGGCCGTCGGATCCCGCCGGATGCGGCCGACGAGGACCTCGTCGATGCCGGCCGCGTCGCGCGGCGTCGGGAAGTCCTCCAGCCGCACCCCCGGGGCGTCGCCGAGGAGCCGGCGAGCATCGTCCGCCGAGAGCGCCTCTCCCGTCTCGACCCAGACCGCCTCGGCGTGGCCGACGAGGACCGGCACGCGCACGCACGTCGCGCTGACCGGGAGGTCGGGCAGCTCGAGGATCTTGCGCGTCTCCGCGCGCAGCTTGGACTCCTCGTCGAACTCCTCGCCGTCGAAGTCCCAGTCCATGCCGAGGTTCCCCTCGGCTGCCGCCTGGGCGCGCAGCTCCTCCATTTGCTGCAGCCCGGCACCGGAGACCGACTGGTACGTGCTCACGCGCACGCGCGCGAGGCCGGCGGCGTCGTGCAGCGGCTTGAGTGCCATCGTCAGCGGGATCGTGCAGCAGTTCGGGTTGGCGACGATGCCGTCGTGCTGCAACGCGCGATCGCCGTTCACCTCCGGCACGACGAGCGGCACGTGGCGCTCGAGGCGGTACGCCGACGACTTGTCGATCGCAATCGCACCGCCGCGGACGGCGTGCGGGACGAGCTCGCGCGACGCGGTTGCGCCGACCGAGAAGAGGCAGACGTCGAGATCGCCTGCGGCCAACGCCTCCTGCGTCGCTTCCTCGACGGTCAGGTCGCCGAGCCGGCTTCCGGCCGAACGGGCCGAAGCGAAGGCGCGCAGGTTGCCGTAACCGCGCTCGCGCAGGAGCTCGATTGTCACCGTGCCGACTGCACCGGTGGCCCCGACGACGCCGA
>WNGA01004025.1_pt1 | contig 21802 bp, 21 predicted proteins | sample 5400061 | NCBI WGS metagenome assembly WNGA01 (sample SAMN13153366, study PRJNA577476) | soil metagenome | isolation source: 100 cm soil or saprolite under grassland replicate 2 | place: USA:California | collected 2016-06-15
ATCGAGATGATGGGTGCTTCGCACGCGCGGCTGCGCCGCGCATCGCGGCACTAGACTGTTTTTGCTGGGCTTCGCCCAGACCCAAAATTCGCTCCGCGAATTTTCTAGTGCATCGTTTCGATCGAAACGATGCACTAGTGGGGGGCGGCGGGTTTGGGCGCTTTGGGACCTTTGGCGGGGGCGGCGCTGGCAGCGGGTGTGGCTTCGGCCGGAGCGGGCTCGGGAAGTGGAGGCGGCGCGACGTAGGCGGGCTGGTGCAGCAGCTTGTCCTGCATCGTGTTGGCCTCTCTGGTGCCTCTGAGGTTCACGAGCGACTTGACGTAGTGCGCCATCGCCCAGATGTCCTTGTCGCCATCCCAGTGCTCGCCGGTGGTGGGATCGGTGTAAGGGGCCGTTGCTTTCCACGACGGCATGGCCGTGCCGCCCACGCCGGCGGCGATCGTCCGGTACAAATCCGGGAGCTCGTCGCCTGATCGGAGGGGCGTGCGTACGAAATCCGGCGGCAGGAGGCTCACCACGAAGTACTTGGCCGCGGCCGTTTTGGCCGCTTCGTCTTTGGCTTCTTTGTGCTCGCTCTTGGCGCCCTTCTTGATGTGGACGGCGGGTTCGTCTTGCGGCGCAAGCGTCGTGCGGTATTCGCTTTCCTTCAGCACCGAGCCGTACATGTCGTCGCGGAAGCTGGTCACCTGGAACTTCTTCAGCTTGAGGGTCATCGCGGCGATGTCGTCCCTCGTCGCGTAGTTCGGGTGGCAGCCCGCGCATTGCGTGGTGACGTGATAGAGCTCTTTGCCGCGCTGAATGGCGGCCGGGTCTTGCCCTGCCCAGGGATCGGGCGGCGGCACGATCGGCGTGCCCGGCTTCTCCTTCTGCCATTTGGGCGAGAAGGTCTTGATGTACTGGATGATCGTCGTGAGCTCTTGGTCAGGCACGTCCCACGACAGCATCGCGGTCCCATGCAGACCCTTTTTCACGATGCGGCGGAAGTCGTCGTCGTTCGGAAGCGAGCCACTTTCGACCGCTGCGAATTTGAACTTGCCTTGCGAGAAATCGCGAGGAGGTGGACGAAGGCCGAGCGCTGCAGGACCTCGACCATCTCCCTTGTCTCCGTGACAAGCGCGACAGTAGTGCGTATACGCTTCTTTGCCTGCGTTGAGGGTGTCGGCGGATACCTTCTTGCCGCCGAGAGTCATCGACTTCGAGAACGGCTCCTCTTCGCAAGCAACGAGGGCGGCAGACGCCCCCCAGAGGATCACGGTACCGAGTATCGAACCCAGAATCCGAGGGCGAGCGCCAATGGGAATCATCGGGCCGTTTGGTAGCAAACCGGCGTCTGCGTAGCAAGCGTCTCCACCGGCGTTGCCGCTGCCGCCACAGCGAAGATTAGCCGCCGCGGTTCACGAGCAGACCGGTGTGATAGAGGAGGACATCGATGGCGCTGGGATCGGTAAGGTCATACCGACCGCGTACCTGCATCTTGCCGTCGACCAGAAGCACCGTGAACGGACTCGCAGCTTCGACCGGCGCGGTCGACGTGTTACTCGGCGCCGCCTGCGGCGCGCCTGCGGTCTCCGTCGCCCCCCGCATGCGTAAGCCCAAGACTTCTTGGGCGCGGCGAAGGCCGTCCGGGTCGCCGCTCAGAAAGCTCCACATGCGAGGACTGACCCGATGATGGGTCGTGAACTCGAGCAGCCGAGCGGGGCTATCCACCTCGGCGTCCATTCCAAGGGTGACGATGTGAAAGGCCGGACCGAGATTGCGCGCGCGATGCTGAATCTTGCCGAGCTCGGTGGCGAGCTTGTCGGCCGCCGCTGGCGAAGTGGTCTCGATCGCGCTGGCGAGCCACACCCGACCCTTGAGATCCGCGCTGCCATAGCGACGCGCGTTCTGGTCGACGAGCTGGAAATCCGCAACGACTCCCAGAACGGGCAGCAGAGGAGGTTGCGCGGTACGTACGACACGCACAATCGGCCACCCGAAAGCCACGACCATGAAAATCACCCAGAAAAGCGGCCTTCCGAGCAGGCGAGCGAGAACCCGTTGCGCCGCACCCTCGTGCAGCATCCCCAGGGGACGGACGGTGCTCGTGGTCGATGTGCGCGATGCGTCGGGCGAAGGTGTAGACACGGCGCCGGTCTAGCGGATAAAAGTGACTCGAGCAAAGTCGAAACGGGGGCGCACAATTTTCGCGAAACACGGGCAACGAGTCGCCTGCGGGGGGCGCGAACGCGGCGCTCTGTCACCCGCGAAACGGCGAGAGAACGCGTCGAGAAATCTCTTGCGGTCCGAAACTTCGCGTACTAACCAAGTGCGTCATATCGGCTGAGAAACCAAGGGAAAAACCACCCTATGAGCCAAACTGTCGCCACCGAAAAATCAGCCGCGGTCAAGCCGGTCGTTCCTCCGGTCGCAACGGCAGATCATGGTCACGGGCACGGCCACGATGTGCACGGCGACGAGGAGGTACCGCCGGATCCGCATTTTGGAACGGCGACGCTCGGCAAGATTGGGATGTGGTTCTTTCTCTGCTCGGACGCGTTGTCGTTCGGCGGGCTTTTGCTCGCGTATGGCATCCTGCGCGGCGCGAGCACGGTGTGGCACCACCCCGGCGAGCCCGACCTCGGGATCAACTTCACGGCCGTCCTCACGTTTTTGCTCATCTGCTCGAGCGTGACCATGGTGCTCGCGCACGCCGCAGCGGTCGAGGCCAAGCGCAAGGAGACGCTCGTCTTTCTCGGCCTGACGATCCTCGGTGGCGCGCTGTTCTTGACCGGACAGTTCAAAGAGTACTTCGGCATCGGCGGCCCCGGCCTCATCGAAGAGGGCCTGGTTTTTGGCCATTCGGCCTATGCGAGCACGTTTTATCTCATTACCAGTTTTCACGGAATGCACGTGTTGACCGGGGTCACCTACCTCACCGTGATCTTCATTCGCACGGCGATGGGCAAATACGACGGCGGCCGACACAACCACATCGAGATTGCCGGCCTCTTCTGGCACTTCGTCGATCTCGTGTGGATCATCGTTTTCACGTTCGTGTATCTGATACCTTCGCCTCCCAAGTGAGAGTCGCCATGGCGCACGTCAATCGCAAGGAATACTGGACGATATTCGTTGTCCTTTTCGTGCTCACGATTCTCGAGGTGGGGATTGTCTACATGGGGGTGCCGCGAACGCCGCTCTTCCTGGCGTTGTCCGGGCTCGCGCTGGTCAAGGCTTCGTGCGTGGGGCTGTTCTTCATGCACCTCAAATACGAAACGCCCATCCTCAGGCGTACGGTCGCGATCCCCATGTCGATTCCGGCATTTTATGCGCTCTTTCTCATCGCCGAAGGTGCCTGGAGGCGGCTGCCGTGGTGACGAACCGCCATGCCGCTCTGCTTTTCGGCGCGGCCGTCACGCTGGCGTCGCGCGCGGCGATGGCATGTCCGTCCTGCGCAACGCGCGGCAGCGGCGGTCTCATCGTTCCACTCTTGCTGGCAGGGATGATACTCACGCCTTACCTCGTCGCGACCGTCGTCTTGCGCATCGTTCGCAAAGCCGAAGCGGCGCAAGCCGAGGAAGAGCAAGTCGCAGGCGGGGCCGAAGGCCCGCGCCGAGTAACACAAAACGACGCCTCTGACCTGGCCAAGGCCTGATCAACCCTCGAGATCGGTTTACGGAGAGCATCGATGAACGGCAGAATGAAAAGGACTGCGCTCCTAGCCGCGACGTGTCTCGCGGCGACCAGCCGACTGGCGCACGCCGTCCCGCGGCCGGAAGCGGGCTTGGGGCTGCCCCGCGACGTTTCCGAGTACGGTCACCACATCGATTGGCTGATCGACGTGACCATGGTCTTCGTCGGCATCCTGTTCATCATCATGGTGGTCTGGATGGTCTGGGCGTGCATCAAGCATAACCAGAAGCACGAAGCCGAGTACGATCACGGCGACGCCAAGAAGTCGGTGGTCACCGCGCTCACGCTTTCGGCGGTCATCTTCTTCGTGGTCGACGGCAATCTCTTCTACAACTCGACGACCGACACCTTTCGATTGTTTTGGAACCACGACTCCGTGGAAAACAATCCCCAGGCGATCAAGATCGAGGTGAACGCTCACCAATGGGCGTGGGACGCGCGCTACGCGGGGCCCGATGGGAAGTTCAACACCAAGGACGACATCATCACGCTGAACGACATTCGCGTGCCGGTGGGGGTGCCGGTTCTGTTCCAGCTCTCGTCGCCCGACGTGATTCACAGCTTCTATCTCCCCAACCTGCGCATCAAGCAGGACGCGATGCCCGGGATGATCAACCGGCTCTGGTTTCAAGCCAAGGAAACGGGCGAGTTCGACATCGCGTGCGCGCAGCACTGCGGCGTGCACCACTACAAGATGAAGGGGATGCTCACCATTCTATCCCCCGAAGACTTCAAGACGTGGGCCGCCGAGCAATCGGCCATCGCCTCACGCGGCTACGACCCCAAGGACACCGAGGGCCATTGGGGCTGGGAATGGCGGGCAAGGAACTGATCCATGGAACTTCAGCACATTCATCCGGAGCCGACTTCGTTCGTCCGTAAGTGGGTCTTTTCGACCGACCACAAGGTCATCGCCAAACAATTCCTGTGGGCGGGGCTCCTGTTTCTGGCCTTCGGGGGCGGGCTGGCGATGCTCATCCGGTGGCAGTGGGCGTTTCCGGGGGAGCCCGTTCCCGCGGTCGGCTCGATTCTCTTTTCCGGTTCGGGCGGGTCGATCTCGCCGGCCAACTACAACAGCATCTTCACGATGCACGGCCTCATCATGATCTTCTTTGCCATCACGCCGATCATGATCGGCGCATTCGGCAATTTCTGCATTCCGCTGATGATCGGCGCGCGGGACATGGCCTTCCCGAAGCTCAACATGCTCTCGTTCTGGACGTTTCTCGTCTCCCAGATGCTGGTGCTGGCGTCGTTCTTCGTGCAGCTCGGTTCGGCGGCCGCCGGGTGGACGACCTATCCTCCACTCTCCACGAACGTCGGGACGCCGGGGCTCGGGCAAACGCTGGTGGTCGCGGCCGTTTTCGTGACCGGCGTCGCGACGATCATGGGCGGCCTCAATTACGTGACGACCGTCGTGCGGTTGCGCGCTCCCGGCATGACGTACTTCCGGATGCCCGCCACGGTATGGGGGCTATGGCTCACCGCGATTCTCAACGTTCTTTTCGTGCCGGTGCTGGGCTCGGCCGCGCTCTTGCTGCTGCTCGACCGCGCGTTCGGGACGCAGTTCTACGTCGCCGGCTCGTCGGCGGTGCGTGGCGGGGGCGACCCGATTCTCTTTCAGCATCTGTTCTGGATCTTCGGCCACCCCGAGGTCTACATCCTGATCCTTCCTCCGTGGGGTTTCGTGACCGACATGGTCTCGTTCTTCGCGCGCAAGCCGGCCTATTGGTTCAAAGGGTCGGTCCTCTCGATGACGGCGGTCACGGTTCTTTCGGCGGTCGTCTATGGGCACCACATGTTCGTCACCGGCATGAACCCCCTGCTCGGCCAGTCGTTCATGACCCTCACGCTCATCATCAGCGTGCCGGCGGAGCTCCTGTTCTTGAACTGGCTGCACACGATCTGGCGAGGATCCATCCGGCTCACCGTGCCGATGCTCTTCGCGCTCGGCACCGTGTTCGTATTCGGGCTCGGTGGGCTCACCGGCCTCTTCCTGGGCACGATCTCGACCGACCTCTACCTGCACGACACGATGTTCGTCGTGGGGCACTTCCACCTCACCATGGCGGCTGCCGCATTCCTCGCCAGCTTTGCCGCGATCTACTTGTGGTTCCCGAAGATGTTCGGTCGCAACATGGACCAGACCCTCGGCAAGTGGCACTTCTGGTTTTCGGCGGTGACCATCTCGCTGGTCTTCTGCGGCCAGCTCGTCGCCGGTTATGGCGGGCACCAGCGCCGCCTGTTCGATCCCTACCAGTACACGTTCCTCCAGCACATGCAGCCTCTCAACCGGTGGACCAGTTATTTCGCCTTCATTCTCGCCGCCAGCCAGATCACCTTCGTGATCAACTTCTTCAAGAGTGTGTTTGCCGGTTCGAAGGCGGAGATGAATCCCTGGGAGATCGGCACGCTCGAATGGACGCTCCCCTCGCCGCCGGTGCACCACAATTTCGACGTCATCCCCACCGTGGTTCGCGGGCCGCACGAGTACGCCAATCCCGAAGTCAAGCGACTGCTCGGGCGCGATTGGATCGGCCAGACGGAGGAGTTGCCGACGTCGGAAAAAGCAACACCGGCAGTGGTGGCGGCCAGCAGCTAGTCCTTCCTCGTCGGCGCGCTAAGCTGAGGGGATCGCGATGGCCGCCATCTTGCCGTACCGTCCTCGTCGTGCTCACGAGGAGTGGACTGCCTACCTCGGGATGGTCATTTTTCTCGCCTCGTGGGCGATGCTGTTCGGGTCGATGTTCTTTGCCTACGGAATGGTGAGGGCGCGTGCGATTGCTTGGCCGCCACCTGACTTACCGCCGTTGCCGCTCGGTCTGCCGGGGCTCAACACCGCGCTGCTCGCGACGAGCAGCGTCGTCTTGCAGCTCACGATCCGCGCCCTTCGGCGCGGGAAAACGGCGGTGCTCGGTCCGGGTATCGGCCTGAGTCTCCTACTCGGTGTGGTCTTTTTGGGCCTTCAAGTGGTCACGTGGCAGAGGCTCCTCGCCGACGGGATGACGCCGCAAGATGGTCCATACCCGTCGGTGTTCTACACACTGACCGCGTTCCACGCGCTGCACGTTTTGGTCGGCATCGGCGCCCTCGTCTGGCTCTGCCGCGCCGCGTTTGCCGGCAAATACTCGCCGGCTCGCTTTCTACCGGTGCGCCTGTGGACGCTCTACTGGCACTTCGTCGGCGCCGTATGGGGCGTGATGTTCGTTGCCGTCTACGTCATCTGACGAAGCGAACGACTCTTACAGCCTGAGAGCGAAGCTGAGTCCGAGGCTGTAGTAATCGTCGGTTGCCCCAGTGGCGTAATAAGGATCGATCATGGGATCGGGAGTGAATTTGTAGGTGTAGCGGCGAACGCCGAGCATGGGGCGGAGCTCGATATGGCCGAGGAAACCCGACGCGGGTAGGCCGTAAGCGATACCGAGATTCAGGTCGAAGCCGCTGGCGCTGGTGATGCCGCCGCGAAAGTAATCCGCCGACACGATCTCGCCCGCGGACAGAAGGTAGAGGTATCCAAGCCCGGCGAGCAGAGCGAACTTGTCGCTGAAACCGAAACGGCCGGTCAGGTTCGGGCGAATGAAACGATATTCGACATCGGGTATGCCAGCGTTGTCGAGCGTAGGAGGCGGCAGGTCGACGGCGAAAGATTGCCCGCCGTATTCGACGCCCACTCCGATCGAGCTAAGGCCGAAATGGAAATTCAGGCGAGCGCCCACGGCGAATGCCGATGCCGTCGTGGCGTGCGTGCCTTCCTGGCCGGGCTGCGGCACTCGGTACGTCGAGCCCATCGCAAACCCCTGCTCGAAGCTCCCGGTGACGCCCGCGCTGATGCTCGAGCTGCGAATCGGATAGAGGCCAATGTCCGCCGTAAAAGCGGGAGCGCCGCTGAGATCGTAGTTCGGCAGCGCGTTGTTGACGTCGTCGTCGTAGCTCAAATGCCTTTGGAAGCCTTTGATCCCGATCGAGAGGTCGAGGATGGGCGGCATCGCTTTCTCCTTCGCCTCCTTTTCCTTGTCGCGCTCTTTCTGCCGCTGCTCTCGGTCTTGCTCCTCGAGCGGCTTTTCTTCGCCGCCTTCGCTCGTCGGTGGCTTCGTAGATTTTTCGGTCGGTTCCGGCGGCAGCTCTTCCGCCGGCGCATTCGGCGGAGCGGCCGGCGCGGCTGGTGCGGGAGCGGCCGGCGGGGGAGCGGCAGGTTTCGGTTTCGCCGTCACCGCGGGTTTCTTCCGGCGCGGAGCTTTCTTGCGCTGCGCGTCCGCGGACGCCGACAGGAGAAGAGCGAGCGCCACGAGCGATGACGTGAACGCAACTGGACGGAAACGAAAAAGCCGAGCCATCGGGTTCACACCAAAGCACCGCCCAGATGGAAAAGGCAAGTCTATTTCACACTCTGCCGACGCGCGACGCCTCGTCTCGCGAAGCGTCGAGTTGCGCGATCGCAGACGTCGGTGTCAGGCCCAATGATAGAGCATCATGTATACGACAACGCCGGTGATGGATACGTACATCCACACCGGAAACGTGACCCGCGCGATTTTCCGATGCTCGATGAACCGTGCAGCGCGCGCCAAAAAAAGCGTGCGCAAGACGAGCGGAACGGTGGCGACGGCCAGGATCATGTGCGTGAACAAGATCGACAGATAGACGAACTTGAGCCATCCGCCGCCCGGAAAGCGATGCGTGCCGGTCAGATAAAACCGCGTGAGATAGCAGACGAGAAAGATCGCCGACGTGACGAAGGCCGACTGCATCGCGAAGCGGTGCAGCGCGATTTGGCGCGTCTTGATCGCGCGCCAACCAACGAACAAGAGGGCGGCGCTGGTGGCGTTGAGAGCGGCATTGATGGTGGGCAGTGCGTCGACGAAGGACAACATCACGCGCCCTTCTCGGCCATGAGCGTTTCGATGGCGTCCTTCAGCCGACCCATGCCTTCGGGATCGGTTTCGAAGTAACCGCGGATCCGGCCGCGCGCGTCGACCACGACGAAGTGCTCGCCATGCATGACGTCGAAAGCCGAAGTCTCGGCGCCACCCTTCTCGAAGGGGATCTTCAGTCCTCTGGTCACCGCGCGGTTCACTTCTTCGAGCGAACCAGTGAGGAAGATCCAGCGGCGGTCATCGGCTTGCCATTTGGTGGCATAAGCCAAGAGCTTGGCGGGCGTGTCGACTTCTGGATCCACCGAAAACGAGACCAGACGAACGGGCCATTCGCGCCCCGACGAGCGCTCACGCTCCTCGATGTACGTTTGAAGAGAATGCATCCTCGATGTGAGCATGGGGCATGCCGCTTGGCAGCCGGTGAAAATGAAGTCGGCGACCCAAATGTTTCCCGCGAGATCGGCGAGCTTCACGCTCTTTCCATGTTGGTCCAAAAGCGAGAACGTCTCGAGCTGCGACAGGACGGGCATGGGTTGCGACGCTCGCGCGTGATGCCGATACGCGACCGCCGCGACCGAAAACACGATCGAGGCGGCGACGATCCATGCGAGCTTGGCGCGCGTCGTTGCCATCGATCGAGCTCCTACGTTCCTGCTCGCTCCGCGATCAACGCGCAAAAAAGCAGCACCAGGTAAACGATCGAAGCGGCGAAAAGAGAGCGCGCCCACTTCGGGCCGACTCCCTCGCGAAGACCGTAGCAGCCCCAACCGAAGAAGATCGCGCCGAGAACGCCCGCCCACACGAGGTAGCCCCGCTTCTCGACGCCGAGTGGGACGAGCAAGAGGCTCACCGCCACGAGCGCGAGAAGGTAGCGCACGATGCTGTGCCGCGTAGCGCGAAGGCCGACGGTGTTCGGCATGACCTTGAGACCCGCGCGGGCATAGTCTTCGCAGCGGAAAATGCTGATCGCGAGAAAATGCGGCACTTGCCAAAGAAAGAGGATCGCGAAGAGCACCAGGCCTCCCGCGCCGATGGAGCCCGTCGCTGCCGTCCACCCGAGCAGGGGAGGCATTGCGCCGGGCACCGCTCCCACCAAGAGCGCCCAGTGCGAACGTTGCTTGAGCGGTGTGTACCCGAGCACATAACTCAGGTTGGCGAGCACGGCGAGAAGTGCGGTGGTCGGGTTGACGCCGATCGCCAAGATCGGAATCGCGATCACCGACAGGGCGACACCGAACCACAGGGCCACACGGGGCGCGAGCCGCCCCGCGGGCAGCGGGCGATTCTTGGTGCGGTCCATTCGCGCGTCGATCTCGCGATCGAGGAACATATTGAGCGCGTTGGCGCCGGCGACGATGAGCACCGTACCGAGCAGGGCCAAGGTGACGAGCATGAAACCCGGCTTGGCCGGTGCGAGCCACAGTCCCCCTGCCGTCGTTGCGATGACGAGCGCGGTGACCCGCGGTTTGGCCAGCGCGAGAAGATCGCTCCACGCGACCGTCGAAACTCGCTTGGACTCGTAAACGTCCAATACCGGCGTCGTCATGATGTCGCCACCGCCCGAGCTGACGCGCGCCCGCTCTCGCCATGTTCCGCCGCCGCCTCACGTCCCAGCTCGGAAGACGCTGGGCATAGCCCCCAGAGGAGAACGAAGGAGCCGAGGAGGGCCGCTCCGACGGCGAGGTGTGTCGTGATGACGCCGAGGTCGAGCAACGACAGCACGCTGGACACGCCGAGCGCGATCTGGATGACGACCAAGCCGATCGGCAGAAGGCTCAGGCTCTCGAGCGCCTTCGCGCCTTTGGCGTCGTGGCGCAATCGAAGCGCGGCAAAAACGGACACGCCACCGGCCAGGATGGCGCCGAAGCGGTGAATCATCTGAACCCGTTCCGGCGACGCCGCCGGCCAGAGCACGCCGTGGCAGAGCGGAACATCGAGGCAGGCGAGGCCGGACGCCGTGTGCCTCACCAATCCGCCGAGCACGATCTGCGCGAGCACGGCGCCCCACGCGATGCCGAGCCACCGGCGCGCGGACCCACTGATGAGCGGCTCGACTCTGGAAGATCCCGTGCGTATCGCGATCAGGATCGTGAGCGAAAAGAAGCACATCGACGTGGCGAGGTGCGCGATCGAAATGGCACGAGGCAAACGGTAAAGGACCGTGATGCCACCGAGAACGCCCTGAAAAACGACGAGAAATGTGGCCAGCAGGCCGAGGCCGCGGAGCGCTCGGTCTTTGCGCCGCAGCAGGAGGACCGCGAGGATCACGGTCATGATGCCGACGGTCGCGGCGACCAGGCGATGCGAGTGCTCGAACTGGACGCCGTTCTCCATCTTCGGAAACAGCATGCCGTAGCAGAGTGGCCAGTCCGGGCAGGCCAGGCTCGAACCGGTGCCGTGAACGAGGCTGCCCACGATGAGCAGCACGAAGGTTGCAGCCGCCGTCGCGATGGCAAAACGGTGTTCGCGCATTCGTGCTGCTCGCGCCGGGAAAGGGAGCGCCCCTTATTCGCCCTTTTCAGTGCCGTCGTAGGAGAACTTCACTTCGGCAGTCTTGTTCGGTTCGACGGTGACGCTCGCCGTCTTCAGGCCGTACTTCGAGTGCCAGGCCTCGAGCGTGTACTTGCCGGCGGGCACCTTGTCGAGCTTGAAGGAGCCATCGCTGCCGGTCGTTTGGAAGAACGGGTGATCGGTCACCACGACGAAGCCGGTCATCCAGGGATGCACGTCGCACTTGAACTTGAGCACGGCCGGTTCGGTGGCGAGATTTTCCTTCTTGATGGGGGGTGAACCGGCGGGCTGGCCCTGATTCAAGATCGTCTCCTGCCCCTTGTAGGTGTGGACGTTGTGCATCGTCTTGTCGCTGTTTTCGACCTGCACCGTCTGTCCGGCGACCGCACCCTGCACGCGCGGCGTGTACATGCAGTCTTCCTGCCTGACGTTGGCGGTGGTGTCGGGCGCCGAGAACTTCCCCTTCACCGATCCGGGAGCCACGCGGACGAGCACGTCTTTCAGCGTGCCGTTGCTGTTCACGATCACTTCGTTCGACTTCATCGGTTTGGCGGCGCACACCGGATCCGCTTTGCGGGGCAATTCGGCGGCCTCGGGCGTTTTGCCCGTGAACGCCACCGTGCCGGTGACCGTGCCTTGACCGGCCGGCTCCGCAGCAGCTTTCTCCGGCGCTGCCTTCTCGGGAGTGGCGGCAGCCGGTTCGGCGGACTCGTCCTCTTCCGTCTTCTTCTTGGAACACCCCAGCGCGAGGGCGGCGGCCAGGGTCAGGGAAATGGGAACAAGGCAGCGACGTCCTTGCATCGAAAGCCTCCTCGGAAATGGGGGTTCTGACAGGGTCAGAGGTGTGGCGGGGGTGTAGGAAACCGGAGCGTCCGCGTCAAGGCGAAATCAGCCTTGGCATTACTGCGTCAGATCCTCACTACCAGATCGTCTCATCGGAGTAGCGATAGACCCACTCTAAGTACTGACCGGACAGGCGGAACTGGCTGTAGGCGAAGTCGAAGAGGCGAGGCCTAGCGGCGATTCCGGTCTGACGCGCGGCTTCCGACGGCCTCGCCGTAATTTCCGTGGGCGACGCGCGGCAATTGCTGATCGTGATCTGTCATCGCCAAGATCTGACGCAGTCATGTTAGATCGCGCAATTTATCGCGTTTGAGAGCCCCCCTCATCGGCCGGGGGGCCGTCCCCGTCAGAGGACCTGTCGCTGCCCGGAATTCGCCATCAGAACCGCCCACATGCCGCGATCATCGCGCGCGGCCAACGGCGTGGAGAGCGCGGCCAGAGTCAAAGCGAGAGCCGAGAGCGGAACGTCGGTCGAAGGTCGGGCGAGCAAGATCAGCGCGAGCGACCCGACGATCGCTGGGATCTGGCGCCGCGCCACGATGGCTACGAGGCCAAGCAGCGGGGCCGACGTCTCCAGAACATATCGATAAGGCACCCACACGAAAGGTGCGGGAATGGGCACCACACGATCGAGGGCGCGGTAAGCGACGAGCTGCCAGAGCGGTCCCACTTCGCGGCCGGCCCCGCGCGCCGCGCCTGCGGCCAGCACACACGCAACGAAGAGCGCTACCCTTGCCGCCCAAACGGTGGCTCGATCCTTACGGGTGGCGAGCCACATGAACGCCGTGAGAATCGCCAGCGTGTCGAAGAGCACCGACCCGGTCGCCAAGATGCGGGCGAACACGATGAGACGTTGGGGGTTGCGCAGCCCCGCGTACCAGGCAAAAAGCGAAGCGGCGAGATGGAGGAGGGCAGCGGTACCGGCGCAAGCGAGCAGCACCCCGAGCGCGCGTGTTCGCGGAACGGTGATGGCTTCGCGGCTCGCGAGGACGGCCAGCACTCCGCTGGCCAGTGCGGCGACGACGTTGGCGCGCTCGGGAAGCGGCTCGCGAAAGGCGGGTGCCACCAAAGAGACGACGCACATCGCGAGGACGGTCGCCGCGACTCGATACGAGATGCCGAATCGCTTGTCGCGAAAAGTGAACACGAGCTCGAAGAGCGTCGCCGACAATCCTACGAAGGCGAAGAGGTAGCTCGCAAATCCGCCGGCAAAATCGGTGTAGGCGATGATTCTGTCGATTCCCTCGCGCGCGCCGCGCAGCGCGGGCGCCAGCACGCGACCGACCAGAAAAGCAAACATCGCCACGGCTGCAACGGAGCGAACGAACTGCGGCATGTAGGATGTGCTCGCTCCGTTTTGGCTCACGCGCGCGACCTCGCCACGACGGGCATCCTACCCTCGAATCTGGCGCAGAACGCAAATTGTCCTAAGGGCTCGAGGCAGCCCCTCCTCGCGTCTAGCATTCAACGATCTGGTAGCGAGGATCTGACGCAGTCAAGCTAGGAGGCGCTAGCCTGCAAGCGGTCGGCCTTTGGGGCCAATGCGGGGCGCGGGCGGTGCAAGCCACCCGTGGCGCGACCCCTCCGACGGGGGCGACTGCTGTTCGCGCGGATCGCCGCCGGGGAACGGGGGCGCCGGCGTCTTCGGCTTGGTGGGTTCGCTGGGCGGCGGCGTATTGAGCAAGTAGGGTCGCGCGTTGATCGTCGAGCACGCGAACACCGGGTCGCGATGAAACTCCCAGTGGAAGTACACGTTCCCGTCGGGCGAAACGATCGCCTTGGGAGGCTTTCCGAACGGCGACGCACGCTGGACCGAGTCGAGCGCGGCAACATCGAATGCCGTGATTCCGCTGGTGCGAACCACCCCCATTCTGAGCAGCCGCCCATCGTCGCGGTCGAGCACGATCTCGAGCCGAGTGATGAGGCTGCCGTCATTCATCGGGTGGTTGGCCGGTAATCCGTCGAGCGAGCCCAGAAAATCGTCCGCAAAAATCGGGTGGATACGGTTGTGGATCGTGACGAGGTACGTGCCGAACGGGCTGCGTGCGGTGTTCAGTGCGGTTTGGTTGCCCGGCTTGACCGATGAGACGTAGTTCTCGATCGCCGAGCGCCATCGCTCGAAGCTCGAGTTCTGCCACGAGCCGCGATGGGCGCTCTTGCGCCTCTCGCCGTCAGCCATGCGCTCCTTCGTGAGGCGATCTTCGCCGACGATGGCGACGACGGCCTCCGGCGTCAGATTGAGATTGACGCCGTTCGGCGTCGGAGCCCCGCCGAGCCCGAGCATGCCGAGCGGCGAGCTCGGAACCGGCCGCGGCGGGATTCGCCCTTTTCCGTCGGCCACCTTGTTCGGCGAGCCGTTGGCAGGACCGGGACGTGCCGGGTCGAGGTGGTAACCCTCTCTATCGGGTGCAAGACCCTGGGACGCACCGCCGGCGGGCGGAGTCGGTGGTGCAGGCGTTTTCGCGGGCGACGGCTGAGGCGCGCCGGCCAGTTGGGGGTTCGGCAACACGCCGGTCGCCGGCGTCTTGCCGGGCTCCGCGTTCGCCTGCTTGCCAGCTGCCTTTTCAGCGTGGTCGGTGTCGGGTGTTTTCGAGCTCTCACCGGGGGCGTGCGTCGGATCGCCGGGGTGATCGTCGCTGCTGCCGATCTTGTCATGATCGCTGTCACCGGTACGCCCTTGTGGCCCACTGTGGTGTCCGCCCGGTGTCGGATTGGGATCGTCTTGGTCATGCGACGTGATCTGCGCGACCGATTCTTCTTTGACGTGGTTCGCGTCGTCGCCGATGAAGCGCGCGGTGGGATTGTCTTCCTGATCGGGAGCGGCGTGCTGCTTCACGGCGATGCGGTGATCCATCACCGGCTGCTGCTGTTCCTGTGGTTGTGTGGGCGCAGGTGCCGCCATCGCCGGCAGGACGATCTTCGGCGTTTCGATCTTTTTCTCCGGTTTGTGCTCCGCGTCTTTTTTCTTTTCGGCCTTGTTCGGTTCGTCGGCTCGCGGCTCTGCGCCGTCGACCCGCTCCGGCTCGTCTGCTTGCGGCGGGCCGACATTCTCGAACGCCACTTCGATCGTGGCCGGCGGCTGCAGACGACCACGGATGGAATGCGCGAAAGAGCGCAGCTCGTAGCGATCTTCGATGACGCGCGCAACTTGCTCCGCACCGCCACCCGTGGCGATGTGGGCAAGAATTGCTGTGGAGACCCACAGCAGAAGCGGTACGTTTTGCTCGCGCGACATACGGAGTCCTACGCAACGACGCGTATTTCCACGCTAGCATCCGCGCGCGCGCGCGGCAAAGGTCGGAGGTTACATTCATTCCCACGCGCCCCGCGCTGGACGGAAGCGCGTGACGCGAAAATGACGGTTCACACCTTGCTGATCGCCGCCCAATTGTCGCCGATCTCTTCCGCTGTCCACACTCCATTGCCAGATTCCTTGAATTTTCCAGCACTCTCCACGACCTTGAACACGTACATACGTGGACCCGATATCGCGAGCACATGGCCGGTGCGATCACCACACAAATCCGACGCCAAAAAAAGAGCTCCGGGAGCGATGTGATCCGGTGTGAGCGCTTCCATTCCCTGCATCATCGGAAGATCTTCGGTCATGCGCGTCTTGGCGATCGGCGCGATCGCGTTGACGGTGATGCGGTGCTTCTGGAGCTCGATCGACGCGGTGCGCGTGAAGCCATAGATGCCCGCCTTCGCCGCCGCATAATTGGCCTGTCCGAAATTGCCGAGCATCCCCGACACGCTGGCGGTGTTCACGATGCGCCCGCCGGAACCTTGGCTCACCATCTGCTTCGCGGCGGCTTGCGTGCAGAGGAAAGTTCCCCTGAGGTGAACGGCGATGACCGAGTCCCACATCGCTTCGTCCATCTTGAGCATCGTCTTGTCGCGTAAGATCCCGGCGTTGTTCACGAGAATATCCAGCCGCCCGAAATGATCGACCGCGGCCTTCACGATATGATCGGCCCCGATCAACGTGACGACCGAGTCGTAATTCGCCAGGGCCTTGCCGCCGGTGGCGACGATTTCTCGAACGACTTGGTCGGCCATGCTCGTCGACTGTCCATTGCCATCGCGACTGCTGCCGACGTCGTTGACGACGATACTTGCCCCCTCACGCGCGAAGAGCAGTGCTTCAGCTCGCCCGATGCCACCGCCCGATCCCGTGATGATCGCGACCTTGCCTTCGAGAAGACCCATGGTTGACCTCGCCAATCAGTGAGGGTCTACGATATACCCCGGGCGCGGTTCTTCGCACAGTCGCCGAAGCGCTGATCCATACGCTCCGCTACGCGGCGGTCGAAATGCTGCACACCCACCAACGGCTCCGGCTCCGAGCGATGGGGCAGGAAGCCTCACCGGTGCGCGTCAGTTGTACGTGGCCGAGAAGGAGATCGAGCTGGCGGTGATGCTTTCGGTGGCGGTTCCGTCGGCGTAGTCGCCTTTCGTGCGCGCGTAGATGAAGCGGCCGAGCACGCCGAGCCCCCAATAATTGCTGACCCACCATTCGTAGCCGACGTGGGGAGCGAAACCGAAGCCGTTTTCGTCGTTGGAGCTCGTGTTCGCGAAGCCGTCGTCACGGACGCGCAAGCTCGCGAATCCGAGCCCGCCGCCGACGTGAAAGCCTTGCTTGGGGTTCGGATAGATGTCTGCCATCAACGCCAGCATGGTGAGCTGGGGGCGATGGTCGGGCCGCATGAGACGCGTGTCATTGGTGAGGTTCGGCCTGCTCAATCCCTGGAAGGTGAAAGAGCCCGCCAGGATGAAACCGGGCGAAATGGCCCCGCCTATCGCGAGCTCGAGCGGCACGGCCACCCCCCTGGCGTCGACTTCGCCGGCATAAGCGCCTCCCTCGATTTTCGCCGAATCGGCCATGTATCCGATGCCGAGGGCCATCCGCAAAAAAAATCCCGCATGTGAATGCGCGTCCGGCGGCGGCCGCGGAGCTCCCGAGGGCGGATAGCCGGGTTGCGCTGGGTAGCCTGGCGGTGGCGGGTAGGCTTGTTGGGGCGGATATGAGGTGGGGAGCGGAGATGCCGCGGGAGGGGACGTAGCGGGAGGCGGTGCGGCTTGGTTCGGGGGAGGCGGCGCGGCCGGCGCGGTGCTCGACGGTGGCGCGCTCGGCGCGCTCTGGGCGAGCACCGATCTTCCGGCGAGGAGAATCGCCGCGGCGGCGACGAGGAGCAATGGGCGCATGGGTCCTAAGAAGACCGTACTACCGAGGACCACGCGGGGCAATGTAGGCGAGCTCGCGACCCCGTCACTTGCCGGTGAAGACGGGTCTCTTCTTCTGCGCAAAAGCCTCGAGAGCGAGCCTCCGGTCGTCGCTGCGAAGGCAGGCATCGTAATAGGCGCGCTCGAGCTCGAGGCCATGCGCCAAAGAAACATCGAACGACACGTCGATGGCCGCCAGAGCGGCGGACTGCGCGATCGGAGCCCCGCTCGTGATGGGCTCGATGAACGCGAGCGTGTCCTCCAGCACGGCCGTGTTGGCGGGCGAGACGCGATTGACGAGTCCCCACGCGAGCGCCTGCTCCGCATCGACGCGGCGGCCGAGCAAGATCATTTCTTTGGCGCGCGCCTCGCCGACGATGCGGGGCAGTCGCTGCGTGCCGCCTGCTCCTGGGATGATGCCGAGCGTGGTTTCCGGTAAGCCGAGCACCGCCGTTGCCGCGGCGACCCTGAGATCGCACATGAGGGCGAGCTCGAGGCCACCGCCGAGTGCGAGCCCATTGATAGCGGCGACGACCGGTTTGGGGCTGTGATCCAGAGGCCTCAGCTCTTCTCGATAACGCAGAAGCTGGGCGCGAACGTCATTTTCGTCCATGCCATGACGTTCTTTGAGATCCGCTCCGGCGCAAAACGCTTTGTCCCCGCTGCCGGTGAGCACGATGGCTCGCACGGCGGGGTCGGCGATCGCGTCTCGCCCGAATTGGCCGAGGGCGAGCAGGGTGTCGCGCGAGAGCGCGTTCATTCGATCGGGGCGATCGATGGTGAGAATCGCGGCGGCACCTCTCTGGGTGAGCAATACGGGTGATTCGGACATGAACGAATGGTTTCGAAGATCCCTACCGCCGTCAACGGCTTCGGGCTCGCTTGGTAGCGCCGCCTAAAGAGAGGACCTCCAGCTTTTTGACTTTCGCAGTCAGCTCGGCCTGCTCGGTTTTGAGCTTCTCGAGCTCGTCGCGGAGCTCGGTTTGGATTTCTTTGCTCCGCGTGCCGAGCTCGTGCAGGCCCTCGCGAATGCGGCGACGAACGCGGCCGTCGCTTTCGCGCTCGAGGTGACGCGCGAGCACCGTGCGCCCCTTGATGTCGCCCATCTCGACGATGGCGCGCACGACGTCGACCCGAACGTGCGGGTCGGCATCGTCGAGCAACTGCTCGAGCACCTCGCGGTATTTCCGATCGCTGGTGAGCCTGGCGAGCGCCAGGATGGCCGCGCGCCGGCCACGCGTGTTGACGCCGTAGCGAGTTCTCGCAACGACATGCGAAATCGCACGATCGTCGCGCAGCGCGGCGAGCCCCTCCAGCGCGCCGACACGAATCACGTCGGCCCACGCAGGACGATCGAGCACTTCGACCAGAGTGTCGAAGGCAGTGGCCTGACGGGTACGCCCGAGCGAGCGCGCCGCTTCCGACTCGACGAGATAGCTGGCGTCCTTCAGCACCATCGACTTCAGCGTCTGCGCGCATTCGGGCGTACGGAAGTGGCCGAGGGCCTGCACGACCGCGCGCCGGACTTTGGGGTGCTTCGTCTTGACGTTCGCATCGAGGATCCGAAAAGCCGCCGCGAGGCGGGTTTCCCCGAGCGCCAGTGCCGCGTGGGCACGAACGCCCCAGAATTCGCGCGGATTACGCAGCGCGGCTTCCAGCGCCTCGAGCGATGGCGCGTCGGCTCGTTTGCCGAGTGCGGATGCGGCGAGCCAACGCCCGCGCGCGGTCGGTGCTGCCTCGAGCTGCCGGCGCAGCATGTCGAAAGGCACCTCCAGCCGGATGTCGGCCAGCACGGCGAAATCCGGATCGACCACCACCACGCTCGGCCTTGCGGAGCATGGGATCGCGATCGTTTCCGCGGCGCGGTCGATGTGACGCGTATGACGGACCGGTTTGCCTTTCTGCGGGACGACGTCGAATCTGAAAGGAAAGACGAACAGAGGGGCATCCTTGTCGATCTTTTGCACCTGCTTGACGGTCACCGTCAGCGTGCCGGCGTCGTGCTCGATCTTCACCTCGAGCTCGGGGTGCCCCGGTCGATGGACCCACTGTTCGAAGAACTGCTCGAGACCGCGGCCGGAGACGTCTTCCATCGCCCGCATGAGGTCGCGGGTCTCGACGATCGATCGGGCATGCCTCGTGAGATAAGTGCGCACCGATGCCCAGAAGACGTCGTCGCCGAGCATCGTTCGCAGCATGGCGAGAACGAGGCCCCCCTTCTGGTAGAGATGCCGATCGAAGATGTCGATCGGCGCGTCGTAGTCCTGACACACGATGGCCCGCCGGTAGCGACCACTGGCCTCGACGAAGTACGCTTCGAGGTCGCCTCTCAGCGCATAATCGTATTCGTCTTTGCCGAGCTTGTGCTCGAGGTCGAGGTGCTCGAAGAAGGTGGCGAATCCCTCGTTCAGCCAGCCATGGGACCAATCGCGGCAGGTGACGTAGTCGCCGAACCATTGGTGGGCCAGCTCGTGCGCGACCAGGTCGTCCGACGTCACGTCGATCGCCGCCCGCTCGTCGAGAAGAATGTGCTCGTACATCGTCGTGGCGGTCGTATTTTCCATGCCGCCGAAGATGAAGTCGGACACCACGATCTGCGCGTACTTGTTCCACGGGTACGGCACACCGAGCAGCTTGCCGAAGTGCTCGATCATCTCCGGTGTCCGGCGGAACGTGCGCCGCCCATCCGCTTCGCGACCTTTCGGGACGAGGTAGGTGACCGGCACGCCGGCCGCCGAGCCGCCGTCGATTTCGGAGAATTCGCCGGCGACCAGCGTCACCAGATAGCTCGGCAGCGGATCGCGCATCGTCCAGCGGTAGCGCCAAGATGGCGCGCTCTTTCTCACGTCGCGTTTGACCAGCTCGCCGTTCGAAAGGGCGTACCAGCCCCGCGGGACCTCCACCGAAAGCTCGAAGGCCATTTTGAGGTGAGGCTTGTCGTGGCAGGGAAACCAATGTCGGGCGTCTTCGTCCTGACATTGCGTCCAGACCTGCCGCGGTCGATCCTGCACGTGCTCGTCGGGCTCGAGAAAGTAAAGCCCGCGCTGCGGCGTCGCGCGATAGGTGACGCGAAGCTTCGTTCGCTTCTTCGCGGGAGCGATGGGCACGCGCAGGATGCTGCCGTCGTACACGTAGTCCTGCGCTCTTCTCTTGCCGTCGAGGCGCTCCACTCTTTCGATTTCGAAGCTCACCGCGTCCAGGCAAAGCTCGGTTGCCGCCGGATCGACGCGTTCGACGTCGAGGGTCGCCACGCCGGCCACCGCCTTCTTGGTCACGTCGAGGCGCAGGTCGAGTGCGAGGTGGCGAATACCGAAGGGACGCGGACGCTCGTAAACGCGCGGTGTGCCGGCCAGCGTGAACGGCCGGGGAGCGCCCAGCATCGAGGCCGAACCGCAACGGGTATGAAGGGAAACCATGGGGACTGGAGTCTACTACCAAGCGCCGTTCGCCACTGGAAGTGTGGCAGCTACTCGACTCGGCGCCGGCGGCCGTGGCGATCGAGCAGCACCATGTAGTCGCGCTTGGCAGTAGGAGGAATGCTTCCGTGCTCGATGCTGCGAGCGACGTCTTCGAGCTGTTTGCACATCTGCTCGATCTCGCGAGCGGCTGGCAGCGGCGAGATTCTGGCCATGTTCGAGTAGGCATCGCGGATCGCCAGTGCCCCCGTTCCCTTGAGATGCCCGCGACGCCACAGGTCGAGGTAACTTCGGCCGAGGGCCTCCCCGTCGAAGCGATGATCGAGGGCGAGGTCGATCGCCACACGCACGACGGCGTCCGGCGGAACGCGGCCATCCTCCTCGAGTACGAAGGTCGCTTGCAGATAATTGTAGAAGGGGACCACACGCGGGCCGTAGGGGGCGAACTCGCTGGGCGGGCTGTGGCGATCGAGATGAATCAGGATCCGCTCCACGGCGGGACCTCGGTCGAGCAGGCGCGCGTAGCGGATAGCGTCGGCGATCGCGTCCTTGTAGGCGGCGGCGCGCGTCAGGATGTCCTCGAGCTCGCGGTCGCCGACGTCGCCGGAAACGACGTCGGCATAAAGCGAGTAGACCAGGGCATCCGATTCGGCATCGTCGCCGATGAGCACTTCCTTGAGGAGCCCGCCGTCGGCGCCCCGCTGCGACGCGAGCCTCGCGCGAGCTCCTAGGAGCGCCGGCAGCTTGTAGCCGAGCTGATCGCGCACCGCTCGGAATCGGAAGCGAAGCACGTTGCGGAGGTTGGGCTTCAAGGTGAACGTATCCCAGCGGGCGCCGTCGAGACGCAGCTTCTCCTCGAGCTTGGCCCGGAGCTGCTCGGGGCTTCCCGAAAGAATGTGCACCGAAGCGCCCGTGCGCGCGATCTCGCGCAGCAGGGTGGACGCGCCGGGAACGGTCCGCTTTTGCTCGGGGCGCTCGAACGCGGTGCGCACCAGATCGCGCAGCGTGTCGAACTCCGTTCGTAGGTACGTCTTATCGAGATCCCACCGCGCGACGTAGGGGATCACTCAGGATGCCCAGGCGCGGCGCATGTCCTCGAGGGACGCGACCAGTTCGTGTGCGCCGGACCTCGAAGCGTGCTCGAGAGCCTCGCGCAGATAGCTGAGCGCCTCGCCGGAGCGGTCCCGCTCGTGAGCGACGGTGGCGAGCGCTCGAAGGACCTTCGCCCTGTCGGAACCGGCGGGGCCTGCGATGTCGAGTGCC
>WNGA01004026.1_pt1 | contig 21802 bp, 15 predicted proteins | sample 5400061 | NCBI WGS metagenome assembly WNGA01 (sample SAMN13153366, study PRJNA577476) | soil metagenome | isolation source: 100 cm soil or saprolite under grassland replicate 2 | place: USA:California | collected 2016-06-15
GCCGAGACCCCGGCCGGCTTCTGCTTCGCCCTCAAGGCGCCGAAGCGCATCACCCACGACGCCCGGCTCAAGGACGTGGACGAGCCGCTCCGCTACTTCCTCGACACCGCCCGCAAGCTCGGTCCCAAGCTCGGCCCCATCCTCTTCCAGCTCCCGCCCAACTTCAAGAAGGACCTCGGACGGCTGGGCGACCTCCTCGCCCGACTCCCCGCCGGCCTGCGCTACGCCTTCGAGTTCCGCCACGCGAGCTGGCACGCCGATGACCTCTACGACCAGCTCCGCCGCAGCAACGCCGCCCTCTGCATCGCCGACAGCGAGAAGCTCACCACGCCGCTGGAAGCCACCGCCGACTTCGGCTATTTGCGGCTGCGCGACGAGGGGTACACGGAGGCAGATCTCGCGGAGTGGAGCCAGACCGTGACGCGACTCGGGGCGCGGTGGCAGGACACCTTCATCTACTTCAAGCACGAGGAGTCCGGCATCGGCCCGATCCTCGCGAGCAAGTTCCGCGCGCTGCTCGGCGCAGCGCCTTGACTGAGATCGTTCGAAGCACTGGCCCAAGCGTCCCGGAAGGTGCCTCGGCGTTGATCTTCCTCGACACATCGGCCATCTATGCGATGGCCGACCGTGGCGACCCGCGCCATCAGCGAGCCAAGGAACGGTTCCAGGCGCTGCTCGCAAAGGGCCTGTTAGCGCCCATCACCGGACTTCCCGCTATCCTCGAGCCGCCCGGCCCAGGCCGCGCTCGATGCGGGCGATGGCGGCGGCCATGTCGAGGGAGCCGGTGAGGACGGGGACGAGCGGGTCGGCCATCTTCGCGAAGCGGGCCGGGAGCGTCACGATGGTGAAGCGGGCGGGGTCGAGACCTGGCGTCACCTCGCCCCACTCGAGCGGGCAGGACACGGGCGCGCCCGGCAGGGGGCGAACCGAGTAGGGCGCCACGATGGTGCGGCCGTGGCCGTTCTGGCCGAAGTCGACGTAGACCTTCCCCGCGCGGGACTGGATCGGGCGAGCGATGGTGGCGATCTCGGAAACGGTCTCCACCGCCAGCAGGGCCAGGAGCCGGGCGAAGGTCCGCGACTCCTCGTGGCTGTAGCGGGCGCCCAGGGGAAGCAGGATGTGCAGGCCGGTGGCGCCGGAGGTCTTCACGTAGCTCGGCAGCTCCAGCTCGTCGAGGATGCGGTGGAGCGCTTGCGCCACCGCGACGACATCGGTGAAGGGCGCGCCCTTGGGGTCGAGGTCGAGGATCAGCCAGTCGGGCCGGTCGAGGGACTGAAGGCGCGCGCTCCAGAGGTGGAGCGGGATGGTCCCGAGGTTGATCACGTAGGAGAGCGTCTCGGCGTCGTTGACGATGAAGTAGTCGATCTCGCGGTCGGCGTCCTTGGAGTAGATCCGCTCGGTGCGCACCCACGACGGGATGAAGTCGGGGGCGTCCTTCTGGAAGAAGGACTTGCCGGTGATCCCGTCGGGGTAGCGCGTGAGCACGAGCGGGCGGTCCTCGAGGTACGGCAGGAGCAGCGGCGCCACCGTCTGGTAGTAGGCGATCAGGTCGCCCTTCGTGTACCCCTCGGCCGGCCAGAACACCTTCTTCGGGTTGGTCACCTTCACGACCCTCTCCACCTCGAGAGTAGAGGGCATGATGAGGGGGCCCGGATCGCTCATCGCCCCACCCTCACCCCTACCCTCTCCCTCCGGTGGAGGGAGAGGGGGTAGCTCGCGCTGGCACGCTTCGGGGCGCTTGTCGCTCCGGAGCCCGAGGAAGGTCGGATGCCGGAGCCCACCCTCGTCGGTCCACTCCGTGAAGCGCACCTCGCACACGAGCCGGGGCTCGACCCAGTGGTGACCCCGCCCCTCCGGCGCCCCAACCTCGAACGGTGAGCTCGGGCGAGCGAGTGGCTGGAGCGCGTCCGAGATCTGCTTGAGCGTCGCCTCATCGAATCCGCTACCCACCTTGGAGACGTAGGTGAGGCGGCCGCCCTCGTAGACGCCCACGTGAAGCGCGCCGAAGTACGGGCGCGAGCCCTGCGGATCGGTGTAGCCGCCGATCACGAACTCCTGGCGAAGCTGGCACTTGATCTTGAGCCAGTCGCGCGACCGCCCCCCCATGTATGCGCTGCTCGCCTTCTTGGCGAGGATGCCCTCGAGCCGCGCCTCCGAGGCCGCCGCGAAGAAGGCCTCGCCCTCGGTCTCGACGTGGTCTCCGTAGCGCACCGGCCCGAGGGAGGGCAGGAGCTGCTCGAGACACCGCTTCCGCTCGTGGAGCGGCAGGCGCCGCAGGTCGTAGCCGTCGAGCATCAGGCAGTCGAAGAAGATCCCGACGACGGGCACCTGGGCCGCCGCGCGCTCGATGTCGTGCGGGTTCGTGAGCGCCATCCGCGACTGGAGCCGCTGGAAGCTGGGCTTCCCGCCCTCGTCCAGGGCGACGATCTCGCCGTCGATGAGGAAGTGCCGCACGGGGAGCGCGCGCAGGGCGGCCGCCAGCTCCGGGTAGCGTCCGGTGATCACGTTGCCGCTCCGGCCGTGAAGCTCCACCGCGTCGTCCCGCCGGAAGGCGAAGGCGCGGACGCCGTCGTACTTGATCTCGAAGAGCCAGCCCTCCTTCGAGAAGGGCGCCCGCGCCAGCGTGGCGAGCATGAACGGCTGGTCCCGGGGGGACACGTCGCGGCGCGGCGCGCCGAGCGCCTCGACTCGCGCCCGGATGGCCGCCTCCTTCGCGCCGGCGTCGCGGATCTCCTCGATGGTCAGTCCCGAGAGGATCGACTGCGGGTAGCGCTCCGTCAGTTCCTCGTCGGCGGCGCCGGCGTCCGCCTTCTTGAGGAGGAGCCACTCCTTGTCCTTCCCCGACATCCGCGCGAGCGTCCACCGCCCGCGCATCTTGAAGCCGGAGAACTCGACCTCCAGCTTCCCCTTGGCGAGCGCGGCGAGGGGGTCCTCGTCCTTCACCGGGCGGTACCAGCCGCGGTCCCAGACGATCACGGCGCCGGCGCCGTAGTTGTCTTTGGGGATCACGCCCTCGAAATCGGCGTACTCGATGGGATGGTCCTCGACGTGGACGGCCAGGCGCTTCTCGTGCGGGCGCACCGACGGCCCCTTCGGCACCGCCCAGCTCTTGAGCACGCCGTCCATCTCGAGCCGCAGGTCGTAGTGCAGCCGCCGCGCGGCGTGCTTCTGGACCACGAACAGGCGCCCGCCGGCCGGGCGGCGCCCCCCGAACGGCTCGGGCGTCCGCTCCGGGTCGCGCTTCTTCCGGTACGCGTCGAGCTGCGGCGCGCGCTCCTCGATCACAAGCGCTCGCCCTCCGGTGCCTCGGTGACCACAACCTGTGCGCCTCCCACGGTCCCTCGGAGCATAGCGGGAACCGTGATATCGTTCAAACGATCGCACTCTGAGACTCGGAGGAACGGTTGCATGCCGCCTCATTCCATAGGCTCGGGAACGATCTCGTTCGGTCTGGTGTCCATCCCGATCAAGATGTACACGGCGGCCTCCTCGGCCGGCGTCTCCTTCAACCTGCTCCACGCGAAATGCGGCAACCGGATCAAGATGCAGCAGTTCTGCCCGGTCTGCAACGAGGTCGTGGACCGCGCCGGGCTGGTCAAGGGCTACGAGTTCGCCAAGGACCAGTACGTGCGCTTCACCGACGAGGAGCTGAAGGCCCTGGAGGGCGAGGCGTCCAAGGTGATCGACATCGCGGAGTTCGTGCCGCTGCCGACGGTGGACCCGATCTACTTCGAGAAGACCTACTTCCTCGGGCCCGACAAGGGCGGCGAGAAGGCCTACCGCCTCCTCGCCGACGCCATGGCCAAGACCGACCGCGTCGCCCTCGCCAAGTTCGTGATGCGCGGCAAGGAGAGCCTGGTCCTCATCCGCCCCGTCCAGGGCGGGCTCATGCTCCACACCATGTACTTCGCCGACGAGGTGCGCGACTTCGGCGAGATCGACAAGGGGCAGTCGGCCAAGATCAGGGAGGGCGAGCTGGAGCTGGCCCAGCGGCTGATCGACGAGCTGTCGCACGAGGAGTTCAAGCCCGACCACTACCAGGACGACTACCGCCTGCGGGTGCTCGACCTCGTGAACTCGAAGGTGGAGGGCAAGGAGGTCACCGCGGTCGGGCCCGAGGTCCAGCGCGCCCAGGTGATCGACCTCATGGACGCGCTCAAGCAGAGCCTTGCCAAGCGCGCGGCAAGTCCCGCGCCGGGTGAGCCCGCCGCGCCCATGGAGAAGAAGCCGGCGGTGAAGGCGGCCAAGCGCGCCGCCGCGGCGGAAGCCGAGAAGCCCGCGAGCAAGGCCCAAGCCGCCAAGAAATGACGGCGTCCTTCACCACCCGCGAGGTGGCGAAGATCGTCGAGCTACCGGAGCCCAGGATCCGCTCGTGCGTCCGCGCGGGGTTGCTCTTCCCCGCGCGCAACGCCGGCCGCCGGCTCCACTTCTCCTTCCAGGACTTGCTCCTGCTGAAAACGGCCAAGGGGCTCCTCGACTCCCGCGTGCCGCTCCCCCGGATCCGGCGGATGCTGGCCTCGCTCAGGCGCCAGTTGCCGGACGATCAGCAGCTCTCGGCCCTCACGATCTATGCCGACGGCCGCCGGGTGGTGGCGTGGGACGGAGCGGCCCGCTGGCAGCCGGACTCGGGGCAGTTCCTCTTCAACTTCGAGGTGCAGGCGGTCGCGGAGGAGGCGGCCGTGGCAGGACCGGCCGCGTTGGTCCCGGCGCCCGCGCGAACGCCATCGGCGCCGGTCCTCACCGCGGAGGAGTGGTTCGACCTCGGCTGTGAGCTGGAGTCGAGCTCGCCGGAGGAGGCGCGGCAGGCCTATCACCAGGCGCTGCGGCTGGACACCACGCTCGCCGACGCCCACGTGAATCTCGGCCGGCTCTACCACGCCGCCAGGCAGGGCGTGAAGGCGGAAGCCCATTACCGTGCCGCCATCGGCTGCGCGCCGGACGATCCCGTCACCCATTTCAACCTGGGCGTGTTGCTGGAGGATCTCGAGCGCCGCGGCGAGGCCGTGCGCGCATACCGGGAGGCCATCGCGCGCGCTCCCGACCTCGCCGACGCCCATTACAACCTGGGCCTCCTCCTCGAGACCCTCGGCAAACGCACAGAGGCGTTCGCCCACTTGAGACTGGCGCGGAAGCTGTACGGGCGTCCCGGCCGCGGGCGGTAGGACACTCGGCGGGGGGCTTCGCCCCCTTTCCGAAGGACGGCCACGGGCTGGGCCCCCTCACCCTGCCCTCTCCCCCTCGACGGGGGAGAGGGGATCGGAAGGGCTCCCTCCCCATCGGAGAGGGCGAGGGCGGCACCGATGCTAGTTCTCGACGAATGCGGTGAGGTGACGGCCGCGCAGGGGATGCCGGAGCTTGCGGAGCGCCTTGACCTCGATCTGACGGATCCGCTCCCGCGTCACGGCAAAGCGGCGGCCGACCTCCTCGAGGGTGTGCTCGCCACTGTCCCCCAGGCCGAACCGGAGCCGGAGGATTTCTTCCTCGCGTGGGCTGAGCGTCCCCAGCGCGCGCTCGACCTGGGTCGCCAGGTCGTGGCTGCTCAGGGCGTTGCCCGGGGTTTCCATCAACTTGTCCTCGATGAACTCGCCCAGCTCCGAGTCCTCGCCGACGGGCGCCTTGAGCGACAGGGGCTGGCGCGAGGCCTCGAAGATGAGGCGGAGCTTCGAGGCGGGCACCCCGGTGTGGGCGCCCACCTCCTCGGGTGTCGGCTCCCGCCCGATGTCATCGGCCAGCTTCCGGGTGGCGCGAGAGACGCGGTAGAGCGTCTCGACCATGTGCACGGGCATCCGGATCGTACGCGAATCGTTGGCGATGGACCGGGTGATCGCCTGGCGGATCCACCACGTCGCGTAGGTGGAGAACTTGAAGCCGCGCCGGTACTGGAAGCGGTCCACCGCCTTCATGAGGCCGATGTTGCCCTCCTGGACGAGGTCCAGCAGCGAGATCCCGCTGCGGAGGTAGCGCTTCGCCACGGAGATCACCAGCCGGAGGTTCGCCTCCATCAGATTCCGCTTCGCGTCCCGCACGCTCCGCTCGCTCTGGTTGACGCGATCCAGCATCGCCCGGAGCCGGGGCTCCGGGAGGCCCACCTCCTGGCGGAGCCTCGCCAGCTCCTTCCGAGCCGAGCGCGCGCCGCGGCGCGCCTCCGCCGCCAGCGCGACCAGGCGGGCGTGACGGCTCTGCACCGACCTCACCAGCCGGTCGATCAGCGCGGGCTTCAAGGGCATCTGGGCGATGATCTGCTGGATGAGCTCGCGCTTGGCGGCGATGGTCGCCGCCAGCGCGCGGCGGCTCGCCCGCGAGCGCCGGCGGTTCCGGCTCCACAACTCGAGCTGGGCGATCTGGCGGTCCAGCCGCCGGACCCGCGCGAAGGCGAGGAGCACCGCCCTGACCTGCTTGGCTCCGACCTCGCCCCCCTCGGGAAGCACGATCACGTCCTCCCCGGAAATCTCCTTGCCGCGCAGCTTGTCGCCGGTCTCCAGCAAGGCGCGGAGCGCCAGAGGAATGGCGGCCAGCGCCCGACGCTCTTCGATCTGCCCCGCCTCGATGCGGCGGCCGATCTCCACCTCCTGTTCCGACGTCAGCAGCGGCGTCTTGCCGATCTCGCGAAAGTATAAGTGGACGAGGTCCTCCCCGTCGGAAATCGGGTGGAGCCGGTGATGCTCCGCTGAGTCTGAGGCGTCCGCCTCCTGGGCGTCGATGAGATCTGTCTCTTCCCCTTGTTTGAAGGTCATGGTGTCATCCAAGTCGATCGAGCAGCCCGATCATCGGCCATGGCGCCGCCGGCGGGCTGGTAAAGGGCATTGGCAAGGTCCGGAAGGCCCGGAAGAGGCGGGAGCAGCCGTCCGTTGGGGCGAGATCCTCCAGAGCCGCCGCGTGAAATGTCTGCCTGGGAGTTCAGGTCACGTCCGACTCTCCTAGCGTGGCGTGGCGCTCCCCTCCGGGTGCGCTCTGAGACGGCCACCGATTTCACCCTATCACCCGACCGGATAAGGGCGGCGTCAAGAGTGGGGCCCTCGCCGTTAAGGAGGCGAAAGGGTCGGCGTTAAGAACGCGTAAGGATCAAGCCCCCGTCCTGGAAACGGCTCGACCGGTCTGGTATGCTCCCGAGTCGATGAACCGTCTCGAGGCGGAGAAGGCGCCGTTGGCGCCCGGTTGGAGATCCGCCGTGAGGAAGATCTCGTTCGAGCGGGCCTTGCGGCGCACCCTGCGAGGCCTGGTCGCGGCCGCGCGCCCCGACACCCTTTCCGCGTACGGTCAGAGCGTGGTGGTCATCGGGCTCTGCACCGCGCTGGCCGGGCAGATGTCGCCGTACCTGAGATCCGGCAACCTGCTCATGATCTACCTGATGGGCACCGTCGTCGTCGCCACCCGGCTCGGCCGGGGTCCATCGATCGTCGCCGCCCTCGCGAGCGTGGCCGCCTTCGACCTCCTCTTCGCTCCCCGCTTCACCTTCGCAATCGCGGACGTCGAGTACCTCCTGACGTTCGCCGTCTTGCTGGCGGTGGCGCTCGTCATCAGCAGCCGCTCGGCCCGCCTGCGCGAGCACGCTGCCGCCGTCCGGGAATACGAGCGCAAGACGGCGGCGGTCCGCGACACGGCGCGCGGGGTGCAGGTCGCGCAGCTGCAGGGGCTGACGGCGGCGGCGGTGGCCATCGGCTCGACGCTCTCCGTCGAGGAAGCCCTGCGGGTCCTCGCCGAGCGCGCGCGGGCAATCATGGGGGCCCACCTCTCGATCAGCCGCCTGGTCCTCAACGAGGACGGCAGTCACGCGCTCAACGCCGTCTCGGCAGCGGACGACTACGCGGCCTGGCGAGACGCCTGCGAGCCGGCCGCCGAGGTCTACCGATGGGTCCGTCAGCTCGGCCGCCCGCTCCGGATCACGCAAGCTCGGCTCGCCGCCGATCCCGGCTGGCGTGACCCGCGCACGGCGGCCGGCGCGCGGCTGCCGCTGCGCGGTTGGCTCGCCGCGCCGCTCAGCGGGCCGGACGGCCGCCCGCTCGGGGTGATCCAGCTCTCCGACAAGAGTGGGAGTGAGTTCACCGAGGCCGACGAGGCGATCCTCGTCCAGCTGGCGCAGATCGGCTCCGTCGCCGTGGAGAAGGCGAGGCTCTACGAGGACACCGAGCGCCGGCGCCAGGCGGCCGAGCAGCTCTACGCCATGAGCCACGAGCTGGTGACCACGCCCGACGTGTCGAGCCTGCTGATGGCCGGCCTCCGCCACATCGGCGAGGTCTTCGGCAGCCGCGTCGTGGTGCTCCTCCCCGACGCCGGCGGCGACCTCGCGCCGCGCTTGCGCTATCCCGCCACCACCGAGATGGAGCCCCGCGATCTCGACGTGAGCCGATGGGTGTACGAGCACCGGCAGATCGCCGGGCCGGGAACGGGCGCGTTCTCCGCGTCGCGGACACTGCACCTGCCGCTCGTGGGGTCGCGCGAGACCATCGGCGTGCTCGAAGTCGCCCCCGAGCACGTCGAGGCCCTCCTCGCGCCGGGGCAACTCCTGCTCCTGGAGACCTTCGCCAACCAGATCGCGCTCGCGGTGGAGCGCGCGACGCTGGCCGAGCAGGCCGCCCAGGCCCATCTGCGCATCGAGGCGGAGCGGCTGCGCAGCTCGCTCCTCAGCTCCATCTCCCACGATCTGAGGACGCCGCTCGCCGCGATCACGGGCGCCGCCTCGAGTCTCCTGTGGCAGGACGAGGACTTCGATCCGGAGATACAGCGCGAGCTGAAGGAGACGATCTACGAGGAGGCGGAGCGCCTGGCGCGGCTGGTCGAGAACCTCCTGGACATGACCCGACTCGAGTCGGGCATCCAGGCCCGCAAGGAGTGGCAGCCCCTCGAGGAAGTCGTGGGCGCCGCCCTGGCCCGGCTGGAGCGGCGCTTGCGTGGCCGTCCCGTGACGACCAACCTCCCCCATGATCTCCCCCTCGTTCCCATCGACGACGTGCTGATCGAGCAGGTCCTGATCAACCTCCTGGACAACGCGATCAAGTACACCGCCCCCGACACGCCGCTCGAGATCTCGGCGATACCCGGCGACGGGGCCGTCACGGTGGAAGTGGCCGACCGGGGTCCAGGGCTCGAGCCCGGCGATCAGCAGCGGCTGTTCGAGAAGTTCTACCGCGGCTCCGCCCAGCACATCCGGGGAGCCGGACTGGGGCTCGCGATCTGCCGGGGCATCATCCAGGCGCACGGAGGCACGATCGCGGCCGAGAACAGGCCGCGCGGAGGCGCGGTGTTCCGTTTCACCCTGCCCCTGGAATCGATCCCGACCGGCGTCGAGACCCCGGATGCCTGAGACGATGGCGACCGAGGCGCAAACGAATTCATCCAGCCCGGGTCACGGGCCCAGCGCCAGCGCGACGGTGGTCGTGATCGAGGACGAGCCCCAGATCCGGCGGTTCTTGCGGGCCGCCCTCGTCAGCCAAGGGTACCGCTTCTACGAGGCCGCCACCGGCCGCGAGGGCCTGGCCGAAGCCGCCACCCGTCAGCCCGACGTCATCATTCTCGACCTGGGGCTTCCGGATCTCGACGGGCTCGAGATCATCCGCCGCGTCCGGGAATGGACCGCCGTACCCATCATCGTGCTGTCGGCCCGGGACCAGGAAGGCGACAAGATCAAGGCGCTGGACCTGGGCGCCGACGATTACGTGAGCAAGCCGTTCGGCGTCGGCGAACTGCTGGCGCGCATGCGGGCGGCGCTCCGCCACGCCGCCATCGCCAGCCAGCAGCGGTCGGAGCCCGTCTTCACTCTGGGCGCTCTTCAGGTGGACCTGATGCGGCGGCGGGTCTCGGTCGGCGGGACGGAGGTGCACCTCACACCCATCGAGTACAAGCTGCTGACGACCCTCGTGCGACACGCGGGCAACGTCGTCACCCATCGCCAGCTGCTCAAGGAAGTCTGGGGACCGACCTACGAAGACCAGGCCCACTACCTCCGGGTGTTCATGCTCCAGCTCCGGCGCAAGCTCGAGGCCGATCCGGCGCGCCCGCGCTACCTGAGGACCGAGCCGGGCGTCGGCTACCGCCTCGACGCCGATTAGCCTGCAAAGGTTTCAGGGGGCTACATGGCGCTGCGCAGCTGACCACCGAGAAAACCGGCGACCGCGATGAGGATCGCGGCGAGCACGGACAGGGTCACCAGCGCGCCCGACAGACGGTTCTGGGTCCGCCACCGCCAGAGGAAGCTGCCGAGGTACAGGACGCTGGCGGCATAGGCCGGCAGGCTGTGAAGCCAGTGGCGGTGGACGAAGGCCGGCTCCACGCCTCCGCGCTCGTACGCGATGAGGTCGACCCAACCGAAGACGATGCTCACCGCCGCTCCGAGGAGCCCGAGTCCCACCAGCCAGTAGGCGGCCCGCCGGTGGGCGGCGTCCTCTCGACGCCACGCCATGAGGTCGAAGAGAAGACTCGTGAGCCAAAGGGCCACGGGAAAGTGGACCACCAGGGGGTGAATCAGCATCGCCAACTCCCTCCCCGGGACATGCCCGCTACCCGACGGCGACGGCGAAGGCGGTGCCTTCCCATCGGCCGGCCCCGGGCCAGTAAAAGGTCTTCTAGCGGGGATCCGCGCGTGATGCGGCCGATGGCCGCGGGCACGGCTCACGCCGTCTCACGTCCGCGTGAGCGGGCGATGAGCGCAGAGAGCGTCGGCGAGCCCGGGGTCAGGCACGGGGATCGGCGATGGCGACCCGTGGGGCCTCAGCCATCCCACTGGGCGATGACGGCGCAGAGATCGGCCCCGGCGACCTTGCCGATCACCCACGGGTCGAGCTGGCGCTCCTGGTAATAGGTCGGCGTCACGACCCAGAACTTGTCGAACAGCTCGGTCCGCGCGGCGTCGTCGTACTTCAGGAGGACTTCGTCGGGGATGAATCCCTGGTAGGTCTCGATCGGCTCGAGCACGGCTCCCCGCAGGAAACCCAAGCGATGCGGTAGCGAGTCCGCCACCTTTCGGCGGATCTCGGCCATCGTGTAGAGGGGGCCATGGCCCACCCGAGCCATCTCGATGCGCTCGCGCAGCATCTGGCCCGGCAGCCCGGCGCGAATGCGGCGGGCGCGCGAGAATTCGTCTCGAGACATGACCTCACGGCTGGCATCCGTCTCCTTCATGGCATGTTCCTCCTTTGTCCCCTGCATCGCGACCCGCCACGATCCGCGCTCGGACCCTGCCGGCCGGGGCCGGCCGGACGCTATGTGTCAGCCCATCTGCCCAAACGCCCCGCCATCAGCGGACTTTCCTCATCGGAATTCCGGAACAGTTCGACGCGATCGAGGCGGCCTTCCCGCACTTCTCGCACTTGTACGGCGCTGGCCTCATTCCGGGTCACCTTCTCCGGCTCTCCAGCGTGGCAAGGCGCTCGTGCGCTCACAACCCCGCGACCGGGGAAAAGTCGCCGTCCAAGCGGGGGAGGACCTCCCCCCGAGCGGGGGCGCGACCGCGAGAGGAGAGTCGGCGGCCCGAGGCGCCGGGTTGTCGCTCGACCGCGCCCCGACGGCGTCCAAAGGCTGCCGATGCGCCAGAACCAGGTACGGCGACGCACATTGGCCGGGTCGGGTACGGGGCCGAGGAGCGAGCCAGGCGCGGCCCGAGGCAGCCAGCGACGCGAGCGTGGCGACGCAACGTGGCCCCGGAGCCGCGCTTGACCCGGAAGTATCCACAAGGTTAGTATCTAGTTGGTTACCAATCGCATGAGACCGATCGCGCCGCCGAAGCCGCCCCTCCACGTGGTGGTGCGGGATCCGAAGCGCACCCGCGAGCGGATCCTGGCGGCGGCCCTCAAGGAGTTCTCCACGAAAGGCCTCGCCGGCGCCCGCGTGGACCGCATCGCGCGCCGCGCCCGCATCAACAAGCGGATGCTCTACCACTACTTCGGCCACAAGGACGACCTCTTCCGCGAGATCCTGCGCCGCAAGCTCCAGGCGCGCGTGGCCTGGGCCGCCGCCGCCCCGGATGCCCCGGGCGAGACCCTGACCCATTGGTTCAAGCTCGCCTGCGAGGACATGGACTGGGTGCGGCTCATCGAGTGGGAGGCGCTCGCGGTGGGCGACGGGCCGCTCCTGAGCGAGGCGGAGCGGCGGCGCGCGTTCGGGAGCGGCGTGGACAAGCTGCGCGCGGTGCAGGCCAAGGGTCTGCTGCCGCGCGACCTCGACCCACGGCACCTCTTGCTCGCGATGCTGGGGCTCACCACGTTCCCGCTGGCCTTCCCGCAGGTCACTCGCCTCGTGACGGGGCTGAGCCCCCGGGACCCGGTGTTCCAGAAGCGGAGAATCGAGTTCCTGCGTCGCTTCGCGCAGTGCTTGGCGCCGGCGCGCGCGGCGAGCCCGCCCGCGGGGCGGGCCGGACACGGAGGCCGGCGATGAGGCCTCGTGGCGGAGCGGGAATCACGCGGGCGCGGCCGGCGTTCGCGGCGTGGCTCTGCGCGGCGGCGCTGGCCATGTCCGCCTGCGGCGAGCGCGGCGGCGACGCGGCGGCCGCGAAGGCCGCGGGCCGCGGCCCCGCGGTGCCGGTGACCGTGAGCGACGTGGCGACGCGCGACGTCCCCATCCAGGTCAGGGCGATCGGCAATGTCCAGGCCTACGCCACGGTCTCCGTGCTGTCGCTGGTGGGTGGCGAGCTGTTCCGGATCCACTTCACCGAAGGGCAGGATGTCAAGGCGGGCGACCTCCTGTTCACCATCGACCCGCGCCCCGTCCAGGCGGCGCTCCAGCAGGCGGAGGCCCAGCTCGCCCAGCACCAGGCCCAGGTCGCGCAGGCGCAGGCCAACCTCGTGCGCGACACCGCCCAGCACGAGAACGCCAAGATCGAGGAGGATCGCTACAAGCGGCTCGTGGAGGGTGGCTTCGTGGCGCGCCAGCAGTACGATCAGATCCGCACGAACGAGCAGAGCCTGGCGGCGACCATCGAGGCGGACCGGGCGGCGGTGAGCACCGCCCGCGCCGTCGTCCAGGCGGATCAGGCCATGGTGGAGAACGCCCGGCTCCAGTTGAGCTACACGGAGATCCGGGCGCCCATCGACGGCCGCACCGGCAACGTCCTCATTCACCAGGGCAACGTCGTCAAGGCCAATGACGTCGGCAACCCGCTGGTCGTCATCACCCGCATCCATCCGATCTACGTCACCTTCTCCGTTCCCGAGCAGTACCTGGACCGCATCAAGCGCTACCGCGCCGCCGGCGAGCTCGGCGTGGAGGCGTCGGTCCAGGTGCCGGCCGACCGTGCTGTCCGCGGCGAGCTCTCCTTCATCAATAACGTCGTCGACGCCACCACGGGGACGATCCAGCTCAAGGCGACCTTCCAGAACGCCGACAACGCCCTCTGGCCGGGCCAGTTCGTCAACGTCGTCCTGACCCTCACCACCGAGCGCGGCGCCCTCGTGGTGCCGTCGCGGGCGGTCCAGCCGGGCCAGCAAGGCCCCTACGTCTTCGTCGTGAAGCCGGATCTCACGGTGGAGAATCGCCCGGTGGTGGTGGCCTTCGCCGACGGGCCCAACAGCGTGATCGCCAAGGGGCTCGCGGCGGGAGAGCGCGTGGTCACCGACGGCCAGCTCCGGCTGCTGCCCGGCACGCGGGTCGAGATCAAGACGCCGGAGCCGCCGGCGCCGGAGGGTAACCGCGGATGAAGCCTGAGCTGTTCATCCGCCGCCCGGTCATGACCACGCTCATCATGGCCGGCATCCTCGTCTTCGGCGTCATGGCCTACCGCTTCCTGGCGGTGAGCGACCTGCCCAACGTCGACTTTCCCACGATCCAGGTCACCGCCAGCCTGCCGGGGGCCAGCCCCGACACCATGGCCTCGGCGGTGGCGACCCCGCTCGAGAAGCAGTTCTCGACGATCGCCGGCGTCGACTCCATGACCTCCACGAGCGCCCAGGGAATCACGCAGATCACGATCCAGTTCACCCTCGACCGGAACATCGACGCGGCGGGGCAGGACATCCAGGCAGCCATCGCGGCGGCGGCGCCGCAGCTCCCGCCCGGGATGCCGACCCCGCCCGCCTACAAGAAGGTCAACCCGGCCGACCAGCCCATCCTCTACATGGCCTTGAGCTCCCCCACCCTCCCCTACTACACGGTGGACGAGTACGCGCAGACCATGCTCGCCCAGCGCATCTCCACCATCAGCGGCGTGGCCCAGGTCCAGGTGTTCGGCTCCCAGAAGTACGCGGTGCGCGTGCAGCTCGATCCGAGCAAGCTCGCCACGCTCGGCATCGGCATCGACGAGGTGCAGAAGGCCGTCGCCCAGTCCAACGTCAACCTGCCGACGGGGACGCTGTACGGGACCCACCAGGCCTTCACCGTGCAGGCGACCGGGCAGCTCACCAGCGCCGCCGCCTACCGTCCGTTGATCGTGGCCTACCGCAACGGCTCACCGGTGCGGCTCGAGCAGCTCGGCCGGGTGATCGACGGCGTGCAGACGGACAAGGTGGCGAGCTGGTACAACGACGAGCGGGCGGTCGTCCTCGCGATCCAGCGTCAACCGGGGACGAACACGATCGAGGTGGTGGACTCGATCAAGAAGATCCTGCCCGCCTTCCGGGCGCAGCTCCCGGCGGCGGTCAACCTGAACACCCTCTACGACCGCTCGGCGTCCATCCGCGACTCGGTCAGCGACGTGCAGTTCACCCTGCTCCTCGCCATCGCCCTCGTCGTCCTCGTGATCTTCCTCTTCCTGCGCAACGTCTCGGCGACGATCATCCCGAGCCTGGCCCTGCCCATGTCCATCGTGGGCACGTTCGCCGTCATGTACCTCCTCGGCTACACCATCGACAACCTCTCCTTGATGGCCCTCACGCTCGGCGTGGGCTTCATCGTCGACGACGCCATCGTCGTGCTGGAGAACATCGTGCGGCACATGGAGGCTGGGGAAGGACGGCTCGAGGCGGCCATCAACGGCTCGCGCGAGATCGGCTTCACCATCGTGTCCATGACACTGTCCCTGGCCGCGGTGTTCATCCCCGTCCTGTTCATGGGGGGCGTGATCGGCCGGCTGCTCCACGAGTTCGCGGTCGTCATCGGCGTGTCCGTGCTGGTCTCGGGGTTCGTCTCCCTGACCCTCACGCCCATGGCGTCCAGCCTCTTCCTGCGACCGCCCGGCCAGACCCACGGGCGGCTCTACGCCCTCTCGGAGCGCGTCTTCGACGGCATGCTCCACCTCTACGAGCGGACGCTCCAGCACGTGCTCCGCCATCCCACGGCCACCGGGCTGGCCTTCGTCCTCACGCTCGCGGCCACCGGCTACCTGTTCACGGTGATCCCCAAGGGCTTCATCCCCAACGAGGACACCGGACAGATCTTCGCCTTCACCGAGGCCGCCCAGGACATCTCCTTCGACGCGATGATGCAGAAGCAGCAGGCGGCCGCGGCGATCGCCCGCAAGAACCCCTACGTGGTGGACTTCTTCTCGGGCATCGGGGCCAGCGGCTCCAGCACGGTGCTCAACACCGGCCGGATCTTCATGCACCTCAAGCCGCGGGCGGAACGGCCGTCCGCCGACAAGATCATCCAGGAGATGCGGCCCCAGTTCGCGGTGGTGCCGGGCATCAACGTCTATCCTCAAGTGCTGCCCACGATCCGCATCGGCGGGCAGCTCACCAAGGGGCTCTACCAGTACACGCTCCAGGACGCGGACCTCGGGATCCTCTACCACTGGGCGCCCATCCTCCACGACCGCATCCGGCGGCTGCCGGGGTTCCTCGACGTCAACTCCGACCTGCTGATCACGAGCCCGCAGGTCAACGTCGAGATCGATCGGGACAAGGCCTCGGCCCTGGGCGTGAGCGCGGACCAGATCGAGAGCGCGCTGAACAACGCCTACGGCTCCCCCCAGGTGTCCACCATCTACACGCCCAGCAACGAGTACTGGGTGATGATGGAGCTCCTGCCGCAGTACCAGCGGGACCCCGAGGCGCTCTCGCTCCTCTACATCCGCTCGAGCACGGGTAAGCTGGTGCCGCTCAGCGCGGTGGCGCGGCTCAGCCGGGGCATCGGCCCGCTCACCGTCAACCATCTGGGCCAGCTTCCCGCCGTGACCATCTCCTTCAATCTCAGGCCGGGGGTCGCGTTGGGCGACGCGGTGGCCGAGATCCAGAAGCTCGGGCGTGAGCTCGGCCTGCCCGCCACCCTCAGCACCAGCTTCCAGGGGACGGCCCAGGCCTTCCAGCAGTCGTTCAAGGGACTCGGGCTCCTGCTGCTGGCGGCGGTCGTCGTCATCTACCTGATCCTGGGGATCCTGTACGAGAGCTTCGTCCATCCCCTGACCATCCTCTCGGGGCTGCCGTCGGCCGGCGTGGGCGCCCTCCTGACGCTCATCCTGTTCCACCAAGAGCTCAACCTCTACGGCTTCGTCGGCATCATCATGCTGATCGGGATCGTCAAGAAGAACGCCATCATGATGATCGACTTCGCGCTCGACGCCCAGCGAGCGGGCCGGCCGGCTGCCGAGGCGATCTACCAGGGCTGCCTGCTCCGGTTCCGCCCCATCATGATGACGACCATGGCCGCGCTCATGGCCACCCTGCCCATCGCCGTGGGAGTCGGGTCCGGCTCGGACTCCCGCCGCTCGCTCGGGCTGGCCGTCGTCGGCGGGCTCGTGCTCTCCCAGCTCCTGACCCTGTACATCACGCCGGTCATCTACCTCTACCTGGAAGGCCTCCGCGAGCGCATGGGCCACTGGCGCGGTTTGCACCGGCGCGCCGGGTCCGCCGAGTCCATGTCGCCCTGACAGCGGCCGGGCCTCGCGGGTCAGCCCCCTCTGCTCTTGCCCATCCGGTGGGCACGTCCCACACGTCCTCTCCGCCGGCCACCGCCGTCCCGGTGGGCAGGCCGCCTGCCCTTTCGCGCCCGCCGTCGGCGCGGCGATCGGGACGGTCCGGCCGCTCGTTTTCTGTTGGGAGAGGCAGGGACGCTGAGAGTAGACTGGACGGGCGGCTGAAGCCGAACCCAGAGCGACAGGAGCTGCCCGTGCCCCTTGTCAGTCCTCTAGCCAGAGCATTTCTCCGACAGGGCTCCTAGAGCGCGCCACGTCTAACTACAGCTGATGGACCCCGTGCTGGCGCGACCCATCCCTGCCGAGGTCGTCCGGGCCGATGCCCGACCGACCCCGCAACCGAAGGTGGGCCTGCAGGCGCGGCTCGTGCGGCTCTCGATCGCCGCGGGTGTCGTGCTCATCCTGGCCCTGGTCGCGCTCTTCGAGATCCGCACGTCGAATCTGCAAGCGCTCGTGCTGTCCAGGTTCGACCGCGAGCTCCGCTTCAAGCTCGAATCGGGCCCGGGCCCGGACCTCCGCGCCCCCGACGGCGGCCCCTATGACACCCGGCTCGGCTACACCCGGTTGCCGGGCTTCGTCCAGCGCCTGCAGGCCGCAGGCTACACGATCGACAGCCAGGCCCGCCCCTCGCCGCGGATGCGCGAGCTGGTCGCGCGGGGGCTGTTCCCGATCTATCCCGAGAAGAGTCAGGCCGGGCTCTCCGTCGTCGATCGACAGGGCGGATCCCTCTACGAGGCCCGCTCCCCCGAGCGCGCCTACGAGAGCTTCGACGTCGTCCCACCGCTGGTCGTGAGGACGCTCCTCTTCATCGAGAACCGCGAGGTCCTGGACGCCCAGCGACCGCACTTGAACCCTGCGGTGGAGTGGCACCGACTGGCCAAGGCGGTAGGGGTCGACATCCTCGGCCGGCTCGGCCGGCAGGGTCAGGTGATCGGAGCCAGCACCCTGGCCACTCAGCTCGAGAAGTTCCGTCACTCGCCGGAAGGGCGCACCCGGTCAGCCGGGGACAAGTTCAGGCAGATGGTGTCGGCGAGCCTTCGCGCGTATCAGGGCGGCCGCCACACCCTGACCGCGCGGCGCCAGATCGTGGTGGACTACCTCAACTCCTTGCCCCTGGCGGCCGCCCTCGGGCGGGGCGAGATCCTGGGACTGGGCGACGGGCTGTGGGCCTGGTATGGGATGGACTTCGACGAGACGAACCACCTGCTCGCCACCGATGCCGCCCCCGCGGACCCCGCCCGCGCTCACGCCTACAGGCGGACGCTGAGCCTGCTGCTGGCCGCCCGCCGTCCCTACCACTACCTGACGGAGGACCGTCAGGCGCTGGACGAGTTCACCGAGAGCTACCTGCGCCTCTTGGCCCGGGCGGGTGTCATCGACGACGGCCTGCGCGACGCCGCGCTCGGGCAGGCGCTCGGCTTCCGGCAGGTCGGCCCGCCGCCGCCCGTGGAGTGGAGCGAGCGCAAGGGCGCGAACCTGGTCCGGGCGCGGCTCACGAGCATGCTGGGCGTGCCGGCCCTCTACGATCTGGACCGGCTCGACCTCACCGCGCGGAGCACGCTCGACGGCACCGTCCAGGAGGCGGTGAGCCGGAGGTTGCAGTCCCTGCGGGACCCGGTCGGCGTGCAGGCGCAGGGCCTCAAGGGCTTCCACTTGCTGGAGCGCGGCGACCCGTCCCGGGTGATCTACAGCTTCACGCTCTACGAGCACAGCGGCGGGGCCAACCTGGTGCGGATCCAGACGGACAACCTCGATCAGCCGCTGGACATCAATGCCGGGGCGAGGCTCGACCTGGGCTCCACCGCCAAGCTGCGCACGCTGATCACCTACCTGGAAGTGGTCGCGGCTCTGCACGAGCGTTACGCGCGGGCGCAGCCGGCCGAGCTCCGCGCCGTGGAGGTCCACCCGAGAGATCGTCTCACCGCCTGGGCGGTCGACTATCTCGCTCGGACCCCCGGCCCCCCTCTCACCGCCATGCTGGAGGCGGCCCTGGAGCGCCGCTACTCGGCGAGCCCCGGCGAGGGCTTCTCCACCGGGGGCGGGCTCCACACGTTCCACAACTTCGACAAGGACGACGACGCGCGGATCCTGTCGGTGCGCGACGGGTTCCGGCAGTCCGTCAACCTCGTGTTCATCCGGCTGATGCGCGACGTCGTGGACCACCACCTCTACGAGGCGCCCGCGTCGCTCGCCCGCGTGCTCGAGGACAAGGACGATCCGCGCCGGCAGGCCTTCCTGAGCCGCTTCGCCGATCGCGAGGGGAGCGAGTTCATCCGGCGCTTCTACCGCAAGTACCAGGGCAAGACCCCGGAGCAGGCGCTCGATCTCGCGCTCGGCGCCGCTCGCCAGACGCCCACGGCGCTGGCGACCGTGCTGCGCTCCGTGGATGCCGACGCGAGCCTCGACGGGCTCAAGAGCGTGCTCGCCGCGCGGCGGCCCGGCGAGAAGCTCCCCGGGGAGGTCATCGAGGCCCTGTACGACAAGTACTCGCCGGCGACGTTCTCCCTGATGGACCGCGGCTACCTGGCGTGGGTGCATCCGCTCGAGCTGTGGCTGGTGGCGTATCTGCGGCAGCACCCCGATGCCGACCTCTCGCAGGTCCTCAACGCCGGCGCCGGAGAGCGGCAGGCGGTCTACGGCTGGTTGTTCAAGACCCAGCGCCGTCACGCCCAGGACAAGCGCATCAAGAGCCTCCTGGAGCTGCAGGCCTTCCTCGAGATCCAGCGCGGCTGGCAGCGCCTGGGCTACCCCTTCGCTTCCATGACCCCGTCTCTCGCCGCCGCGATCGGCAGCTCGGGGGACCGGCCCGCGGCCCTGGCCAGGCTCATGGGGATCATCGTCAACGGCGGCCTGAGCTACCCGACGGTGCTGGTCGATCGGCTCGACTTCGCCGCGGACACGCCCTACGAGACGCGCCTGAGTCGCTCGGCGGCGGTGGGCGAACGGGTCATGGCCCCGGAGGTCGCGACCGTGGCCCGCCAGGCCCTCGTCACCGTCGTGGCGCACGGTACCGCCCGCAGCCTCAATGCGGCGCTTCAGCGTGGGGACGGCGGCCGGCACGTGGTCGGGGGCAAGACCGGCACGGGCGACCACCGCTACGAGACCTTCGCGCCCGGCGGTCGGCTCATCGAATCCCGTGTCGTGGAGCGCGCGGCGACCTTCGCCTTCCTGATCGACGACCGCTTCTTCGGCACCGTGACCGCCTACGTGGCCGGCCCCAAGGCCGCGCAGTACGAGTTCACCAGCGCCCTGCCCGTGCGCTTGCTGGGAATCCTCCTGCCCGCCCTTTCGCCGCTGATCGACGCCGGGGGCGCCGCGGACCCACGCGCCGGCGCCGCGCCGACGACGACCACCGCCTCCCGCTGATCGCCGGCTCCGCCGTCCCCTCGATGCCCGCGCGCCGAGGCCCCCTCGCGGGGCCGGGGGATCCCCACGCGAATGAGGCGCGCTACGCGAGCCGCGCGGTCGCCGCCGAGGGCGCGTCGAGGACCCGCACCTCGTGCCGCAACGGCGGGGCGTCGATGCCGGCGGCGCGGAACCGCTCCGCGAGCGCCTTGTAGAGCTCGGCCTCGGCGTCGCTCACGTCGGCGACCCGCACCCACGGATTCACGCCGATGCGGATCCCCGCGGCCTCGATCTGCGCGATCCCGATGACGGGAGCCGGATCGTCGAGCACGCGGCGGTTCGCCGTGACGACGTCGTGGGCGACCGCGAGGACGCCGGTGAGATCGCTCGCGTGGGGGACGACCAGGGCCAGATGCAGCTGGCGCACGGTGCCGAAGTTGTGGAGGATCTCCCCGACGATCTTCCGGTTGGGGACGATGATGCGCGATCGGTCGGTGTGCACCAGCGTCGTCGAGAACAGCTCGATGGCGGCCACGTCCCCGTGGATGCCGACGATCTCGATGTACTCGCCGACGCGAAACGGCTTGGTGAAGATGATCGTGAGCCCGGCCACCATGTTGCTGAGCACACCCTGCAGCGCGATGCCGATCCCCAGTCCGGCCACGCCGATGCCGGCGACCAGGGGAGCGATCTGGAAACCGAACTTGTCCAGCGCCACCACCACCGCGAACAGGAGGACGACCATCCGGACGACGCGGACGATCAGCTTGCGCATCGGCGGCTCCAGGGCCCAGCGCTGGAGCGGACGGTCGGTCATGGCGCCGACCCACCACGCGAGGGCGATACCGCCGCCCAGGATGACGAGGGCGCCGAGCACCTGGAATCCGTACCTGATCGCGAGATCGATGATCAACTGCTTCGCAGGCATGAGGACCTCCTTGGTTGTCAGGCCTACACCGGGCTCGTGCAGTACCGGCAGCGCGTGGCCCTGGCGAGCACGCTCTCGCCGCACGCGGCGCATGTCTTCATGGGCGGTCCCGGCGGGGGCGGAGGCTCCTTCAGGAGGGCGCGCGTGACGAGGAAGACGAAGAACGCGATGATGACGAAATCCACCACGGCCCCGAGGAAGCTCCCGATGCCCACGGCGGACAGGACCTTGCCATCAGGCGCCGTCCGGAGGGCGATGTGCCAGGTCCGCCAGTCTCCGCCGCCGAGCCACAGCCCGATGACGGGCATCAGCAGGTCGTTGACGATCGAGGACACGACCTTGCCGATGGCGGCGCCCATGATGACCGCCACCGCGAGGGCCAGCGCGTTGGTCTTCCGCAGGAACTGGATGAACTCGTCCCGCATGTGCCCCCTCCCCGTCGCGACAGGCTCTCCGGTCACTCGCCCCGGAACCGGGGCTTGCGCTTCTCCAGCATGGCGCGCCGGCCCTCGTGGGCATCGGCGCTCTGTCGAGCCCGGCGGGCCAGGTCGTCGAGATCCTGATGCTCGTTCAGGGCATTCCGCTTCTCCGGACGGTTCAGCGTGATGGTGGCGATGCCGCCCTCGACGCCGAGCAGGAGCTCGTCGGTCATGACGCTCACCGGAACAGCGATCGCGCGATGACCATGCGGTGCACCTCCGACGGCCCTTCGCCGATGCGGCGCACCCGGGCCTCGCGGTACCAGCGCTCCAGCGGGA